>Ga0307510_10012034_pt1 | contig 10254 bp, 9 predicted proteins | sample 12_EM_MG_FD_207224 | JGI IMG/M metagenome (GOLD analysis project Ga0307510, IMG submission 207224) | Populus trichocarpa ectomycorrhiza microbial communities from riparian zone in the Pacific Northwest, United States - 12_EM | ecosystem: Host-associated > Plants > Roots > Unclassified | place...
GCTTGACGGCGCTGGTTCATGGCCTCGGCGCGTCCTGCGTCGCCGAGGGGATCGAGGACCAGGCTCAGCTCAAGGCCTTTCGGGCGGCCGGCTGCGACGTCGGCCAGGGATGGCGGCTGAGCCGCCCGTTGGCGGCGCCGGCCGACTGCGTCGAATTCGCACACGCACCGATCCCGATGTTCGGTGGCCACGTATCTCGCCGAGAACTTCACACCCGTCCTCCAGGATAGATGCATGACAGCCTTTCGTACCCTGATAGTGGAGGACGATCCGGACTGCGCCGAAGCCCTGGGCGAACTGCTTGGCGACGCGGGCTACCAGAACGTCCACGCCGCCACTCCGGGCCAAGCCCTCGCGATGATGGCGCGCGAAGCCGGCGTCGGCGTGATCCTGCTCGACTTCCACCTGCCCGAAATGGACGGACTGCGGCTGCTTCGTGAGTTGCGCGCGGCCGCCGGAGAGCGGGGCGGATCGATCCAGGTCCTGCTCTGTTCCGGTGCGGCGGGTCTGACCGACCTGGACGACGCCATGAGGCTGGGCGTGGCGGCATTCCTTCCCAAGCCGATCGAGCGGGCGGGCCTGCTCAACGCGATGGCCGATGCGGCGCGGCGTTATCGCGACCTGGAAGCCGACCGTACGGCCAGGGCGGCGATGATCGATCATTTCCGCATGCTGGAAGGTGGTCTTGCGCAGGCGTCCCGGCAGATGTCCGCGCTTCTGGACCTGCCGGCCGCATCCCCCATGGCCAATACGGCGTGCGCCGACCACATCGCCGCTCCGGGCGCCGCACTGGGCGTGGATCGCGCGTGGCAGGCCCTCCATTGCGACCGATTGCTGCGCGAGGCCCGGCTCATGGATCGCCTCCTGGGCCGCCTTGCCATCGACAGCGGCGAATGGCGGGTTCTGCTGGCGCTGCGTGAGGCCGATCTCGGCCCGGGCGCAGCCTCGGCGACCAACATTGCGCTCGCTTGTGGCGCCAGCGCATCGGCCGGATTGCGGCGGATAGCGTCGCTCGAAGGCCGCGGACTGATCGATCGGCTGGACGACGCCAGCGATGGCCGGCGGGCCGTGCTGAAACTCACCGAGACCGGCCGGGCCATATGCAGCGAGGTGATCGACGCGATCGTCGCGGCGAGGGCCGCATGACGATTCGAACCCGCCTGATCCTCGGCATCGCGGCGATCGAGGCCCTGTTCCTGCTCATCATGATGGCCGCAGCCCTCTCGATGGGCGCGCAGTCCGCCCACCGTCGGATACAGGTCGATACGGCCGATAAGGCCTACCTGGCCGCCATCCTGCTGCGCGATGCGGTGGCCGCCGGCGACGCGGCGGCTGCACGGGATCTCGCCGGTGAACTCGTGGCCGGGGACAGGCTGACGTCGATCAAGGTGTTCGACCGTACGGGCGCCCTCCTGGCTTCCGCCAACGCGGCCAGTCCCCCGCCCCGACGCCTCGCTCAACACCAACACCCGATCTTCGATGGCGATACCGTCGTCGGCGCAGTGACGGTGCAGGTCTCAGCCGATTTTCTGGATGGCGTATTGGCGCGGACCCAACTCAAGCTCGGACTGATCGCGTCGGGGCTTGTTCTCCTATCGATCATCGCATCGTGGCTGCTCGGCAACCTGATGACCCGCCGACTGGCCGCACTGCAAAGTTCCGCCGAGGCCGTGGCGCGAGGCTCCTTCGAGCTTAGGATGCAGGAGGACGGCCCCCGGGAGATCGTCGCGGTCGCCAAGGCGATGAACGCCATGGCCAAGCGCCTTGGCGAGGTCTACTCCGAGATCAGCAATGACCTTGCCAGCCAGAAGCGCTCACTTGCCTCAACTTTCGAACACATGAGCCAAGGTGTAGCGATCTTCGATGCTGACGGCCGCCTTCTTGAGGCGAATGGCGCCTTTCCCGACTTGGTCGGCCTGCCGCCGGAAGTCGTCGTCGCCGGCGTCCAGCTGGATACGCTGGTGGATTTTCACGCCGAGGCAGGCGCCTACGCCAACGGTGAAACCGGCGCCCGGCTGGAGGCGCTGTGCCGAGGGCGGGACTGGCTTGGGCCTTCGCTCAATTTCGAGTTACCGTTTCCGGACGGACGGACAATCTCCGTCCAGCGCACCCGCTTGCCCGACGGTGGGATCATTGCCATCCATGAAGATATTTCCCGGCGGCTTGCCGACGAAAGACGTTTGCTGCACGCGGCCAAGCTCACAACCCTGGGACGCCTAGCCACAGCGGCGGCCCACGAGCTCAATCAGCCCCTCAATGTTATCCGGCTGTCGGCTGACAACGCCGCGGCGCGGCTGACCTCCGGCTCGGCCAGCCCGGAGTACCTGGCCGAAAAGCTGCGACGCATCTCATCCCAGACCGAACGCGCGGCGCGCATCATCGACCACATGCGCATCTTCGGGCGGAAACCTACGGAAGCCCCGTCAATATTTGATCTTGGCGAAGCGGTGCGATCGGCCGCGGAATTCTTCGGCGAGACAGCGCGTCTGCGCGGGTTCCGGCTGGAATTCTCGCTTGACCCTCATCTGCTCGTCAGCGGCCATCCGGCCCTGATCGAACAGGTGGTCGCCAATATCCTCTCAAACGCCTTCGCGGCCCTGTCCGCGGGGGAGGTCGCGGTGCCGGCCGTGACGGTGTTCGCGGCGCGTCGCGGCGGGCGAATCCGGGTCGCCATCGCCGATAACGCCGGTGGAGTGCCGAGCGACGTGCTGCCGCATATCTTCGAACCGTTCTTCACCACCAAGTCGGATCGCGAGGGAACGGGCCTGGGGCTGTCGATCAGCTATGGCATCATCGCCGACATGGGCGGACGTCTAGAGGCCGAGAATCGGGAAGGTGGGGCGGTGTTATCGTTCGAGCTCCCAGAAGCATCGCCCTCCCCTCCCGCCATCGAGGCTCGTCGCCGGCCGGCCCTAGCTTCCAGGGACGCGAGGCGCAGCGAAAGATAGGGTTGTTTCCCAGAAACAACTTGCCGCCCCGCTGTAGGCAAGAGCATTTCAGCGCATCAGAAAGAAATCTCCCAAACAGATACTGGTGATCAACTTCTTGAATTAGTGGAGCTAAATTGCAGTTCGACTGCCCGCGCCGCCATCCAGGCAAGCAGTCCGACCAAACCTGGGGTGAAGTTCCAGTGTCCATCCGATTGAAGCGCTTGTGCGTCAGGCGCCCGATCCGGCCCGATCGCATTACGACACGTCTTGCGGGCGGCGACCTGGTTAGCTATATCCTTAGCTAAGGAATATCCCATGGCCCAGTTCTCGGTCCACGACGCCAAGACCAACCTGTCTCGACTGATCGCCGACGCTCTTGCGGGCGGCGAGGTGGTGATCGCGCGAGGCAGCGTGCCGGTGGTGCGTCTCGTACCGGTCGTGCAGCGCGGGCGTCGGTGCTTCGGGGCGCTCAAGGGCAAGATCGCCTTCGATGCGCGCTTCGACGAGCCGCTGCCTGAGGACGAACTGGGCGGGTGGAATCTCGATTGAAGCTGCTGCTCGACACCCATGCGCTGATCTGGTGGCTGGCGGGTGACGAGGCGTTGAGCCGCCGCGCGCGCGATGCCATTGGCGATGAGGCGAACAGCATCGCCGTCAGCGCCGCCTCGGCCATGGAGGTGGCCACCAAGCACCGCATCGGCAAGCTGCCTGACGCGGCGTTGCTCGCACAGAATTTCGAAGCGATCGTCGCCGATCAGGGTTTCGCAGAACTGGCGATCGCGGTCCGTCATGCACGGCTGGCCGGTGAACTGAACATCGCCCACAAGGACCCATTCGACCGCCTGCTGATCGCCCAGGCGCAGGCCGAGGACATGGTGCTGGTCTCGAATGAGGCGGTATTCGACGGTTTCGCAGTGAAGCGCATCTGGTAAGTCGAAGGGCGTTGTCGGGGCGACCGCCAGCTTAGCGCGAGCATTATCGCCAATCCGAATTCGAAGAGCCGGCCTGATCTTCCTCCATCGACGAAAGAGGCTGCTTCATCCCGGCCGCCAAGTCGTTTCGCCCTCCTCTCACCCATCCGCGATCCGGCGTTTCGATCAGGCGGTTGACCTTCGCCGACGGGCCGGCAGCCTGGGCTCAGATGCTCATTCGGGACAATACGGCATGGACCGGCAATTGATCGAGGCGCTACTGCAACAGGTCGCCAATTCGCGGATCGACAGCGCGACGGACGCGGCCCAGGAGATTATGTTCGACGCCTGGGACGAGAGAAATCCGGAACGGCGGGTCGCCCTGGCCCATGAGGCGCTGAAGGTCTCTCCTCTGTGCGCCGACGCCTATGTCCTGCTTGCGGAGGAGACCGCTCGGAATCCCCCAGACGCAGTGGAACTCTACGCCCGCGGCGTCGAGGCTGGCGCCCAGACCCTCGGAGAGGCCGCCTTCGAGGACGACGTAGGAGACTTCTGGGGGCTCATCGAGACTCGCCCCTACATGCGGGCGCGATTCGGATTGGCCATGGCGCTGTGGTCCTGCGGACGGGGGTAGGAGGCGGCCGCGCACGGCGCTGGACTCCTTCGGCTTAATCCCAACGACAACCAGGGCGTCCGCTACCTACTGCTGACCTGGCTGGTGGCTCTGGGTCGCGACGACGACGCCAGCGCACTCATGAAGACCTACAAGCATGACGGCGCGGGCGGCTGGGCCTGGACAACCGCCTTGGCGATCTTCCGGCGGCGGGGCAGGTGTGCGGCCTCGACCAAGGCGCTGGTCAAGGCGATCGACGCCAATCGGCATGTTGCGGACTATCTCTTGTCGCACAAGAAACTTCCCAGAGCCCTCCCCGCCTATATTTCCTGGGGCGGCAAGGATGAAGCCGTCGCCTACGCCCATGAAGCCAAATCGATCTGGGCGTCCATAGACGGAGCGCTAGCCTGGCTGGACGCGACCACCCCGGCGCCGCGACCGCGCAGAACATCGCGGACGCGGCCGGGCTGAGGTGGAGACGAATAACGGCCCGACTGCCCGCACCGCCAGGCGCCTTCATCGCGCGACCATTGGCGATGCCGCCATCAGCCTTGCACCATCCCAAGCCAGCCATCACGCGGTGCGCCTGCTGCAGGCCCCGGATGCCCCGACTTCATGCGCCGCCATCCGCAGGTGGCGGTCGACGTGGTCACCGAGGAAGCGATGGTGGACGTCGTGGGCCAGGGCTTCGACGCCGGCGTCCGGCTGCAAGAGTTTGTCCCACCTGACATGATCGCCGTGCCGATCACCGGTCCCACACGCTCGATCGTCGTCGGCTCGCCTATCTATTTGCGGGGCGAAAGCGGCCGAAGACGCCGGCTGATCTGGCGACGCACCCCTGCATCCGCCGGCGCCTGGGGAGCGGGACAATATATCGCTGGGAGTTTGAGACGCGCGGCGAAGCCCTGGCGGTCGATGTCCCGGCCCGGTTGCGCGCGTTCATCGACCTGGTGCGGCAACAGGCCAAGTGACCGATGATCAAGGAGCCGTCGGGATACGTCCCCTTGGCCTCACACGACGTCACTTGCCAACGAGGCGGTTCGCCGTCAGGGGAGACAAGTTCCCGTTCGACTGCCTCTACCTGCAGCGCAACCTCGATTTACGATTGCGTGATTTCGTCCTACGTAATTACAAGACCGTCGAGTGAGGCTGACATGAATGTGGACGGAGGGGCTTAGGAAGTCATGGCACCGCGAAGCGAAGCTGGCGCGACCTATAAGGACCGGATTGTTCGCTCCGCATACCGCTGTTTTGATCGATACGGCATAACGAAGACAACGATTGAAGACATAGCTGTCGATGCAGGTATTTCACGCCCGACCGTCTATAAGTTTTTCTCTAACAAAGATGCGATCTTAGACGAAATTTGCATTCTGGAGTCAAAAAAGACGAATGACGAAGTCAGGACACGACTGGTCCGGCAAGAGAGCTTTCCGGATACATTGACGGATGCAATTCTTTTGGTCGTTCGCGTCTCCATGGCGAACATCTATCTGCGGCGGGCCAGCGAGATTGTCTCGTTCTCTTCGCATGCGACGTCCTCGAGCAGTCCTCTGCACACGTATTACCGTGGCCTGTGGGGCCGCCTCCTAACACGTGCGGCTGATCGCGGAGACTTGGCCGCCGACCTTTCCATCGACGAAGTCACGTCCTGGCTGAACTCTTCCCAGGCCATGCTCATGATGCGTTTGGACGCGGTCGATATCGATGATGACGAATTGCGCCGCCTGATCCGTCGTTTTGTCGTCGAGCCGCTGCTGACTCCGCACGCCGTTGCGGATTCGACCGGCGCCGAGACCGCCGCGAAGGTGATCGCCAAAGGTGTGCGGCGTCCGAAGTAGGGCGACCACGCGGGCGCCCGCCGCTTTGGCGTGATTTCAATTTACAAACTTCGAAAGATGTTCTACGTCAGTCGCCAACGATGAACTTAACATCGATGCGCCGGCATGACGTAGGTCGAGGTGCGGGAGGAAGCAAGATGAGCGCTGAGGAACTGGCGGCGGCGTTCGACCATGGGTCAGAACAACTGATGAGAGACCCGTACCCGCTCTACGATGCTCTTCGAACACAATGCCCCCTCGGCCGTTCCGAGAAGTATGACGGATTCTACGTCGTATCTAGATATGAAGACGTGAAGCGCGTCTTCAGCGATTACTCGAATTTTACGTCGACACACGGCAATTCTATTCCGCCTCAGCCGATTCAAATGTATCCGATCGACCTCGATCCTCCGACCCAGACCAAGTTTCGCAAGGTGCTCAATCCAGCGTTCACCGCGGAAGCGGTGGACCAGCATGCAGCCCGAATTCAGCAGACCGTCGATCGTTACATTGACGCCTTCATCGCAGATGGCGCCGCAGACCTGGCCGCGCAGTTGGTGCGTCCGATCATGCCTGAAATCGTCCTTCCCATTATCGGGCTGCCCGCGGAGGCCGCGACCGAGACCGTTGAACAGATCGACATCCTTACGCGACGCCACAAGCATGATGAGCGAACAATATACGAGGCCTACCAAGGCATAACGAAGTATATCGTCGGCCTCGTGGCGCAACGTCGGCAGTCGGCGCCCGCGGACGACATTATTGGTCTCCTGCTCAAGGCGAAGATCGACGGCGCCGAGCTATCGGATGAAGCGATCTATCGGACCGTGATGATCGTTCTGTTCGGCGGCCTGGACACGACGACGTCCGTCCTTCTGGAGGCGATCTATTTCCTCGCCGCGAATCCGGAGCAAAAGGAAGTCCTGCGGAATTCCGATGACTGGTCTGTTGCGATCGAAGAATTCGTTCGCTTCACGTCGCCCGTCCAAGGCTTGAAGCGAACCGTCAACGCGGACGTCGCGTTGAGCGGGGGCAAGCTTCAATTCGGCGAAATCATCCTGGCGCTTCTCGGGTCCGCGAACCGGGACCCGGAGGTCTTCGATCGCCCCGACCGCTGCTTGCTCGATCGGGAGGAGAACCCTCACCTTGGCTTTGGGATCGGGGCGCACATCTGCTTGGGCCGATATCTCGCGCGGCTCGAAATGAAGATCGTCTTGCGCACGCTCCTTGAGCGCATCCCGGACTTTGCGGTCGTCCCCGGCTTCACGCCCGCCTACCTCGCCGGAGAGACGCGGGGAATGAAGGCCCTGCCGATCCGTTTCACGCCGACCGCCACTGACCGACAACCTGAGAACGCGGCGGGCAGGGCGGATCTGGATGTCGGCGAAGCAACTGAGACTGCGACGAACCGATCCCCGGAATGGGGAGGGCGGCCTGCCGTCTGACGCTGTCATCACAAAGAAACGCCGGGAACTCTGGCGAACAACAACGAGCCGCGCCCAGCGATGGGCGCGAACAATGGGGGAATGAAATGCGAAGGGCGCTTTTGGCATCGGTGGCGATCGCGGCTTTGGGCCTAGCCGCGCCCTGTGGTGCTCAAACCGGATCTGCGTCGCCGAAACAGGCGGGCCAGGTCGAGGAGGTTGTTGTCACCGCTCAAAAGCGGACTGAAAAGCTCCAGGACGTTCCCATTGCGATCACGGCGGTGACCGCCAACGCGATCAGGGTGTCCGGGGTCACGAGTTCAGTTGATCTGAACAAGCTGGTGCCATCGTTCACCTACACGCAGGTGCAGGGATTCAGCTCGCCGTTTGTCCGCGGGGTCGGAACGACCAACATCACAGCGGGTGATGAGCCCAGCGTCGCGACCTATATCGACGGGGTCTATCAAGGCTCGACCCTCACATCGGCGCTTCCCTACAACAACGTCGATCGCATCGAGGTTCTGAAAGGGCCGCAGGGCACGCTTTATGGGCGCAACGCCACCGGCGGCCTGATCAACATCATCACACGCACGCCTGATCAGACGACCATCCTCAAGGGCTCGGTCTCCTACAGCAGTTATAAGACAACCGATGGCGCCGCCTATGTGAGCGGCTCCGTCGCCCCGCAGGTCGCCGCGGACCTGTCGGTGCATGTTCGAAGCCAGGATCGCGGCTACACGCTCAATGAAGTCACCGGCCACAGGGTTGGCGTCAATCATTTCACGGCGCTTCGCTCCCGTTGGCATGTCAACATTTCAAGCCGAACGACGCTCGACCTGACCGGCGACTTCACGACTGCCTTCGACACCACCAGCGTCGGGGCGACGATCTTTCCCGGAACGGTCCCGCTTCTGGGAACGACCTATTACACGCCGGGCCCGAACAATACTCTGATCGCCAACCCGGGGGGGGCATTTTCGACCCGGCCGTATCACCAGTTCAATCCCGAAGATCCCTACTTCCGCACCACCTCCTACGGCGGGTCGGCCACCCTGCGAACGGACCTCGGCTTCGCCGACCTGACGTCGATCACCGGATACCGGCGCACCCAGCAAGAAATCCGCACCGACAGCACCGATACGCCGGTGGACGGCGTGTTGGCGGTCGTGAGCCTCGACCCGAAGGTGGGCGTGGTGGCGCCGGCGAGCCTCTCCTACGACTCGGTCGAACATGATCCGTACTTTTTCACCGAGGAACTGCAGCTGGCGTCGAAGTCCCAGGGCCGGCTGACATGGATCGTCGGCGGGTTCTACCAGGACAGCAAGCAGGCCTATACCCCGCTTAGCGTCGGCTTCGTCGTGGGCCAGGCCTTCGCGGTCATCCAAGCCTCGCAGTCCACGGAGGCCGGAGCCATCTTTGGGCAGACGACCTACAGGTTCGACAATGGAATATCTATGACAGGAGGTCTTCGGTACGGCTCGGAGCGTAAGACGATGAACGGATCCCAGTTGATCGCAGGAAATTTGGCCGCGACGACGCACAAAAGTAAGACCTTCGACTCGGTCACCTATCGTGCGGCGATCGAAGATCGCCTCAGCGACCAGCTGATGATCTACGCCAGTGCAAATCGGGGCTTCAAGAGCGGCCTCTTCGTGGCCAACGTCATCGACAATTCCAAAGCGGTCGATCCGGAGCGGCTGGACGCCTATGAGGTCGGATTCAAGAGCAATCCCAACCGGGCGATACAGCTAAATGGAGAATTCTACTACTACGATTATAGAAACCTGCAGCAGGTCCTCTACAACAGTCAGGGTTTGTCGACACTCCAGAACGTGCCCAAGGCGCGTCTGTACGGGGGCGAGGTCGAGCTTCAGGCGATTCCCGCGCCGGGTCTGACCGTCCGGGCGTCCATCGGACTGGAGCATTCCGAATATGTCGATTTCCCCAATGCGGCGGCCTACGCCAATTCACCGAACGGGGGCGAGCAGCAGATTGCGCTCAACGTGAAGGGTCGCCAGATGACCCGAGCGCCCGACTTCACCGGCGCCTTGTCTGCAGACTATCGCGTGCCGCTGGGCGACCTGGGCGATCTCGACGTCGCCGGCAACCTCTATCACACCAGCAGCTTCCCATGGAGCGCGAGCAATAACTTCGTGCAGAAAAGCTACACGACCCTCGATCTGACCGGGACTTGGACCGCGCCCGATCAGCGCTGGTACGTCTCCATCTGGGGGCGCAATTTGACGAGCGCGCTCTACACCACCAGCGTGGTCGAAAATGCGCGCAGCGTGGAACTCGCCTACGCGCCTCCCGCGACGGCTGGTGTCACGCTGGGTTTCAAGTATTAGGCCGCCGATCGCGTAGAGCGGTGAGGAAATAGAGATGCATTTGTCGCGCTATATTTCCTACTGGGCGAAAATGCGCGCCGACGAGCCGGTGTTGCTTTGCGACGGTGAATCCATCACCTGGGCGGAGTTTGATCAACGCGCCTCGTCGGTCGCCACGGCGCTTCAGGGTCTGGGGGCCTGCAAGGGCGACCGTATCGGTTGTCTGTTG
>Ga0307510_10012035_pt1 | contig 10254 bp, 6 predicted proteins | sample 12_EM_MG_FD_207224 | JGI IMG/M metagenome (GOLD analysis project Ga0307510, IMG submission 207224) | Populus trichocarpa ectomycorrhiza microbial communities from riparian zone in the Pacific Northwest, United States - 12_EM | ecosystem: Host-associated > Plants > Roots > Unclassified | place...
CAAGGCGGAGGTCGGCGGGGTTGGGACGGTTGGGGGCAAAGTCGATCTTGAGGTTGGCGGCGTTGAAGTTCTTCGCGTCGATGGTGTGGAGGAGTTTGACGGCGACGACGACCTTGTCGCCGGGTTTGACCGGATCGAAGAGGATGATGGGTTCGAGGTCGTCGCCGAGAGCTACGCGGCGGCCGTTGAAGTAGATGATCTCGGGCATGGGACCGTTGCCGTGGGCGATGAACTGGAACCAGATGCGTGCGCCGGTGAGGTCGTAGCCGTTGAGGGACTTCGGAACTTCGATGGTGCGGCGGTACCAGGCGGCTTCGGTGGTGGATTTGCTGCGAGGTTCGACGATGGGCCATGCGGAGTCGTCGAGATCGACGGCTTCGCCGTGGGCGAGGTCTCCGGCGTGGTAATGCCATTGCCTGGCGGGGAGGTTGTCGAAGGTGGAGAGGCGCTGGATGACGGTCTGAGATTCAGCCGGAAGGGACTGAATGAGTTTGGCGACGTCGTCGGTGGACTGGGCGTGCGCGGAGGTCGCGAAGAGAAGGCAGGGCAGAGCGAGGGCTGCAGGAATAACGCGGGCGACGCGCTGGAGTGAGGTGAGGAACGGAGAGGTCACGGATGCTCCTTGGGGCGGCTAATGGAATCGTTTTTGCGACAAATGAGACGTGTAAACGGAGACACTGGGAGTCTAACGCAGGAGTGTGACAGTTTGCAGGCATGAGGCCGAGTAAGCTGGGAGCTTATGGGATTGCCTAAGGTTCTGCTGAGTTGGAGTGGTGGCAAGGACAGCGCGTGGGCGCTGCATGTGCTACGGCAGCGTGGTGAGTATGAGGTCGTGGGGTTGGTGACGACGCTGAACGAGCGGTTTCGGCGGGTGGCGATCCATGGCTATCGTGAGGTACTGCTGGATGCGCAGGCGGAGGCCGCGGGGTTACCGGTGTGGAAGGTGGACCTGCCGTTTCCGTGTACGAATGCGGAGTATGAGGCGAGGATGGCGGTAGTGCTGGAGCGGGCGGTGCGCAAGGGGATCGACGGGATTGCGTTTGGGGACCTGTTTCTGGAGGAGATTCGAGACTACCGGCTGAAGCAGCTTGCGGGGACAGGGCTGGAGGCGGTGTTTCCGGTGTGGGGGATTCCGACCGGCGAGCTTGCCGAGGAGATGGTTGCCGGTGGGCTGCGGGCTTATCTGACTTGCGTCGATCCGCGTGTGCTGGAGCGGTCGTTTGCGGGACGGATGTTTGATGCAGAGTTATTGCATGAGTTGCCAGAGGGTGTTGACCGATGTGGGGAGCGTGGCGAGTTCCACACGTTTGCGTGTGCGGGGCCGATGTTCTCGCGTAGCATTTCAGTAGTGCCTGCTGAGATCGTCGAGCGGGACGGATTTGTGTATGCCGATCTTCTCCCTGGTCCGAGTGAGTTGCATGAGTAGACGCTGGTGGTTGCGAGTTGTGGTGTTGGTGGCTGCGGTGGGTTTGTTGCCGACGGTTTTGCTGGCGCAGACGTTGGCTCGGCCGGGCTGGGTTGGGTCGGGGATGACGCCGAATGTCTGGTGGCGGCATGCGTTTGTGTATGCAGTGGACGTGCATGCCGGAGACGGGTTGAAGGGCGTCGCGACGCGGATGGATGCGATGCAGGCGCTGGGTGTGGATGCGGTGCTGCTGCGCGGACTGCAAGGCGGGACTGAGGCGGCGATCGATCCGGCAGCGGGGACGATGGATGACTTCGATGAGGTGCTGGTGCAGGCTAGCCGGCACAGTCTGCGGGTGCTGGTGGAGTTGAGTCCAAAGACTGCGAGCGAGGATGTTTCGGGAGTAGCGCGGTTCTGGTTGAGCCGTGGTGTCTCCGGCTTCCGGCTGGTGCCTGCGGGCGATAGCGCGGCGCAGATGCGGCAGCTTCGTGCGGTGGCGAAGAGCTATGTGGGCGAGCGAGTGATGATTGGCGATGCTGCGCTGGGTAGCGTTGCTGTTCGGGTTGTTGCTGCTCCGGCTGCGGATGTGGCCATGGATTCGGCTCCGGTTGCTAAGGGGCGCAGGCATCGTGGTCATGCTGTTGGTGGGACGAGTGATGCTCCGCGGAGTTTGGTGCGGGTTGGGGATGGGCCGCAATTGCTGCTGGATGCTTCGATGGCGGTAGCGCCTTTGAATGTAGCGGCGATCCGGGCGGCGCTCGAAAGAAATGATGCTTTGAACCGGGTGGGAGCGGGGGTCCCGATGCTGGCTACGGCGGAGGGTGCTGGAGGTGGGCCGGAGGTTGGCAAGGTGGTGGCTACGCTGTTGCTGAGTACGCGAGGTGGGGCGATGATCCGAGCGGGGCAGGAGGGCTCGGGGGATGGGGCTGACGCTCAGGCGCTGAGTAGTTGGTACAAGCAGATGAGTGTGATGCAGCATAGCAATGCGACGGTGAGGACGGGCGTGAATGCGATGCTGAACCATGACGACCAGAGCGTGGTGGCCTGGGTGCGGCGGCCGCAGGTGGTTTCGTATAACTCGCCGGCGGTGGTGTTTGTGTGCAACATGACGGACAAGCCGGTGACGGTTTCGTTGACGGCGGACATGGCGGGGTTGCGGCTGAAGGGGAGTTTTTTGCGGACGCTGCTGCGGACGGATGAGGGAATGGGAGCGATGAGTTTGGGTGCGGTGAAGGTGGCTCCGTATGGGGTTTATGTGGGGGAGCTTAAGTACTAACTGGCTGGGAAAATGTTTGGGTAGAGAAGCGGGTTTCTCCGCTGCGCAGGTCACGGTGAAGCTGTGACCTGCTTCGGTCGAAATGACGGTTCTTGGGGAGTGAAGAGCATATAGCTCAGGGCAGGACGGTCTGGTAGGCGGCGTAGACGCGGTCGAAGACGGCGTCCCAGCTGCAGCCTTGGGCGTAGTCGCGGGCGTTTTGGCGCATGCTGGCTAGGCGTGCGCGGTCTTGAGCCAGGGTGGTGATGGCGTCGGTGAAGGCATCGTCGGGGGCGATGAAGCCGGTCTTATTTTGCTCGACGATGTACTTGGGACCTCCGTCGGGAGTGACGATGGCGGGGACTCCGCTGGCGAGGGCTTCGAGGACTACGTTGCCGAAGGTGTCAGTGTGGGAGGGGAAGACCAGGAGGTCCATGTTGGCGTAGGCGGTGGCGAGGGCTTCGCCGCGGAGGACTCCGGCGAAGTCGGCTTTGGCGGCGGGAAGGGTTGCGCGGAGGGAGGCTTCTTCGGCTCCGTGGCCGATGATGAGGAACTGGACTTCGTGGATGCCGAGGGCTGCTAGTTGGCGCTCGAGGATGGGGAGGAGCGCTACGTTTTTCTCGATGGAGAGGCGACCGACGTAGCCGAGGACTAATTTGTGCTCGTGCTGGCGAGTGCGACGCGCAGGGTTGAAGAGGGTGGTGTCTACGCCGCGCTGCATGAGATGGCAGGGTTTTTGGGTGGTGTGTTCGAGGAGCTCGCAGAGCTCGCGGTTGGGTGCGAAGAGGATCTTGGCCAGGCGATAGAGGTGAGCGATGGTCCAGAGAGAGGCGGACTCTACGCGGGCTTCGGTGGCAGCGGGGCTGGGGAGATGTTGGGTGAACCAGTTGAAGCGGCGGGCTGCGTACTCGTGGACGTTGGTGTGCCAGGAGGCGGCGAGGGGAATGCCGCGTTCGTGGGCGAACCAGGCTCCGAGGAGGCCTAGCTCGCTGGGGCCGGTGATGTGGATGAGGTCGGGGCGGAAGCGGTCGAGTTCACGCTCGATGCGGGTGATGTGACGGCCGAAGAGGGGATCGAAGGCTAGGTCTTTTTCGATGCCGACTGAGGCGAAGCTGCGTGGGAGTTCTAACGTTTCTACGGAGCTGTTTGGGTCTGCGGGGGAATTGGTTTTGCCGGCTCGGATGCAGAGGAAGGGGAGTTGGTGGCGCTGTGCGTAGGCGACAAAATTTCGACTGGTATGAGCGACTCCATTGACCTCGTGGAAGGAGTCGGGGAAGTAGGCTACGCGAGGCGGCATGGGACTACTGTACTGGAGGGTGTGGGTTGGAACCTCCCCCTCCCGTCAAAAGTATGCAAAGTCTTCGAAGGATAGAGGTTAAGTCTGGACTTCCGGTAGCGCGGGGCGGCGTGCCCGCGATCGGGGGTGGAGTCTCCGTGCTTGCTGGGGCACATTTTTGTCAAGGGTTGCCGGTTTGGAGAGATGCGGTGCTCTTTGTGGAAGCTCTGATCAAGCGTCCGGTATTTCCTCAGCGGTTAAAGCCGCTGCTGAAAAAGTCTTTCTTGCAACTTCTGAGAAGAGACCCGGGGCTAAAGCCCGTTATTTTTTATTGGCTTATTCAGGGGCCTGAAGGCCCCTGCTCCCTCCGAAAAGCAACAACGACTTTTTCAGCAGCCTCTAAAGCCTTGTGGCAGCGATTGAGCTTACGGTGGGACTGAAGTCCCGCCCTTTCAAGACGCAGACTTATTCAGAGGCTCCTTAGTCTAGCGGGGTGCTGCTTGGCAAGGCCTGAGTCTGCTGGACGCGGTATCCGTCCCTGGTGCGCACGCGGTACTTCTGGAGGTTCTTTCCCGTGAGCTTTACGGTGATGGAACGCCAGTTTCTATTGGCGTTCGGCTGGGGATAGTAGCTCAGGGTATAGAGGTGCGCGAGGTCGTCGCGGATGGAGGCGAAGGCCTGTTTCTCATCCTTCCAGCTGTGGGAGAAGTATGCCTTGCCACCAGAGACTTTGCTCATGCGTTCGAAGACCGCGGCGTTGACCGGCTGCTCCTCGGCCAGACGGGTGCTGATCATGTAGATGATGGTTCCGGTGGACTGGGCGAGCTCCGCGACATCTTCGGGGGGGACGAGGCTGGCGTTGTCCGGACCGTTCGAGAAGACGACGATCGCCTTCTTCCCGGTCACCTTAGCGGCATCTTTTACGGTCAGCAAGAGGCTGTTGTAGAGGGCGGCGTCATCTCCGGCGACTGTGTTGCGGACGCTGCGCAGAACCTGGGAGCGATCGGAGGTGAGCGTGGAGATTCTGGAGAGGTTGCGGCTGTAGGAGTAAAGGGCGACCTTGCCGACACCCTCGAGGGAGCGCACGAAGTCGGCGATGGAGTCCTGCGCAAAGACGAATCCGCGGTACATGTAGTTGCTCGTGTCGAAGAGAATAAATACGTTGGCCCCGGCGGCTTGGGTGGTCAAGGGCTTTGCCGGATCGCCGGTGAAGCTGGATGCTCCGGGCAGCGAGGTGGTGGCGGTGTCTGAATGGGCGGTACGAGTGGCGGGAGATGGAGTGTTCAAGACACGGCGAGGACCTTCATCGCCTTCTTCAAAGGTGGCGATCTTCTCCGGGATCTTATCTTCGACGATGGAAAAATCTTCCGGCTGAAGACCGCTGATATAGTTTCCTTTGTTATCGGTGACGGCCACATTGAGCTGCACGAGGACGACGTTGACACGGATGCGCGATTCGTCCTGGGCTGCTGCTCCGGAGCGGCCGACGTAGAGAGTGGATGAGAGCAACCAGAGGACCAGAAAGTATTTCTTTGCCATGATTCTCCTCATGCGTGGTTCAATTTTTCGCTGTGCTGACTGAGACCGATGAAGGGCTTCCAGCCGGCAAAGCAGCGACCTTGCTGCGCCGAAATTCTGCTCCAGCCTCCTGCATGGCGCGGAGCATTGCGGGTGAATCTTCCATATCCGTGGCGAAGATCTTTTCGACCATGTGGCGGGTGAGCTCGGGTACCAGAAGATTGAGAGCGACGGGGGAGTAGCCCATCTCGTCGGTCAGGCGAGCCCAGTACAGGTTGCTGGACTCCCAGGTCTCGCCGAAGAGACGGCTGGAGATTCCTCCCGCGAATGGAAACTGTCGAATGTTGAGCAGTTCGCGAGCGTTATTGCGCGCCAAGTCCGGGTGGGGCACGCCGAAGTCTCGCGAGAGGCGCTCCCAGCTTGCTTCGGTTGGATAGAGTTTCCGCAGGCTCTCGAGTTGAACGCTTGCCGGACCCCACGACGGGGTTTCGTCGGGGAACCGCTTGGGAAGTTCGGCGGCCAGGTAGCTGGTTTCGGCAGGTAGCACCTCAGGAATGAGTGTGGCTATATCTTGTGTGCGCTGAAAGGCCTTTTCGATTCGTTCGAGGCGTTGGGGGGCTATGCAATCGATGAGGATGCTGGTTATTTCGGATTGGAGCTGCGGGTTTCCGGTGGCTGCCATCAAGATCTCTTCGCCGGAACGCTGGTAAAGGGTGACGGCGTGCAGCTCGTTCGGGGTTACGTTCCACCAGCGGGGAAGGCTGGCGCTGACGAGCAGATTTGGCACCGACTCCTTCCAGATGAGCGCCTGGATGTTTGCGGGTGCGATGAAGTCCTGCTCGATGGTCGATAGGGCATAGGGGAAGTCGGTGAGCGAACCCATGAGGAAGCCGCCACCCCCAGCGGGTGCGCCTGCCCCTAACAATCTGGGAGCTTCCCAGAGCCGCTCCGCGCCGAAGATCGACACTCCGATGAAGTCATGGGAGCGGACCAGTAGCGGGTTGTGGTGGATCATCTGAGCTCCGGGTGGCTCGTAGTATGCGTAGATGAGTCCCACTAAGGCGTCGCGTAAAAAAGGTACGAGCTGGCCGCGCGCGGTCTCCAACTGAGCGGGGGAGCCGGGTGTCTTGATCACCTTGCTTAGGTCGGTTTTGATCTGAAGCTCCGCGTGATGGGTGGTATAGATGACCGGTGCCCAGCTGACCTTCTCGCTATTGGTAAAGATGGGGCGGGGTAGATCGAACTCGCGAAGCTCCGCTGCAAGAGGGAGGAGGGCATCTCCTTTTTTGGCCCCATGCTCCATCTCCTTGAGGCCGTCGCTTAGGGCGAAGAGGGTGTCGATGGAGACGAGACGCTGTTCCTCCAGGATGGTGCCGATTCTTCCGGCCAGTTGGTTGTGGGTTCGCTGGCTCTCGGGGTTTACCTGACGGGGGCCGGCCAGCAGGCTCACGACTTCATCCTGCGAGAAGTTCGTGTTGCTTCCGGCTGAGACCAGCAGGGTTTTCAGGGAGTCGTGGGCGGCGTCAAAGAGTTGGCCCGGAGAGACAATCGACGCAAACGGGTCGATTAGCTTCTGCCAGGATGCGTTCAGATCGGCGTTGGGAATCTCTCCTTGCCGGGCCAGGATCTGCCAAAGGCCGACGGTGGACTGAAAGGTCCCTAAAAGGTTGGCCCGCAGCTTCTGATTGGGGTTTTTATCCACTGCCTTTGCGACTTGCACGAAGCGGGCGACGGAGGCGTCGTCCAGATCTGGGAACTCGGTGAAGATGAGATACCAGTCACTGAATTGAGAGAAGCCATCGGCCAGTAGGCGGACTGTAGCGGAGGACAAGCGATGGCTGGGTTGCCGTTCCCTGTCGAGCTCGCTCAAGGTGAGATAGAGCTGCATGGGCCCAACGTTATCTTCCAGCGAAGAGTAGGCGACCATCGATTCAAACAGTTGCTCAGGACTGCCGACGGTGCGTTTGCTGAGGTCGCGCACGATCTTGTGGTCGGACTTCTGGTGCAAGATCTCGTTCCAGGTGGCGAGGTCTCCGGGAACGTGGGGTGTGCCGTCAGCCTCCCATTGCGCACGGGTGAACAGGACCAGAAGCTGGGTGGCCTGGCGGAAGACACCTCTGGTGGCAGGTCTATCGGTGTTCGCCGAGCGAAGCGCATCGTAGAGCCGCTTCAGCCGCGGGCCTTCCGTGAGATGGACACGCTGCGCCTGGTTCACGCGGGACAATGCGTCAAAGTAGAGCGCGAGCCAGCCATTGTCTTTGGAGACTAAACGAAGGACGAACTCGCCTGGCGCCTGGGGAGCTGCTCCCACTAAGGACTTCCAGGCTGCCTCCGTCGTGGGACCACCCGGAACGAGTACTCGCTTGGAGCGAATCGATATCTCGCTGCCATAGAAGTCCAGGACCGGCGCGAAGGGGAGCATCGCGTTGAGTCCGAGCGAGCGTTGCAGGGTCTGGCGGGTCTCAACGTCCTGCCTGGCCAGCGCCCAGTAGAGACGGTCTACGGCGGGGTCTTTGAGGAGCAGATCCAGGACGGTTCCAGAGCTTCGTCTCTGGGTTGTACGCAGGTTGAGCCAATCTCGCTCATGAAGGATTACCGGAACGCGAGTGGCGGCATAGGCGTAGGTGAAGGGGGCGTTCTTTTGCAGAGCCTCTTCGAGTTCATTGAGAGGAAAACCAGAGTCGATGGTGATGAAGGCGCGCTCAGGATTGGCGGTCTCTAACGAGAAGTTCTTCTGACCGCATCCGGCCCGCATCCGGTACCCGAGGGTCTGGACGAGAGTGCCTGCATCGTCACAGCCAGACACCTTGATGGTGCCGGTTGGGCCGGCGAGGATTTGCAGCTCACCCGCCTGACTCACATAGCGCTCGATGAGCAGCAGAAACTCAGTTGGGGTGCCCTGCTGGTAGCCGCGGATGAAGACGTTGCTGGCGAGCAGCGGCAAGACCTCTTCCGGAGAGACCTTCTGGCTGATTCCGCTCATGCGGAGAAAAGACCGTAGAGGCCCGGGAATGACTACAGTTTCAGCCTCAGGTTCGAGTGGAACCGCTGTTGTGGGAGGTTTGGATGTGTAACTTGGTGCTGATGTTGAGGGCGAAGTTGCACGGGGGGGCGATGCTGTTGCGGGCCGAGACGAGAGAGGTACTTGTCCTCCGTAGAGTGGAGCGCAGAGGAGCGAGGTGGCAAGAACAGCGGAGACGGGAAGAGACTTCATCGCTAGATACCTCGCAAAAGACGTCAAAACCTTGCGGGCCCGCAATTATGGAAGAACGAGTTGTACTAGAGAAACGCAGTTTCCGAAGACAAGACTGCAAAGCTGCAAATGAAGCAAGCCGGACTGCAACCACGATGTTGAGTGCTGGGTTAGCCTTGCCTAGGAAGGGCCCCCTAATATCTCGTGGGTTCGATCAGTTTTAAATTGTGGATTGAACACGCCAGCCAACTCTTACGCATGCTCAACGAGAGCACTTTACTCTTATCTACGCGGGAAATGCTAGAGATAGATGTCAAAATAGACAAGAAAATGACAATTCTTCCCTGAAGCCCATCCCCAGGGTGGGATGGCCGTCCACCCGTGGGTTTGGTTGGGGCTAGTTGGAACTACCAGGGGAGTGGGCCTTCGGTTGCGGAGTAGCCTCCGGTGGGGCCGTCCTGGGGGAGGAAGGCGAGACGGATGGTTTCGGCTGCGCCTTCGGGGATAGTCTGGGTGCCGCGGTGTCCGTTGAGGTCGGTGGCGGTGTAGCCGGGTTCGGCGGAGTTGACCTTGATGGCGGTGTCGCGAAGTTCATAGGCGAGATGGACGGTGAACATGTTAAGGGCGGCCTTGGAGGCGGCGTAGGCGAGGAATTTGGTCGGAGCGTGTTGCCAGTTGTGGTCGCTGGCGAGGGTGAGGGAGCCGAGGCCGCTGGAGACGTTGACGATGTTGGCGGCGGAGGCTTTGCGGAGAAGCGGGAGCATGGCCTGGGTGACGGCGACGGTTCCGATGAAGTTGGTCTGCATGGTGCTTTGGAGGATTTCGATGGTGGTGATGGTGGGTAGACCGTCTTGAGGACTTGCGATTCCGGCGTTGTTGACGAGGATGTCCAGGTGGCCGAAGTCGGTGGCGATGGTTTGGGCCGCAGCTTCGATGGTGGTGGGGCGGGTGAGGTCGAGCTCGATGGCGTGGACGTCGAGCCCTTCGGCCTGCAGAATTGTGGCGGCTTGCTGGCCGAGGGCGGGGTTGCGAGCCCCGAGCAGGACGGTGACGCCGAAGCGGGCGAGCTGGCGGGTGACTTCGAGGCCGATGCCTTTGTTGGCTCCGGTGACGAGGGCGATTTTCTTTGCGGGTGCTGTCATGAGATTTCTCCTGTGTGTTTCCTGGGCTAACATCTGGTTAGATGAAGGAAACTTCAGGTTTGGAGTTCGCATATGGGGACGCAGGTACGAAGTGGGTTGGAGGCAAGAAAGACGCCTCTTCAGGCGCGGTCGGCGTTTACAGTGGAGGCGATTTGGGAGGCTGCGATTCAGGTTTTGCTGGAGGTGGGGGCGGAGCGGTTGACGACGACGAGGGTGGCGGCGCGGGCAGGGGTGTCGGTGGGGACGCTGTATCAGTACTACCCGAATAAACAGGCGCTGATGTTCGCATTGCTGGAGCGGCATCTGACGAGGGTGGTGGATGCGGTGGTGTCGGTGAGCGAGGCGCATCATGGGAGGCCGCTGGAGGTGATGGTAGAGGCGCTGGTGACGGCGTATGTGGATGCAAAGCTTGAGCGGCCGGAGGTGTCGATGGCTTTGTATGCGCTGTCGGCTGAGCTGGATGGG
>Ga0307510_10012036_pt1 | contig 10253 bp, 8 predicted proteins | sample 12_EM_MG_FD_207224 | JGI IMG/M metagenome (GOLD analysis project Ga0307510, IMG submission 207224) | Populus trichocarpa ectomycorrhiza microbial communities from riparian zone in the Pacific Northwest, United States - 12_EM | ecosystem: Host-associated > Plants > Roots > Unclassified | place...
TGTGAGATAGAGTAACGGGAATCGTGGAAAAACGGGAATACGTGGCCTTCTGAAAACCGACGACGGGCTGACGGGTGAATAGGCCTCTGGCTCTTTCATGTGGCGCGGGTCGTTTCGTGATCACGGATGGTCTAATTAGGGAGTCGCGCATACGTATTACCAAGGTTGGAAAACACCGCCCGGTGACGGGGAAGCGCCATGGACTGTAGTGCTTCCGGTAGCTTCAGACACCAATTCCCATGAGTGCGAAGAGTGTTTGGGTGGGCCGCGTGAGTGAGTGGACCGTGGGAGGATGTTGAAGATTGGCCACAGATACAGTCCCAGCTCAGCGGAGTTTCGAAAACCCCTCTGACTGTTCCGTGTTTCATATGGTACTGTAAGCACTGTGGCCAGGGGTGGAAGTCGCTGCGGGTGCAGCCGTTTGGTTGACGCTTCTGCAACACATTGCCGACAGTTATCGGACTTTCATCTAGGGAATAGAACTGGCAAATCTGACTTGTTGATATCAAGATACTTTTCCACATTTCCCCCAACTCCTAGCCCAACATCACCAATTCAGCAGGATTCTGATAACAGCTTGCGAGTTAATATGAGATGTTGTGAGTTTCTATGAGTGGTACGGGGATGTTACTGCCTTGTGTTGAGCTTGCGTGTCCTTGTAAGGCCCTGTCATTTTGGCGCACTGTGCACGATGTGTACGGGTGTTATGATCTCGCTTCGGTTGTATGAGTTTGATGCCATCTGGTAATTGCATCACAAGACCCTACGATCGTTTATATGAGCATGATTCCTTCATGCGGTCCTGTCAAATTTCTCGCACAGCATATCGGTGTCACGATCTTGCCTTGGCTATATGAGTTTTCTGCGATCTGGTGATTGTGTCACAAGTCCCTAGTACGATCATTTATGTGAGCGTGAGTCCTAGGCCATCATATATCCCAAGCATGATCCCAGCATCATCTGTTCTCAGACTTACAAGTAGATACAACATTATTTAGATAGTATGCGCCCAATATGATCCTATTTTGCACACTATGAGACCAGCATGTTCACAAGATGATACATGAGTTCTTGTCAAACTCACAATGAACTTGTGTGATATTGTCAGGTTTATATAGTACCCACAACTTAGTAATACCAGAACATTCATATTTCCACAAGAATGGTGGAATAAACCGCTCAAATTGGATCATAATGGGGTATACAAGAAACACAACATTTACCAGCTATTCTGATCTTTAAGGACATAGGCCCATCCTAGCTACCCTCCGCTGGAGTCAGAGCATTGTCTGCTGGAGGTGGGGCATTCTCAAGAGCACGCCTTGCGCAAGACTCCCAAATCCGATTTCGAGATTCACGCATCACCTTTCATGCATCCGCAGGGCTTCCCTTTCTGGCAGTGGGTGGAGGAAAGACTTTGCTGTAATGATATGAGGGCTTCTCACTCTGGATATTGGACTCAAACATACCTATTCCACCATTGCAGGAGTTCATTGGCACTCTTCTCTGCTGCTTCGTCATCGGGATCCTTGAAAGTATCAACGATAAAATTGTACAATGATGGAAAGTGAAATTAGTGAAAGCCGCCATAGTGTTTCTTCCACTCCAGTGCACTGGTCAGTGCAAAAATGAGCTTTAAAAAAAAAGATTAGCTAGAGACATTAAATATATCTGTTGGGCTTGACTTACCTGGGTTGCTCCATATGCAATCGATCGCCCAGTGACGTGCCCATCCATGCAAAGCATGGTAGCGATGTTATGTTGCCTAGCTGTGGGTTTGGACACCTTGTTCTTGTCAGAGGCAGACGACAGAGAAGTGAATATATGTTGATAAGTCTGGAATATGGAACATGCATACTGGATGACTGGGATGAGCTGCTTTGACTCAAAGCATAGGTCTGCCGTGCCATGAGGAGACGGATAGAAGGAGGGATCAGATGGGGGGGTTGGAGCAGGCTTTTTTTTTTTTTTGGGGGGGGGCTGCCTCTTTTATACTAGGCCATCGGAGTCCTTGGTGTGTGTCTGTTGATTTTTTTTTTTTTGTTGATCGACTCGGATCTGTGTTCATACCTCATGCTCCACAGAACCTTCAGAGTCTTCATCGCCGCCCATCAAATTCGACTTATTCAGCTTTGTAAAATTATGGCACCAACACAGTGTCACCCAAAGTGCCCACTGGCGCATGAGTTGTCAACCTCTGGCTTGTATCGTCATCGAGGAGCTTGCAGAGAATATAAAAAGTATACAGCAGCTCGTCGGGCACTGCGCCACCAACTTGAACTTGAAGCTACAGATGCCGCCCCTGCAGTCAAAAGGCCAAGGACTTCACGCTCTCCACAAGGACCACAACTGAGCAAGAAGCCATGCAATTTCCCGTGACTGGGCCCGCCGGAGGCGATGTGATGGTGTATGGCAGACGTCATGTCTGTGCATGAGTTCAAGAAGGAGGGGATGAAGTAAAAGGTGAAATAAGGACCAAGCTGCGCTTCCAAGGATCCAAGAATGCGCCGTAGAGTAGATCAGGGAACGGACAGCGAGTAGCAATCGCATGTCTGCTAGTGGCTGTAGTCAAGAGAAAGGGTGTTAAGGGCCAAGGACCCTAAGGTGCGACGTGCACGGGTTTGTATGACGGTGGCAGGACTTGTTCTTCAAGGAATAACAGGTGGCTAACGCTGATCCTTGGATGCGCTGGTATGAGTGGTCTGCACGCGTGCAAGACACTAGTGGGGATAATAAAAGAGGTAGAGGAGAGTCTCGATGGTGTTTGAGACGACTTGCACGAAGTGCAGGCGAAAACTGAAGGCACTGTGGAAGCTACAACACTTGGGATTAAACCAAGTCAGGCTTAAGGCCCAACTCTAGGAAAACACAAGGGTTTATATACATGTGGGGAGGCTGTATGACTAAGGACTAATACGACGAGTACTTGTACTAGTAACGAGTCATAGTCCAAGAAATGGAGTCATATACTGCGGAACTGACTCATGCGTGAAGGTAACAAGAAGAGAGTCAGTATGAGTTGTGAAACGAGGCTACAAAGAAAGTATAATAAGCGGGCCGAGAATCCGGAAGCAAGGCTGAGGCACGTGAATAGAGACGAGTCAGGGGTAGGGATATGTAATCGGGCCGAGAATCCGGAAGCGAGGCTGGGGTAAGCGAATAGAGATGAGTCAGGGGTAGGGATATGGTCATGTGAGGTCAGGTGAGGGAGTATCAGGTGATGCGCAGGTGACTTTGGGGCGGGTGATATAGGATAGGTGACTTTTGAGGAGCGGGTAACTGAAGTGGCATGTGACTGGTCATGTGGGTGGTCAGGTGACTTTGAGGGGCGGGTGACTGAAGTGGCATGTGACTGGTCAGGTGATTGGTCATGTGATTGAGATGGATGGGTGGTTGGTCACGTGATGGGAAAGGCTTTAGTAAGCAGGTGAAAAATAAAAATGCACCCTGCATAGGCCCAAGAACGTAACAAAGGGGAAGGAGAGGAAGGGGCTCGATCGCCCAGCACACACATGAGAGGGAAGGGAAAACTTGGGCCACTGTTGCCTGCTGTTTAGCAAGGCGGGCGCACGGGTTTTTATACGATTGGGGTGGTGCGATTACAAGACAAGTATGCTACAGACAAGAGTGAGAGATCATAGAAAGAAAAAGGAAAGTTGAAAGGGTCAGTCTTGCTGGCGACAGACCTGCACGGCGATGTTCGATATCAAGGGGTAAGGTGGTGGGCACAAGGTTGAATAAAAGGGCTCTAAGGTAACAAAGGAGCAAGCAGAATTTCTGATAAGAAAAGAAGGTAACAACATACAAAGGTGCATGGGGACCTATGCACAATGCTCATTATCCGACAAGCCCGTGGTGCTTGGGCCCACTTTTCTCCATCCTCAAGGCGGCGTGCGACTGGCTCTGGGTGATCCGAGTCTTGTCGGTAGCAAGATTTGAGGTGCGATGTGTCGGAATATGGAAATGTCAAGGGAGTGGACGTTGATTGCGAGGCGATGGAGGCGGAGGGAGTGACGAAGGGGCAAGGCATGTGTGTGATGGTATTGTCGACATGTCGAGTGGTGGGTGCAGGAGCCGTCACGTGGTTGGAATCGGCCGAATCCGAGGCCAAGGCGAGTCTACGCCTTACAATGGCCCCCCCTCAGACAGAGCCATCTCCAAGTCATTACTAGCCACACCCCGACCATGGCCACCACCTTGATACCAACGACGACGATGACGACGACGACGACTACCTGATAACGATGGCTGACGTCTATGGCCAACCCCGGCCCCATTCACCATGACTGACCCTGACAACTGACTGGCGATGACGACCCACGCTATCCCCGACCACGACCACGACCACCAATGACAGTCGCGATGGTGGTAGGGCCATGTCAACGGCAGACAGGCTCGGCGTAGCGACCTGACAATGACCGCGACGGTCACGGTTGCAGGACCATGTCAACAGGGGGCTCGACGTGGCGACGGGATGGGGCTCGACGATGAGGTGAGGGTGATCAATGGTGGATCACCAAGTCAGATGGCATGGCTGCCATAAATGATGGGCGTGAGGGTCGGGCATAGGGAGACAGGTCACACAAGACGCAGGCTTGGGAGCCAGGAAGGACTACATCGTGACTCCGTTCAGGTTATGGGTAACGCTGGATACATACATGCACAAGTATCTACTATGTCTGTCCAAGTTATGGTGTTGTAACATAGAGGTTCCGCAACTTGAAGAGAGAATGGCACAGGAAACATATGTGGAGACAAGGTGGAACCACATGGCGAAAGTGCCTCATGAGATGTAACACAACGCGAAATTGACATACAAGTATTGCATGACCTGGGACATGACGCGTTCCTCATAATGAGTGGGGAACCATCTTTCAAACGATCTGACATGTGTAGTGTAAGCTCATTGGTGCCTCAGGAGGACAATACGATCAGGCATAGCACTCACGGAGAGGTATGATTCTCGGATGACCTGAGATATAGATCACAACCCAGGACCAGTCACAAACAAGCCTGCATTAAAGCGGCAAGTATAATGTAAGCTCGTGATCAACTCGTAACGACGCGCGAGGCTCGTATGGGGGCACGACCTCACACCAGCCCAGATCTCAGTCACGAGTGCTGCGCTGTGTTACAAGAATTTTCCCCAAATGCTGATGCAACTCCTCTGCCACTTCAATGTCAACACATCAGCCTAAAGACGGTAACGTAGTCTACGATGGTGCTGACACATTTATTGAGCCGGCAGACGTTATTAGCCGAAAACACGCAGAGGGCTTTACGTCCGTCGACATAGCAGGGCTCATCAGATTCGGAACTAGCCGATACAGGAGATGCCACTATACATGTGGATGGAAGTGCGGCTGCGGCAAGACAATGGAGGTGGTCCAATCTACTTGGAGTGGAAAGAGTAAACGACATTAACTATAGACAGGTTCGTAGGCCTGTTGACCTGCCATGACAAATTTGATTTTAAACAGTCACCGGAATTCTACTAGTAGCCGCATTGTTATATGCCGATGCTCAGGCCAGCAAGTGCCATACAGGGGATATGGCAGTGATTACATTCGACGTGTCCAGACACAGACAACTGCGAGGCGGCTGTCTTACGGGATATCTAGAGACCCGTAGTCCAACAGGGCCCATCAAGAGAGTGCGAGAGAATTTTGACGCTTGACGCCTCGTATTTGAGTTATAGTCACGGTGTTGCGCACCTCATCTTTCGTGCCAGTGCCTCATGACCTGGTCCATTCTTCTAATGAAAGCAAGCTTATAACACCCTTACGCCGTACGCCACACCTTTATCCATCCTCATTTGTTACATTGTCACATCCTGGGCAGATAGCGAAGCGCCCAATGTAGTGGTATATCAGTTACAGGACATGCCTTTCCCATGGCTCCTTCGCATTCTCCCCCTTGACGTCGACCATGGCCAGTAACCCTCATTATTCCAATTCAGCGTCACCATCTGAGATCAAAATCGATCAAGTCTCGAAAGCCCCGTACGATCGTTCTCTGTTTCGATGGGACAGGCAATCAATTCTGTGAAAGCGTGCGTCATTTCCCTGTTACCATCTCAACCCAGACGCATTATTGATCCGGTTAATATATCTCAGAATACCAATATAGTCAGACTATCCTCCATTCTCAAGAAGGATCAGCCAGAGTCGCAGGTGTGCTATTATCAGGAAAGTACTCGCCCGTCATCTTAAGTCACGCTCAACCTAACTGAGCGTTCGACATAGGCTGGTATTGGGACATACTTCAAACCCGGCGCGGTCTCGCCTATACTCCGGTAGGTTTCCGGGCTTCTGGACGAGCCACGTACCACGTTGGTGGATAGGTGGGCCTACTACCCAAGGATAATGTCGAGCAAATCCCGTTTGCGTACAAGGTGTACAAGACCCGGGATGACAAATCCGAGGAGCTGGCGGCTCGTTTCAAAAAGGCGTTTGGTCGGGAAGTGAAGATAGATTTCCTTGGCGTGTGGTTCGTGTCTATCCCGATTACGGGGATGTTTTGCCAGTGGCCTTGTCTGATCCGTTTTGCATGTCGTAGGGATACTGTTGCGAGCGTGGGACATTTTTATAGCCCAACGCTTCCCTTCGTAGGCTCGAATGACATGATCAAGGTGTTCAGACACGCGTTATCCCTTGACGAGGTACGCATGAGTCATGACTTCAAAATATGCGTTTGAAACACGGGCTATCCAACCATCACTCCTCCATTATACTGCGCCGACTAACATTTAATGCTCTACTGACAGCATCGCACCATGTTCCGTCCAAACTTATATCACTACCCACACGACCCTTCCAGCCCGCTAGTAAAGCAGAACAGACCATTCCAAAGAGGGTAGTGCATGCTTTGAACCCCTTCGGGCTAACCTTCTTGACGCAAAGCCGGGATACTGCACACACCGCTCCTAAACTGGGAGACTCCGGAAAGGGGGCACGATTCGCGACGGGTGTCCGTGAGGTGTGGTTCGCGGTACAATTGGGATAGGATATCCCGTATGTTTGTAGATTCCAACTCATCGCCCTTTTACTTTTGTGCAGACTGAAATTTGACGTACAGCTGACAGCGTCGTGCCATATCCCATCCAAACTTGTGTCATCACCGACCGAATCGTCCCAGTTCATCCAAGAAGCAGAATCGCGAAATGCTAATAGGATGCCGAATGCATGGAATCAGTCCCGGTTAAGCTGTGGAAGGATACTAAACACTCGCCCCCCAAAAACACGAGTGACCTCAGAGGGGAACTATGATTTGAGGGTGATCCGAGACGGGCATCCGTGAGTGGTGCGGGTCGCTATGAGCTGAGCGGAGTTTCAACCCCTCTGTGACAACGGGTGACAGCAGTTGCGCAATTTCCGCGGTGAGTCACGTGCAATGTAACACTTCCCACGTTTCCAAAAAGGAAGGCGACCGGTAAATTGGTAGAGCTGTCAGAATAGCTGTCAGAATTTCAGACCCAGATAAATAAAGAGATCTTAGATTAGTCGATGTAAAACAAAACAAACATAAAACATGTGCTAAGCAGAAAAACAAATCTCGGAATAATTAATGTAAAAAAACAAACATAACGCGTTACAAACACACGCATATTCAAGCCCATAAACAGCAGAGGAAAGGTTTTTCATCCTTTATAGCTGGTCATATATTATAAAAGGAATAGTGGAAAATAAGGTGTGTTGGTGTGGTGGTAGTTATGCTTGTATTCTCATGTGTGAGCAGCGGGTGTCTGTGGGTTTGATTCCGCGTTTGTGTAATGTATTTTTGGCGCATGCACGGCGATGCCGGGCCGTTCCGCCTTCTCAATAAAAAATCGACTTGTGCAATATTTCGTGTCCGCACTCTCCGCCCCGATGATCGGACCGCTTCATGCCGCATATATCATTAATTTTTGCGTCAAACAAAACAGTATGACAGGTAACATTTTTGCTAACTGCTATTCATAATAATATATACGCGCACAAAAAATACATTGCACGAACGTGGAATCGAACCCACAGACACCCGCTGCTTACACATGGGAATACAAGTATAACTACCACCACACCAACACACCTTATTTTCTACTATTCCTTTATATAATATATGACCAGCTATAAAGGATGAAAAAGCTTTCCTCTGCTGTTTATGGGCTTGAATATGCGTGTGTTTGCAACGCGTTATGTTTTTTTTTTTACATTAATTATTCCGAAATTTGTTTTTCTGCTTAGCCCATGTTTTATGTTTGTTTTGTTTTACATCGACTAATCCAAGATCTCTTTATTTATCTGGGTCTGAAATTCTGACAGCTATTCTGACAGCTCTACTAATTTACCGGTCGCCTTCCTTTTTGGAAACGTGGGAAGTGTTACATTGCACGTGACTCACCGCGGAAATTGCGCAACTGGTGACAGCGGTGTGACACTGTCCAAATTTGGTGCTGTCTTGTAGGGGTGCTGTTCTCGATCTGATGCGCTGTACTGTACGTGTGGTGTAGGAATATTCGTTCCGTGTTCGACCAACACACACTTATCGCGTTGTCCGGACAATGTGTTACGATCTGCACTAAGCTTCCTCCCCCACTTCACGTCCGTGGTTGAGCCTTCTTTTGGGGTGTCATTGACGCAGCCCCGCCACGAGTGTATAAGTTTCATTGGTACTTCTGCAATACATTCAGTTGCTGACTATTTTTAGGCCTTCTAGGGTTGAAAGGAAATGGAACTGGCAGATGTGACTTGTCGATATGGTGCGTCACCCATATCTTTCGCCCCGACCCTCCACTGGTACTGCCGCTCCGAGCAATACATCAGCTCAAAGACGGCGCCTCATAGGCCTCATCCATCATGTTGTCAATACCTCCCTATTAGTCATGGCCCAAATTACCAGGCGAAAGCATACATAGCACGCTGACAAGGCAGGCCTCGTCGTGGCCTGAATTTCCGACACGGGGGTGCCTACCGCTGTGTGCATGGAACAACCGCGAGAAGACAATGTGCGTCGCTCCACTTTAGGAAAGGTTTACATGTAGGGTGTTGAAAGAGACCCGCCAGATTAATTAATTATAGACAAGTTCGCGGGCTCATTCGCATGTCACAATCGCATTGGACTGGAACCGTCGCTGAAGTTCCGGCCCTATTTATGTGTATCGAGGCGCAGGCCAAGCCTGTGTCGTACAGGGTTCAATACAGTGGTAGCGTCCTGCAAATTAAGAGCCGGATATGCGGGACATGTGTCTCAAGAATATCTCAAGGCGCGATTCAACGAGGACCTATCAGAAGAGTGCGAGAGAGAATCTCTAAGTTTCGCTTTAAGTCACAGTATTGCACACTCGTGCCTCATGCTTCAGGCCTCATGGCCAGGTCAATTCTCCCGGTGACAATTCACTTCCACCAGGCTTGCACTACCCTCTACCCAACACCCGGATCCATTCCCGGGCAGACAACCAGGCGCCCAATGAAGGAGTATATCAGTTCCAGAATTTACCTATCCCATATCTCATTCACATGCCCACCCCGATGACGATGATGGCCTGTAACACTCGGTCTTCAACTTCAGCCCCTCCACCGGACACCGGTCGTCGAAAGCCCCGTACCATAGTTCTCTGCTTCGATGGAACAGGTAACCGATTGTGTGACCATGTGCGTCGTTGCGCTGTTACCACCTTAACTCAGATGCATCATTGATCCAGTTGGCATCCCTCAGAATACCAATATAGTCAGACTGTTCTCCATGCTCAAGAAGGATGACCCAGATTCGCAGGTGTGTTATTACCAGGTAAGTACCTGCCCGTCTACTGTAAGTTACGCGCCCAGCCCAACTGAGCGTTTAACACAGGCTGGTATCGGTACCTACATCAAGCCCGGCGCAGTCTCGCCTTTCCTCCACTCCGTTGTCAAGTTTCTTGACAGTGGGCTCGCATTGTACATCAGTCATCACGTACTCGATGGCTACATGTTTCTCATGCAGCATTACCGGAGGGGTGATAATATTTGCATCTTCGGTTGCGTTTTTTTTTTCGGGAACGTCATCCCATACAATCTGACTTTTTTTTCGGAAGGATACTCCCGTGGCGCATACATAGCACGTGCACTCGCAGGGATGCTGCACAAGGTGAGCCCTTCCCTACAGAGCATTAATGTATCCTCGAGCGACTTACCGTGATTGTGGTAGGTGGGCCTGCTACCCAAGGGTAACCTCGAGCAAATACCGTTTGCGTACAAGGTATACAAGTCCCGGGATAGCAAATCCGAGAAGCTGGC
>Ga0307510_10012037_pt1 | contig 10252 bp, 12 predicted proteins | sample 12_EM_MG_FD_207224 | JGI IMG/M metagenome (GOLD analysis project Ga0307510, IMG submission 207224) | Populus trichocarpa ectomycorrhiza microbial communities from riparian zone in the Pacific Northwest, United States - 12_EM | ecosystem: Host-associated > Plants > Roots > Unclassified | place...
TGAGAGGTGCTTGGGTGTGGGAGGCGCGGAGGCTCTCATGGAGGGACACAAGGATTTGGGATGAGGCGCGGAGCCAGGTGTGTCGGGAAGGGATGGGTTCGCCCTCCGCGGTGGTCGTGGGGTCGCCGGGGCGGAAGAACCCATGTTGGAGAAGGTCACGGAGAGTTTGGAGGGTGTGAAGCCAGATTTCTGCCTCAGGCGAATTTGGGAAATCCGAGAGTGAGAGGGGGTCATCGATGGCTATGGGATGCTTTGGGTAGATGAGGGACGAGTTGACCCTTGCTTGGATGACGGCAGTGGAAGTGGAGGAGGGGGGGTCTATATAGACCCCTGGGGCGAGGGAAAAGGACATGGTGCGGGGGGAGGGCCGAAGCCGGGTGGCGGTAGGGGACGGAGACAACGATTCGGAGGTTGGAGTCGCAAGATGCGGGATTCCAGGATAAGGATAATGCTTTGGCTGCCACTTTCCTTTGGCGAAAAATTCCGCGGAGGTGGTGGTTGCCGGAAAAGGAAGTGTCCCGAAGTGGTCATGTAGAGCTCTCACGGATCCTCATCGAGCACGGCGCCAACAGGGCAGCCCAGGACGAGGACGGGTGGACCCCGTTGCATTGGGCGTCCCAAAGGGGTCATGTGGAGCTCGTACGGATTCTCGACGAGGACAAACATGGCGTTGATGCAACACCTCAGCTTACACTATACATCCAGCAGCCCACTACATGAATTATATTCGAGATCAGGCAGGATTGGAAAAACGATATTGTCCCTTATTTCATGCTATGCAACTAATGCAAGTCGTAATAGACACGAGATACAGTGTTTCTATTGCTACTATATTTTCGGTGATAAGGAGAACCCAATATGTCTGAGTTGTCCGGTCAGTCAGGGTTTTACAACTAAGGCCGGCACGTGTGATAGGACGTGAGGCATTTGTCATTCGGCGGCACCGTGGCGACGCTGACGTGTTCATGATGACAACATGGAATGGCGCCTATGCCTTTACCACTACCACGTCAAATCCATGGCTTCTCACAACTGGACTTGACGCCAGCTGGCTTCACGCCGAGTCCTTGTTCGGTGGCTTGGCGCGTATCCCACTTGCAAGGCCAATTCCAACAACCTTGCGTGGCCAAGTATCCGATTCGGGGACACGTTATAGTCGTCGGCGCGAATAACGACCGAACAACCTACGTGCGGAATCCTTTGCTCCGCGTCTTTTTGGTAGAACGAATTTTGTCAAGTCACTTTGACATCGCTCTGTAAGCAAGCTCAAATAGGCGCCCCCTCTCAAGAAGTTTTCGCAGGGACGAATTACCAAGTACAGCTTCAATTCCCTCACCGTCCAAGGCACCCGGTTTCTTACTTCACTGATTATACGTTCCCTTGAGGACATACAGCCATGACTGTCTCCATCCCGAAACTCTTCCAGCGTATCCGCGTGGGCACGGCCAACCTACAGCATCGTGTCGTAATGGCGCCCATGTCCCGCTTCCGCGTCGACAAGCAACACGTCCCCGGTGCGCTCGCGGTGGAATATTACAAGCAGCGCACAAGCGTCCCAGGAACGTTAGCCATCGCCGAGTCGACGACCATCGCTCCGCGCGCAGGCGGATACGGCAGAAGTCCTGGCATCTGGAATGACGAGCAAGTCGCGGGGTGGAAACCGGTTCGTCTCCAGTTGCATTAGGGACGCGCGGGCTCCCGCTCCGCTCCACTCCGCACCGAAACCTGACATATACATTGTTTGGGCCCTCCCCTCTTTGGGCAGATCGTCGATGCTGTGCACAAGAACGGATCCTTCATTTACCTCCAGCTTATGGCCCTCGGACGCACAGCCAATCCGAATACCCTGCAAAAGGAAGGCGGATACCCGCTCGTCGCGCCGAGCCCAATCCCACTGCCGACAAAAACCGATGATAAGGCATCGCCGACGTCGTCGCCGCCGCCGCCAATTCCCCGCGCGCTGACGGTAGAGGAAGTCAAGGAATACGTACGGCTGTATGCGACCGCGGCAGAGAATGCCGTCCTCCGCGCTGGGTTCGATGGCGTCGAGATCCACGCTGCGAACGGGTATCTCCCCGACCAGTTTATGCAGACGAACTCGAATTCTAGGACGGACGAGTACGGCGGCTCGGTGCGGAACCGCGCGCGGTTCGTGCTCGAGGTCGCCGGTGGGATCGCCAGGGCCGTCGGTGCGGAGAAGGTGGGCATACGGCTCAGTCCGTGGTCGACGAACCAAGGTGAGTCCGTCTGATGGACTCTTCTCGACTTTTGGATTGAAGGATTCCGATCGTGTCCGTCGTAAAAATTGCCAGGCATGAGGATGCCAGATCCGATTCCCACATTTTCCGAGGTTGTGACTCGCATCCGTGACGATTATCCGGGATTTGCGTACATCCACGTCTTGGAGCCGACCACCTACCACGGACCTGACGGGGAAGGCGGCACGGGGAGGAACGGGGACTCGAACAAGTTCCTGCGAGACATATGGGGCGACCGGCCGTATATCACGAATTACGACTTTGGGCGCGACAGCGCGATAGAGGTGGTCGAGAAGGAGGGTGGCCTCGTTTCGTTCGGGCGCCACTTTATTTCGAATGTCAGTGAAACCACGCGTGGTCCCATTTGTTATTGGCACGTCCGGCATCTAATATGTTTTCATCTGACAGCCTGATCTCCCGCTTCGCTTCAAATACGACCTTGAGCTGGCACCGTCTGACCAAAAGACTTACTACACGCATGGCCCAGAGGGATATATCGACTACCCTTTCGCGGCAGGGGCGACCTTTGGAGATTTGAAGCAATAGCGCCAAGCATTTCTGAGCACGAGTGGCATGCATACGCTTAAGAGTAAGGGGCACTCTTTCCTTCAAGATGCTGGTTCCTAATATATTCATTGTTAACGCTCTCGCGCCGACAATTGTATATCCAATGTGCTCATAGTTATAGAAATCTCTGAATCCACCGGTGTGCTACCAGTAACCGCATCGTTAGTTCTCGCTTTGTGACAGTGGTTACTCCGCGCGGTTCAGTCGCTCTAAGTTGTCAAATGGATAGGGTTCGATTCCGGAGCTTGCCTACGTCTCCTTTCCTATCCTGGAATCTGTCGTACGGCTGCATGTGCCTGTTTACTCCCTGCGAGACCACCTAAATGCTCCAGAGACGAGCAAACTTGGGTGGGTTTCTCATTGGGTGAGCATGGAAGAGGGGGAACGTTGCCTACCGCAGGCCCGTAGTATAGTCCTTACCTTGTTGAAATAAGGTTTACTGACCCTGATAGTACAGTACCAGTTAAGGTTGGGTTCCGATTTCGGCCAATTCGGGGTTTGGGTGAACCAAAATCGTCTCAAAATTGGAGTCCCTTGGGGTCGACCCCTCCAAAAATAAGGTAGGGCTCATGGATTCATCCAACGTCACGTGAGTGTGACACCGTGTTACATCTCATGCGGCTGATCTATTTCAATGTCCGCAGTGGCTGAACTTGTCAGATGGCAGGTGTCAGGCATATCCAGTTACGAGTTGCACCTACTGTGGTTGGGTGCTGGTCATCAATCTAAAATATCAGTTCCACTGCCCTATCAATAAAGTTCCCTTTCCCCCCTCACTCCATTTCAAACCTTTCACTTGTCATCTATGGCAGGTAGTCAAGTATCATTAAAAGCAATAGTAATTGTAGAGCCAAATGGTGTAGTGGTTATAAAGTTTTGCTTACATGAGTGAGCATGGGGAGGCTGTCGGTTCGATTCCGCGTGGTGCAATACAATTTTTCATCACACAACATAGTCATGTGATATGAATGGTGCCGTCGGAACTCAAAATTTCAAGCGGATCCACCATGCACGCCATGAGTCCCCCATTGAGAGATGCAACTTTTTGAATAACTCCTCAAATACTAGATTTATCAAAAATCTGTTTCCGCACAAATGACCTAAATCCACTAATCTACCTTTGTGCGGAAACCTTTTTTTTTAAATGTTGTCATTGTAAAGTTATTCACCATTTTATGTTTGTCACGCTTTTTGGCCATTCTATCACGTGACGTTGGATGAATCCGTATGAGCCCTACCAGCGTAGTTGGCCGAATGTATCCTCCTCCTCCTACCTTAGCATTTGATGGTCCGACTTTGGTACCCAAGTTCTCGATGGCATAAAAAAATCGTCAAAAATGTTCAATACAATGTTTGAACTAAAGCTGAGCGAGTCACCACGGTTCGGCCTCTCAATAACTACATCAGATGCAAGTCTGCGCCTTGCAAGCGCCCCATGTGGATCAACAAATGTCGACAGTCGTGGAACTGCAAATTTTGCGACTGTTTCATGCAGCAGTCTGGTCCGGGTCTTCCATGGGTGAGTCAGTACCCAACCTATTGTGACGAGAAGGAACGGGGTGGACCGGACTCCAACCCTAGTACTCTGGGAGTCATCTATGTAAAGTCGTATTCCTCCATTACTACTGTAGCAAAACAAAATTTTGGCTGCATACGATGAGGTACTTTTGCGTTCCAAAAGTCACTTGGCCAATGATAATTGAGATTCAACACATGACGCGCGGCATCAACCTTCATTGACTTCATTTCCCGATCTAATAATGTTGATTGTTATCTGCCAACTTACAACTTAGAATGGCGCAAGGTCAGGAGGAGGAAGGAGGAAATGGGAGCCTGAAAAGTGAAAAGAGTGCAAGGCGGGACGGCAAGCTGGAAGCGGATGGAGTTCCGATGGGCATGACAACTGTCAACAGGCGTGTAGGTTACTGCCAAAATTAGAAATCAGAAAGAAGCACACGGAAGCCCGTGCCGGGTCGAAGCGCATGTCCTCGCTGGGTGCATGGTTTTTTTATGCCTTTTACATAGTCCTCCCGTTCTCTGACAGCGCCGCGCCCTCTGGATGTCACTCAAGACGAACATGCGTGGCAATTTCAACCACAGGCCCGGGATGGCAGAGGTGTTGGTTATTGCGTAGTCAATTTTCTTGCTGTCAGACCTCTAAGGCTCAAAGCAGCCTGAGCTAACTATTGCAGTGACACTATCTCATTCCCCCTCTCACTTACATTATGGCGGCTCACTTCATCGTTGCCTTGTCCTTGGGATGATCGAGATCTCCGCCTGCAATATATGTTCAATTTGAATAGTCTCCTACTCAACCACCCAACTCTTGATTGCCGCCCATCCGTTGCAAGTAATCACCAACTAATCTGCGCCCAACCCCCCTGTGTCCCTATGCCACCATCGATGAGGCAGTGCCTTGAACCTTCGCCTTAAGCCCCTCAACCTCTCGTTTACCATATCTCGACGTCTCGCCGTCGTTCGTCGCAAACGAACCACCACCCCTCTTGAAGAACCCCTTTCTTCCCCACTCACGATATGTCTCATCAGTTAGAAACCGCTCGATTTCGAACAATTTTCGAGTCTGCAATGCAGGCGTACGAGAAAAGGGTGGGAATCAACTTGGCCCAACATCATCTTTCCGTTCAGCTCCGGAGTTGCGACACCGTCCAGTCCATTTCCACTCTTCTGCAAGGACAAGTACAGGCCTTCAGTGATTTCCGAGAAAACGATAAAATTGTGAAATCCATTAATACTACCGCATCAATCATAACCCAACTTTCTTCCGTCGCCTCCCTCGCCGACGCTGTTGGCCCGGTAAGCCAAAGACACTAATGGCATGTTCATCTCTGACCATTTGTTGTAGACATCATTCCCCCTTTCGAAAGTAATACCGGCTTGTCTCGCTATCCTGCTTGATGTATGTGCCATTCTCTAGTCTATGTCTACTCTATGTGTAGACATATATGTGACATCCGAGTGATCCAGGCGGCAACGGGCGTACATCTCAGCTGGGACGCACTTGCCGACTTGCTCGAGTCGATAGAGCGCTTTGTCGGTCGTCTCGGCATATATACACAAATTTCTCTTGCGCCCTCAATGGTCGAGATAGTGGTCAAGATAATGGTGGAGCTAATCTCCACGCTCGCTCTGGTGACCGAAGAACTCAGACAGCGACGATCGAGTGAGTCTAGTCCGTTCTCGCTGGGAGTTACCTTACTCAACGCGACGTAGTCAAATTTCTAAAGAAAAAATTCTTCGGGGACCAGGACATCGAGGCGGTCATGTGCAGGCTGGACCGATTGACACAAGACGAGGCTCGGACAACCGCGGCTCAGACTTTTGGAGTTATTCACAGTCTTGTCCAAAGTATGAAGGAGTTCATGGAAGGTGAGCAAGCATACCTGGCCTGTAATACATTGTCTGTTGATACCATACCCTCTAGACAGTAAAACTTCTGGTGACGGTGTCAGAGAAGCTCTCGGTGCGTTTGGTGGTGACAATGAATAAGTCCCGTGTCTGACTGAGCATTACTGTAGAAATCCTACATCAAATGACGAGCGAAACGAACATGTCAATACGTCAGTAAGCTCCCAGCTTGCTATCGCTGCCTGGGAGCGCTGATATTTTCTCTGGTAGGTGACAAGCTGCAGAGAGATATTTTCCGTTGGCTCTCTCCCCCCGATCCATGGAAAAATTACAATATCGCCTGTGAATCGCGGCACAGCGGGTCGGCGGCATGGTTCGTTCAAGGCAACACCCTCTCGGAATGGAGAGCATCCGGACCAAGTTCCCTCCTTTGGATACACGGGAAACGTCAGTTTGTGTCGCAGCACTTACTCTCGCAGAAGCTGATAACTCGGACTTTCTGTATATGCAGCGGGTTCTGGAAAGAGTGTTCTTTGGTATGCTAATCCTCCGATTTTCTTATCTTGAGATCTTATTGTGTTGGCCAGTTCCACAATCATCGAGGAGATCGAGGCCTTACAGACATCAGGGCTTGCATCACTCGCCATCTACTACTACGACTTTAAGGAGGATCAAAAGAAGGACCTCCGTGGGCTGCTGTCATCCGTGGTTTTCCAGCTTTGCCACCAGTCCAATTCCTATTGCAATATTGTTTCCGCGTTTTATGCGAGACACTGCGATGGTGCACGAAGCCCCAGCGATGGCGAACTTGTCCGTCGTTTGAAGGAATTGACGAAGCTTCCAGGACAAGCCCCGATTTTCCTTATTGTTGATGCGTTGGACGAATGTCCAAATACATCTGCGCTGTCTTCCCCACGCGAAAAAGTCCTCATGCTTCTTGAGGACCTTGTCGACTCACAACTCCCGAACCTGCGCATTTGCGTTACTAGTCGACCAGAGCTCGACATCAAGCGCGTCCTTGAACCTTTAGCTTTCCGTTCTATTTCATTACACGATGAAAGAGGGCAAAAGGTCGACATCGAGAACTACATCGAGTCGGTCGTAAACACAAACAGAAACATGCGAAGATGGAAACCGGAGCACAGGCAGCGTGTCATTGACAAGCTGACAGAACGAGCGGATGGGATGTAAGAAATTCATACTTTATTTCTTCACGATTCTCACCCGTACTTCTCTGGTAGGTTCCGGTGGGTGTATTGCCAACTGGACTACCTGGGAAAATGCCTCCCAGGGCGTATCCAGCATGCCTTGGACGAATTACCCGAGACACTCGATGCGACATATGAACGCACCTTGCGAGAAATTGATAACACAAACTGGGAATTCGCCCAACGGCTACTCCAATGCGTCGCCATGGCTGCCCGCCCGCTCGGAGTGGAGGAACTGGCAGAGTTTCTCGCATTTGATTTTAAGGCTGCACCGATCCCAAAATATCGCGAGGACTGGCGCCTTGAAGATCCGCTAGATGCGGTGCTGTCTACCTGCTCCACATTGCTCGCCCTTGTCACCGTTGGCCGTTCTCCCGTCATACAATTTTCGCATTTCTCGGTAAAAGAATTCCTGACGTCTACTCGATTTGCCGAAAAACGCGACATTGTTTCCTGTCGTTACCATATTTCTCTGACACCGTCACATACCCTTCTCGCCCAGGCGTGTCTTGGGATTCTATTACATCTAGGGGGGAAAATCACAAGAGACGGCCTAATGAAATTTCCTCTCGCTAGATACGCTGCTGAGCACTGGTTTAAACATGCCCGTGTTGAGGGTGTGTCACAAAACGCAGACGAAGTGACGAAACAACTCTTTGACAGGAGGAAACCACATCTTGCGGTTTGGCTCTGGATACATGACCCAACAATTCCCTATTGGAGGCGAGACAAACTAGCCGAAGCACCATCGCCACCATCGCCACCAGTTGGAACCCCTTTACATTATGCTGCTTTTTGCGGCCTACGCGACGTCGTGGAAATCTTAGCCACAGAGCACCCCCAGGACGTGAATTCTCGGAGCTTCGATGACGAGTCAACGCCTTTGCATCTAACTTCAAAGGAGGGTCATGGTGAAATCGTACAGATCCTCGTCGAGCACGGTGCCGACGTGACATCCCAGGAGAAGGACGGTTCGGCACCACTGCATTGGGCGTCCCAATGGGGTCATGTGGCGGTGGCTCGGATCCTCCTCGAGCACGGCGCTGACGCGTCAGCCCAGAGTCGGCCCCAGACCAACGACGGGTCGACTCCGCTGCATCGAGCGTCCTGGGAGGGTCACGTGGAGATGGCCCAGTTCCTCCTCGAGCATGGCGCCAGCACGGCAGCCCAGAACGAAGACGGGTCGACGTCGCTGCACTGGGCGTCCTGGAGGGGTTATTTGGAGCTGGTCCAGAGCCTCCTCGCGCACGGCGCTGACACAGCAGTCCGGGACAACGACATGTGGACTCCGCTGCACCGCGCGTCCTGGGAGGGTCATTTAGAGACCACCCGGATCCTCGTCGAGCACGGCGCCGACGTGACAGCTCAGGACGAGGATGGGTGGACTCCGCTCCATCGGGCATCTGAGCAGGGTCACACGGAGGTAGCCCGATTCCTCGTTGAGCATGGCGCCGATGCAGCGGCCCGGGACAAGTGTGGGTGGACTCCGCTGCATTGGGTGTCCTTTAAGGGTTATATGGGGCCTGCATGGCTGCTCTTCGAGCACGGCGCTGATGTGGCAGCCCAGGACAAGCACGGGTGGACCCCGCTACATCGAGCGTCCTGGGGTGGTCACGTGGAACTTGCCCGGATCCTCATCAAGCACGGCGCTGACGTCGCAGCCCAGGACAAGTCTGGCGCGACTGCGCTTCATTGGGCATGCGAGAGGGGTCTCGTGGAGCCGGCGCAGTTCCTTATCGAGTATGGAGCTCACGCAGCCGTCCAGGACCAGCACGGGTGGACCCCGCTACATCGGGCATCCTGGGGGGGTCACGTGGAGCTGGCCCGGATCCTCATCAAGCACGGCGCTGACGTTGCAGCCCAGGACAAGTCCGGCTCGACTGCGCTGCATTTGTCGTCACAACGTGGTCATTTGGAGCTCGCGCGTATGCTTGTTGAGCGTGGCGCCGACACATCAGCACAAGATGATCACGGGTCGACTCCCCTGCATTTGGCATCCCAAAGTGGTCATGTAGAGCTCTCACGGATCCTCATCGAGCACGGCGCCAACAGGGCAGCCCAGGACGAGGACGGGTGGACCCCGTTGCATTGAGCGTCCCAAGGGGGTCATGTTGAGCTCGTACGGATTCTCGACGAAGACGAACATGGAGTTGATGCAACAACTCAGTTTACACTACACACCCAGCAGCCCATTACATGAATTATATTCGATATCAGGCAGGATTAGAAAAACGATATCGTCCCTTATTTCATGGTATGCAAGCTGTGATAGACACAATGCCATATTTATATTGATGGTATTTTCGGTGATAAGAACCCAATATGATGTGCTCCTGCTGCGATGCGGTTCCTACCATTTTTTGGAAAGAAAACCTTGTGTTGGCGCGTGAAGTTTACAGGGGCGCACACGAACTGGAGTGGGGATCGCCCACTCTCCTACTGTTTTCTATTCTTCTGTACAGTACTATAAGTATTGTCATCCCGATAAGATAGGGGCTGCGGGCCTGCGGCTGCTACTACAACGGTTGATCCCGCTCGGACTCGCGTCCGATTGTCCGAACGTCTGACCCGAATCCCAACACCCCCCTTCAAGCGGGGGCGAGTCCCATCTCTTCAACGTGCTTTGCGTGCTTTGGGCGCGGTAGGGCTTTCGTAAGAATGTCCGCGGTTTGATCGGGATCGCGACAAGTGTCAACGCTAATGGTACCATCTTGTACCAGCTCTCAGATCCAGTGCCACCGAACGGCTATATGCTTCGTTCGCTTGTGGAATTGAGGATTCCGGGCCATAGCTATTGATCCGTCGTTATCACCCTTGATCGTCGTCGGCATATCCTCTTTGAGTAGCCCGAGC
>Ga0307510_10012038_pt1 | contig 10251 bp, 11 predicted proteins | sample 12_EM_MG_FD_207224 | JGI IMG/M metagenome (GOLD analysis project Ga0307510, IMG submission 207224) | Populus trichocarpa ectomycorrhiza microbial communities from riparian zone in the Pacific Northwest, United States - 12_EM | ecosystem: Host-associated > Plants > Roots > Unclassified | place...
TGAGTGTGAATTTAAAAAGAAAGGGGGGGCGGGAAACAAAAAGACATGGTGTTTTTCCTTCCTTCCTTCCTTGAGTTTCCTGGCAGGTGGGTGCGTTACCTATCATACGGCTTTTCAAGCGCCGGGAGTTAGAAACCGCGACTCTCTGTTAAGCCAATGATTGACACTAATGGAACGAGAGCAAGTTCTGGTCTTAACTGGCAGTCTAAGCTCCTATAACACAACCCAAACTGGGCAAGCTCGGGCTGGCTGTGCTTTGGGAATGTAAACATGTTTAGGGAGCGAGCTTTGTTAAAAAGCCTGTGCATCTATAGCTGTGTCCACAGAATACAGTCAGTATGCTACAGTGCAGGCGTCGTGAAAAATTGATACGGTACTAAAGTACTGTAAAATACGGGTGCAGGGTGTAGTGTGGGTAGACGGTATCCTTCGCTCAAACATTTGATGTCAGTTATATTTTTCGCTCTGGAATCAAAGGCTGATCTACGGTACTTGTACTGTACAGGGAAAATCCTTTTGCGGCCCGGCGTCTAGCGAGTTCTTTCCAATTACCCTGAAGAATATCCGGGATAGCCCAAGCTTGTGCGACGCCGGAGCCATATAAGTTTTCACCCCCTCTTTCTCCAGATCCTGGACATTCCTCGAGTACCGAGAGAAGGCAGAACCCCATTGCACATAATCCCTCTCTATCTCTCACAAAAAAGGAATTCAGATAATAGTCTATAGCACAGATGTCGTCGGGGCACCAGCAGATCAGCAGCAATATCAACTCGTTCAATAATATTGTCAACTTCGTCACAGAAATAGACCTCGAGGGGCGTCAAATTATGTAGTGGCTGTCGCCACTCGAGCCACAGCAACGACACGAAGGCGTGCGAACCGACCGAGTCGATGGCGTTGGAGGCTGGGTTCTAGAAACCAGCGAGTTCAGAAAATGGCGGGACGCAGAAGATGGTTGTGTTGAGCCGGTGGTGTTTTGTTGCAGGAATCCAGGGGTGGGGAAAACTTATGTCAGGTAGGAAGAGCTCTCCTCTCCAGAAGAGAATGACAATTCGGGTGTCGCTAGTAATTGGTAAATAATAGTTCCCTAGTTATTGATAGCCTGTGCGATCATGCTGGGAGAAAAAACATTGCTGTTGTGGGACTCTACTGCAACTTCCTTGCCCAGCTGGAACAGTCCACCACAAATATGTTGGGCGCTATCCTCAAGCAACTTGTCAGCAGAGGAGGTATCCCGGAGCATATACGGGAAGCTTTTCAGAAGGCTAAAAAAGAGTTTGGCGGCCGCGGTCCCCTACTTCCTCATATGGTAGGGATCCTGAGGAAGGTATCGCAGCACTTCCCCGGCTATTTATATGAATCGATGCTTTAGACGAATCCACCGCGAAGCACCGACGGGAGCTCCTTGGGTCACTACGGGAAGTCGTTCGAGCATCCCCAAACGCGCGGGTATTCTTTACCGGGAGGCCCCATATCGACTACGAAATCGCGAAATGTTTTAGCGAGGCGGTCCGGATACCTATTAGTCCTACCCATGGGGATATTCTGACCTATGTAGAGATGAGGCTGGACAATGACACCGATCCTAATGCAATGGATGACGAACTGCGAGCGGATATTATGAGAATAATTCCGGAGAAGATCTCGGAAATGTAAGCAAGAATATCAAATACATTCCCAATACAAGCATGAAGTATGGTCCGCTGATGATGGTGCCTAGCTTTCTTCTCGTTTCTCTAAATATTGGTGCGGTCCTGGATGAGATTACTCTCCATCAGTGAAGAAAGAAGCTTGATGGGATGACCAAAGGGGAGGGTCTGGGAGACGCTTACGCTGCAACCTTATCGCGAATCAAGGAGTAGATCAAAACTCTGCATGGAAGTCCTAATGTGGGTATCGCATGCGGAGCGGCCATTACATGTCGACGAGTTATGCCACGCCCTTGGGGTAGAGGAAGGAACTATTGACTTGAATATTCGGAATGTTCCTGCGGTGGAAGCGCTTAGCATGCTGTTTGGGGCTTGTCACGGTTGAGAAGTCCTCGTCTACCATCCACCTTGTCCACTACAGTCTGCAAGAGTACCTCTCCCATAACTCCGACTTTTTCCTCATGCTCCAACTCTATGATTGCTGAGGTTTGCCTGACCTGCCCTAATTTTCGGCATATCAGGGTCCTTTCTCCTACTCTTCGTTCCGTCTCACTAACCGCCCTTTTTGTTGAATATGCTTCTTGTTACTGGGGTATACAGTACACGCTAGACGGGGAAACACTGAGAGTGTGAAAACTCTTGCATTGAAGCCACTCGATGGATACGATAAGCACATATCTTCGAAGATACTGTTATTGCGCGGGATGCCCCCTTGGTACCAGCCTTTTGATTGGGAAGGCACTCCTCGGGAATTTACAGGGCTTCACGGCGCCTTATACTTCGGATGCGTGGAGATAACAGCTGATTTATTGGAGACGAATAAATGGGATGTGCAGGCAGCCGATTTCAATGGCAGCACTGCAATCGCTTGGGCTGCGAGGAGGGGGCATGAGGGGGTGGTGAACGTACTACTGGAACAGAGCAAAGTCAATCCCCACACAGCCGACAACGAATATGGCCGAACACGACTTTTGTGGGCTGCCAAGAATGGGCATAAGGGCGTCGTAAAGATACTGCTGGAACAGAACGACGTCAGCCCCGACAAGGCAGACAAGTGAAGTCGAACACCGCTCTCGTGGGCCCTCGAGAATGGGCCTGAGGGAATTGCAAAGCTACTGCCGGAGCCGCCGGATTTGGATCCCAAATATATAGCAAGGCGGCAATAGATAGAACCCCTCTCCCCCGGACCGTCCGAGCCACCCGAACCCCCTTCCAAAGGACTCGCAAGTTTTGGCAACAAAGGATAAAACCCGACACCTCCCTCTCCACCTACTATAATTCCGGCCGTCTATACCCAACACCCCATTGATGCAACGGGGAGCGCCTCGATGTTGACAAAATACAAGATACAATTATACCTTTAACCCTGACAAATTAGAACATTTTTTTTAAAAAAAACTCCCATGTTATCGTGACTCAAACATCGACGAGTTTCCCTTCACAGTCAATTTTATGCCAAGGTGACCCCCGTTGGGTCAATCGAGGTGTTGTGGACTCGGGTAAAGACAACCGGAACCATACTTATACTATCATATCATGTGCACCGGTACGGGGCCGTTCGGGGTTGGCTGGCCGGGTATATCCCTGTCTGTTCCGGTTAATATGTTCCTACCCTTGTAACCCATCTTTATCCACAGGGTTAGGTTTCTTTCCTCCGGGAAAATAAAAATCGAAGCAAAAAACATCGACAGGGTTTGAACCTGTACTCGCAAGCGAAACAGATTTCTTGTCTATTGCAAACGAAACAGATTTCTTGTCTGTCGCCTTAACCGCTCGACCACAATGTCTTATTTACTGTACTTTGGTGGCTAATTGAAAACTGGAAGCAGGGGTATCCGACTCCGAATACACGCACGATTGCCTAAGCCCATGGCCACGCACCCTGATGAGGGTGTCCTAGGGGCACTCTCTAAGGATCACCTAGAATTCTACAAACCCACTAGGCAGAGTAGGTGAGTACATATTACTAGTACTACCTCGCTTTACCAAGAAAAAAAGTTATGTGTACAAGGCAATAAATAGGGAGAGGGGCAACAGCTGCCTTCCCAAAGTAAGAAAAGCGATTTTTTATTATCTCCTATTCTTACTTTTATATATATTTTTATTTTATATTTTATATTTTATTTCTTTTTCTTTGCCAATCCCCCGTCCCATTCGCTTCTGCTACCCGCCGATCGCCAACCTTTAAGTTAAGGTCTAGAGTCGGATTCTACCTCCTCGTAGCAGGATTGATAAACCCCACAGCCCTATTGAGGAGGGCTCAGTTCTTCAATCTCCCAGTCCCCATAGGGCAGGATTTTCTCCTGCCCTACATGACGGATCGTTCAATAATAACTGATTATCAGCATGGATTGAACTCCTGGGCTCCCGCTATTGCGACAGGAGTGTTAACCACTGCGCCAGCTAGGTGTTTCATGAAATGTAAACTTGGGAACTAATATTTATCCTACTGGAAGCCCGATTCTAAGATTTTAATAAGTATGATAGGTAGTGTGTTTCTTCCCGAGTTGCTAGCAGATTTCAACGGAGGTGTTTAATGAGAGATTCTCCGTGGTTTAAAACAGAATCAGTGCTTTGTGCGCTTGTTACTCTCGTACGATATGACTAGCAAAGCCCCACTCGAGACCTCGAGCCTCCCTACTTGCTCCCATGTGTATTATCTCACTATAACCTTCTGCTCGTTCTCGTGTTTTGCGAAGGCTTTCCCCTTTTCTGTTCTTTTTCTGTTCTCTTTCTTTCTTGCTTGCATTCCGCCCAGCTTTCTAGAGATGCCTCATATTTGCAGGGCGCGGGGGTGGGGGGTCCGCTCCCAGCAAGCAAGTAAGCACTGTGGTATTTGTTTTGAACAGATCAGATCGTATTTTGGGATAGAACATTTAGATACGGCGTACAGTACATATTAGAGATGTTGATTTCCTGCTGACTGACCATGACCTCTCTGGTTCCAGGGGGGTTCAGGGTGTGTATATTGAAATACATTGAACTGCACTATGGTATATAAATCGGGGTAAACACCTAGATCGCTTGGATAGTTCTACCCAACCTGATGGTTGGTTGCAAAAAAACACAAAAAAAACAAGACACATATTGCAGTCCGGAATTATTAGGCCGAAAAGTGTCGGCTGGGATACATGACGGGAGGAGGCTAAAGGAAAGACGGTGCCCTGAAGGGTCCGGGAGTCTGACAGGGGCTGCCGTGAGGCCCCAAGATCCCCGAACCGCACTGGACTGCATCTTGTGCCCAACTGGGGGAGCGAAATCCTCGGGTGATAGTATTTAGCTTGTAAGCGGTCTCTCTGCGATGGGGTGCATTTCGGGGGTGGGGGGTACGGCTGCAGGCAATACTAGTGGGAGGCCGGGGGAGATGAACGGCGGTGGGAGAGGGCGGGAGATACCATGAGTGATGTTTCATGATCTTAGCCCTGCCTATATAAATTCCCAAATCAGGTCAAACAAGTGGAATAAATGCACTGGGTCGGAATCCGGAAGTTTTAAATTTGTGAATCAGGCTTTTGGCCCGGAACCAATTTTTGAGGTTTGTCTGCATCTTAATTGATGACAAGCCTAAGCCCATACCGCGATCTAGGGCAACACCGCCAGGTTAGTCACAATACCTCTGCTCTGATTGGATGATGTGGTGGGCACGGGCACCCAGCAAGGTATGGAAAGCTCGAGTTAGACACAGTAGGTTTACAATCAGAGCTTGCATTTCGAGTGATGGATAAATAAGGTGGGGTGCCACTGCGAGAGGTGAATTTACCGTATCCTACTTACTCTACTGTAGGGAAATTTATGGTGGGAGGATTCAAATCTCCAAACTTTATTAAGGCCGTGACTAATTAAGGTTATGACACTATTCAAGACTTATCGTGGGAGCCCTAGGCGGGACTATCTCCTGTAATCATGGCTTGCCAGGTCTACTAGTCTTGATCCGGTACTACACCAACCGGAATGATTAGTCCTCAAGCTAAGACCACTAGAATCCCCCTTTGATACTTGGGGTGGGAGGGGGTGTCTGAGTGAGACCAACCAGGACCAAACTCGGATTTTGTAAAACAATGGCAGATTTTACCTGGTGAATGGGGAAAGGTGTCCAGATAAATAAGGGTAGGAACCTTTATCAATCCTAATGCTATATTGTAGTATTATTATGTTGGCCATTCTTTTTCACTCCTCTTCACTATTTCCTATTTTTAGATATTTACTTTGTCTATCTTATGATAAATAATGTTATGAGTTTAGGTAGAGTATTAGAGTATTTGTAAAATCGCTGTTTGGGTCTTGGGCTTCCCTCGACCGGATACTACAAGCAAATGGGGGAAGGAATCGCCCTAGAGAAAAACTAGTTTTAGCTCTTCTCCTGTGAGACACACAATCTTCGACGAGAGTATGACGTAAAATGGCATGTTGGGTAATACCGGTACAAGGGTCAGGCATTTAGTCATGATACAGTGCATAAGTAATGTCTCAGTAGGTGTAGTACACTAGGGAGGAAACATCATAAGATTTATGGTCTATAATCATGCCAGAAAAATCAATAAAAAAAACTATGATAAGGGGAATTAATAATTTCAAATGCTCATCTAATTAAACACTTCTAAATATTTTTTATGTGTGGTAAGTTACTACTTAAAACCTGAGCATATTTTAAGCAGTCTGTAGTCACCAATCAACCTAAAATTTCACTCAAAGGCTCCATATGATTCAAGCCAACTTCATTATTCATGCATAGAGAATATATCAGTATATCATCTAATTTTGCATTCTCTTTCTATAATATTATGTTGTAGCCAGAAATATCTGTAGCTTGAGGGTTGTAGACCTCCAGGTAAAAAAGTCCTGTTAAAGAGGTTCTGCACCACCTAAGCATACTTGTATTTTTCTTGTTGTCAGAGTGGTGTTTTGGTTGCAGTGTTCCAGAGTTCATTTCAAGAGCCAACTTGAACTACCCCGGCGCTGTACCATGACTAAATCGCTGACCCTTGTACCGGAAAAATTCGAAATGAGCCCTGGTCTGCGATTGGCCACAATCCTTGCACCTACATGCCCACTTTTTCGAATTTTTACGGTAGCTATTTTGTTTAGACCTTGTTTTGCAGGGTTCACCTTTTGCTCCAGAAATACCCCTCTTGGACACAGGCCGGCATCCGCCATACCCGTTGGAGACTGCGGGAGGAGAGCAACTCAGACCTTCCGGTATGAGGTTCAATCACGCGTCCCACAGGGAGGGTAAAAGCCACGTTGAGAAAAGGTCAAATATCACTGAGATATCCCAGTTTCCCCCTTTTCAATGTTCAAGTGCATTTACTTGGGAGGAGACGTGTCCCGAGTTCGTAGAGTCATAATGAAGGGCTCGCAAGTCTCTCACATGGCGTTACCCAATTCGGAAGTCGTGTAACTTAGCTCGACCTGTACCACCTCTGGCCTTGACGAACAAGGCTGAGATGGATCTTGTATATAAACCATCGGGGGAAATGAAACGGAAAGAGTGATATTTAGGGTAATATTCTCTTTTTCAGTTTCGCAATGGCCGGAGAAAATGAATGTGTTCTGGGAGATGGCGAAGTTGGGGGTGAACCGACATCTAGCGCTGAGCCGGGGAGGAAATATATGACAGGGTGGAGACTTCATGTGTTAACATTTGGGTATGAATTTTTTCCCTCTTCTTTTATTCTTCTTCCTTGGTAGGACTTGTGATGGTGCTGGGTGGCTGACTATTGGAAGGCTTATACTCTCCCTGTTCCTTTCAACCTTAGAAACGACGATCGTTAGCACTTCGTTGATTTCAATCACCAATGCTCTTCATGGGTTCCATGAGGCCTCTTGGGTCGTTACTTCCTACATGCTAACTTATACAGGTAGGGGGTTTTTTTTTTGGTTTTGCAGCACGGAGGGCTGATGGTAATAACTGGTAGGCTTCATGATAATATATGCTAAGTTTAGCGACATTTTCGGTCGGAAACCAATGATTCTGATCGCTCTTCTTGTATTTACGGTATTCTCTACTGTGTGCGGAATATCTCAAAGCATGTTACAACTGTAGGCTATCTACCATCTCTAGTGGCGACGCTGACATGACCAGGACTGTATTCCGAGCCTTTCAAGGACTAGGAGGCTCTGGTATATATGCCATGAGCACGGTAATCGCATCGGAAATGGTACCACCAGAGAAATTCGGAATGTACATGGGAATAATATCAGCTGTTTTTGCGCTTTCAAGTATATTGGGACCGGTACTAGGGGGTGTGATTAGCGGCAAGGCAACTTGGAGATGGGTGTTTTTGCTAAAGCATCCCCCAGAGCTCCTTCGTTATCGTGATTCGATTGCTTACCAATGTCTTGATAGTGCGCCGGGTGGAAGTGGAGCGTTGGCCTTGATCGCTTTGGTTCTTCCCTCAAATTTCCTGCATCTGGGGGTACTGAAAAGGCGGGGCTTGGGGGAGGTGTTCTCCAAGAGCGCGTTCCGAAGATTGGATTGGCGGGGCACCACGTTATCGCTTGCTGCCTCGGTATTACTCGTGTATGCGCTCCAGGAGGCAGCTACAGATTTCAAGTGGAACAGTGGGAAGGTGATATCAACGCTTGTCATCTCCGTGCTTTGTTGGGTTGGGTTCGTACTCTGGGAAAGGGTTGTGGAGCAACATGCCGGCGGGATTCAAGAACCTATTTTCCCATGGCGGGTATTAAAAAATAGAGCTGCCGCGGGGGTATTTCTGTAAGTAATCTGTCGGTTTTCACGAGACTCTGACTGATATGGACTTCTAGGTCGGCATTTTTCACAGGGTTCTCATCCCTGGGGGCGGTTATTGGTTTACCACAGCGTTTCCAGATCGTTAATGGCACATCTGCAACCGGTGCAGGCATCCGCTTGCTCCCTCTGCTATTGACAGCACCGCTCGCTTCTTGGTTCTCCGCTATTCTTATCTTCGTCGCCAAGATTCCGGCGTTTTATGTTCTCACCACCGCATGTTCTCTCCAAGTAGTCGGATTAGCGCTCATGAGTACTTTGCCAACGGACACGATGGAAATTGCGAGCGCACAGTATGGATATGAAGTTATCATGGGGGTGGGCTTTGGGCTAGCCATCCCCACGGCTGTAATAATGGTCTGCATTTTTGTCGAGGCAAAGGATCAAGGTGCCGAGCCCGCTACCTGTATCTCAGGACCCTGGGGATAACAGTTAGCTGTTGTCATGGGTGCAACCACTCAAATCCGCGTTCTGGGTGGAACACTTTGCCTAGCAATCTCAGCTACCCTCCTGAGCAACTGGGTCAAGTCGCGACTCCCCGAGTTCCTCAGCCCACGACAGTTGGCAGCGCTGCTGCGATCCTCACAGGCGCTAGAAGCATTCGACCCTGAAACCAGGGCCCGTGTACGATTCGTCTATGCGGGAGCATATAATCAGCAAATGATCCTTCTGACAGGGTTCGCAGCAGCGTCACTGCTCTCGTTGGGGTTGTCGTTTGAGAAGAAGGCGAGGACTTTGGATATGACAAGGCTTTGATTTTTTTGGGTGCGAGGGCACGTGACTTTTTGGTGTCAATTTCTCTACATTCAACTTCTTTATTGAGGCGGTGTCCGGCGAGGTTTTTTGATTGATATCCCTGTCCTAAGAGGTGAGGGGTAGATATAATGTCATATAAAAAACTCTACTTTGTGTTATGGCTAGAATAGAATAATTTATGTTTAAGGGATTCCGGTTACCGTCGTAGCAAGCTATCGGAATGCAGGTTTGAGCAATCCATTGAGTTGGACTTCAAAGTTGAAATAGTGGCAAGTATTTGGATGTATAACGGCGCATCCGGTCTGATACCGCCGAACACAGCAAGGTTAGTCTTGGCAAAATAAAAAGAGAGGCGCATCAGTCCTGCTTAAAACATTACGTAAGCAAAATGTTAGCAAAAGCCCACAGGGTGATTTAGCGAGTATCTTTCCCAGGGAACCTTTATTTTATTCTGGGCATGCTGAACAAATATTTCTAGAGATACGGTCGGCATCTATCAATAGCATATATTCTCTAATAATAAATCTCATTCGGCACATCCTGGACAGGGCGGTGGTTCGATTTTTGACCTTCTGGGTGGATAGGTTCTGCGATTGGATCCACCTTGGGTTTCTAGATGTTCGTATATGATTTCCAGGTCCTCTCAAATATGGGCTCTTTCTCTTCTCGAATGCTTCTTTCAGCTTTCTATGTTTTCCATATCCGTTATTGACTGGAGCTTAATCTATATTCTTTCATTGTTCCTATTGTTCCTCTCAGGTTACTTCTTTGATAGTTTTTGTTTTTCTTTGTGGAGGGATTGCGGTGGTAATGGCTAAACTCAACTACTGTACTATATAGTAGCTGAGCTATGTCTTTCTTATTATTCAGGGGATAAGCGTTGTTACAATAAGAGATCTTGACTACTTTCTATTATCGCTTCTTCGTCCGGGTTTCGATCGCATATTGCACCGAGTTCCGATCACATATGGCAACACTACATGTTGGAATATGGTTTCTTTCTCCTCTCAAATGCTTTCTCTAAGTCTTTTTTAATTGTTCCCAAGTCTTGTCCGGGTTTGGCCTTCTTTATACTCTCTTTATTCCTTTTGTTCTTAT
>Ga0307510_10012039_pt1 | contig 10251 bp, 8 predicted proteins | sample 12_EM_MG_FD_207224 | JGI IMG/M metagenome (GOLD analysis project Ga0307510, IMG submission 207224) | Populus trichocarpa ectomycorrhiza microbial communities from riparian zone in the Pacific Northwest, United States - 12_EM | ecosystem: Host-associated > Plants > Roots > Unclassified | place...
GTGGAAGCAGGCGTACACGAACAAGATCGTCGTGTCGCCGGATGTGGGCGGCGTCGTACGTGCGCGTGCGTTCGCCAAGCGGCTCGATGATTCCGAGTTGGCCATCATCGACAAGCGGCGCCCGCGACCGAATGAGTCGAAGGTGATGAACATCATCGGCGAGGTCGAAGGCAAGACCTGCATTCTGGTGGACGACATGATCGACACGGCCGGTACGCTTTGCCTTGCCGCGCAGGCGTTGAAGGATGACGGTGCGACCAAGGTGGTCGCCTACATCACTCATGCCATTCTCTCTGGTGCAGCCATTGAGAGGATTACGAAGTCGGCGCTCGATGAGTTGGTTGTGACTGATACGATTCCGTTGTCGCAGGCCGCCAAGGATTGTGGGCGGATCCGCCAGTTGTCGGTGGCGGCACTGCTCGCCGAGACGATCCGGCGCATACGGGATGAAGAGTCGGTCAGCTCTCTGTACGTCGACTGAAGAGCCGGACTGTTTTTTGAGAGGTGTGTTCCTTCTGGTCGCGGTTGGAGCATGTGTTGTAACTACTGGAGACTGTAATGCGTATTTCATTCACCTTCGGCGCGGACCTCCGCGAGATGCAAGGCAAAGGTGCGAGCCGCCGCCTGCGTCACACGGGTAAGGTTCCCGCTGTTATTTATGGCGGTCACAAAGAAGCACAGGCGCTGATTCTCGATCAGCAGAACCTGTTGACCATGATCAGTGACGAGCGGTTCTATTCCTCCATCGTGCAGCTGAAGATCAGCAACGGCACGCAGCAGGAAGCGATCGTCAAGGACGTGCAGATGCACCCCGCGCGTAACGTGGTCGTGCACGTTGACCTGCAGCGCGTCGTTGAGAACGAGCAGATTCGCCTGAAGCTGCCGATTCACTTCAAGGGTCAGTCGATTTCCCCGGGCGTCAAGGTCCAGGGCGGTGTCGTCTCGCACCTGCGCCAGGACATCGAAGTCGTCACGTTGCCCAAGGACCTGCCGGAGTTCCTCGAGGTCGACATGTCCGGCATGAGCCTCAACGAGACGAAGTTCCTGTCTGACATTCCGTTGCCACCGGGCGTCACGATTCCCGAGCTGGCCCACCGCAACGCCCCGGTTGTGTCGATCCACAGCCCGCGTGCGGAAGAGCCGGAGCCGGTTGCAGAAGCCGCTGCTGCCGCGCCCGCCGAGGGCGCCGCCGCTGCCGCAGCTCCCGCTGCGGATGCGAAAGCCGGTGGCGACGCGAAGGCTGCTGCTGCTCCCGCGAAGAAGGAACCTGCGAAGAAGTAAGGTATGTGCTCGGGCCCCGACGCCGGTGTTTGGCCGGTGTGCGGGGCCTGAGACCCTTCGGCTGGTGGTGTGTCGCGCGGCGGTGGGCCGATCGCCGGCGTTGTTGGACTTTTCTCATTGTCATGTCAGGTGTGCCGCTCAAGTTGATTGTCGGTCTCGGCAACCCCGGGCCGGACTACGCACGGACGCGGCACAACGCCGGTTTCTGGCTGGTTGACGAGCTGGCTCGCCGCCTGGGCGTGACGTTGCGCAGCGATTCACGTCACCAGGGCGAGCTCGCCAAGGCGCAGGTCGCTGGAACCGACGTGTGGTTGTTGAAGCCCATGACCTTCATGAACCGCAGCGGCGGCCCCACTCAAAGTATCGCGAATTTCTACAAGATCCCGGTCGACTCCATCCTGGTCGCTTACGATGACCTCGATTTCCCGCCCGGCGTCATCAAGTTGAAGCAGGGCGGGGGCGCGGCCGGCCACAATGGCATTCGGGATATCGCACCCCAGGTGGGCGATGACTTCTGGCGACTGCGTATCGGGATCGGCCACCCGGGCGACCGGTCCGCCGTGTTGAATTATGTGTTGGGACGACCGTCCGCCGAAGACACCCGGCTGATTGAAGAAGCCATCGGCGCGGGCCTGGACGTCGTGCCCCTGTTGATTTCCGAAGGCGGGCAGAAGGCAACGCACAAGTTGCATAGCCGCCCGCGCGACTAGGAGCGAGTTACTCAAATGGCAATCCGCTGCGGTATCGTAGGTCTGCCCAACGTGGGCAAGTCGACGCTCTTCAACGCGCTCACCCGCGCGCAGATCGCGGCTGAAAATTACCCTTTCTGCACGATCGACCCCAACGTGGGTGTCGTGCCGGTGCCTGATCCGCGCCTTCAGCAACTCGCGGACATCGTGCACTCCGAAAAGGTCGTACCAACGACCGTTGAGTTTGTCGACATCGCCGGCCTCGTGGCGGGCGCATCCCAAGGTGAAGGGCTGGGAAACAAATTCCTGGCTCATATCCGTGAAGTCGACGCCATCGCCCACGTCGTGCGCTGCTTCGAAAGCACCGACATCATCCACGTGTCCGGCAAAGTCGACCCGATCGCCGACATCGAGGTCATCGACACGGAGCTCGCGCTCGCCGACATGTCTGCCGTCGAGAGGGCAATCGATCGCGCCGCGAAGGCCAGCAAGGGCGGTGACAAGGACGCTATCCGCAAACACGCCCTGTTCGAGCGCGTCAAAAAGCATCTCGACACCGTCGAGCCGGTGCGCGGCATGCAGCTCACTCCTGAAGAGCGGCTCGATTTGCGCGAGTTGCAACTGCTGACGGCGAAGCCGGTTATGTATGTTGCGAACGTGGCGGAGTCAGGCTTCCAGAACAACCCGCTGCTCGCCGCTGTTGAGAAGCGCGCGGCTACCGAAGGTGCCGTCGTTGTCGCGGTGTGCGCCGCGATCGAAGCCGAGATCGCGCAGCTCGATGAAGCAGATCGAGCCGACTTTCTCAACGAGTTGGGCCTCAAGGAGCCGGGTCTCGATCGCGTCATCCGGGGTGGTTACACCTTGTTGGGTCTGCTGACCTACTTCACCGCCGGCCCCAAGGAGACACGTGCGTGGACTGTGCGCAAAGGCTCCACGGCGCCGCAGGCGGCGGGTGTCATCCATACGGATTTTGAGCACGGCTTCATCCGCGCGGAGGTGATTGCCTTCGCCGACTACATCGCCGGCAAGGGCGAAGCAGGAGCCAAGGAGGCCGGCAAGCTCAGGCTCGAGGGGAAGGAGTACATCGTCAAGGAGGGCGATGTGATGCACTTTCGGTTCAATGTGTGAGCATCGCGCCGATGTCGTAACTGTCTGTTTCAGCTAGTGTTTCCGGTGCCCGAGCGGTAGCGGTTGCTGGGGCGGTTGCACTTTTGGATGGGGGCTAGGACAATGCGCGCCCCCTTGGATTCCGGGGCGCGCTCATGCGGCCTCCGGTATCCAGCCCCGCCATGTGAGGCGGTGGTATGCCGGTCATGTGGAAAGGTAGCTCAGCCGGTTAGAGCACGGCACTCATAATGCCGGGGTCGAGGGTTCGATTCCCTCCCTTTCCACCAATAAAATCAAGAAGATGCAGACTGGCGCCAACTTCGATCGTTGGCGTAAGAGCAAGGTAAGCGCAGAAACCAAGTCTTGCTTCGACTTCGATCTACGGCAGTACCCGCTCGTGCCGATTTTGCCGCCGGTGATTCGGTGATTCGACCGGGTGCGCCGGCCATTGCGGGAGAGTCCCGAACCCTCATCTCAACCAGAGCAAGCTCTCCGAGGCCCGCGGTGCGGTCTACAATGATGTTGGAGTCCCGTCCCAATCCTCGAAGCTTGGGGGCTGCGATTCCAACATCCTTGCCGGATGTCCGGCCCATCTTTGGCCGCTCGGTCACCGGCAGCGTCACCTTCCGTTTCTGATAAAGAAAAACTAAATCGAAGTTCAAAGAGTCTGTTTGGTCGCCGACGCAACCAGCCACATAGTTCGGTCACACCCGCCAAGGCGCTTGGCTTGCCACTGGCTGAAAGCACTGTACTGGGCTCGGGCCAATACAGTGCGAGGGCTCCGGTCGTGCGCGTACATTCCGTTCGACTGCCCGCTGAGCCACGCTGTATTTGCGAGTGTTGGAGTCTTTTCTCGAACATAACGTCAAAGAGAGTGTGGCCATGGCTACGACCAATGTCATTCGACGCCGGTATTGGAAACTGATCGCGGGGCTGCTGGCTGTTTACGGCAGTGTCATCGGTGTCGCGAAAGTATTCGCCGCCGAAAACGAAGTGGCGCTGCCGCAGGAAGTGGTCAGAATTGGTGACCTGAATCTGGATGATTCCCGGGGGGTGGTCGCGGCGTACGGCCGATTGCTGTGGGCTGCACAGCGTGTGTGTACAGGCGCGGATTCGGCTGACTATTGGGTCCGAGAGAGCGCGGCACCGTGTGTCATTCAGGCTGTAAGCCTGGCAATCGATAGCATCGGCGCGCCTCAGTTGGCCGCGTACGCGCAGGCGCAGCCGCTGTTTCGGCTCCGGCGCGCGCAGGCCAATCGCGTTCGTTGATTTCCTTGTTGGCCCAGGGGCAACCAGAGCAACCCACCAGATCAAAGGCGGCGGCGTGCTAGGCTGGCGCTCAGCCATGCGCATCCTATGCTGCCTGAACCGCGATCTCGCGAGTAACTTTGCCCTGAATCTCCTGCTGCCGACGCTCGCGCGCCACACGGTGCGTGTAGGCCTGACGGAGCAGGTAGGGCGCGGGCACACGGACGAGCCATGGCAACGGCGCGAGTTGCGCATCGCTGAGCAGACCTTCCCCAATCTGTCGCTCTTTCCGTTGGTCGAGCGCGCGGCACTCGGTGACAGCGGCCGTCGCAATTTCACCTTCACCGAAATACAGGAGCTGCGGGGCATTCCTGTCGAGCCGCTTGGGGATCCGAATTGTGACGCGGGCCTGGAGAGGGTGAGGTCCTTTGCTCCCGACCTGATCGTGACTATCCGGTATGGTGCGATTCTCAAGAGTGCCGTCATTGCAATTCCACCGCGGGGGGTGCTCAACCTGCATTCGGGCATCCTCCCGGCCTATCGCGGAGTCCTCGCGACGTTCCGGGCGATGATGAACGATGACATCGAAATCGGGTGCACGCTGCACTACATCCGCGATGCGAGCATTGATACCGGCGATATCATGGCGATTCACCGTCGCCCATTGCAACGCGAGCGGTCGCTGCTGCGAAACGTTCTGGATCTCTATCCCGCGGGGATCGAGATGCTCGGCGGCGCGCTGCAGACCCTGGAGCAGGGTGGTGAGCTCTCGAGCTCCCTCCAACAGCGCGGCGAGGGAGCTTACTACTCGTATCCTACGGCGCAGGAATGGGATGAGTTTACGCGACGCGGCTGGCGTGTAGCCGATCCATCGGATCTGCAACAGGTGATGCTCGGTTACTTTGGGTGACCTTCATCGGTTGTGAGCTGGATACTGCGCGGCGCAGCCAACCCTCCGTACCGGGCATCGATTTTAGTCAACAGTTGCTTCGCAAGTTTCGATTCGCCACGCCCGAATGCAGTTTCGACCTGTTGCAGCTCCGTGCTCAGTTCCTGCTCTATCCGTGTCCGACATTCCGCGAGTTTGTCCGGATGACTCTCGCGCGGGCTCAGCAGTGCCTGGAGCGATCGGCCGAAGCCCGATGCATCGGCAAGCTCATGCGCTGTGCGCGGTTCAGTTTGCGTGACCAGGTCGAATACACACCACTCATTGAGTGATCTGCGGCTATACATGTCGCGAGCGAGGTTCTCCTCATCACGCTCACCGGTCAGATAGACGAGTCGTATGGATTCCTGGAAGCTGCGGAAGAGTGCCGTCGGCGGCAGCGACACGTCCGCGGTACCGATGGAATCACTCCCCGCGTTGAGCAGTGCGCCGTGGAAGACATCGGGATATCCGAGCGCGAGACGCAGTGCGATGCGCGCGCCACCGGAAAAACCGCCGATATACACCTGTTGAGGATTGACTGGGTATTGCACCATGGCGTTGTGTGCCGCGAGCAGCGCCAACGGTTCACGACGGTCAATGGTGGGAGCGTCGTTGCCGGAGTTTGCCGCCGTAACCAGAATGGTGTTGTATCGATTCAGCACCGGAATCCAGGCGCGTGGCACCTCTGCCCTCGGCCACGGCGGGACAAACACCAGCAGAGAATAGGTGCCGGTGGAAGAGTGAGGACTGCTGGGAACATAGATGGAATAGCGCTCCTTGGCCAGATCGATTGGCTGGCCGCCCAGAGTCTTGCCTACACCGGCCGCGTACTGATCGAGCCGCAGTGCGCTCAATGGGCTGAGCAAACGGCGTGCCAGTTCCGTGATGCTGGAGAGCGGGGAGTATTCCGTAAATACAACGTCGGTTCGCAGCCCGGGCGAAACACTCTGCGCGCCGGCAAATGACACCAGCAGCGCAGCCGCGACCGCACCAGTCAGGCGTGTCCGCTGGGAAAGCCGCGCGCGTCGCGGGACGCGCGCAGTTTCCTGATCGTCAGAACTTGGCCGCCAATCGGAAATAATAGAACGCTCCATTGAATCCAAATGGACCCCCGGTACGCGGATACACCTCGCCATCGACCAGCCCGCCGGTTTGCGGGTAAACGTTGTTTGCGGCGCTGTTGGCGATCTTATCCGGATACTCGTTGGTAATGTTCTTGCCACCCACGGCTACGGTTATGTTGCGCCACACGTTGTAGGCCAGGTCGAGGTCCGTGGTCCACTTCGCCGAGAAAAGCTGTCCGGCGTAGTCATTCTCGTCGCGGAAGGTGCCGTAGTAGTTTTCGTGCAGCACGGCGGTAAAGGGACCCCACGTGTAGTCCAAATTCAGATTCGCGCGGTTGTTGGGGGCATAGTGCTGAATGTCAACAATGCGCGCCGGGCTGATCACATTCGGGTCGAACTTCGTAACGTCGGTCTTGTTGTAATTGTAGGCCAGCGTGGTGCCCAACCGGCCCGGACCGAGGTTGAAGCGGTACGTTCCTACGAGGTCGATGCCTTTGGTCTTGGTATCGAATCCGTTCGTGAAGTACTGCACGGTGCCGCCCGCGCCGACATACGCGAGGTCGCTGAGATTGTTGATGTCCGCCTGCGTTACATTGAACTGTTGAGAGATGCCGATTCGGTGGCGGACCTCGATATCGTACCCGTCGGCGGTGATGACCAGATCCTCTACCGGTGTCAGGACAATGCCCGCGCTGTAGTTGGTCGACTCTTCCGGCCTGAGAGCGGTCGCCTTATAGTACTTTGCGATCGAGCTCGTCACCGGATACGTGCCGATCTGCACTTGTGTCGTGCTACCGGGCAGGAACGTAGTGCTCAACGTCTCCACGTTCGACTGCCCGGGTGTCGGCGCATGGAATCCTGTGCTGACGGTACCTCGTAGTGCCAGCGCATCTATGATCTTCCAGCGAGCCGAGAATTTGCCCAGGGTGGTGGAGCCGAACGAGGCATAGTGCTCCTGGCGCCCCGCGAGGCCTATCGTGACATTCTTCAGGACATCTGCCTCGAGATCCAGATAGGCTGAATAGTTGACTTGCGAGGCGTCGATGCTGGTGCTGATGCCGCCATACCCGTTGGATGCGGTCGATTGCGTTGCGTACACCTGCTGGCTGTTGGAATCCAGGACAGGCGTGCACACGTTGCCTGTGCAGTTGTACAGCTTCTGGCTCGCATAGGGCCCCGCCGCATAGGAGGCTACATCACCCAGCATCTGCTGGTAGTTCTCGTCGTGCCACTCGAGACCCGCAGCCACCGACAGCGGGCTCGCCAGTCCCGGCAGCGCCCAGGGATAGCTCACATCCACGTTGAAAGTGGTCTCCCGCTGCGCGAATTTTCCGTCATAGAAGCTGGTCGGCGAAAGGGGGCCCAGGGACGGATTGATCGAGTCTTTCAGCGACAGTGCCAGCGTGTTGTTGGCCAGCGAACCCGAAACGTCGTAGTTCAGTCCAAAGGACGTGACTCCTTTGTAGCCGACAGTCCCGAAGAATTGTTGCGTCTGGCCATAGAAGCGCGGAGTGAATCCCCCCGGATAGATGGACGCGAAGTTGAAGGTAGTGCCGTTCTGGATCCAGCCATCCGTTGGGCAGCCGGTATAGAGCGGGTGGCTGGTACAGGAGTCCACATAGATGTCATTGAATGCCGGATGGTTGCCGAAGGTCGTGCCGGTGTTATCCGTGACCGTCTTGGGCAAACGGTAGTTGAAGCTCTCGTTCGTCTGGATGTTGGCGTAGTTACCGAAGAAATAGACCTGGTCGCCGTTGTCCAGCTTGATGCCGCTGTTGGCAACCAGTTTGACCGCTTCCGAGGGGGGTGTCCCCCATTGCTGTACCGGCCCAGGGTAGTGCGGCAGGTCGGAGGCGAGATTGGGATAGGTTTCTGCAAACGCCAGTGCCGAGGGGCGCGTGGCATTGCGGACGGTCTGTTGGTTCTTGGCCCATTCCGCGCTCACATTGAAGAAGCCCTGTCCACCCAGTGGCAGCCCGATGTTCGCGGCAACCGTCCGGTCCCAACCATCGTTGTCATAGCCGTGGCCGGGGAAATATTGCCCGAATCGCGAGGTCACCTCGATTCCCGAGGGGTTGTCACGGAAATGGAAATTCAGAACGCCGGCGATGGCATCGGAGCCGTATTGAGCCGATGCACCATCGCGGAGTATTTCCAACGACTTGATTGCGATGGAGGGAATGGAGGCCAGATCGGGTCCCTGCGATCCGAATGACAACTCGGTCTCACCGCCCTGAAACACCTGGACCAGGGCGGAGCGGTTCATGCGCTTGCCGTTCAACATGACCAGCATTTCGTCGCCCGGCAAGCCGCGCAGCGATGGCGAGCGAACGAAGCTCGACGCGTCCGAAATCGAGTTCTGTCCGACAATGAACGAAGGTACCGCGCTGGACAGTGTGTCCAGCATGTTTGTTGTGGCTTGTGACTCCAGATCGGTGCCGCTGAGCACGTCGATCGGCGCCGATGACTCCTGTGCCGTGCGGTCGACGCGCCGCGTACCCGTAACGATCACCTCCGAGATCTCGTTCGCGGCTGAGACTTCCGTCGCAGCGGTCGGCTTCTGTTGAGCAGCAATTGGTTGGATGACAGCGACCAGCGCGGCGCTGGCAGCAAGCAGTGGCAATGGTTTCATCTTCCACCCCCGATAGTTGTTGAAGCGTCCTTTCTGCAGGGCGTGCATATCCCGCCCTGTTACTTTCAAAGACTGGTCGGCCGGGCAAAATGGGCACCTCCCAGTCGTTGCTTGTGCGCTACGAATGGTCAAACGCGTGGCTCTCGGAGTAGCCTTGGCTGTGCATTGATCAGGGGTACCCGATTTCCTGCGAATACCTGTCTTATTCAATGGGAGGTAGCGGTCCGTACCCGCTCAGGTCTGCAGATGGCTCATTTACGCAACGACAATGAAGCAAACCGGCTCGTGGAGGGTCTTGCGCAGGGCTGCGGCAACGACCTCGTGCGTTTCATTGCCCGAAGGCTGCGGAGTGTCGCCGATGCCCGGGACCTGGCTCACGAGGCCTACGTCCGGCTGCTGCGCGTGAAGCGCAAGGACCTGATCCGGGACCCGCAAGCCTACCTCTATCGCATCGCCGCCAATCTCCTGTACGAGTTCGAGCTGAAGAGAAAAGCCGACGCCGTCGGGCTGGCGCGCTGCGCCGAATATCAGAACCTCGAGCCGGATTCCGTCCACCTGGAACAGGATGTCGATACACTGTTGGCACGGCGGCGGATCGAAGCCGTATTGAGTCAACTCTCCCCCAGGTGCCGCGCCGTTTTCATTCTTTACCGGCGGGACGGTCTGTCCTACAAGGAGATCGGTGGGCGGATCGGGATCTCCACCAGCATGGTGAAGAAATATCTGGTGCAGGGCCTGCGACACTGCCGCGAGCATCTGGAAGAATTACGCTGACGCTCCCATGGGAATAACACGAAGAACACGCAAACAGATCTCGGCCGAGGCGGTCGATTGGTTCCTGCGGTTGCGGGAACCGGCCGCCGCCGGCCCGGACCGGCAGAGTTTCTGTGAGTGGCTGCTGCGATCTCCGACGCACGTCGAAGAATATTTGCGCGTCTCCTGCTCCTGGGACCTGGCGAACGCAGGCGCCGAGGCGGGCGATCTTGAAGTCGCTGCGTTGGTTGCGGAGGCCAAAAAGCAGCATGAAACCGACAATGTAGTGCCTCTCCCAAGTCGCTTCGGCCAACGCTCGCCACCGGTGGTGGGTAGTGCGTCGGGTTTTTTCGGCGCAAAGCGCTGGTCGGCTCTGGCCGCATCATTGTTGGCCGCTATTGCCGTGTGGGTTACCTACCTGAACTGGCGCGTCCCGGTGACATTCCAGACCGTGGTTGGCGAGCAGCGCAGCTTTGCACTGCAGGATGGATCGATCGTCTTCCTCAACACGAACTCGAAGGTACGTGTCGGATGGCTTCCCTCGGAGCG
>Ga0307510_10012040_pt1 | contig 10251 bp, 11 predicted proteins | sample 12_EM_MG_FD_207224 | JGI IMG/M metagenome (GOLD analysis project Ga0307510, IMG submission 207224) | Populus trichocarpa ectomycorrhiza microbial communities from riparian zone in the Pacific Northwest, United States - 12_EM | ecosystem: Host-associated > Plants > Roots > Unclassified | place...
AGATAAATCGCGGCTAGTCTTCTGGAGTCTTCTGGAGCCAGACAGAGTTGGAAGCCACTGGATCTGCTAGGATGCGCTAGGAGAGCTAGTCCCAGGACATCCAGAGACGTGTCATCTTGCTGATGTTGTGACCCTAACCCCTATACCTTGGGGTAATAAAAATTTATCTTCCTTCTGCTTCTCGCTGCTTACACCCTCATTAGACCGGACGACGAAGCACCACACACATTCTCGTGCTCGGGAAAGAAAGGCGCCTTATTATATCTTCCTCTCCTATCAGAACGCCACGACGCTGTCGCTCGTGGTGATTTTGGTGAATGGATCCTCGAGAATATCGATACTTGTTTCAAGGTTGCTGCGGATCTTGGTTATGGTGTCGAGCGTATGGAGGATATCATGCTGGTCACTGGGTGTCACATTGCCAAGTCATGGGTCAGCGTTGCTTTCTCTGACAGCCGGGGAGGCTCAGAGGTATCATTTGGAGTTCGAGTGTCCAGAAATTCTGGTGTCCATTTCGACGAGCGGAACGTCAACGGAAGAGGTTTGAAGCTTGGCCCGAGTGGCGAGGTGAGCCCGCACGATCTTGGGGCTTTGACCCTGCTGAGAGACTATGGACCTGATACCTTGCGTGCAGAATCTCCCCCAGAACCAATGCATCTTTGTTCGAGGATTCCGCGTTGCACGCATCTTGAGCATTTGGCCCAGGCTCCGTGGAGCAGGACCTGCTCCCGATCTCGGTGAACGTGAGCCTGAATCGGATAGGCGTCTTGAACTCATAAGCATCCCTGCCGACACCGACGTATGTAGTCGCTGTCATCATTTTCTGTCCTCTGCTGACGTGTCGAAGTATCAAGATCCTCTTCACATTTTATCAGCGCACATAGCTGAGGTGAGCATGATTATTGAGTCACCACACGTGGGTATCTCGGTGTAATAGAGACCTCACAGCAGGCGCCTGATTGCGATATGATTCTCGTCCACGATGATGACCTGCAATTCATTGACGACGTTGTAAGTTTGTTTACTCATCCATCACCCCACCATCGTGACCCTCACTCCTGTGGCCGCTGGCAACCCTGCAGCTAGACGACACGGAATTGATACGAGACACCCAGTGTTATGCACCAGCCATACGGCAGGTTCAGTGTAGTAAGCATGTAGCACACTAATCCCATTGGTCCCGTCCTGATGGGATTTACGCAAAGAAGTTTTGTCTGGCGATGAAGCCGGATCAGGGCATGAGGCAGCAATTAACTCCGTAGCGACACTTTCCAAAGACGATTTCGGAGCACAACACGAAGATCGGCATAATCTATTGTATTCCGGTCCCAAAGCTATCATGAGTGGATCAGCAAATCCCACGCCACGGCTAAAATCGCGAGAAATCGTAGGGTCTGTATCCAGCGCCCTTCGCCGATTTATCCCGCCAGTCTTGGCCGACGAATGGGTGGGAAACTGCGCCTATATTATATCAACACCGACGGTTCCTTGGCAGGAGCTTTTCACAGACACCATTGAATCACCTCCTGACAGCTCACCCGATCTCCCTGTTTCCTTCTCTATGTCGCGTGTGGATTTGGTGCCTCCTTACCTAGCTTGCTCACTGACGTGCCCCAATCCGAGCTGGGCCCCTGTCCAAAACCCGATCTTACATCGTGAACTACCATCGGTTCCTCATAGGCACGTCAGAGGGGAGCCTGAGGACTCAAGCGATGAAAACGCCCGTCGATATAAAGACGGATACAGTTCGTCGCATTTTCAGTTGCTATCTCCAACCGGCCGTTTTCAGATTTCTGGAATTGACTATGCCTCGGGTTTCTCGTCACCACTGGGACCTATTCCATCACATTTTGACCTTTTCCGATTACCTGTTGCGAAAGAGCATGGGCCCGATGGCAGCGGCGGATCCTCCAGTGACACGACTCGAACTGGGCGCCTCCTTAGCAATAGGAACAATAACGATAACAAACTCTTTCGAAGACCCCATTCCCGTCTCCTACGTGTGACGCCGGAGGCGGAGACCTACAGCTGCGGTCGATTTTCCATCGAAGTCGATCCACCCCTAGGCATTGGCACGGGTCACCCTTGGGTATTTCAGCTCTACCCACACCCTGACCCGGACAACAATTCTCGACGTCACATTGAATTCATACCTCCATCCTATTCTCCTCAAGCAATGTCCCCTATCAGACCCTTTGATTTCTCCCATAGAACGTCCGATCTCGTACGGCGCCCATCAAACTCGCAGGGGGGGTTGCATATCACGCAAAATGCGTCAGGGGCGTTTCTGCCGTCGTTAGGGGTCCTGAATTCGCTTCTACCCCCGTATTTCAGCGTCAGGCTCAGGGCCACGCGAGGTGTGCTCGTACCCCAGCGACGATGGACAGTACCCTTTGAGGGCGAGTTTTGCCGACACGCCGATGGCACCATGCTTCGGCCTCCCATTTTCTTCGTCAACCGGAATAGTGGGCTCGGTTTCTGGGTACCAGAAATCCTTCAAGACCGTAATCATAATCCTTGCGAACGGGACAATGAGACACCACTTGAGAGGAGCGCGACGAATTTTTTTTTTTTTTTTTTAGATTCCATTAATGTCCGCCTCGGGAACCCCATGTAGGACTTCAAAAGGATCAGGTAGATACATGTAATGACTGGTAGACTATAAAAGAATGCAAAAGGCCCGGGTTGCAATATTCCGCAACCGGATTATACAGAACAAGAATAATAACTGACAGAGAGTGTTGGGGCCCTGCCGGAAGGGTAATTTGGCCTCACGGCACCATGCAGAGCCACGTCAAGGTCATTGGCGTGGTGCATGTCTCTGCTGATACCTATAATCCAGGATGGGACCCATGCTGACCAACCATCATCAGGGAAACCCTCACTTGTTAATTCGCGCTAACGAGTAGCTAATCCGCGTTAACAAGCTGCTAACGCTGTTAACAAGTTATTAAGGCGAAAAGGACAACATAAGCGCGATAATAGTTTGATAAAGTAAGGGATATAAGTGCGACTGTATTGCAAATAATAATCAAATAATAATAAACGAGTTTTTACTACATGCCTACACGCTGCCCCCAGGGAATCTGCGATCAAGTAATGGATATAAGCGCAACTGTATTGCAAATAATAAACAAGTAATAATAAACGCGTTTTTACTAAGTTACGTGCCTACTTGTTGCCCACGGAATCTGCATGAGCCAGTTGAGATAGTTGTGTGTGACATTCACTTCGGATGCCACAGGTTCAAGACCACAGGTTCAAGATGAGCGAAGTTAGTGAGCTCCTCTTCAAACACGGGTTGGCTGCGCTTCATCGTTTTCTTTACAACTGCAACGACTTGAGGGTTGCGAATGACAACTGCCTTATAGAAACTGGGGAATAAAGGTCTTTGAGCAATTGGAAGGGCAAGACGACGCTGTGGTGCCAAGGTCGGCTCAGGCCATGGGGTCAAGTGGATGGGCATGGATGCTTGTGGAGTGCGTCATGGGGCTGTTGCAAAACTTGATCAAGAGCCGCCGGATGGACGTCCCGTTGATGTCCTGCATCTCTGTCGGGAGGTTGTCGAGAAGAGGAAGAGGTCCCCAAGCGCCTTGAGCATCAGCTTGCCTTTTGGTTGTGGTTGTGGTGGCACATAGGTCCCCGTCCCTTCTGAAGCTGAATCTGGAGAAGGAGATGGAGGAGGAGGAGGAGGTCCGCGGGCTGCGCTGAGCGTGTGAATGAAGGAGAGGTGAGAGATGGAGAGGTGCTTCAGGCTGGGCAGCGAGCCCTGGTGAAGGACGATGTTGTATGCGCAGGACCACGTTAGGTTTTCGATCGTCGGGTGCACCTCGAGGAACTGCTGCACATACTGGTACATTTCGAATGTCTGACCCCAGCCCAAGTTGAGCTCCAGGAGGTGGGGAAATCGACATTCGTTCAGCAAGGACGCAACGTCGGTTGTATAGCCAACAAAATGTGGCAAATGAACAACCTGTGGGGTTCAGTCTTCAAGTCTGGTGCCCAAGGCTGCCATGCGAGGAAACGAGCTATTACATGGTGAGCATTAGTTGATTATGGGAACATCCCAACAAAAGGGTAGACAGACCTCATAAAGATGTGAAGATAAGGTGTGCAAAGAAAGCAACGCCTACAGGGCATGTAAAGATGTGAAACTGATGGTAATGAGGTGTGTGAAGACGATGAGGGGATAGCAGGCAGGAAAAAGACAGGGCAACAACGGGCGGGAAGACGACAAGATGACGGGGCAACAAGGACCAAAGTGACAATGGGGCGACAAAGGGCAGATCAATGAAGGAGTGAGTCGACAGGGTAGAAAGTGGGAGCTGAAGTTGCTGTTCACAGCGACTTGTCAACCCGCAATAGTTCTACCTCTGGTGGCATTGGGGAATATGGTGTTGTTCCAAGGCGTTGTGATTGGGGATAGTTTCTTTTGGTGTGCTGGCCGCAAAGGGGCAGAAAGAAAGCAGACTTACTTGCTAAAGAGGGCAGAGACACATGGTGTGTGTTCACCAACTCCCGTGGGAATGCTCAAAATGGCACGCTTGTTTTATTATACTTATGAAAACAGTAGAAAAGTATCTCTATCACTGAAGGGGTTGATATAGAAAGTATGGCAATGTTCCAATACCGTGAAAGAATTCCAGTCTTCACCTGGTGAAGAGTTTGCAACTCTTGGTAATAAATGCACACTTGAAACAATAGAGTCGACAGGAATAATGCTCGCTTGCCTGCACCCCCCACTTAATGACCTCGAAACCCGATACATCCCATGGTTTCTATCTGGCATGGAAGGAATGGGGTTAAACCATTCAACATATGCAAGATGTGCCGGAACATCTGCAGCGTGTGAGGACTGGGATGGAAGGATTCGCAAGATCACTGTGGCTGGGATCTGAAAAACGACCCGAACCTGCACTATTCTATGACCTGGAGGGAGCTGAAGTCAGCCAGATCTTGACTCTAAATGATCAGATGAAAACGTACCATGCACATTGTCTGGCTGTTGACCAGTGCGGAGTAGCACTGTGTCAAAGCGCGCAGGTATGATCCGCCCGCGTGTGTCAACTTGTTCTGGCCGAATATGAGCGCTGTCCACAACGGTGCCATCACTGTTTGTGAATTTGATTTTGTGGAAAATAGGCACATTGCAGAACGGAATCAAAGTGTTCCTTCCACAATCAAGTAGCGCCCAACCTGAGATATGGGGGTCCCTAAGATGTGCAATAAAGTCTCCAAGAACATCCTGGAAAGCACCATAAATGCATGCGATGTCATCAAATGAAACTGCCCTGAGAGTGGGATTTTGGGTCATCTTGAGATAGCGCATACCAGGTTTTGGAGGCCCACTGATTGGTCTTTGATGTGGGATGCTTGTGGGCAGGTGCTGCTGCTGCCGCCACTCTATGAATGCTGCATGTTGTTGTAGCTTCTTGCGGCACTCCAACCAAGTTGTCATTTGATAGTATTCGTCTTTGTGATTTGAGGCCCGATACGCATCCTTTGTAAAGTCGATGTGAAGTCGCTCTGTCTGTTCAGTATTGTAGTTATCAGTGGTGCCAAATAATCCTATTGATGAGCTGTAGTGAAGAAGGCTATGAATCTTCGGGATGTTGAAGTTATCCTGCACCCCAAGATCAATAAAAACATCTTTATTTTTGTGAAATGTGACCAAAGAGCGCTCAAGGTGATCGATCGTATCAGCCGTTTGAGAGGGTAATTGGGCCAGATAAAGGAAGTCAAGCAGGCCACGCACAGCCTGGAGAACCTGTGCTGAGCTAGAACCGCCGGGAAGCTGGAGGTCAACAATAAGTCCCAAGAGAACCCGACATATATTTTTGTGTTCCTTGCCCAAAACATGAGTAAGTGTGGTAATGCCCCTTGGAAAGAGGCTGATCTGGTGATTGGGGGGTATCAAATGACATCGCGCGTCGATATCCTGCAGCCTGAACATCAAGGGATCTGATACCCATGTGATCAGGTGCTTCATGACCCCCTGAAGTAACTGATGGAGGATGTCCGGTGTGATAGAAATGTAGATGTTGACCAGTGGCAAGGACGTCCAGAATGGGTGAAAAGTTGGCTTGATTCCAGAATCTCTACAGGCAGCATGAAAGGAGCGGACATTGCCATCAGCCAAAGCATAAGCCTTGCATGCTTTTCCATTATCGCGGGGTACAAATGTCGCATATTCTCCAAGTTCATCGCAAGGGACTTCACACTTTGGGCATTGGCCATAATATGTACAAGTTGCCAAGATTTGTTTGGGGTAGTCACCAACAAAATTAGCCAAAATGGGATGACAACGGCGCCAGATCCCGTCCCCGCTCATCATGGGTAGTCCAGTTTCACCATGCGACACAATCAGACCTAAGAGAATTTGCATACAGCCATGGAACAGATTGTTGAGCGCGCGACAGCGAGCAGCCGCGCTCCCAATGCGCTTTAGTTTGGTTACAGGGATATAAGCAATTAGCATTTGGGCGCAGCGCGATGGCTTCCAACGGATGTCCTTTGGGATATTTCCAATAGTCAGATACACTGGGTATGCCTGCTTCCCGCCAAAGATGGTTAGCTGGGTCTTGTCAGTGGATACAATGATCGGTAGGACAGTTGCGCCAGGTCGTCATGATTCAAGCAATCCCTGGTTCTATTTGTCAGTATGGAAATAAACCCGAATTGGTATTGTGCACCTGTAAAGACCACCACCAATCGCCTGTATACATCTCACTGTATACTCGCTGCATTTGCTCATCGTCCACATAGTGTTGCTTGGGGGAAAAAACTAAGTCCTGTGCAAATTCGGGATCTCCATAGATCGCGCGGATACAATGCACGATGTCCTGGAAATGGAACTGAAGTTTTTCGTTTCCAAGTTTAAGCTCCTTGCACTTGAACGGTGGGCAGCCATCCAAACCATCAACAAGCGAATTGAGTTCATTTGCAGTACGATATGAGAGGCTGAGCTTGTCTACGACCTTAAACTACATTGAGCAACACAGCAACGAAAAAAGGGGAGGCGCATGTTGGGAATTGCAAGTAGATCTGTCAACGCTGAAGAGCTCAGCTTGTTCATCTTAGCCCAATACGCAAAACGCCAATCGCATTCAGATTGAAATGGTGCCCAGACGGACCCACCAAGTGCCTCTTGGCTTGACACATAGATAGAATAACCTTGCATGGCTTCAATTGGTGCACCAGGATTTCCATGGGGGAATTGTTCTATGACTACCAGAGGGTGAGCATCAGGGCTGCTTCGCTCAAGTGGGTTAGGCAGATCTTCTGGCAGTGACTCCGATTCGGCTGACGGGATTTGTTCAAGGTTGGGCACAGTCGAATCCGAAACTAGAAGCCTGCTTGTCTGAGTCTCGACTATGATTTCAAACACATCAGCGTCGGTCACATCGGCCGTGTCAGGTGCGCTGTCACTGTCTGTGGTGTAATCAGCTTCGTTGTTGGCACGGGTTTCAAATGCGTCGGTGTCCATCATATCGGCCATGTTGGGCGCGCCATCGCCATCCGCAGTGTGATTGGCTTGGTTGTTCGCACTGTTGCCAGCATAATCAACGCTCATATCTGTTGTGGGTTTAGTGTAGGGCCGCAATCAGTGTTGACACAAACTCACCATCATCCATATTCTCCGTCATGAACTCTAAACCCGATAGCGGAAGGCCTGGCAAATCAGATGGGGTCCCGTCGTGTCCTGAGAGATGTTCACTACCAAAAGACAGATGAGGGTGACTCCACGATGTGGAATTCGGTGTCAATGTCAGCAACGCTTGCTCATGAGGGGGAGATTCGAGCAGAGATTGGGGTTGTGATGCTGCATGCACAACACGGCAGCGTATGCGATTGGTTGTAGCAATATGTTGAGAGAGACCACGGTATGTAAAAACCCTCTTGCAGCCTGGGCATGTAGACTTGGCAGCGGTGTTCATGGTGATAGGGGAGGGGGGCAAATAACGAAAATGAAGGGCCATCACAAAGCCACTCTACTAATAAGTCCTTCAGTCTGAAGCCCTGAATTTTGGTATAAAAGGAGCACATACCGTCACAGGAGACCCCATCACCACTCCTATCGTTACTTATTCTCCATCTCACTCATTCACTCATGGCTCCGAGGACACATCGCTCTCAGGCTGTGGGCCGTAACCCACTGGATCACATCGAGAGGACACCCAGTGAAAATATGCCTCAAATTTCACTTGCTACGTATGGAAGTACAAATACTCAAACCCAAAGTGTCGGTCCTATACCGCCTAGCTCTGGAATACACAGTGAGTGGGATATACTGATTAATGAGATATATCACTCACCAGAATAATTAGAGAGGAAACGCGCCAAGTCCAATGCTGTCTCTGACATCATGAACATCCCAACCAACTCAGACACTGTCAAGCATGCTCGGAATATGGGTAAGTGCTATGATGATTGAAGAAACTAAGCTGACTGGTGGACAAAGATGGACGTCTGATGGTCCTTGATCCAATGGCCAATGGGGACACCGAAGAAGATGAGGCACTTGTGGGCATCGTCAAGGTCAGCCTCAAGCAATGTGCCTCTATCGGCAAAGGCAAAGGCAAGCAGCGTGCGCGGATTTGCAACAAAGGCAAGCAACATGACCAAGGCAAACTTCGTCAACAAAGTGACCATGAGCCCCACTTACAAATCATTGTTGATTCACCAGCTGACGACCATTCTTCGTCAGTTCAACCTTGCCATGACCGTGACGACCAGTCCCTCCCCGACCTTGATCCCTACACACCTGATGACTTCAATGTCAACAGCGAGGAAGTGGATGACTTGGACATTGATCAAGACATCATCAAGCTCTCTTGCAAGAATCCGACCAAGGTTTCAGAAGCGATGATGATTGAGGTAAACTCGCTGTTGTAGTTCCCAAGAACATTGACACAGTTTTGTCCACAGAGACCGATCTGGACAAGTGCAGGTTCATCTTCGATGCCTGGTGTTGCTGGTCCTACCTTAATCCAGGGCGGTTCTGCTTCAACGCACAGTGGTTCTGCCTCGGCGCATGGTGGTTCTGCCTTGGTGCACGGTAGTTCTGCCTCGGTGCATGGTGGTTCTGCCTTGGTGCACAGTGGTTCTGCCTCAACACACGGTGGACTTACCTTGACTCTGAGTTTGAGTCAGGCCAGTAGCATTGACCCACCAGTTGTTGTGTCCAGTCAGGACCTTCCCACTGATAATACTCTGGGTTTGCACCACCTATTTGTGTGTCTGTATGTTTACTGACCCTGATCACAGCCGAGCTGCCCGTAGTGAACGAAGCAGATCTGGTTTTTGCTATGGGCTCACTCAAAATCAAGCTTACGCTGCAGCGGCCCTTGGTTCGGGTTGTCATTCAGGACTCGTTTGATATACTCCATTTGTTACTCCACACGACCAATGCATTTCCTAATGGTGTCGTTACTGTTCAGCTTATCAGAAATGCCCTTCTTCGCTCTGTGCTGAGGCATACACCTGGTGCCCTAACCATTCACCAGCGACTCCTGTACAACCCGGAGTATTTCCGCAGGATACTGCCCTTGGTGAGCATTATCGATGCTCATGACCAGTCTAGCTGATGCTATCTACAGCCATGTGCTAGAATCTCTATTTTCCAATACGAGGTCAAAGAACGGTGCTGTGCCATTGTTGGGCAAGTGATGGCGGCAATCGGTGAACCATCTGAAATCGTAAAGGTCGTCGAGAGGCAACTCTGGGAGTTTACCTACACTTGCCCCATTGCACCAAATGTGAGTATCCACTCTAACCCTAAATTCAGTCTGACATTATGTTGTCAATCCCAGGGACTTCCAAGGTGGACTCAGCCATACTGAAACGACCACATAACCACAGTTATCCGAGGGCTGTTCTTTACCGGTGGTAGCACAGCATTTGCCACGTGTTTTGACGAAATCTTCATGAGAGATGGTGATCCTTTGCTTAATCGTGAAGTTCCTATGGCTATGGTGGGCCTTGTCTCGACTGGGGTGAGTTACAAAGTAAATCTTTCTGTAAACCCGATACTAAATCATTTTTTAAGCTCTATGCCGCTCTCTATGAGTGGGAGATGGGAGAACGACGCCACTTCGACTTCAGCGCGAACGCCTTTGTTGACGTACAGTCGCTCAAAAAACTGTCCCAATGTTTTGCCATTTTGGAAAGAGTGACTTGGAATAAATCAAATAAATTATGCAATATTGTGAAAATAATGTATGTTATATTACATCATCTTGGCTTTCGGAA
>Ga0307510_10012041_pt1 | contig 10251 bp, 10 predicted proteins | sample 12_EM_MG_FD_207224 | JGI IMG/M metagenome (GOLD analysis project Ga0307510, IMG submission 207224) | Populus trichocarpa ectomycorrhiza microbial communities from riparian zone in the Pacific Northwest, United States - 12_EM | ecosystem: Host-associated > Plants > Roots > Unclassified | place...
CCAGGCTCAGCATCGCGTAGAACGAGCCGTTGACGAGGCCGAGCATCAGCTGGCCCATGAAGGCCTGGATCGGGATGCCGAAGATGTCCATGCGCGTTTGATTCGTTCAGTGCACCGCGGCCACGAGGCCGCGGCGATCACCATTTATTTCCAGAGAGCGCACTTCGATTCGGCCTTCGTCAAGAAGGCGTCCTCGCCCTTGGTCGTCGCGACCACGTTGTAGTAGTCCCACGGCGTGGTCGACTGCTCCGGCGTCTTGACCTGCATCAGGTACATGTCGTGGATCATGCTGCCGTCGGCGCGTATGTAGCCGTTCTTGGCGTACATGTCGTTGACCTTGCTCTTGCGCATCTGCTCGTTGACCTTGTCGCCGTCGTCCGAGTTGACCGCCTTGACCGCCGCCAGATAGAACAGCGCGGCCGAGTAGTCGGCGGCCTGCAGCGACGAGGGCATGCGCTTGAACTTGTCGAAGAAGCGCTTGCTCCAGGCCCGCGTCTCGGGGTTCTGGTTCCAGTACCAGCTGTCGGTCAGGTACATGCCCTGCGTGGCCTTCAGACCCAGCGAGTGCACGTCGTTGATGAACATCAGCAGCCCGGCCAGCTTCATCGACTTGGTGATGCCGAACTCGTTCGCCGCCTTCACCGCATTGATCGTGTCGCCGCCCGCGTTGGCCAGCCCCAGGATCTGCGCCTTGCTCGACTGCGCCTGCAGCAGGAAGGACGAGAAGTCGCTGGCCGCCAGCGGCGCGCGCACCGAGCCGACGACCGAGCCGCCGGCCTTGGTCACTGCGGCCGTCGCATCGGCCTGCAGCGCGGTGCCGAAGGCGTAGTCGGCGGTCAGGAAGTACCAGCTCTTGCCACCGGCCTTGACGACGGCCGGTGCCGTGCCCTTGGCGAGCGCGACGGTGTCGTAGGCATAGTGGATGGTGTACGGCGAGCACTGGTCGTTGGTCAGGGCCGACGACCCCGCGCCGACCGACAGGTAGGGCTTCTTCTTCTCGAGCGCGACCTTGGCCATCGCCAGGCCGGTGCCGGAGTTGGTGCCGCCGATCAGCATGTCCATGCCCTGCTGGTCGAACCACTCGCGCGCCTTGGCGGCGGCCACGTCGGGCTTGTTCTGGTGGTCGGCGACCAGCAGCTCGATCTTCTTGCCCGCGACCGCGCCGCCCAGGTCGGCGATCGCCATCCTGATCGCCTCGGCACCGGCCGGGCCGTCGATGTCGGCATACAGGCCGGACAGGTCGGTGATGAAGCCGATCTTGATCACGTCGCCCGAGATCTGCGCGTGCGCGCTGCTGCCGAACATCGTCACGGCGGCGAGCGCGCAGGCGGTGGAAAACTTGTTGAGTTTCATGGAAGTCTCCTGTGGGGAAATATGAGTGGAGCGTTGTGGCGTTTCAGACGCCGAGGTACTCGTGCAGCCGTTCCATGCGCGACGGCAGTTCGGCCTGGGTGAACTCTTGGATGACCTCGCCGTGCTCCATCACCATGAAGCGGTCGGCCAGCGGCGCGGCGAAAACGAAGTTCTGTTCGACCATCACGATGGTGTAGCCCTGCTGGCGCAGCGCGATCACCATCTCGGCGAGCTTTTGCACGATCACCGGCGCGAGGCCTTCGGAGATCTCGTCGAGCAGCAGCAGCTTGGCGCCGGTGCGCAGGATGCGCGCGACCGCGAGCATCTGCTGCTCGCCGCCCGACAGCCGCGTGCCCTGGCTGTTGGCGCGCTCCTTCAGGTTCGGAAACATCGTGTAGATCTGCTCGACGCTCATGCCGCCTTCGGCCAAGGTGGGCGGCAGCATCAGGTTTTCCTCGCACGACAGGCTGGAGAAGATGCCGCGCTCTTCGGGGCAGTAGCCCAGACCGAGGCGCGCGATGCGGTGCGTCGCCATGCCGACGGTCTCGGCGCCGCGCACCTTGATCGAACCCTTGCGCGCGCCGATCAGGCCCATGATCGCGCGCATCGTGCTCGTGCGGCCGGCGCCGTTGCGGCCCAGCAGCGTGACGACCTCGCCTTCGTCGACGTGGAAGTTCACGCCGTGCAGCACGTGCGATTCACCGTACCAGCCGTGCAAATCTTTGACTTCGAGAAAGGGGGTGCTCATCTCAGTGGGCTCCCTTCAGCTCGGTCTTTGCGCTGCCCATGTAGGCCTCGATCACCGCGGGGTTCTTCGAGACCTCGGCATACGGCCCTTCGGCCAGCGTCGCGCCGCGTTGCAGCACGGTGATGGTGTCGGCGATGCTGGAGACCACGCTCATGTTGTGCTCCACCATCAGCACGGTGCGGCTGGCGGCGACCTTCTTGATCAGCTGGCGGATGCGGTCCACGTCTTCCAGGCCCATGCCCTGCGTCGGTTCGTCGAGCAGCATCAGCTGGGGCTCCATCGCCAGCGTGGTCGCGATCTCGAGCGCGCGCTTGCGGCCGTAGCTGAGTTCGACCGCCTTCAGCGGCGCATACGGTTCGAGATCGACCTCGCGCAGCAGCTCGAGCGCCTTCGCGTCGAGCGACCGCAGCGAGCGCTCGGACTTCCAGAAGTGGAACGAGGTGCCCAGCCGGCGCTGCAAGGCGACGCGCACGTTCTCGAGCACCGTCAGGTGCGGGAACACCGCCGAGATCTGGAACGAACGGATCACGCCGCGGCGCGCGATCACCGCGGGCTGCTCGGACGTGATGTCGACGCCGTCGAACAGGATCTGGCCGCTGCTCGGGATCAGGAACTTGGTCAGCAGGTTGAAGCAGGTCGTCTTGCCCGCGCCGTTGGGCCCGATCAGCGCGTGGATGCTGCCGCGCCGCACGTTCAGGTTGACCTTGCTGACGGCCACGAAGCCCTTGAACTCCTTCGTGAGTTCGCGCGTCTCGAGAATGAATTCACCACCGCTCATGTCGTCAACGCTCCGCCCTCGCACCCAGGCGCTGCGACAGCGTGCGGGCCACCTTCAACACCGCCTCGCGGTGCCGCTCGCCGCGGTCCGCGCCGAGCAGCGCCTTGTTGATACACACGGCGACGCCGGCCACCGCCTGGCCGCTCGCGTCGAACACCGGCGCGCCGAACGAATAGACGCCCTCGCGCACGGTCTCGTCGTCGACGCTGTAGCCGCGCTTGCGCGTCTGCGCCAGCTCCTTCAGCAGGCCGTCGATCTCGCGCGGGCCCTTGCGTGTCAGGTGCGTGGGAAGCCCGTCGGCGAACAGCTTGCGCACCTCGTCGGGGCTGCGCTGCGCGAGCATGGCCTTGCCGCTGCCCGACAAATAGGCCGGCAGGCGCATGCCGACGTTGAAGGCCAGGCCCAAGGGTCGCGCGCTGTTGCGCACCGCGACGTACAGCGCATCGGTGCCGTTGAGCACCGAGAGCACGACCGTCTCTTCGGGCGCGGCGCCAGCATCGGCCCACAGCGCGACAAACTCCTGCGCGACATCGGTGCCCGAGACGAAGGCCTCGGCCAGGCTCATCACGCGCGGGCCGATCAGAAAGGCCCCGTCCGGTTGCCGGCGCAGATAGCCGAACGACATCAAGGTGTTGCACAGCCCGTGCACGCTGCTCTTCGGCAGCGCCAGTTCGCTGGTCAGCTGCGCCAGGCTCATCGGCTCGCGCTGCGCTGCCAGGCGGTCGAGCAAGGCCAGCGCGCGCGTCACCGCCGGCACCAGCGGGGCGGCGGCGGGCGCGGCGCGACGGGCAGGCGCGGATCGCAGTGAGACGGGGGTGGCGTGCAGGACAGACTCCGGGGGATTCGCCACCGCGCACCTCGTTCAGCAGGTTGAACGCGGTTCAGTGGATCAGCGGCGGAGTCTATTCAGTCCTGTCGCGGCCGCAAGCCGGGAAGCCCCGATCCGCGGGAAAACACCGAGGGGTGCGCCGAGCGCTCGCTGACCCAGCCGATCGCCCACAGCATCGCGAAGATCGCCAGGGCGGCGAACCCTTTCTCGGTCCAGCCGAGCTGGTGCGCAAACCATAAAAACCCGGTGGTCGCACCGAGCACGGCCACGAACAGCACGAGCGCGACCCACGCCGCGGCGCGCGACATCGGCGGGTCAAAATACTCGACGCGCGCCAAGTCGAATGCCGGCTTGGGCCAGCGCTGTGCCACATCCAACGGGCGCCAGCCGGGATGCTTGAACCAGACGCGCCACTTGTCGGCCCACGCGCGTGCGCGCCAGCTGTCCTTGGCCATCTCGGCGTAGGTGTGCAGATTCGCCCACAGCGGGTTCCAGCTGCGCAGCGGGCCACGCGTGCCGTAGACGCAGGGCACGGCGTCGTCCTCGGCGATGTAGCTGCCGAACAGGCGGTCCCACACGAGAAAGATGCCGCCGTAGTTCTTGTCGAGGTACTTGTCGTTGACCGCGTGGTGCACGCGGTGGTTGCTGGGCGCGCAGAACCAGCGGTCGAACCAGCCCAGCTTGCCGATCTGCTGCGTGTGGACCCAGTACTGGTACAGCAGGTCGACCAGCGCGATCACGCCGAACACCAGCGGCGGAAAGCCCAGCACCGCCATCGGCAGGTAGAAGATCCAGCTGACGAGCCAGCCGCTGCTGGTCTGGCGCAGCGCGGTCGACAGGTTGTAGTCCTCGCTCTGGTGGTGCACCACGTGCGCGGCCCACATCAGCGCCACCGTGTGGCCGAAGCGGTGCACCCAGTAGTAGCAGAAGTCGTAGAACACCAGGCCGACGATCCACACCCCGGGCTCGCGCACCGAGAGCTGCCACAGCGAGCCGTGCTCGAACGCGAACGTGTACAGGCCGAGCGTGAACAGCACGGTGAACACGCCCACGACCTGGCTCATCACACCCAGCGCGATGCTGCCCAGCGCGTCGTTCAGCCGGTAGGTGTTGCGGCCGCGTTTCAGGCCGATCAGGAACTCGATCGCGATCAGCAGCAGGAACACCGGCGTCGCGAGCACGATGATCTGCGGGCCGGTCATGCGGTGCCTCGGTCGTCTCGGGTCAGCGCACGCCACCGCGCGCGTCGACCGGCCACACCGCCTCGACGACGCCGTTCGCCAGGCCGCCACGCAGGCCGATGTAGTGGTCGTGCAGGTTGACCGTCGGGTCGCAGTGGCCGGGGACCAGCCAGATGGTCTCGCCGAGCTGCGGCAGCGCCGCGCGGCCGGCGTCGGGTCGCGGCCGCAGGATGCCGTGCTCATCGCCGCCGTTGCCGAACACCAGCTCGCGCTGCCACACGCCGGGCAGCCCGGAGTCGATCGCGTGCGACTTGTGGCCCGCGTCGACGACCGCGTGCGAAGGGCCGCGGCTCACGACCTGCGACTTGACGAACAGCGCGTGCTCGAAGTGCGGCGCGTGCGGCGTGGGCTCGTTGTCGGCGTAGTCGCGGTCCATGAACAGGTAGCTGCCGGCCTGCAACTCACCGTAGACGCCACTCGCGGCCTCGAACACGAAGCTGCCGGTGCCCGCGCCGGTGACCAGCGGGCAGCGCAGGCCCGACGCGGTGATGCCGGCCTGGGCCGCGCGCACCAGCGACACGACATGGTGGATCGCCGCCTCGCGCTCGGCCGCGGTGCGCAGGTGCTGCGCGCCGCCGTGGTAGGCCTGCAGGCCCGCGAAGCGCAGCCCGTGCGACACGACCTGGTGCGCAAGCGCCCCGGCCGCCGTCGGCGCGACACCGCAGCGGCCCTGGCCCACGTCGATCTCGACGAACACGTCGGCCATGCTGCCGGCGGCCTTCAGCGCGGCGGCCAGGCGGTCTATGCCCAACGCCGAATCGACGGCCACCGCAAGGTGGATGCGACCCGCCAGCGCCGCGAGCCGCGCGAGCTTGGGCTCGGCGATGACCTCGTTGCTGATGTAGATGTCGGCAATGCCGGCGTCGGCCAGCACCTCGGCCTCGCTGAGCTTTTGAACGCACACACCGACCGCACCGGCGGCGATCTGCAGCCGCGCGATCGCCGCACTCTTGTGCAGCTTCGCGTGCGGCCGCAGCGCGACGCGGTGCTCGCGCGCGAACGCGGCCATGGCCGCGAGGTTGCGCTCCATCGCGTCGAGGTCGATCACCAGCGCCGGCGTGTCGATCGCGTCGACGCCGTCACCCACCACGGCGGCCGGTCGCATGCGCGTCATGCCCGGCGCTGCACCGGCGCGTCGGTGTCGGTGAACTCGTCGAGCACGTCGTCGTCGAGGTGGTGGACGTCGCTCCAGCCGATCAGCGTGAAGCCCTGCGGGGTGTAGAGCAGCCGGTTGATGGCCGCATTGCCGAGTTGCCAGGAACGCGGCGCGTCGAGCGCGACGCGCGCGGCGGCGCGGTAGAGGCAGTCCATCACGCCGCCATGCGACACGACCGCGATGGTCTGGCCCGGGTGCAGCGCGGCCAGGCGCTCGACGGTCGCGAGGCTGCGCGTCGAGAAATCGCGCAGGGTCTCGCCGCCCTCGGCGCCGAAGTCCGGGTCGCGTTTGCGCCAGCGCTCGGCCTGCTCCGGCCAACGCTGGTTGATCTCGGCGTAGCTCAGGCCTTCGAAGATGCCGAAGCCGCGTTCGCGCAGCCCCACGTCGGTGACGATGGGCTGGCCGCACCCGCGCGCGACCGACTGCGCGGTTTCAAAGGCGCGCAGCAGGTCGCTCGAGTAGACCGCGTCTATGCCCTCGTCGGCCACCGCGAGCGCGAGACGGTGCACCTGCCACTGGCCGGTGGCGTTCAGCGGGATGTCGAGCTGGCCCTGGATGCGGCCGTCCACGTTCCAGTCGGTCTCGCCGTGGCGGATGGCCAGGATCCGCGTCGCTTGTTGATCGTGCATCTCAGCCGATCAGGCGCTTGTTCAAGGTGTAGGTGCCCGAGTGCGTGGCCTCGGCCAGGATGTGTGGGTAGATCGCCTCCCGCACCTGGGGGCCGGTGAAGTGGCCCTCGACCGGCGCGCGCGCCACCGCCAGCGCATAGACCGTGAACACATAGTGGTGGATCAGCGAATCGTTGAACGGCGGGAACGGCCCGTCGTAGCCGAAGTAGTTGCCCGCCATGTCGGGGTTGGCGGCGAACCAGCCGGTGTAATCGTTCAGGCCGTGGCGCGCCGCGCCCATCTGCGGGCCAGGCTTGCCGTGCGGCGTGAAGCCGCGGCTGAACTCGCCTTCCTTCAGCTCGCCTGTGCCGGCCGGCAGGTCGACCATGACCCAGTGGAAAAAGTCGACGCGCGGCAGGTCGGCCGGCACCTCGCGGTCGGTCTGGTTCACATCGTCACCGCGGCTGGGCACATCGAAGTCGTGGCAGATCAGCGCGAACGACTGGGTGCCGGCAGGCACCTCGCTCCACGCCAGGTGCGGGCTGAGGTTGTCGGAAAACTTGACGCCACCCGATGGGTCCGGCTTGCCCGCCGCAAAGCGGGTCGGGATACGCTCACCGTTGATCCAGCTGTCGCTCCACAGTTTCATCGCGTCGACTCCTCACACACCCCAGACGATGTCGGCATTCTCGGTCATCGAGCGCTTCATCATCTCGACCAACGGCCAAGCGCGCTGGCGCAGCGTGACGCCCTCGCGCGGGGCCAGCTTGCGGCCATCGGTGGCGGCTTCCTTTTCGGCCTGCGCACGCGCGGCCTCGTCGGCGGCGACAGCCTGCTCGATGGCCGCGATGGCCGCGCTCATGGCCGCGACCTCGATGATCCCTTGCGCGGCCGGCGCCTTGCCGATCAGGCGCAGCACCTCGTCGCCGGGCGACCCCGTCATGATGACGTCGCCCGCGGCCTTGGACTTGAACTTGTAGAGCATGCGGTCTCCTTCAACAGCGAAGGCCGCCATTGTGCGCCGCGCACCGCGGCGGCGTGCGGGTCAGCGCTTGCCTGCGATCGGGATCACGACGGCGCTGCTCGCGACGTCGCGTGGGGCGTCCGGCACGACCAGCCCGAGGCGCGCCTCGAAGGCCGCCACGTCGAGCGCCGGCGCGAACAGATAGCCCTGGTACAGGTGGCAGCCGGACTGCTGCAGGAATTGGCGCTGCGCGTCGTTCTCGACGCCCTCGGCGACGATCTCCAGCCGCAGCGCGCGGCCCATCTGCACGATGGCCTGGACGATGGCGGCATCGCTTTCTTCGAGCGGCAGGCCGCTGACGAAAGTGCGGTCGATCTTGAGCCGGCTGATCGGGAAGCGCTTCAGGTAGGCCAGGCTCGAATAGCCGGTGCCGAAGTCGTCGATCGCCAGCTTGACGCCCAGCTGCGCGAGCGCCTGCAGGCGCTGCATCGCGTCCTTCGCATCCTGGATCAGGATGGACTCGGTGAGTTCCAGCTCGAGCCACTGCGCCGGCAGCCCCGCTTCTTTGAGGACCTCGGCCACGCCGTCGACGAAGTCGGGTTGCTGGAACTGCACCGCCGAGACGTTGACCGAGACGGTCAGCTTCGCACCCGCGGCCCACCAGATCGCCGCCTGCGCCACGGCGCGCCGCAGCACCCAGTCGCCGATCGCGACGATGAAGCCGCTTTCTTCGGCCACCGGGATGAACTCGCCCGGCGAGATCTCGCCCAGCTCGGGGTCGCGCCAGCGGATCAGCGCCTCGGCGCCGACGACCGCGCCGCTGACCACATCGACCTGCGGCTGGTAATGCAGACGGAAGCGCCCTTGCACCAGCGCCATGCGCATCGCGTGGTCCAGCCGCATGCGCGAGCGCGAGCGCGTCTCGGTGGTGGCCGAGCGCGAACGGTGGAAGCGGTAGCCGGCGCGGCCGGAGCGCTTGACCTCGCGCATCGCGGCGTCGGCGCGGCGCAGCAACTCGTCCATCGTCGTGCCGTCGCCGGGAAACATCGCGCCGCCGATGCTGGCGGTCACGGTGAAGCTCATGCCGCCCTGCTCGAACGGCTTCTTCAGCGCGTCCAGCAGGCGCATCGCGGTGGCTTGCGCGCCGGCGTCGTCGGCCTGGTGTGCGAGCACGACAAACTCGTCGCCGCCGAGGCGCGCGATCGTGTCGACCTGGCGCACGCAAGCCTTGATGCGCTCGGCCACGTCGACCAGCACGCGGTCGCCATAGGCCCGGCCCAGGGTCTCGTTGATGTGGTTGAAGCGGTCGAGGTTGAGGAACAGCAGCGCCAGCGGCGAACCGTCGCGCCGCGCCGCGGCGAGCGCGACCTCGGTGCGGTCGGCGAGCAACCGGCGGTTCGGCAGGCCGGTGAGCGCGTCGGTGTACGACAGGGTCTCGATGCGCTGGTCGGCCTCGAGCCGCGCGGTGATGTCGCGGAACGAGAACACGCGGCCGATGGGCCGCCCGCGCATGCACTGCGGCATCGTCACGCGCTCGAGCACCGTGCCCGAATGCAGGCGGATCTCGTCGCTGGTCTGCAGCATGGTCGCGTCGTCCATCAGCGCGAGGCGGCGCATGTAGGTCGCGGGGTCGACGACGCTGCGGCGCATCCACTCGAGCATCGCGTCGTCGTCGCGCTGGCGCAGCAGCGCATCGGGCACCTGCCAGAGCGCGGCGAAGCGCTGGTTGAAGTTGCGGATGCGCCCGGCCAGGTCGGTGACCAGGATGCCGTCCTGGGTCGACTCCAGCGTCGCGCGCAGGTCGGCGGTGGTCTCCTCGAGCTCGCGCGCGCTGCGCACCTGCTCGCTGCGGTCGTGCAAGGCAACCACGAACAAGGCCTCGCCCTCGGCATCGACGACGCGGCTGACGCGCCGGGTCACCGACACCACGACGCCGTCGGTGCGCGCGATCAGCGTGTCGGACTCGATGCGGTCGTCCAGGCCGTCGCCCACCTCGCGCCAGAAGCACACGTCTTCGGGCGTGGCGGCGAGTTCGATCATGCTGCGGCCGACCAGGGCCTCGGGCTCGGTCGCCATCAGCTCGCCGGCCACCCGGTTGGCGGCGACGATGGCCAGCGTGGCCGGGTCGACCAGCCACACCGCGTCGAGCATGGCCTCGATCAGGCTGCGCCAAGCCGCGAGTGGCAAGGGGGGCGCCGCAGCGTCCAGGGCTCTCATCGTCAGGCCGCGACAGCGTCCTCTTGCGGCGTCTCGATGGCCTCGAAGAAATAGGCCACGCGCGGGCGCGGCGCGAGGTAGTCGAGCGACAACAACGGCAACTGCGCCGGCTTGATGCTGCGGCGAATGCCGAGACCCGATCGGCCCTCGAGGTCGAGCACCAAGGCCTCGTCGCGCGGCACGCCGGGCTCGTGCACCAGCACGCGGGGCTTCAGCGGGCGCGTGGAGTTCACCCCGACGACCATCGCATAGCGGTCGTCGGTGAGCTGCACCGTCGAGCCCGCCGGGTACACGCCCATCATGCGGATGAAGGCGCCGAGGATGGCGGTGTCGAACTTGGTCTTGCCCTGCGCGAAC
>Ga0307510_10012042_pt1 | contig 10251 bp, 9 predicted proteins | sample 12_EM_MG_FD_207224 | JGI IMG/M metagenome (GOLD analysis project Ga0307510, IMG submission 207224) | Populus trichocarpa ectomycorrhiza microbial communities from riparian zone in the Pacific Northwest, United States - 12_EM | ecosystem: Host-associated > Plants > Roots > Unclassified | place...
ATGGTGCCGGTGTTGGGGCCGACCACGGCCATGTCCTGCACCGCGTCCATCACGGCCGCGGTCTGGCGCGTGCCGAGCGGGTGGATCATCGCGAGCACCGCCTTGTCGGCGCCGAAGGCGAGCGCGTTGGTCTTCGCAACATCGGGTTTGAACTGGTCGTCAACGAGCGCGATCTCGACACGCGATCCGCCGATGCCGCCAGCCTTGTTGAGGGCGCTGAAGTAGGCCATCGCGCCGAGGTGCAGGCCGTTGCCATTGGCCTTCTCGACCGAGCTGCTGTCCAGCGTGCAGCCGATCTTCAGCGTCCGGCCTGCCGCGAACGCCGGCACGCCCCAGCCGAGGGCCGCGACACCGGCAACAACCCGGTGCAGCGCGCTGCGGCGGGTGCTGCCGACGCGTTCTGGGAATCGCGGGGCCTCTGTCATCTGTCTGCTCCGGATGTGCGGGTGGGGGCCGGCAAACTGTATACGGTCAGCGTCGTTCGGACGCCACGGGGCGAGCTCGCATCGACGTTGTGAACGCGACTTTGTGCGCGAACTGCAGCAGGGCGACGCGCTGTTCCGTCCACAACCGCCGGGGGCACGCGAACCGCGACGGACGCGCCGATCTCTCAGTAACGCGTGCTCAGCTCGACAAGCCAGCCCGGCGTGTGGTCGACGACCCAGGTTTCGATGCCCTTGTCCCAGCCGGTCAGGATCGTCAGCCCGATCAGCACGAAGACCATGCCGAGCAGCCAGCGCCCGCGCTGCCCGGCCGCGAGCAAGCGGCCGCGCGCACGCTGCATTGCCTCGCGCGACAGGCTGCCGATCACGACCAGCGGCGTGGCGGCACCCAAACCGAAGACCAGCATCAGCAGCGCGATCTGCGGCAGGTGGCGGCCCTGCGCCGCGAGCGTGCTCGCCGCACCCAGCGTCGGGCCGACGCAAGGGCTCCAGACAATGCCGAGCACCAGACCCACCGCCAGCTGCCCGCGCCAGCCCGTGCCGGTGAGACGCGCGAGCAGGCCGTCACCGGCGTTGCTCAGCCCGGCCGTCGCCTGCGCCAAGCGTGCCTGCCCCCGCGTCGAGAGCAGCAGCAGGCCAAACGCCACCAACAGCACCGCCGCTCCCTGGCGAAGCACGCCGGCGTCCAGCCCGATGGTGACGCCGAGCGTCGCAATGAACAGCCCCACCGCGGCAAACGACAGCGTGAGTCCGGCCGCCAGGGCGACCGGCCCGAAGCGGTGCTGGGCGGTCGCACTCGCGATCACTATGGGCAGCAGCGGCAGCACGCACGGCGAAAGCGTCGACAGCGCGCCGGCGAGGTAGCCCAGCGCGTAGGTGCCAGGGCCGAAATCCATCGCGACCCGGCCGTCAGCCTGCGGGTCTCAAAGCGCCTTGTCGAGCAGCGCCCCGAGTTCGGCCTTGTCGGTCTGGCCCGTCGAACGCGCCACTTCCTTGCCGCCCTTGAACGCGATCAGCGTGCTTTGCATCGTCACGTTGAGCTGCTTCTTCAGCGCCTCTTCCTTGTCGAAGTCGGCGACGAACAGGGTCAGCGGCTTGCGCTTGGCGTCCTTCATCAGCCCCTGCACGATGGGCTTTTGCGCCTTGCAGGTCGGGCACCAGCTGGCCGCGAAATCGACGACGACGGGCTGGCCGGCCGCGAGCGCCTTGTCGAACGCGGGTTGGCTGAACGGCAGCTCGGCCGCCAGCGCAGCGGCGGCCGCCACGCACAGGCCGGCGGCCACGAACAAGGATCGAAGGGCTGCACGCATCACGTCTCCTCAAAAGCCGAAAGGCCCCGAGGACATCGGTCGCTCGGGGCCCGCAAAGCTTACAGCAGCCGATCAGAACAGGTGCGTGAACAACCAGTACAGCGACCCGGACAGCAGCATCGCCACCGGCAGCGTCAGCACCCAGGCCATCGCGAGGTTGCGCAGCGTGGCCATCTGCAGGCCCGAGCCGTTGGCGACCATGGTGCCGGCCACGCCCGACGACAGCACGTGCGTGGTCGACACCGGCAGGCCGTACATGTCGGCCGCGCCTATGGTCAGCATCGCCACCACCTCGGCCGACGCGCCCTGCGCGTAGGTCAGGTGGGTCTTGCCGATCTTCTCGCCCACCGTCACGACGATGCGCTTCCAGCCGACCATGGTGCCCAGGCCCAGCGCGATCGCGACGGCCACCTTGACCCACAGCGGGATGAACTTGGTCGCGTCGTCGATCTGGCCCTTGAAGGCCTTGAGGTTCTTCTTGGTGTCGGCGTCGAGCTTGGCGGCATCCGCCTTGTCGAGGAAACGGATTGCCTCGGACGCCAGGTACATGTCGTTGCGCACGTTGCTCACCGCGGCGGCCGGCACCTTGGCCAGACTGCCGTGGGCCTTGACCTGCTCACCGATGCTGCCCGCCACGGCGCCGAGCGCGGGCACGAGTTCGGGCGTGAGCTGGCGGGTACGCACGTACTCGGACAGCGTCTTGCGCGGGTCGGTCGGTGCGGCCACCGCGCTGCTGCGGGCCAGCGACTGCTGCGTGGCCTGGGCCATCACGACGAACTGCGTCGTCTCGTCGACCGGCATCGCGCGGTTCAGCGCATAGGCCATGGGCACCGTGCCGATGAGGATCAGCATGATCAGGCCCATGCCCTTCTGGCCGTCGTTGGAACCGTGCGCAAACGACACGCCGGTGCAGGTCAGGATCAACAGCCCGCGTATCCACCACGGCGGCGGCGCGTTGCCCTTGGGTTCTTCGTAGAGTTCGCGCGACTTGACGAAGGCGCGCAACGCCAGCAGCAGCAGGGCTGCGCAACCGAAGCCGACCATGGGCGACAGCAGCAGCGAGTAGCCGATCTTGGTGGCCTGCGCCCAGTCGACACCGCTGGTGCCGTCGCGGCCGTGCATCAGCGCGTTGGCCACGCCGACGCCGATGATGGAGCCGATCAGCGTGTGCGACGACGAGGCCGGCAGGCCCAGCCACCAGGTGCCGAGGTTCCACAGGATCGCCGCGATCAGCAGCGCGAACACCATCGCGAAGCCCGCGCCCGAGCCGACCTGCAGGATCAGCTCGACCGGCAGCAGCGAGATGATGCCGAACGCGACCGCGCCGCTCGAGAGCAGCACGCCCAGAAAGTTGAAGAAGCCCGACCACACGACCGCGAAGTTCGGCGGCAGCGAGTGCGTGTAGATCACGGTCGCGACCGCGTTCGCGGTGTCGTGAAAGCCGTTGACGAACTCGAAGCCGAGCGCGATCAGCAGCGCGACGCCGAGCAGGATGTACGGCACCCAGGTCGTCGCGACGGCGCCGGCTTCGCTGACGTCGTTGACCAGGCTGTAGCCGGTGAACAGCAGGCCGACGGCCAGCAGGCCGATGAAGATGACCGCGGTGACGGGACCGGGCTTCTTGTCGAGGTGCGGGCGGGAAGAAGGCAGGCGCGCCGGCAACGCGGCGCCTGCAGTAACGGTGGCGGTCATGGTGGTCGTCGAGAGCGTTGTTGTGCTTCGATGCTCGCGACGCCGCGTGACAAGCTCGTGTCAGAACGATGACGCGGTCAATACACCTCGGGCACGACGATGTCGTCCGGCACCGGGTGGCGCACATAGTCCTCATGGCGCACGCGCTCGGGCAGCACGATGGGCGTGTGCTCGGTTTCTTCGTACGGCATCTGGCCCAGCAGATGGTGGATGCAGTTGAGCCGCGCCTTCTTCTTGTCGACCGCCTGCACCACCCACCACGGCGCTTCCGCGATGTGGGTGCGTTCCAGCATGATCTCCTTGGCCTTGGTGTATTCCTCCCAGCGGCGGCGCGACTCCAGGTCCATCGGGCTGAGCTTCCACTGCTTCAGCGGGTCGTGGATGCGACCGAGAAAGCGCAGGTGCTGCTCTTCGTCCGAGATCGAGAACCAGTACTTGATGACCTGGATGCCGGATCGCACCAGCATCTTCTCGAACTCCGGCACGGTGCGGAAGAACTCCTCGTACTGCTCGTCGTCGCAGAAGCCCATCACGCGCTCGACGCCCGCGCGGTTGTACCAGCTGCGGTCGAACAGCACGATCTCACCCGCCGCCGGCAGGTGCGACACATAGCGCTGGAAGTACCACTGGGTGCGCTCGCGGTCGTTCGGCGCCGGCAGCGCAGCGACGCGGCACACGCGCGGGTTCAGCCGCTGCGTGATGCGCTTGATCACGCCGCCCTTGCCGGCCGCGTCGCGGCCCTCGAAGATGATCACGACCTTGTGGCGCTTCGCGACCACCCAGTCCTGCAGCTTGACGAGCTCGCCCTGCAACCGGAACAGCTCGCGGAAGTAGCGGCGCCGCGCCTCCTTGTAGTCGTCTTCGGGCAAGCCCTGGCCGACGGCGATGTCGTCGACGTGGCGGTCGTCGAGCTCGAGTTCGAGCTCCTCGTCGTAGCTGTCGGCCAGGTCGGCGTGGATGCGGCGGATCAGTTCGTGGTCGTTGGAAGTCAAGCGGGTCTCCTGGCACGCGGGGGCGTGTACGCAGGCGACCCTAGCCGCGCTTGATGGCAGATTGATGACAGTTCAGATCCCGGCGTACCACTCGTAGCCGTTGTCTTCCCAGTAGCCGCCCTTGCCGTCGCGGATGGCGGCGAAGCTCTCGACCAGCTCGATCTTCATCAGGTACTTGGCGTGCTTGTAGCCGAGCTGGCGTTCGATGCGCACGCGCAGCGGCGCGCCGTTGTTGACCGGCAGGGGTTTGTCGTTGAGCTCGTAGGCGAGCACGGTCTGCACGTGGTACGCGTCGTCGAGGTCGACGCTCTCGTAATACCTCGAGTCGCGGCCGTCGAGCGACGGGCCGTCCATCGAGTCGGCGCAGCGGAACACCACGTACTTCGCTTGCGCCAGCGGCTTGACCTGCTCGAGCAGCCGGCTCAGTTGCACACCCTTCCACTTACCGATGGTGCTCCAGCCCTCGACGCAGTCGTGGCGCGTGATCTGGGTGCGCGACGGCATCGCGCGCAGTTCGGCGAGCGAGAACGCCGTCGGCGTCTCGACCAGGCCGCCGACCTCGAGCTTCCAGTCCTTGAAACCGCTCTGCATCAGCGCCTGGTAGTCGGCGTCGGCCGGCACCAGCGTGCCGTTGGCCTTGAAGTGCGCGGCGATGTCGGCCTCGCTGAATTCCTGCGCCATCGCCTGGCGGCCGGCAACGACGCGGTGCGCTGCGTGGCTGAGGTGCTGTGCGCTCTTCAGCGCCTCAACGAATGGCTCGCTGCGCGACAGCCGATCGCAGCCCGCCAGCGCCAGCGTGCCGGCCGATGCGAGCGCCGTGCGCAGTGCGGTGCGACGGCTCGGTGCGGGTCGGGCATGGCCGCTCTTGATCGTGCGCTTCGGGTTCATGCGGCATCCTTGTCGACCGGCGGCGTGTAGTAGCCCGTCACCATGGACCGGACCTGGTTCCAGGCGCCGCTGATCGCCACCTCGAACAAGTGCACCAGCACGAACAGCAGCAGCCCGGTCGCGGCGAGAAAGTGCAGCGTGCGCGCCGACTGCCGCCCGCCCAGCCACTCGACCCAGCCGGGGATCACCGCGTCCAGCCGCGGCGACATCGCCATGCCGGCGACGATCACCAATGGCAACAGCCCGAAGATGACGACCAGATAGGCCAGGTTCTGCAGCACGTTGTAGCGCTGGGCCGCGGCGCCGGTCGGGTGGCGGAACAGCAGGTGGTCCTTGATCGACGTGCCGATGCGGCGCAACTCGTCGCGCGTGGGCAGCAGGTCGCGGCTCAGGTGGCCGCTGACGAGCGCATACAGCACGTAGGCGATGCCGTTGACCACGAACAGCCAGGCGAAGAAGAAGTGCCAGTGGCGCGCCGTCGCCAGCGACTGGCGGCCCGGGATCGTCGCCCACGACGGGAACGCACGCACGCTGCTGGCCTCGTCGTCGCCGACGCGCGAACGGCCCAGCACGCCGTCGGTCGTGAACTGGTGGCCCGCGATGCGCGTCACCCCCGTGAGACCACCCTGGCCTTGCACCGCGGTGATCGCGGCCAGGGGTTTGTCGAAGCTCGACCCCTGTCCCCAGTACAGCGCGGGGTGGGCGTTGAAGATGCCGAGCCCGCTCATCAGCAGGATGGTCAGGCAGACGACGTTGATCCAATGCATCACGCGCACCGGCAAGCGGTGGCGGTAGACGCGTGGCGGTGGGGTCGAAACGGTGGAATTCATGGCGGGCCTCATCGGTGAGTCGATGCCGGCCCGCAGACCTTACACCCGCCTCACGGCAACGCGCTCATCTTCAGCTCGGGCCGCCGCAGCACGCGCGCCAGCGCGCTCACGTTGTCGACGATGCGGTTGGTGACGAAGCTGTTCTGCGTGTCGGGTTCGATCGCCGCGACCACGAGGTTGGCCAAGGGCTGGTCGAGGCCGACGTAGTAGCTGCCCACGGTCGCATCGATCAGCGCCGGCGCCAGCGCGACCTTGACATGCAGCACGCCACCGCCGTCGGCGATGCTGCCGCGCACGTCGGCGCGCGTGCCGAGCTCGCGGGCCAGCTCGGTGTAGGCCTCGCCACGCAGCTCGCCGAGCTCGTCGACGCGCTGCACCTGCACGCCCAGCGCGCGCAGCCGCAGCACCGCGTCGGTCTGGTCGCTGCCCAGCCAGTAGCCGCAGGGGCGCGCACGCTGGAGCACCGGCGTCAGTGCCAGCGACGAGTCCCATGCGACGGTGACCGGCTTGTCGGCGCCGGTCTGCGGGTCCAGCATCGTCAGCGTGTATTCGCTGGGCGTGGCCGCGGCCTCGACGATCACCTCGCCCTGGCAGGCCTGGGCCGCGACCTCGGCGTCGACGAAGCGGCGCAGCTTCTGCAGGTCGTTGGCGCGCGCGGCGGCGCTGCGCAGGATGCTGGCGATGGCCGTCACATGCGTGTGCACGCGGCGCAGCAGGTGAGCGCGGCCGAGGTCGGAGCCGCGCGTCTCGATCAGGATGCTGACCGCGTTGCGCAGCCCGTTGACGTTGCGGCCGGTGTCGGGCTGCGCGCCGCCCATGGACATCTTCTTGTCGGCGAGGTCGGCCGAGCTGGTGTAGTACCACTCGCTGCTCAGGCCCTGCGCCGTCAGCGCCTGCAGCATGGGCTGGCGAAACCATTCTTCGGAGGCGCGCGTCACCAGCCCGGGCAGGTTCGCGACCGTGGCGTACTGGATCAGCGCGTCGAAGCGCTGCACCGCGCCGAACTTCAGCGCGTAGCGCCCGACCGCCGCGAACTCGTGCGCGTCGACGATGACGACCGGGTGGAAGTCGCGTGCCAACCCCGCCAGCGCCTGGGCCTCGGGCGTGCGCAGCAGCAGGTGGTCGCGGTTCACGTCGATGCCGCTGGCGCTGGCGCGGCGGTGCACGGCCGCGCCGTCGGGGTTGGCGCGCGGCAGGATCACGACGTCGATGCGGTCGAGCAGCGGCGCGAGCGAACCCTGGGCCAGTTCCTGGGCGATCACCAGCAAGGCCTCGCTGCCGGCCGGCTCGTCGCCGTGCTGCTGGCCGACCAGCAGCACGCCCGGGCGCGCCACGCCCGCTGCGGGGTGGCTCAGGCGCAGCGCCTCCAGCGGCACGCCGGTCTGCGAGTTGCCGGCCTGGATCAGCGTCACACGGCCGGCGTTGGCGGGGTCGGCCGCCAGCGCCTGCAGCGCCGCGCGCAGTTCGGCGTTGCTGGTCACGCCCTCGTGGCCGGGCTCGAACGCCGGCGTGCGGTAGGCGACCACCGGGTCGGGGAAGCGCGCGGCCAGCGCCTCGCTCTCGATCGCCGGGGCGGGTTGCGCCCAGCTCGGGCCGCCGATGACCAGCAGCAAGGTGATGGGCCAGCGCAGAAGTCTCATCCGGGCATTTTGCAGCAGCACCTCGCGACGCCGCCGCTGCGCTTCGCGCCCGACGGCGGCGTTTCGTCGCAGCCGCGTGGCGAGCGGCGGCGCGGATGCGCACAGTTCGCCCATAGTCGCAGCAAGCGCCTCGCCAACCAGGAGCCCGCCATGTTCATCGCCATCGTCCAACACACCCCCGTCTGGGTCTGGGGCCTGCTCACCGTGCTGATCGGCCTCGGCCTGTCGCAAACGCGCGACCGCGAGATGTCGCTGATGCGCGTCACCGTGCTGCCGCTCGCGATGATCGCGCTGTCGGCCAGCGGCGTGCTCAGCGCGTTCGGGCACTTTCCGATCGCGCTCGGCGGCTGGGCCGCGGGCGTGGGTGCGGCGCTGGCGTTCGGGCGCCAGTTCGTCGCGGTGCGCGGCGCGCGCTGGTCGGCGCAGGCCGGGCTGCTGCACGTGCCGGGCAGCTGGCTGCCGCTGGTGCTGATCGTCGGCCTGTTCTGCATCAAGTACGTCGCCGGCGCCAGCCTCGCGCTGCACCCGATGCTCGCGGTTGATGCCACGTTCGCCGGTCTGTGCAGCCTCGCCTACGGCAGCTTCAGCGGGCTCTTTCTGGCGCGTGCGCTGTCGCTGCGGCAGCTCGCGACCGGTGGCACCGGCCTGAGTGCAGCCTGAGCCAGAATCGGCACCATGCCCCACGTCCTCGACCTGCCCACCCCGGCCACCATGGCCCAGCGCCGCGTGCGCTTCGCGGTGCGGGGGTTGCGCACGCTGATCTCGTGCGTCGTGATCGCCGGGTTGCTGACCGGCGTGATGGATCACGCATCGTTCTGGGTCAACCTCGTCCACTCGGTCTGCATCGGCACCTGCTGTTGGCTGGCCATCGACCTGGGCCGCATGCCGCTGGCGCGCTGGCAGCACCGCAACGCACCACCCGGCACGACCGAAGCGCAGAGCCAATGGCCGGGCTGGCCGCTGATGCTGATCGCGATCGCGGTCGGCACCATCGTCGGCATCAGCGTCGGCAACGAACTGGCGCGCTGGATCACCGGCGTGGCCTCGCCCGGCTTCTACCGCGGCAGCTGGCGCCAGGCGTTCACCCTGCTGCTCCTCTCCCTGGTGCCAGGGCTGGTGATCACGTACTACTTCTATTCGCGCGAGACCATCGCCGGCAAGGAAGCGGCCATCCAGACCGCGCAGCGCCAGGCTGCCGAGCACCAGCTCAAGCTGCTCGAATCCCAGCTCGAGCCGCACATGCTGTTCAACACGCTGGCCAACCTGCGCGTGCTGATCGGCATGGACCCGCCGCGCGCGCAGTTGATGCTGGACCAGCTGATCGCGTTTCTGCGCGCGACGCTGAACGCCTCGCGGGCATCGCAGCACCCGCTGTCCGCCGAGTTCGCGCGGCTGGCCGACTACCTCGCGCTGATGAAGGTGCGCATGGGCGACCGGCTGCAGGCGCAGTTCGAGCTGCCGCCCGAATTGGCCGCGACACCGGTGCCGCCGCTGCTGCTGCAGCCGCTGGTCGAGAACTGCATCAAGCACGGGCTGGAGCCGAACGTGGCCGGCGGTCGCATCACGGTGAGCGCGGCGCAGGACGGCGCGGACCTCGTGCTGCGTGTGCGCGACACCGGCGTGGGCCTGTCCGACGCGGCCAGCGACGGCACGCGCTTCGGTCTGGTGCAGGTGCGCGAACGCCTGGCCACGCTGTACGGGCCGCGCGCCACCCTGACGCTGCAGGATGCGGGCGACGCCGAAGGCGGCGCGCTCGCGACGATCCGGCTGCCGCTCGCAGCGACGCCGTTGCCCACCACCCCGACCGCCTCGAGCCCATGCACGCCACTGCCCTGATCGCCGAAGACGAACCCCTGCTCGCCGCCAACCTGCAGGCCGAGCTGGCGCGCGCCTGGCCCGAGCTGCGCATCGTCGCGAACGTCGGCCACGGCGCGGCGGCGGTCGAACAGGCGCTGAGCCTGCGCCCGGACCTCGTGTTCCTCGACATCCGCATGCCCGGCATGACGGGCCTGGAGGCCGCCCAGGCGCTCGCCGAAGACTGGCCCGACGAGGCCGGCGTGCCGTTGCCGCTGATCGTGTTCGTGACCGCCTACGACCAGTACGCGCTGCAGGCCTTCGAGCATGCGGCGGTGGACTACGTGCTCAAGCCGGTGCAGCCCGAGCGCCTGGCGCAGACCTGCGCCCGCGCGCAGGCCGCGTTGAAGACGCGCCGCGAGCCGGCCGCTGCGGCCGGCGCCCCGGCGGCGATCGAGGCGACGCTGGCACAACTGCGCAGCCTGCTGGGCGCGCCGGGTCTGGCAGCTCCGACGCCGCCGGCGCTCACGGTGATCCAGGCCAGTGTCGGCGCGGCGATCCACATGGTGCCGGTCGCCGAGGTGCTGTATTTCGAAGCCGCCGACAAGTACGTGCGCGTGATCACGGCGCAGCGCGAGTACCTGATCCGCACCTCGCTGCGC
>Ga0307510_10012043_pt1 | contig 10251 bp, 10 predicted proteins | sample 12_EM_MG_FD_207224 | JGI IMG/M metagenome (GOLD analysis project Ga0307510, IMG submission 207224) | Populus trichocarpa ectomycorrhiza microbial communities from riparian zone in the Pacific Northwest, United States - 12_EM | ecosystem: Host-associated > Plants > Roots > Unclassified | place...
TTTCATAATTTTAGCTATTTTATTTAATTTGTTATCGCCAATTTTCGAAAAGGTCCGGCTTAGCTGCCAGCAACACTAGGTCAGCCATAGACGGAAAGGTAGGAGCGGCTGCAATACTGACAAGGGCGGGAAGTCCCCCACGCGCGCTCCACCTACACATGGGTCCCGAAAGCGAACACACCGTACACGAAGCGGAACTAGTGGGCATTCTCCTAGCTATGCATCTTATCAGCACGGAGAAACACGGAAGTACCACCTTTGCGCTAGGGGTGGACAACCAGGCAGCGCTCAAAGCCTTCCAATCCACGCTGAGAAACCCAGGCCATCACCTCGCAAGAGAAGCCCTGCGGATAGCGAATCAAGTGCAAAAGCGAAGACGGAAAGGGAACTACAAGCTGACCCTACGCTGGACGGCTGGACACGAAGGGATAGAAGGAAATGAGGACGTAGACCACGAAGCGAAGAGAGCAGCAAGGGGGAAATCTTCAGACAAGAAGACGCTACCATTCTATCTCAGAAAATGCTTGCTGATTAACCCCGCAGCGGTCAAACGGGCCCACCACAACAGCCAAATGGAGATGTGGAAGGACGGCTGGAAAGCCTCCTACAGAGGAAAACACGCCGCAAGCCTAGATGAGTCAACACCATCCAAAAGGTTCCTCAAAACCATCAGCCAGGAAGAACTCGGCCGCATCAATGCCAGCCGATTAGCGCAGTTCAGGCTCGGGCACGCGCCAGTAAATCAATACCTCAAGCGCATGAAGAGAGTAGACAGAGCCAGATGCCCAGCATGCGGAGACAAAGAAGAAACGGCCGAGCATTTCATGCTACGTTGTCCCGCATACGCACATGAGAGATGGGCACTTGCACAACAGGCTAGGAAGATTCGTAAACCGATGGCGATGGGTACGCTGTTAGGATTACCGGAGATGGCGAAGGCAGTAGCGAAGTACATCAGAGGAACGAATCGGTTCAGTCAGTCGGAGGAGAACGCGCAATAACCATGCACACCACGCCAGCCACCACCCCCTCCTCCCTCCCCCACATCTTTCCCCCTCGTAACATCGAAATGCGCGCGCCAGTCCTGCGCAGGCACTCACCACAACCAGACTCAAATGATAACGCGACACACGGGCGATCTCTGCGAACGTCACAGATACGATCATTCCCACTTCAGGGAGACGTTCCCAACAAATACCTAACAATCACCCGGCATGTCAACGCCGCGCTCGCCAATCATCAATCAGTCTACGTTACGCAACGATGGCCATCGTGCTATGGGGGCAGAAAGCCGCATGGAAATCTCACATATACATATATACACAGACAAGCATGTAAATAACTACAGAAGTGCTACATGGGGCACCGCTCCCCGAGACGCACAGAAATTGACTCCAAAAAAAAAAAAAAAAAAGCAGTCCAGAACAACATGAACGAAATGCTCAGGCTAATGACTGTACAATAAAGTAATGTCCTTCTACCAATGCTTCTCGTTAGGGACTCTTAATTCATGTTGTAATACGTTCCGAAAGAACTTTATATCTAAAATGGTGTCGTAGGTGAAAAGGACAAACCGATATGATATACTCCCCTTCACAATTTAAGTCGTTATATATGCAGACTACTTCAGAGGAATTTAAACATGCGATCGTTTCAAGTTGCAACATTGGAGAAGTAACCGTTGAGCCACTGGCCCCCCCTTGAATGGCAGAAGTATCAGTCTACTAATGGAGTACCCATTCTTTAATTGCGAATTGCCAATAGATCCAACCGCTGTATGTGGACGCCGGTGAGGTCACCCATCTCCCCAACGGCTGTTCAGTGTCCTTCTACTCCCCATCACTCATGAATTCCTACATCTACACGACCTTCCAGTGGCAGGCTTCCAAGTCCCAACATGGCAACATGACTGACACAGGAGAGTATCGCGAATGAGGTGGCCCGTCTTGCTGCTGCTATGCAATTCCGTGGATTCCGGAGTGTCGTCGGGACGCGATGTGGGCAATGGCAGATATCGATGGGCGGGACTTGGCTAGGTCGTTTTACGAGTTGGTTTTCTCATACGAGACCAAAGGTGGGAACTATTACGAGCGAATGGCGGAGGCACGTCGAGAGGAAACTGCGGGGAAAGGGAAGGATAATTTGGAGCGTCGGGTTTCGTTCATTGTGGTGCATATTTCACAGATGTCTGTTCGTGGTCTGTTTCAAAGTTGTTTTGTTAAGCATCCATTTTATACTACAGTAGTGGCACTGATCTGCAGCGATACCCAACAAACACCACACTACTCCATTTGATGCGACCTGGCCCATCTACTGCATTAATATGGGTCTGAATGGCTGGTATTAGCAATATTTGTCTGCACAAACCATCTTCGACAAACACTTATCACGTTCGAGTACAGTAAATAATAGGCAATGTCCTGGATCAAATGCCAGCCACAGCATGCTTTCCACTTCCTCAGGCGTACCGACAAGGGATGGCTCTGAATAGATTCTGCATTTGGCCGTAGTCGGAATAGAAATACAGGCGGGAATAACGGACGAAGCTGCCATCAACCTCCCGTCTCTTATACGAAACGCGCAATGCAGCCCGGTCGTCTTAGGAAGCGACACATCTTCAACAATTGGCTGTGCCATAATTAAGACAGCTACGCATCGATATGCGTGAACGAAGCACCTCTGTGGTCAGTACCTCGTGGTCCTGTCCCAGGGAGCGCGCAAGCCAAAGCGTAGCGTCAGTCATGAACGTGAAGGATGGGCCGAGCGCTGCCAGGTCGGGCGACTCGCCGTCGTTGCGTCGTTCAACACCTGTGACGGTATGATAGACTCTCATCAGCATTGGACTTGGCCTCGCACGGTCCCCCAAATGGTAGGGGTGAAGAGAGTGGGAAATGGGGAAATGAAGGGAATACAAAGATGCACAATCCGGGCTTCTGGGCCGCGTCGCGGGGGAGGCGCATGAACATCGTCATTTCCGCACGTCTTGTAGGCACGGAGGCGCGTTCGCGGCGCCACGTTCGTCGTCGTCGTTAGTTATTGCGCGGCATTCGGGTTTGAAATGGAAAACAAAGCCGTGCGGAGGTGGAGGAGAGGTGGCGACAGCATCACGATTACATTACCTTGCGAAGATATGCCACTTAGCTGTGGCTCGAGCAGAGCCATCACCGTACCTAGCACTACAATTCTGAATCGATGTTTCAGCGATTCCGGTTCGCTGCTAGCATCGTCGAGGGCGTCTGGCCGTTGAGGTGTCGAACGTCGATGGGGTGTTGAGTCGTGTAAGTAGTTCTATGTGGGGGGGCTGAACATCCACGCGTCAGCGCTGAAGTAACGGGGAGGACGGAAGGAACAGCATGGACGCGCTGGAGCACTGCTGGAGCCAGCTCAGAATCCGGCAACACCGACCACGTGACGTCCTCCGAACGCCCCAAGCTTGCCACCTTCACTCGCCCTCGTCCCTCATACGCCTCGCCCTTGATCGATTCCTTTCCTCTTCCCCTCAACTTCCCTTCCCGTCTCGTCTCGCCTCACCTCACTGCCGACGACACGCGGATCACCCACTCTCGCAGGCCGACACCACAAGGGTGCGCCTCCTCGCTAGCTGTCATACCAACCGTCACGCACGACGCGCGCAACACCGCCAGTCGCCTCATTCGGGGTTCATGTTTCGCCGGACTCTCATTTTAATGTGTATCAAATCATTCAGGACTCCTTTCGTACGTTCCTTTATTCTCCTTTTGTCCTAGACCACTACCTCGCGCGTAGCGTACATGTATATAACCCTCCTCGCCTAGCCCTGGCCAAGCAGGCAAGAATACGGCATCACTTTCCCTTCCTCTTTCTGTTCGCGTGCGTTTGCCTCAAGAACTTCTTACGCCCGTCACGAATTCCCCAGCCGTCCCGTTGGAGCCGCGAGTGCCCCACAGTCTGCGTTTGCGTTCAGTTCCATCTCGTATCGTCTTATTCAGCACCGTTCAAGTGGCTCATGCGGAGCCGTCTCGTGTCATACACACACACACTCTCTCGTCTCCCTTTCCTCTCTCGTTTGCCCCTGGGCTTTCCCCTCGGGAACGCGGACCCGCTTCGGACCTGATCTTTCCCTGAACTCACTACCAGTGTAGACTTCCCACCTGCAATACAGAAGACATAGGCGGGTTCGTACCGAAGCGAACGTGGCGACGCACAGTGGTGCGAGATGGCCGGTGGTATCGAGCAACAGCGCCGCGTCGGCCGGGTGCGACTCAATGTGATGTAGGGTGATGTGCAGCGCAGGTATCTGCGACCATCGCAAAGGTTATCATCTTCACGGATGACCAGGGGAACGGTCTTCCTGACAGCATTAGCTCCTGAGATCTCAATGATGCGATGACCTGATGCGCCACCGAACCTGTTGCCGACAAGTTCATCCAGCGCGGGCAGCCCGCTATGCACCGACGGAAGTTGCACACGCGCTTTCAGTCCTCCACTGAGCTGGTCACCCGCGAGAGCTGGCCCCGCGAACGCGTTTCTCACATGTGCAATGTGATTTGTGAGGTCCGGGAAGGTGATGCTGCCCGTGGGTAGCTCCCAGAGCAGCTCCGGGTCAGCGGGCGGGACGAAGACAAGGTCAGGAGCTGTGCGGATGTCGAGGGCGGAGACGTTCAAAACGAAGGTTTCTGGGAGAGGTTATAATGTACGTCCGCTTGAACACCAATCTGGCTCTATTCTCGGTCCCACATCGTCTTTGTATTTGGCGCCATGTACGCAGCCATGCCGCTCACCGACTGTTATGAGTATATCTTTCGCATTTTCCATTGTTGCGCCGACAATCTCTACGTCGTACTCAGGAACTTTATTCATGCGGGTCTGTCTTCGCCTTCGACCTGGTGACGACATCTACATCGGGCGCTCTGAAACGGTGATGTGGATGCGTATCACCAGGTTGGGTCTGCATGCTTATTTAAATTTGGAATCTTCTCGCCCCGGTCCTCATGCCCGACCTGTGAGTATGGCATGGCCTCTTGTTCTGGCAGATGCTCACGTCGGAGGTAGTTTTTCGGATTTGTGGGCACTTGTTGTCTACTACTTTGCTGCGGTGCATCCCATGGACAACTGATTACGTCGTATGAAATGCCTGGATATGAGGCGTCTTAATTTAATTTCACGACTCACGCGATCATACGTTTCTTCGTTCGGTACTGGAATCGGTGAACTTCAGCGAATATGATATCGGGAATAGAGACGACAAGTTGTTGGACTTCCGATACAAAGGAACCGTTTTTGAGATCAGCTCCTTTGGTTCATCGAAGGCACCTTGGAAGGTAATTCCAAAAATTGCGACAGATGTTGTAGCATTCAAAATCACGGCGTGGTGTTACCGTCCCGGAATTCCGGTCGTGGGGCTTTGGCACGTGCACGTGTTGTTACGTACGCATCTTGAGGGCTTGGGCCCTGTGCTCCATCTCCTTCTCCGAGTCACATACTAGTACCCTTCAAAATATCATATCGCATCTGTCTGTGACATCACACGCACTTTTTTCCATCCAAAGTCATCACCTGAGAATATATGGATCGTCCTACGATTGATCGAGCATTGAGCGATCACCAACCGCGTAAGTTTGGGATCCAACCTCGACGGCTTCCGGTCGTCCGTTAATTGACAATTGTCTCAATTATTTACCACCTCTTCAGGCTATCCGCACAACCTTTACAATGTGATTTCTTTTCTTCAACTTGTCATGTCGTCATCGCCCAGATCCGATCCCGGCCGCGCACGCCGTGATCAACGCCTAGGAATTGCACAACTTAAACGCTACACTGCGTTACAGCAACAGGATGACCTCGAACAATCGATCCTCCATTTCACAGACGCAATATTCCGACCACTTCCCCAGGATACAAGCCCCCCGTTCCTAAACGTTGTCCAGGTATTCTTTTTCCTTACGATCGCCCTTTGTTTTCGCGCATTGGCTTCCGGGCAACCCGAAGATGTCAGGTGCTGCATGATGTACCTTCGCTATCTGCGTGGACAATGGCACGAAGTTCCTATTCGCGCACCCTATTCTGTCACAGGAATTCTAGTTTGTGCATTGGGGGTTCGTGTTACATTGGAGCTCGGCGATGTGTACCAGGACATCGAAGAGATGGCAGACCTCTGCAATGAACTTATCAATTCTGACATCGCGACAAAGTCTCTAATCGAACCTATCGTGGCATTTGCAAGGGCGGTTTGCGCTCATCTTAGCACAACCTTCCGCGCACACATCCCCCCCGAGAAGGTCTTTCGTTGCCTACGAGAGGCGATTTTGCGCCTACCCGATAATCACGGAGTCTCCGTCGCACTTGCAGAATCTCTCTGCAGTCGTTTCCGTGTGACATATTTGGAAGATGACTACAAAGAGGGAATGACCCTCGTGAACAAAATTGTTGCATTCGGTCGCCCTGGAGCTAGGAGTCCACATCAACGCAGGGCGCTGTCTCTCATTCTCTGCTTTGCCGGGGCTCAAATGCTTGTGCGTAGGAAGCCAGAGCATCTGGAGCAGGCGATCTACTGCATTCGTAACTATCTTGATGAGATTTCTCTTGAAGACCCTGATCGTCCTTGTATCATCGAATCTCTCTCTCTCCTCAAAAAATGCCGCCTCCCGGTCTCCGGTGCCACAACTGATATACAAACCGCACTGTCCAATAGTTCCGAGTCTGCCGAGCCTCCATCACTCCCGGGCCGCTTCGCTTCTCTCCCCGATTTCAACGATATCCAAGCTCCTCCGGTCACGACACTGATGATGTACGTTGACCCAGAGAGCGCTGACACCTTCGAACAACTCACCGACATGGACATCGAATACGGTATCAAATATTGTCAACAATTGCTTACTTCTCGCCCCAATATCGAGTTTACTACCATCGCCCTCACCTCCTTAGGCAAACTCTTTTGTCGCGCCTTTAAGCGCACGGATGAAATCGAGTACCTTAACAAGGCAATTTCGACCATTCGCGACAGTATCAACGCCGAGATTCTACCAATACTCCGCATTGCGTTGAATATTGACTTTATTTCATGTTTATCGACCCGTTTCAAGCTGTTCCGCCGCAGGGACGACCTGAGCGAACTCATGCAAGCGCACGAAATGGCGGCCAAACATCAGTATTCACCAAGTATCCGATTCAAAACCTCATGTCAATGGGCGTGGATTTCACGCCTCTTAAACCATCCCTCAGCTTCAATAGCGTACAACTGCGCCATCTCATCAATGCAAGTATCTCTTACATTCGCACCAACCCTTCACAATAAGTATTCCCGACTTATCTCGATGGCTGGCACATCCAGAACCTTGCCGTTGGACTTCGCGTCCTATCAGATCTGCGCTGGTCGACTTGAGCAAGCCATCGAGACCCTTGAGCGAGGAAGAGCATTATTATGGAGCGAGATGCGCGGCCTGCGTGCTTCGATTGACCAAATTAGTTTGGCCGACTCCAGTTTAGCAAAAAAAATTGTTGCACTCAATAGGGACCTTGAGACGCATGTCTTGACCATCTCACCAGACCATAATATTATCGGCGGAGCCAGTGTCCTCGAGGGGATAGATACATTTGGGCATATCGTGATACAACAACGGAAGCTTGCAAATGATCGTGAGAGACTTATTTCCCAGATACAGGCCCTGCCAGGACTCGACACATTCTTGAAACCTCTTTCTTTCGACATTCTCCGTTCCGCCGCTTGTCACGGGCCAGTGGTCATCATAAACCATTGCAAGTGGCGTTCAGACATCCTCATCTTACACCGGAACTCTTTTCCCTCCCTCGTTCCCACACCCGACGACTTCTATTCCCGTGCAAGCAAATTGCAAGATCAACTACTGGAGGAACGAAAGAAGAACCTCGATTCGGATAAATACGAGGATACTCTACGTTTTGTACTCAAGGAACTCTACGACCTTGTCGGCCGGCCATTGATCAAAAGGCTAAACGAGCTGAATATACCAGAGCAATCTCGGATATGGTTGTGTCCGACATCTGTATTTTGCTCACTCCCTCTTCATGCCATGGGTCCAATCCCATCAGACACCGGCTCATCGAGATATTTCCTCGACCTGTATATCCCCTCGTACACTCCATCCCTTTCAGCACTCATCGAAGCCCGTAAACCAGGGCGACGTGTAATCAGCAAGCCTTCGATACTTCTCGTCGCTCAGCCAGATGAAAGAATGCCGAAGGCATTGAACGAGATGCGAGCTGTCCAAGCCGTCGATACGCAGGTCACAACACTCTTCTCGGCAAGGGCTAAGCCTGCAGCCGTGTTGGAAAACCTCAGAGATCATCGGTTCGCCCACATTGTCTGCCATGGTATACTCGAGCCAGGGAAGCCATTCGATGCTTCGTTCAAGCTTCACAAGGGCAAGCGCCTTCAGTTACTCGACATTGTACGATCTCAGCTCCCCGATGCTGAGTTCGCCTTCTTGTCTGCTTGTCACACCGCAGAGCTGACAGAAGAGAGTATCGCGGATGAAGTGATCCATCTTGCTGCTGCCGTGCAATTCTGTGGATTCCGGAGTGTCGTTGGGACGATGTGGGCCATGGCAGATATTGACGGGCGGGACTTGGCTAGATAGTTTTACGAGATGGTTTTCTCAGACGAGACCAAAGGTGGGCCCTATCATGAACGAACGGCGGAGGCTCTTCGAGATGCGGTGAAGAAACTGCGGCGGAAGGGGGGGATGAGTTTGGAGCGTTGGGTGAATTTTGTTCATTATGGTGCATGATTTACAGATGTCGGTTCGTAGTCAGTATGTTTTGTTAAGCATTCATTCTAAACCAATAGCACTGATCTACAGCGATACATGAGTAATGAGTAACATGACACATACCACACCACACCATTTGAGGGGACTATACTCGCTCGTTATGACACTCATCCACCTTTATCTATATATTAACATGAATTTGAATGGCTGGTGCTAACAACATTTGTCGGCACAGATCTATTGGTGGAAAATGGGGGAAGCCATCTTCGATATATACTCATCGATGTACTCATCCCTTTCGAGCACAGACAACGTCCTGAATCATACCTCAGCCATAGCGTGCTTGCTAATTCCTCAAGCGAACCGACAAGGGATGGTTACAAACTGATTCTGCGTTTGGCTACAGAGTCGGAATAGGAATGTCGGGGGGAATAGTGGGCCAAGCCGTCATCACCCGTCTCTCATAGAAAAGGCGCAACCAACGCGGCCTGGTCGCCTTACACAGCGACACATCATCAACAAACTGGCAGTACCACAAGTAAGACAGCTACGCACCGATATGCGTCAACGAATCGGTCAGTACCTCGTGGTCCTGTCCCGGGAGGCGCGCAAGCCACAGCGTGGCGTCAGTCACGAACGTGAAGGATAGGCCGAGCACCGGGCGAATCGCCACCGTTGCGTCGTTCAACACCTGTGAGGGTATCATAGGCTCTCAGTAGCATTGGACTTGGCCTCGCACGGTCCCCCAAATGGTAGGGGTGAAGAAAGTGAGAAAAGGGGAAATGAAGGGGATACCGACGAGGATGCACAATCCGTGCTTCTGGACCGCGTTGCGGGGGAGGTCATTTCGGCATGTCCTGTAGGCGCGGGGGCGCGTTCGCCGTTCGCGGCGCCACGTTCGTTGTTGTTGTCAGTTGATGCACGGCATTCGGGTTTGAAATGGAAAACAAAGCCATGCGGAGGAGGTGGGGCAGGTGGAAACCGCGTTGCGATTACATTACGTTGTGAAGATATGCCACTTAGCTGTGGCCCGAGCAGAGCTATCACCGTACCAGCACTACAATTCTGAATTGATGTTTGAGCGATTCTGGTTCGCTGCTAGCATCGTCGAGGGCTTCAATAGTGCGTTTGCCCATTGAGGTGTCGTGTTGCAGAAGTGGCAGCTGGCCAGGACACAGCCAGGTCCACCGGATCGAGGACCACACAGCGCGCACTGCCAGTGCGCAGTGTGCTAGTGCTCCTACCCGGTGTTTGGTTAATTCAGATACAGTACATACTCTAATTAGCATCCGTTTTTACAATCCTTTAAGTACTTTTGTATGTCGTGTAGTGGACCCTTAGTGTGTGCATCCTAGTGCCCAACTAAGCATCCGCTACACAGGTAATTACTTCAATACAGTGTGTGCATCCTAGTGCCCAACTAAGCATCCGCTACCGTGACACAGATTGTTCACCACTCACGTTCCTTTGCGTTCACTGCTCGCTTTCCCTCAAACTTTACTTTCATTTAGTGCTACATGTCGAC
>Ga0307510_10012044_pt1 | contig 10250 bp, 10 predicted proteins | sample 12_EM_MG_FD_207224 | JGI IMG/M metagenome (GOLD analysis project Ga0307510, IMG submission 207224) | Populus trichocarpa ectomycorrhiza microbial communities from riparian zone in the Pacific Northwest, United States - 12_EM | ecosystem: Host-associated > Plants > Roots > Unclassified | place...
ACTTCCAATATCTGCCCCCCACCCCTTCCCATGACTGCCCAACCCAAGAGCTGGGCCACTGTAGCCAGGAAGGGCAGGAAAGAAAAAACCACCATGGCTGCCAGGGCTGCTCAGGCCCCGACAAAGTCCAACACCAACAGACCCCAACCAAAGAAGGGGCTCACCGCCAGGGAACCCCGCCTCGTGATCAAACGAGAGGGCGAACCGCTTGACACCAACGCCCTAGACCTCAGAGATGACATCAACCAGGCACTAGCTGCAACCTACGTACAGACCGTCTCCCTCCGGGGGAACACTGTCACCCTCACCACCATGGAATCGGTCAAGGCGGCCTCGCTTAACAGCAAGGTGGGAACGTTTCTACACCTGATACCGGGTACTATTAGTGTCCACCTGGACGCCCCCGTGTCACACATTTTGGTACACGGAATCCCCACCTCGAAGACCTTGGCCGAAATCGCCAACGAACTCACTACTTACAACACCGGGCTGTCACTTACTGAACAACCCAGATGGCTTACCACCGACGACGCTAGGGCCGGTAAAACTGCCTCTACAGTCGTGATCAACATTACAGGCCCCAGAGCAGCAGACTACGTCGGCAAACGCTTGGCTGCCTTTTCAACAACTTATAGGACTGAACGCTGGTTGCGTTTCAATTCCCACACCCAGTGTTCCAACTGCCACGGCTATGGACACCATAACAACAAATGCACCAACCCGGCTTCATGCCGGTGGTGTGCTTCCCCACACCCTACTGGGGGCCATACCTGCCCCACTGCTACCTGTCGTATCCGGGGCCGTCCCTGCAACCATACCATACTCAGGTGTGTGAATTGCAAGGGCCCACACGACGCCCATACCACGAGCTGCCCCTCCCACCCCAAGAAACCTGAAGAAAAAAGGTCAGACGGAGACGAGGAGGAAATGACCACTTGATAATTATGATTTTTGTTATAGTTATTACGTAGACTTTGATTCTACACTTTTATTTGTCAAGAAGATGGTGATGGAGTTTTTTTTGTTATATTAAGGTTTTTCTAGGCCATACTTAAGGGTGCATGCCGGAGTTTTCCTGTAGTTAAATACGAAATAAACTCATAGGATTTTACAAAAAAAAAAAAAATCCCATCTACCAACTCTATCGTAAGAGCAAGTGGCAGGACACAGGTATTTTCGGAATGTAGTGCCTTAAGTCTGGCTAAACTGTTATAACACCCCTTCCCGCCCCCACTGAACCGGGCTCAGAAGCTTATTGGGGTGATCCCTCATTTGGTGACCTGCCGCAAAATCCGACCACCGTAAGAACTCGAAAGATTGAACCTCACGTTGGAATTGCCCCTGCTGGTAAGGTGTGGCTCTTTTTTCTTTTTTTTCTGTCTCAAGCTCGGGCTGAGGAGTTCAGTTTTCGCTGTGCGCTCGCCTCGTATCTAAGAGAGGGAATTTCGGACGTCTTAGCACGAGGTTCAATTATTCGAGTTCTTGCGGTACTCCATAAATATTCTCTCAAGGCCACCCTATCAGCCTGCCTATCCCCACTATACTGTTATACCGTGGAACTTGTATCGTATCGATGCCATCCTTTGTCTCAACACAAAGGTAAGTTGAGCCTATAACCATGGGAAGAGCGTAAGAAATCCAATAGTTGAGGGAAACGTAGGGCCTGATCGATGTCATCCGGTCTCGCTAAAGTATCGGGGTTATCCGACTATAAATTATGGGTAAATGTGGAGTTTATAGAGGAAAAATGTTAACATTTGCTCTTGTGAAGAAAAGGAATGGGAAGTATGGTAAAGAATACTTAATAATAGTACCTCCCTCCTTCCGGTGGCTAGCGGATGGGAAGGGTTATTCAAACCTTGGCGGTTGAGGGCGAATGGCCAAAAAAACCACCTGTTGATTCCGGTTTACTCATTGGAAAAGACTCCGGTAGCAAGGTCTGTAGGTACCCTTAGTTGAGAGGGCCGTGGGGGGTATAGCTGGAGTATCGTGGGTGTAGGGGGCTGGGGAGGAAACACTATGGTAGACCCAATCTGGGGACAAAGGGTACTGTACCCGATCAAGTAATTAGGAAATTAGGTGTTTTGACTCGATACCACAATTACAAGGGCGTTGGCGTCTGGGGCCTAGGCTGCCTGATTGCATGTATCGTTGTTCTGGAGTTCGAACTCATGCCCAAAAGTCTTGAAGGCAGCTCAAAGTTTGAACTTTGGACCTTTTCTATTCGGCGTCTCAATTGGCCGGGCTTGGTGGCAAAAGAAGCAGACCCCCCTCCCTCCACCTCGCCGGGCATACTCAGCTCTCACAATACTCGTCCCCCAAACGATAGCAATTACTTCATCATAATATCATGTTTCACTCTCGCTGAGATACCTACTAGGCTCCAGGGTTCTTATCTTGTTATATTTACACGCAGTGCAGTAGTTGTAATCAAGTTAAATGTCTATGCTCAAGGGGGGTCGGTCCATTTCTTGTGTTCGAGCTCGGCCATCTACTTCTCATCAAATTGCCTACTAGTATCTCCTCTCCAGTCATCATTTTCAATCCTAATCTTGAATACCCCCAGCACAATTTCCCCTCTCAGCGGTAAACAAAGTCAATAATATACAAACAAGAAGATTTCTCTACTCAACCTCTAGAATTCTACATCTGAACGGCTTTTGATGAAACAAGATTAAATAAGAGATACCGGTACTAAGGCTTGAAGAACGTCTGTACATAACAGGTATCACTCCTATCTTCTCCATGTAGCCATGCTAATTAGTAATAGCACAACTCTTATACCCATCACCCCAACGCACTCAATAAAGGTATCTTGAGACCTGGCTCTGCTCAGGTGCAAGAGCCCAACCTGGCATGGGTAAGCCTCGGTATTTTTACCACTTATCGACAGAAGCCGGGGCCCCGTGAGATGGTTTAAAACAACATGTCGGCAGGCGGCTCATGGATTGGCCAATCTAGAATGTGAATGAAACACCCGCTGAGACCCCGATATCATAGTTGAGTTCCTGATTACTCTCACGGGAGCCACCGAGGATGTTGTGCAAGCTCGGCCTAGGGAAATATGAGCGCTATACACCCTCTCCTTGGGTGTGTTCTTTGGCCCCTAAGAATACTATTATTTATATTAAAGGAGCACTGTACAGTAGATTAGTTTTCAAGCCCAACATACCTTGTTAGTGCATTTACAAAGTTGCATGCCTGGAAGCACCGCATATAGTCAGGGAGTAGTAGAAAATTCGCTCCTCGTGTGAACGTGTCCGTGTGTATGTGGATTAAAGATTCCTCCCTCCGATATCGGTATCGCAGCAGTATTTGTCAGAGAAACTACCAATCAATTATTAATTTCTTTGCGATGTGGTACTAAGTCATGAAAACTCGACCGAACTGGAGATGCCTAACTGAATCATCTCGGGATCTGTCCCCGCTCGCACAGACACCACTGGCATGTCGGGGTGCTTCCTACAAAGGCCTTTTGATCACCTGCCTTTTTAGAAATTTGCTCCGGCAGAGCAGAGCCGAGGGTGGGCTCCCACGAGTAAGCGAGATTGGTGACATTTCTAACATCGAAACCTTCATGAGCTCCCCCACTCCTCTGTCCTTCCAAAAAGACACAGTTACTACTCGTACTGGGCGCGTCGGGATTCGGACTTAGAGCTTGTGTCACCCTTTGTTGAAAAGCAAGCTCCGGTTCAACCGGTGCTAAGAGCCCACAAGTAGTTCTCATCATCAACCGATTCAATAGTGCTTTCCAGTCAAAGGAGGCCAAGTATTAAAGAGATTTGTCAGAGCCAGTGCCTTCTCCTCTTAAATACCCCAGGCTGAACCACAGCTAGGACCCCGTAGGGTTGTCAACCCAGATGGTCGGGGAATCTTTCTAGGTGCTCTCATGTCCGGTAAAAAAAACATTTCAAAGCGTGCATCCTAGTCATGCTTTCGGCGCCGAAACAAATCGATTTTGCGATAGATTGGCCTGATCTTAATGCCTAGTTAGTGATATGCCCCGTGCTGTCTGGCGCGATTACTCTTTGCCTTATGAAGGGTCCTGAGCCTCAGTAACGAGTGATCCTCGGTGAACAACTTGTCAAGAAGCTCGTCATAATCTTAGATTCCGTTTATCCAATAGGTATAGTAGATTATGGATTTTATTGGGTATCAATCTGTTAGAACTCAGTTGTTTATGTAATTTCCATATCAACCCTTTTGCTTCTGCTGCAGGGGGCATGGTAATAAATTAGACTGAAATCTAGGTTGTCCAATTATCTAGATTCTCCAGCTAGGGCATAAGATCTCTTGGGCAAAAGTATTTGATTACCTGGCACACCAAAGCGGGGAAAAATCTCCTCCTCACTCGGAGGAATGAATAAGTAATTTTCGAAAGTCTACCTAATGGGAAAATTCCTTCCAGTAGTCTCCATTTCAGGTCTCTATGTTACCATCACCCATCAAATTGATCTTTTGGGCCTGGAAAGCGAAGCTCAATTACTGCAACACAAAAGTGGTTCCTAAGGCGTTGATGTGTCGTTACCCAACCTTACTGTTTCTAGTGAAAGCTCCGGAGGATTGTTTGGATGCGGTGTCTATCCCGATTAAGGAAAACGGTCATCTTAAGCCACGAACCAACCTCAAGGCTCGGTGCTCGCCATCTCAGACATTAGAGGAGTAAAAGGGGGAGTTCCTTGTCATTTTTCGAGGCATACTCCTCCTGAATGGGCAGCTATCTATTTGAAAACTGATATTAACCGGGGGATATACTGCTAACAGTGCCTCTCACATATAGCTCATGCTGTGGCACTTGGGAATTGGGGTATGCTAGTCGAGGCATGCCGATACTTTCCTAGCCGTGACTCCGATTAGAGGTGCTCATGAAAAAGATAAGTAGAAAAAATTCCCCTACCAGCATATGGCCCACATTCTTCACACAACATCTGCTAATAAACAACCTTCTGTCGCTAACAGTCCCCGCGGAATATGTGGTCGAGCACATCACAACAGAGTGTGAATCGGTGATTTACCACCGCTGAGCGCTATCCGGCTGGGGTCCTGATCTCCTTCCAAACTCCCTAGGTGGCCAATTCCTCCCGATATATTCACGAAAACTAGGCGAAGACTGGCTCACATATGTCCAAACGACCTTGCCCGCGACTCCCTGAGGGCCAATGGCCGTACTTTCGGGTGGAGGGCTTCCGGGAAATTAGAGCTTGTCCCGGCTGTTCATCGGTTATTTTTAAGTGCAGCGGATCAGCGTTCAAGCTAGTTCCACAATAGTTTTCAGCAACAAGTGCAACCTAACAAAAAAAAGGCCATTCAAAAGTTTATCCCAGGAGGAGATGATGTTATTTTGTGCTTTCTACTATATCGAAGCAGAGAAAGAGCTAGTTCAAGTCAGCTTCTAGCGCAAGGTGCAATACGGGGGGGGTATGCCGTGCGTTGCGCAACACATCGCACTGCGCGACCACCAACAACTTATGGATTGGCAATTGGCCAAAGCGAAGACTCAACCTCAGCACAAGGATCGCCGAATTTATTTGAAATAAAGTCTGACTGAACAGGGGGAAAGCGGAGTCTGCTGTTTATCCGATTTCTTCTCTCCATTTCGTGGGTTCCGTTTGCTTTCTGTCGAAGAGTTTGAAGATTACTAGGCTCTTGTTCGGTGTTTAGGCGCTGGATGACAATCCAATACAAAAGCTCCTGAGGTTTTCTTATCGGCGATTGGAGGGACGAATTAAAAACTTCGGCAGGGGATCTCACAGTCATGATCTAAGAGAAGTATGATAAATGCCCATTCTAGCCCTAGCATCCGCTAAACTGTATAATTGTGGGCTCTAGATATGAATCATCTGGGGTTTCCTCGTGCGCCCCGCACTTTTTACGGCGGCGAAGGTTGTTATTATTCGGCACAACAGTTTTAGAGATATCAGATCTTCCAACGACTTGAAAAATGAATGATAGATATGTCCACTGCCGTTTAGTACATGAAGCTTGGAAATCGGTTCGATATTATCCACAGAGCGCCTCCGTCGGTCAAACATTCTCGCCAAACCAACCTCTGACAAGAGTGGAGGCTTACCAGACACATTTCTCCCAATGCGCAATGTCGATTGCTTGAATTCTGATAGAGAAAGCTCGCTCTGAGAAGCAGTAGTGTTGTTTCTTGATCATCAGAGATCACTCATTCTGGTAACTGCTCTGAATGATCAGCAATGGACCACCATTCGTGTTATGGCCATGTCTGCAGGGGCGGTGAGGGAGCCGCGGACTTTACCTAACTTTCGCAACGACTTACCCTCCCCCTGGAATCCGGTTGGGATTTTTTGGATCGAAAGTGCTATTTTTTCTTCTACTATCTTCCAGGGGTTGGAAAAGCCACCCCGGGTGACTCTAGGTCAGTGTTTTCCAGATCCGGGCCCCCTATATTCCATTAGTTGCAACCATCTCTAGTAATTATATCTAATGGGGTGTTTAAACAGATAGCACGGCATCTCCGGTCCGACATATCGTATGTGAGATGACAAAATTTGGCCCCCCACCGCTTCGATATGATTCTGGGGAGTCATTCTCTTGATTCAATCGCTCCGAGTGTTTAACAGGGGCTAGGGAAAGATATTTTGGACTGGGAGGCAATATAAAACAAGCACAGAGTGGCAATACAAGATGAGCGTGCGTACTTGCCCATGTTATGCCCTGCGGAAGAGGCCACAGATTGACACACCGAGATGCTCCTATTGGTAAAAGTTACAAAAAGGTGCGCATGCTTGGTAAATGGAGGGTATAATGCTCTCACTAACAGCTGATTCCCGGGGTGAAGTGAAAAACAAGAAAACGTGTCGGGTTGAGAGTTTTTGCCATACAGGCCCAACCCCGTGCAACATAAAAAGACTGAAAAATTGACAAGAGTGGATACATAAGAAAATAATATCCTCCAAAGCAAGCTAAAACCCCAGATTCCGGTAACCTGTCAAAGCCACAAACAGTCCAAGAGAGAGAAACCTCAGAAGAAGAATATTACCCATCGAAATGGCCCGTTTGGAGCCATGCAGAGACCTCCTCTGTTGCCGAATCAGCTTGGGCGGAGGATACACCAAAACGGGCTGGGTAGTGTTGGTTTGCATAGTCCGTAGCCGCGTAGTTGGAGCCAAGTCTCGCACTCGAGGCAGGGTGATCTGAGTACTGGACCGAGGATGCGGGTGACTCCTGGTGTCTTGCGCACAATATCCGAGAAACAACGGTATCGAGCTCTGAGGATATTTTGGCACTGTCTGCAGCAGTCCCGTTACCCCTTTCCCCAAATCTAGATAGGGTCAGGATCCCAAAGCTGATGTCTTTCTGATCACTCGAAGGGATCTCATTGCCCCCCCCTGTGAATGAGCCTATTTGATCCCCTTCTCGGACTAGGCGGCCTAGCAGCAAAACTATAATAGCGCTAAAGATATACTGGTGGTCTGTGAATGAATGGTGTGAAATCCATCCTGATTCTTCCAGCTGTTTTGCTAACATTATGATGCTTCGTGCAGCTCTGATACACGTACTGACATGCTCCTCAATATGTGCAGGAAGACTCGGAGTATTGTCGAAAGAAAGACAGAGAGCAGCAGTACGTTGCTTAGCTGCGAGTAGCAATGACGGTCTCGTCGTTAGAATATACATCTATCCCAGAATCCGAGACCTTAGTTGTCATTTCGAAGATATGATTAGGATGAGCTACCTGATTGTGTAGTAGGTGCAAGAGAGCAACCGAACGCCCCCTTGCAATACCGTTCACTAATTTAATATCAGGCGACAGAGTCTCGCTCCATGCGTTGAGTTTTTCATGAACCTTCTCGATGGTTCCAATGACGTCCTGCGTCTCTCTGGGTTGTCCGGAGGAGACCTTATGGATGCGATATACCCCTTTGTTCACAAATTAGCACTCGACCTCTGTGATATCCGCCTACAAAACAAGAAACTTACTGCTCACGACATCTCCTATTATCTTGCACAGCCGTATGTGGGCCGAAAGGCCGAAACTTGGCGGGAATGAATCACCCTGGGGTCATGTGAGAAATTTTGTGAAGTAATCGTATCGAAAAGAAAGGCTTACAACATCCACAGGGAGATCTAGATCAATATCGTCATCTGATAGCATCACCGGTCTCCCCATAAAACAGCTGAATATCCTGTTATCAGTTTGCGTCAGTTATGGGCACACTGAAGAACTCCCGACTTCGGATTTCAGGGTTAGGGTCCAACCTGTCCAGCACATAAATGTTCCAGAATTCACGCTTGCGTTCTTCATATTCTACTCTCCTTCTGAGTTCTTCGCTAGGATTAAGGGGCTGAGTATCCCGACAGTCAACCCCACTATAGCGCCTCCTTCCACCCGAAACCCATTCTCCTTTTCGCCATGCGCGATGGAGTCCGAGTGATACAGCCATCCTAACGGCAAGGCCTGCATACATGTACGCGGCATCCCGCCTATTAGCCGACAAGAGATAAAAGGCCATTAAGGTAACTGTTCGAAGACACGGAAGAGTGGCTTCTTCTATCGGGTTCACAAGAAGGAGTTTGGCTCGCGCAAAAAATGAGATTCCTGGGTGAGTGTTCGTGCTGGTGTGGGGATATGTTCCCGTGTGGTCCCGTGTGGGATTGTAACCTTCCATTTGTGGAGGTACGGCTGTCGGACCAGCGCCCGGACGCCAGGAAGGCGATGGGCCAGCTAGTCCCTCTTCTATCGGCGGACCGCTTGAGCTAAACGCCGTTGCCTGGCAACTCAGAGCTAAAATCATGTTAAGCGTGCAGAAGGTCGTATAGTCCACCGGCGATGCTCCCCCATCTGCGGATGTACTGTAGGCTGCTCCGGAGTACAAGGCCTCGATATCCAACAGAAGTTTCCTTGAGTTAAACCAATAAAATATCCCGCCGCCAGCAACAGGATGGCTTGCTGTGCCACAACCATGAAATTTCAAGAAGGTTTCCAAGTATTGAAAAACTTGCCCTTTTGATGGTAGAGCGTAAGGCTCTGTAACGGATTGTGATAAGGGCAAATTATCATGACTGTAATATGAGGATGTCGCCGAGGAGAATGATTCAGTAGGATCAGCAGGAAAGCTTTGATCAATTACATACCCAGGTTGCCTGGGTATGAGGGGCAGAGTGGACCGGATGAAGTCTCGGACTTTATCTAGAAATGTAGCCCCTCCGCAATCTCCGATGAAGCCTACAACCACCGAAAATATGAGTTCCTAAACGACCTCAGACCACGACAGCGGATTTGGGCCCTTACTGGAGTAATTCTCTGGATGCGTCAGAAACCGTCCTTGTTCATCCTCTTCCCCATAGTCTTCGTTCGGTGTGCTAGGACTGTGAGGGGCGACATTTCCACCCCCCGGCCAAGACGGTGATGATAGCCCAACAGCAGAAGAGCTCGGAGGGGTAGCATGGCCTTGAGGCTGTATTTCGAGGCGATTCATAAGCTCTTCACGAGCGGTTTGGTCTGGGATACCCTCCACAAGGGCCTTCTCTAGTGCGAGAATTCGTGTTCGCAATTTCTCAACATAAACCTCCGGGATCACGATCTTGGCCGAGGCTGGGGGATAATTGCAAGGGATGTTGGAGATATTGCATTGCCGGCATGGCTGTTCCCCAGTACCTAGATACCAGTTAGTATCGGGGCACTACCCTCCTGTTGAATGTATAAATTGTTTTTGGGGTTTTCCTCACATCTAATTTTCCGCGTTTTGCAATGATCGCATCTAGATTTCCGTTAGTTCCTTATTTCCCTCCAGATCCTATCAGTAGGTTGGGGCAACGGACGCTACAGCAATCCTCTTCCTATCTTCATCGCGCACTTTTGGTCGCTGGCGGTTTGTGCTAACTCGTCTTCGGTTTGGGAGGTGCATATCTGGGTCGCTAGACATCTCTGGGGTGGATATGGGGATGTGAACAACGAACAGCGTGGTATTCCGTATCGTTAAAGTGGTTCCGGATTCTGGGTGCTGGGAAATTCACAGGAACTTCTAACGAGGAGCAACGGTATCATACTAGAAAATAGAAAATCTGCTGAAGGAAATATTAGTAACCGGATATCTAATGCTTACGTTTTCCGTCCCTAGGTGTGGCATTCCACTCAGGTACTCAGTGGGGTAGCTGGGTACCTAACGGTCCTCCATTCGCCCCAGTCAAACAAATAGAGACCCCGATTACAAATACCAACTACCCTGGCCAAAGATCAACCAAACCAATGGTCAAGTGGTGACCCAGAAATAAACGAC
>Ga0307510_10012045_pt1 | contig 10250 bp, 7 predicted proteins | sample 12_EM_MG_FD_207224 | JGI IMG/M metagenome (GOLD analysis project Ga0307510, IMG submission 207224) | Populus trichocarpa ectomycorrhiza microbial communities from riparian zone in the Pacific Northwest, United States - 12_EM | ecosystem: Host-associated > Plants > Roots > Unclassified | place...
AAAACCAAGAACACTCGGCCAGGCCAGCCGCATCAGCGGAGTAAATCCAAGCGACGTACAAATCCTGATGGTATTTATGGGCAGGTGAGATCACAGATCATATTCAACCCATACCACTCAACTCAATTGAAGTATCACCCAACAAACCTCCAACTCCAGCAAAACCAAAAACAAAACAAGAGTGAGCCGATGGATCAGTGGAAAGCAGAAGACAAAACTTAATTCATCAGACCTATCCACTCACGCTCTACAACCTGTACCCCACTAGCCCATCCGCGGCTATGCCTATGGCATACCCTAAAACCCGCAGGCCTTCGTCGGAGCTGCTTCGCCACACTCCTCCTCACCCGTAACCTTCGCTCCGCTCGGTTATGACCGTGGCAGTAGCTTTGCATTACTGCTCAATTTATCGTCGGCTGAAAAAATTTATACCGCCCGGCTCTAGTGGTTGAACAGCGGGTTTTTGGGATTATGCCACTAGGCAACCAGCACCCAACGATTCAACCAAAAAACATCCAAAGAAAAAGCCCGAAAGCTAACCTTCAGGCTTAAATATTCATTCAAACGGTTCAATTCGACCAAAACAACATATAACTAATTGATAATCAATATTATAACCCATATCTCGCACTAATCTCAAGCATCCTTTCAATCGGCTTCCTCGCCGCCACCATCAACTCCGGATCCATCAACAATTCCGGTTGTTCATACTTCATACACAGGTATAGCTTCTCAAGCGTATTAAGCTTCATATGCGGGCAGTCATTACACGCACAGTTGTTGGTAGGCGGTGCGGGTATAAAGGTCTTTGTTGGGGAGCTTAGCTGCATCTGGTGAAGAATCCCGGCCTCGGTGGCAACGATATACTCCTGTGAGGGGTCTTTTTTGGTATAATTCAGCAATGCAGTCGTCGAACCAATATAATCCGCCAGTCTCAGGATCGGTTCCTCACATTCCGGGTGTGCGATCAATTTAGCCTCCGGATGCCGGATCTTCAGCTTCGTTATCTTCTCCAGGCTAAAGATCTCATGAACCATACAGGCCCCATCCCATAAAACCATATCCCTGCCCGTCTTCTTCACCAGATAAGCACCGAGGTTCCTGTCCGGCGCAAAAATGATCTTCTGCTCAGCTGGAATACTTTCTACTATCTTTTGAGCGTTGGAAGAAGTGCAGATGATATCGCTCAGCGCTTTCACCTCTGCAGTACAGTTGATATAAGAGATGACAATATGATCCGGATGCTTTTCCTTAAACGCCTTGAACAGATAACCCGGTGCAGAATCAGCCAGCGAACAACCCGCTTTCAGATCCGGCAACACCACCTTTTTCGTGGGATTGAGTATTTTGGCCGTCTCCGCCATAAAATGCACTCCGGCAAAAACGATCAGATCCGCAGTCGTCTTCTCCGCCTGCTGAGCCAGACCAAGACTATCCCCAAGATAATCGGCAACATCCTGGATATCCGACCCCTGGTAATAATGCGCGAGGATGATCGCATTTTTTTCCTTCTTCAATTTCTCGATCTCCAGAAAGAGATCCAGCTCCGGGGAAATAGCAATATCCAAAAACCCCCGGCTGCCTATCTTTTTAGTGGCTTCCTCAATGTTAATATCTGCCATAGTATTTAATAATAACTATTATTTATAAATAAAACTACTATTACTATCATGGTGGATTAGTGTATAAGAATTTTTTAGAACCGCTTGAAAATCCAAAACCTTGTAGTTATACACCGTATTCCACATTTACTTAACATCCGAATCCGCTGTTTGGATGCGTGTTTCTCCTGCTTTTCCACTGCTGTGGAGGAAAAAGACATCCGGAAAACTATTTTGCCCCTGCAATGTCAACTCCTGTGGAATAACCTGGCGCTTGTACACCGCGTCCTCCCCGCCATCCGCTCCAACAAAAGTTGTTTCCCATCTACTCCCAGTTTCTGAACCTCAAAAAACCGGCTTTTCCACCGAATTACCAAGTTATTCATAACTCCTTGTTGATTATGGTTTCACGTCAAATGTTTCACGCGAAAAAAGCCGCCGAAAGACCCGGATGAAACCCAGAGTAGAAGCCATTTTAACACCCTTGTCCACATTTTGTTCGTAAAACAGGTACCCCCCCTCGCGCCCTCGAAGGTACCATCATCAAATAGCATTCTGCCGGAGGCTTAATTTTTCACAGGAAACCTTCACCACAACTCAATTTTCCCCTATTTTTGCCATCCCCATAATCCGACAATACTATAATATATATAGGTGCGGGGTAAAATTACAAAACACAAATATCTTTCAGGGAGAATCAACTTATGTCAATTATTCAACAAATCCGGGAGAAAGCAGCCTGGTTAGTTTTCGGTGTTATTGTCTTGAGTCTGATAGGCTTCATTTTTATGGATGCCAGGACAACCCGCCTGTTTTCCGGTAACCGGTCTACCGTCGTCGGTACCATCGACGGAGAAAAGATCGAGTTCAACGATTTCCAACGCCAGGTAACCAGCGCCGAGGAACAGGCCAAGTTGAGAGGTTATCCCATGAATGAAGCAATTCAGCAGAATATTAAAGAGACAGTGTGGAAGCAGGTAGTCGAAGATGCTCTGCTCAGCAAAGACTATGCAGCCCTTGGCCTTGACGTCAGCGACAAAGAAGTCAATGATATGCTGGTCGGCGCCAATGCCATTCCCGATGTCAAACAGGCTTTCACCGATCCAAAGACCGGGATTTTTGATGCCCAGGCAGCCGCAGCCCAGATCAACCAGCTCCGCGCCCTGTATAAATCAGGCCCTAAAAAGAATGCTGACAATGCCCGTTATGACGGCGCCCGTAGATTCTTCGAAGAGTCAGTTCCCCAGATCATAAAGCTGCGCCTCCGGGAAAAATATACCACTCTCCTGGCCAACAGCTCCTATGTTCCAAAATGGATGATAGAAAAGATGAATGCCGACAACAGCCAGTTGGCCAGCATCTCTTATGTCAACACTCCTTATTTTACTGTCCCGGACAGCGCCGTCAAAATATCGGATGCTGAAATAGAAGAATATATCAGCAAACACAAGTCTCAGTTCAAACAGGAAGAAAGCCGCAGCATCGCCTATGTCAGTTTTGACGCATCTCCCAGCGCCGCCGACAGCGCAAAGCTGAGAAGCCAGCTGTCCGAGCTGGCCGGTGAATTTGAAAAGGCGTCCGATCCTTCGGCCTTCTTAGCCCGCGTCGGGACCGAACAGGCTTACTTCGACGGATATATTGGCAAGTCCCGGATCCAGGTCCCCAACAAGGATTCCATTTTCGCGCTTCAGAAAGGACAAGTCTTTGGTCCTTACCAGGATGCCGGAAATTACAGCGTGGCCAAGCTCATCGACGAAAAGACACTTCCCGATTCCGTCCGCGCCCGCCATATCCTCATTGCAACAACAGATGCCCGCTCCGGCCAGGTGATAAATGACGACAGCACTGCAAAGAAAAGAATTGACAGCATAAAGAACCTCATCGAAAAAGGCGAACATTTCGATAGCCTTGCCGCTAAATTTTCCGATGACCCCGGGTCAAAAGAAAAAGGTGGCGACCTGGGCTACTTTACTGCTGACCGCATGGTAAAAGAATTCGCTGATTTTTGCTTTAACGGAAAGACAGGTGAAAAAAAGATCGTAAAAAGCCAGTTCGGATACCATTATATAGAGATCCTCGACCAGAAAAATTTCGAGCCTTCCTATAAAGTAGCCTACCTGAGCAGAAAGATAGAAACCAGCCAGGAAACAGATCAGGCTGCATCAGGCCTCGCCAGCCAGTTCGCGGCCGAAAGCCGGGATGCAAAAGCATTCGACGCCAACGCTGAAAAAGGACACCTGCAGAAAATGCTGGCCCCTGATGTCGCACCCGCCGAATACGCTATCCCCGCCATCGGACCCAATCGCCAGCTGGTCAAGTGGATCTATGAAGCCGAACCCGGAAATGTCTCCGAACCATTCCCCGTGGGTGATAAATATGTAGTGGCCCTGCTGACAGAGATCAATAAGGAAGGAACCATGTCTGCAGCAAAAGCAAGGAATCAGATCGAACCACTCCTTCGCAACAAAAAGAAATCTGAACAGATCATAAAGAAGCTGGGTAATCCCGCTTCCCTCGAAGCTGCCGCCAGCGCTTCCGGACAACAGGTTCAACACGCGGACAGCCTCCGTTTCTCATCACCTTATATTCCGAATGCAGGCCAGGAAACAAAAGTCATTGGATCTGCCTTTGATAAAGGTCTCGTCGGAAAAGCCACCTCAGCCGCTATTCCAGGAAACAGTGGAGTATTCTTTATAAAGGTGGAAAACGTCAGCGCAGTTTCCAATTCTGAAGCCGACCTGCAACAGCAGCGCTTCATGCAGGAACAACAACAACGCTACAGGATCACCAACGGTATGGTCGACGCCCTCCGCAAACTGGCCACTATTAAAGATGACCGCGGTAAATTCTACTAATTATCATAAAAATGTCAAAAAGAAACCCCGCAACAGCGGGGTTTCTTTTTGTACTATCTTTGCACCGTGAGCGAAGAGATCATCAACAAAGTGGCGCAAAGCGGGTTACTCAACCTCGACCTCGAAGACTACTATCCCCGGGAAGAGATCATCGTTTTCGACCTGAAACCCCTGCTCTTCATGGAAATGATCCTGAAGGAAAAAGAATTCCGAACCGCACTCTCCGCCGTCGACTGGAGCATGTATCAGGACAAGATAGTCGCCGTCACCTGTAGCGCAGATGCCATCATCCCCGCCTGGGCCTATATGCTCGTGGCAGTCGCAGCACAACCATTCTCCAAAGACGTTGTCTTCGGGGATAAACAGACAGCCCTTCAGCAAGCCTTTGTCAACAATCTTCGCGGCCTCGACATCAATGAATTTACAGATAAAAGAGTCATAGTGAAAGGATGCGGCGACCTGTCGGTAGGCGGCTTTGCCTACATGGAAATAGCCCGGCTCCTGCGTCCAGTGGTGAAAAGTATTTTATATGGGGAGGCTTGTAGCAATGTCCCCGTATACAAGAAGAAATAGTTGTCCTGCTTGCCATGCCATAAAACATAATAGCTATGGATGTTGAAATTTTGGCCCGGGTACAGTTCGCTTTCACCATTGGATTCCATTATATCTATCCCCCGCTCAGCATCGGATTAGGCCTGATCCTCGTCATCCTCGAAGGTCTCTACCTGAAGACCGGCGATAAGATCTACGAAATGGCCGTCCGCTTCTGGATCCGGATCTTCGCCCTCATCTTTGGCATCGGCGTCGCCACCGGCATCATCATGGAGTTTGAGTTCGGGACTAACTGGGCTACCTACTCGAAATATGTAGGCGACATCTTTGGCAGCGCCCTTGCAGCAGAAGGCATCTTCGCCTTTGCCCTGGAATCAGGCTTTCTTGGCATACTTATCTTCGGCTGGAACAGAGTCGGACCCCGCGTACATTTCCTGTCCACCATCATGGTCTTTTTCGGCTCACTTTTCTCCGCCGTATGGATCGTAGTCGCCAATTCGTGGCAACAGACACCGGCAGGTTATCACATCGTTGGCGAAGGCATGAACGCCCGGGCCGAGATCACCGACTTCTGGGCAATGGTCTTCAACCCTTCCAGCGTCGACAGACTGCTCCACGTGTGGATAGGCGCTATCCTTGCCGGAGCATTCCTCGTACTCAGCGTCAACGCCTGGTATATGCTCCATAAAAAACATCTCGAGATAGCCCGCCCGACGTTTAAAATTGCGCTTACCGTAGCAACCATCTTTTCGCTTCTTCAGCTTTTCATAGGAGACCGCAGCGCCGACAAGGTCGCTCAGTATCAGCCGGCCAAGCTCGCAGCCATGGAAGGACATTTCGATAGCAGCGCCGTAGCCGATATGTACCTCTTCGGTTATGTCAATAAAAAAGACGAAAAAACTACCGGCCTCAAAATCCCCGGAGGCCTGTCCTTTTTGACATACGGCAGCTTCAAAGCGCCGGTTACCGGCCTTAGAGCCTTTAAGCCGGAAGACCGCCCCTCACAGGTCAACTCCGTCTTCCAGTTTTATCATATTATGGTCGTCATGGGCCTGGCTATGATCGGACTCTCGCTTTATGGCTGCTGGCTCTGGTGGAGAAAAAAACTCTTCGATCACCGCTGGCTGCTCTGGATCTTCGCCTGGAGTGTTATGCTCCCGCAAGTAGCCAACCAGGCCGGCTGGTTTACCGCCGAAATGGGCCGCCAGCCCTGGGTCGTATATGGATTGCTCAGGACATCCAACGCATTGTCCAAAGTCGTGACCGCAAACCAGATCCTCTTTTCTCTGATCCTCTTCACCATCGTTTATATCGTCCTGTTCGCCCTCTTCCTTTTCCTGCTGAATCGTAAGATCCAGCATGGACCGGTGGACTATGGCACGAAAGAACCGATCGAAGACGGAAACAGAAGAGATAATCCCCTGCTGGAACACGAACATGCAGTATAGTCGGTGAAACCAATCTATTCTCTGGATTTACTGACCCAACGGCAAAAACGGAAAACATGCAAACATTCTTAGGTCTCGATTATAATCTGTGGTGGTTCATGGTTTTCGGAGCCGTCATCAGCGGCTACGCCATCCTCGATGGTTTCGATCTCGGAGCCGGCTCACTCCACCTGTTCCTCAATAAGGAAGAAAGCCGCCGCATCGCCATGAACGCCATCGGCCCTATCTGGGACGGAAATGAGGTCTGGCTGGTCATCGGCGGCGGCGCACTGTTTGCCGGCTTCCCGGTTGCATATGCCGCGATCTTTTCGGCGTTTTATATCCCCTTTATGGTCTTCCTCGTCGGCCTGATCTTTCGGGCCGTCAGCATCGAGTTCCGTAGTAAAGAACCCTGGCCCTGGTGGCGAAAGTCCTGGGATATCGTCTACTGCGCAGCTTCTATCATTATCTCCCTTTCCCTGGGTCTTATGCTCGGCAATGTCGTGGAAGGCCTGCCGCTCGACAGCAACCGGGAATTCTCCGGCGACTGGCTTTCTTTTTTCAACCCCTTCGCTATTCTTGTTGCCATCACCACACTCGCCCTTTTTATGATGCACGGCGCTATCTTCCTTACGATGAAGACAGAGAACAGACTTTTTGTAAAACTGCACGTGCTGGCCAACAACTTCATTATCTTTTTTGTCGTCAGCTTCGTCATCACTACACTCTATACCCTGCTTTATATCCCCCACCTGAGCGACTTTTTCAGAAGCCACCCGCTTTACTTTCTGCTCCCCCTGCTCATGACACTTTCTATCGCAAACATCCCGCGACAGGTAAAGATCGGGAAATACCGCTACGCCTTTATCAGCTCGGCCCTCACCATCGCCATCCTGCTGATCATGGTAGCGCTGGAAGTTTTCCCCTATCTCTTGTATTCTCCACAACGCCCGGCCAACAGCATCACCGTTTACAATGCAGCATCTTCGGCAAGGACAATGAAGATCCTGCTCATCATGGCATTGATAGGCACACCCATGGTGGGCATCTATACATCCTTTGTTTTCTGGACCTTTAAAGGGAAAGTAAAATTGGATGAGATGAGCTATTAATTATAACAATGTCCCGCTCATCACGACATAGGCTACCGTAAAATAAATGATCAGCCCCGTCACATCCACCAGCGTGGCCACGAAGGGCGCCGAAGAAGCCGCCGGATCAGCCCCCAGCTTTTTCAGGATCAGCGGTAGCATACTCCCGGACAAAGTCCCCCACATCACTACCCCGATCAGCGCAAAACACACCGTCGTGGCAATCTTGATCCAGTGAATACCGTATTCGTACAAATGAAATTCCTCCCAGATAGCAACGCGCAGAAAACCGACGATCCCCAAGATAGTGCCCAACACAAGACCCGACAGCACCTCGCGGCGAACAACCCGCCACCAGTCCCGAAAGCCGATCTCCCCCAGCGCCATAGCCCGGATGATTATGGAAGAAGCCTGACTGCCGGAATTACCGCCGCTGGAAATGATCAGCGGGATGAACAGCGCCAGCACTACAGCCTTGCTGATCTCATCTTCGAAATGACCCATAGCCGTAGCCGTCAGCATTTCCCCCAAAAACAGGATGATCAGCCAGCCCGCACGTTTCTTGACGAGACTAAAAAAAGAAATAGTGGTATAAGGCTCATCCAACGCTTCCGAACCCCCGATCTTCTGTATTTCCCTCGTGCCTTCCGATTCCGCCAGTCGTAAGACATCATCCAAAGTGACAATGCCCAGCAGGACACCATTGTCATCGGTTACCGGCAGGGCATAGCGGCTATTGTTGCGGAAGACCTTTATCGCCTCTTTCTGCGCCGCATTTACATTCAGGGCTATGAACTGATAATCCATGATCTCGGATACCCTCGTCCCGGGGTCGACGATCAGAAAATCCTTGATATTGATGTCATCGATCAGCACGCCTTTTTCGTCTATTACAAATAGCCAGTTCAGTGTTTCCGTCGCCTGCCCCCGCTGCCGTATCAGCGACAGCACTTCCTGGCAGGTCTCGCTGGTTTTTATGGATATATAGTCCGGAACCATCAGCCGGCCGACCGACCCTTCCTCATAACCCAGCAGCTCCAGCGTCTCGGCCCGCCGCTCAGGTGTCAGGACCTTCAGCAGCTCCTTGACATAATTACCCGGCAACTCTTCCAGGAAAGCCGTCCGGTCATCCGGCTGCAACGCATTCAACAGCTCCGCTGCCTTTTCTTCCGGCAGAGCCTTGATGATCTGCTCTTGCTTGTTCTTCCGCAGGAATTTGAATGCCCTCGCAGCATGTTTTGGGTCCAGATGCTGAAACAACTTTACAGCCCACTTCGTATTACGATTGGTAAACTCAGCGATCTCACGCGGATTCAGCTTGCCCAGCTTTACAAAATCTGTGATCTTGTTGTGCTGGATCAGGTTTTTGATATCATTCAGATTCGGCATACTTCAAAAATAACAAACCCAGCCCTTTTCTGAGGCCGCAGATATATATTATTTTACTGTAACCTATATCAACTTAAGGAGAAAGTATCCCGTCCGTCCAGTGCAGGATCAGATTTTTACCCGCCACCTGGTTCGCAAACAACAAATTTACCGGGACCGGATTAGAGGGAGTCGTAAACTGTGGTAAACCGCCATTATACGTCACTGTCACATCGCTTCCCTGCATACGCTGAACGCTGGCCGGAAAAGAAGGGGAGAAATAGGTCCCCTTTATCACCTGGTTACCGAGCAGCTGGACAATTGTATTGTAATCGGCAGAGTCGATAGCCCCGACACTGTCATAACCCGCCTTACGGAAAGCATCGTTCGACGGGGCCATTAAGGTATAGCTGCCGGATAAGAGGGCGGAATCATAGAAGTTGGTCCTGGTAAAAGCCTCGGCCAGAAAGGTCAGACTGGTGTCGTTTTGCAATAGCTCAGGCAGAGAGTCCAATGGCGAAGACAAGGCGGCATTGAGAAAATATACTTTGGCTTTTCCCACCTGTTGCGGAGTCCCGGAGGCCGTGGCCGCATAGGTGTTAAAGAGGATCGTTCCATCGTTTTGCCGCTGCGCGTAAATAGGCGGGCCCAGAAGAGTAGGGTTGGCCGTCAGCGTCCCGCTGTCAGCAACAAGACCCGAAGGCAGGTATTGATAACGCAGCATCCGGTCGACCAGCGCCGAACTCGAAGAATCGACGATACTTTCGGGATAACCAGCCTGCCGCAACGCCGCATTGGTTGGGATAAGGATCGTTATGGAGTCATCCGCAAGCAACGCCACATCATTCCCCCTTAAAAGCAGGTGGTGAAACAAGGTCAGACTGGTATCCGAATTGACCAGGTTCTGTAAGGGAGTAGTGGGATTATTGACCGTCGCGGTCTTTGTTTTTGTACACGCGATCAAACCGATGAAAAACAGGCTGATAAGTAATATCTTCTTCATCTTAAGATCGGTTTTGATTGTAAAATCCTACAATTTCTCGTAGAGCGCTCTCAGCCGGTCCCGGGTCATCAGCTTTTCCCAGTCTTTTCCGAGGGCATTTTCCCACAAGGGTTTCATCACCAAAGAAACGTCAATCATCGTGTTGAATTGTTCATCCGTAAGCCCTTTTGTGATATGTTGTGGAATATCGATCTTATTTTTTTCCACCATCTTCTTGAACTCATAGACCCCATCCGGGTAGAATTCCTCCAGCTTGTCAAATACGATACAGTTGCCAATACCATGTTTGGTTCCCAACAGATAGGCCAGACCATAGCTGACAGCATGGGCGACCCCCACCTGGGAATAGGCAA
>Ga0307510_10012046_pt1 | contig 10250 bp, 7 predicted proteins | sample 12_EM_MG_FD_207224 | JGI IMG/M metagenome (GOLD analysis project Ga0307510, IMG submission 207224) | Populus trichocarpa ectomycorrhiza microbial communities from riparian zone in the Pacific Northwest, United States - 12_EM | ecosystem: Host-associated > Plants > Roots > Unclassified | place...
GACCAAATTAACTCTCAAAAATTATAATTTGACCCCAGAACTTTAATTTCTTCCAATTAAAGCCCAAATTAAATCCAAAATCAATTTTTCTTGCAATCAAACCCTCCATAAATTCAATTAAACCTTCAATAAAATTTAATTGAGTCCATAAATGTCTAATTTTGAACTTTTCTTCCTCGAATTGAATTTTCTTTGTCAACAGGGCTCTCATCAGTCAATAAAATGCTGCCAAATTTTAATCTTTGTAATTTTGAACCTCCTTAACCAATTTTGACCATTTTTAGGGGCTCTAACATCCTCTTCTCACTACTATTATTTTTTGATAATATATATTTTTTATTTTATTGTATTTTTTTTGAAGAGATAAAATATGTGAATTGGGGAATAACCCATTAACTTCCAACTTTCAATTTCATGCAATCTCGCCCTTTCAAACTCAATTATCAACCCCAAAAGTTCAACACTTTTTTCCAGTTCGGTCCTTGGTTATCATTTTGTTCTTTTTTACCCCTAATTGATGAACAAAGTTCTAATTTTGTTTTATTTGACCCCTAATTAAACCAATGTCAGTCCTTGAAATCTTGCTCCTTTTATAATTTGGTGTTTGGTTTTCAAAATTTATGCAATTAAGCCCTTGTTTTGACCAAATTAGCTTTTTAAAATTGCAATTTAACCCCAAGACTTTAATTTCTTCCAATTAAAGCCCAAAATGAACTCAAAATTATTTTTTTGACAATTAAGCCCTTAATAAATTCAATTAAACCCTAAAAAATTTCAATTGAGTCCAAGGTTGTAAAAAATAGTTTTTTGACACAACACAAAAAATACAATATAAACTCGAATAGTAAAATCATAAAATCATAAGTAATTTTTTTAACTAATTATATATTGATAATTTCAGCCAAGAAATTAAATTATGTTAAAATCTGATAAAGTACGTCAACAATATTTTAATCAATGAGTGATCTAAATAAAACGAGAGAGATAGATATTTGGAATCAATAACTATGACATGGAGAAATAAAAAATCTCAGAACAAAACCTCTCAATACAAGGGAATCATTGAAAGGTAGGAAGTACACGTAAACCTGATGATAACTTGGTTGCTCCCATCACAATAAGTTCTAAAAGACCCCTTTTGGGTTGCAAACTAATGAGTCTAAACTATTAATTAACTATCATAAATTCAATAATAAAATAAACCCTTAAACAATGTCAAATACAGTAGAAAAAAATTCCAACTAAAAATAATTATTTATAAATAAATAAATAAATAAAATGGAATAATAAAAAAGTCTTCGTGTTAAAATTCCTCCATGTAGCCCGAATCTCTAATGTTTCGCAAATTCTTGACAAATTTGAGTCCTAATTTCAAACATGAAATTCTCTCTCGTCTGGTTGAATTAGTAGGCCTGCGATATATCGTTGGAAAGCTTCAGATGTCTAATTTCTAGCCCAACTTTAATCGAAGGTCTTATTTGACATAATTGACAATATCAGTTCACTAACTTCACCCTCTAAAATGTTATGTTCCCTAATTCCATTTGACTTGAAAATTTACCACAATATATTTTCATGTGTCTAATATTTCCTGTAAAATTTTAGTTTTTTTCAATATACGGTTTGAAAGATATGTTCAATCTTACCAAACTAGTCAGTAGACATTTTAATGTAAAATTTGGACCTCAATTGACCAACAAACTTTCAATTTCTTCAATTTGACCCTTGATTTGGTAAATTTCAGCCCCTGTATTCACGCATCTTTTCCAATTTAGTCCTTGATATTAGATTTCTTCAATCAAGTCTCTAATTGCCCACCAAACTTTAATATTTATACAATTAAACCCTTGATTTGATCAAATTAACTACTAAAAATTGCAATTCAACGCCAAAACTTTAATTTCTTTCAATTAAAGCATAAATTGACTTTAAGAATCAAAGTTTCTTGCAATTAAGCCATAAATAAATTCATTTAAACCTTGAAAAATTCCAATTGAGTTCTTGAACATTCAATTTTGAATTTCCCTTCTCAAATTGAATTTTCTTTGCCTATATGGCCATCATTGGTTGAAAATACACTGTCAAATTTTCTAATCTTGTATATTTTGATCTTTCTCAACTAGTCTTTAGTGATTTCCTGGGTATTTTGGTACATTCTTCTTAATTATATTTTAATTTTATTTTCCTCCAACATTGTTTTTTTAATTTTTTTATATTTTCTCTTTTCTTCATTATTTTTGTTTATGTGGGGCTCTAAAATTGGTAACAAAATTAGGTAGAATATATTAGGGGTGATATTGTCTTTCTTACATACAACCAATACTCTTATCAAGACTTTATAGGCTAGTTAAGGTTTTTAGTGATCAAAATACCAGGTGACAACTCCAAACTTTTTAAACCATAAAAATGACAAGAATTCTTTGTTATTTTAACAACTTAAAAATCTTAATTCAAGATGATTATCGCGACGCCATACACATGTGACACACACGTCCCTAGACATTATCGATGGGTGTGGAAATGCATTAGAAGTAGGGGTGAGCAAAAAAACCGAAAAACCGATTAAACCGAGAAAAACGGAAAATCAATAACCGAAAAAACCGAACCGTGAAACAAAACCGATTAAACCGATTAAAATTTTGAAGAAACCGACCGGTTCGGTTTAGTTTCGATTTTATAAGCCTGAAACCGAAAAAACCGAACCGAACCGAACCCAAACAAAAAAAACCGGAAAAAAAACCGAGCCAAACCGGAAAAAAACGAGCCAAACCAAAAAAACTGAGCCAAACCGGGAAAAAACAGTGCCAAACCAAAAAAACCGAGTCAAACCAGAAAAAACCAAGCCAAACCGGTTCGAACCGGTTTTTGTTCTAAAAAAATCAAACCGAATTGAAGACGGTCAGTTTCAACCGGTTTCGTTTTAAAAAAAAAATCAGTTTGATTGCTTTTTAAAAAAAAAAACTAAACCGAACCGAAAATAATCACCTCTAATTAAAAGCTTTGGTTGTGCATACTAGGTGTAAGGCTGACATGCTGTCTTGATTCACTTCTGATTCTATTAGCCACCACCAGTTTTTATGCTTATTTCATCCACCAGGTGTGAAGGTTGAAGTTGTTTGTTCTTAAACCCTAACATTTATAAGCTCACTCTATGAATTTGTGTTTGTACATTAAATTGAACTTTATAACTCCTATTCTGGAATTACATGTGATGGACTATGAGTTTATTTTTTGAGTTGTATTTGCATTTAAACAGATAATAGGGTCAATTAATATAACTTTATTATTCACTAAATGACTATGGAATGGTAAGGTCCAATATTAGACCTAATCTTTGGATGTTGTTTAGTGGATCACAATAATTTAAGCAGACCATATAAATACATTTAACATTTAAAATATAAAACAATATAACTTACTTTAAGTAAGATGTATAATATAATGTTTATTTTTCTTATTACATAACTAGTCTTTTGCTCAAAAACTATGTTGACCAAGAAGGATTTTTAATTACTCTAAAATTAGGTTTTATCATATTTTATCCTTTTTACACATAGCTCATTGGATATCCTTGAAACAATAACCATGTACAAATAAATATGCAGAGACTAGATTAGTATCTGCGTTATGATAAGAAGGCGAGTCAAGAAGATTATCTACTTCTAATCTTAAACTATTAATTTCTTTTTATTACATTGAAATTTCGACTCAATTTTGTGAATTGTTTTCATTTAAATCAACAAAACTCAAAAATTAATAAACAACTTATATCAATATATAAAATCCATACCAAATGAAACCTTAATCGCGGAGTAAATTTTCCATCTTTGCAACTCCCTTGTTAAACAACTTTCCAACCATTCATTAGGAGATGAAGACGCTACGGCTTGATGATGGTAAGATGGAACTATCATTGTATCTGTTCGAGCAAGGCTGTAAATGTCACGATCCAACTTACCAATATTTGAAACAGCATTATTTTTTGTTATCAGATGAACCCCACACTGTTCAACTCCACTGGAGCTTATTTCTACATTCAGCTCCAATTCCTCCACTCCTTTCACTGCGCATCGATACCCCCCAATCAACGGTAGACTCAGAATCCAAGAATTCCTGGTGGAACTTGGGTCAAATTTGATGCTGCTGGACCTTTCAAACAATACCTTACCGTTGCTCTTATTTCTTAAAAGAGTTCTACACGGAGCAAATGACCCTTCTAAAGAGGTGGCATAGACAACCCCAATAAGCAGCCCTTGGAGTTGATTACCATATGAACCTAAAACTGAAGGTAAATGAAATGATAATGAAGATCCTTCTCCCCGAAGGCTGAACCATTCTGGTATCTCACTGGCAGAAAAGCTAATCTCACACATTTCACCTTTGAACAATTCCTGTTGTTTTCAAGGAAATAAGGTAAGTTTTTTTTGTTTTAATTAATTAACAATTCAGATGCTATTTATGTATGTTCAAGTGTAAGAGAGAAAAAAAGGAGAAACAGAGAGTACCTGAACAAGAGTTTCCTTATAATTATTTGATAAATCGTTGCAGTCATCAAAGTTCAGAATGGATGAGCTAGTGTCCAGAAGTTCCATGTGGCGAAACTCTATTAAATTTAGGCAGCCAACTGAAGTAACTAAGAGTCTCTTTTCTCCCAGAACTGGCACTCTTTCCATTGTCGAGCAAATACAAGCATACAACCTCGTCAAACTTAATGGAAGTTCTGAGGTTGATAGGAATAGATTTGGGCATCTACGAACCCACAAATCCTTAAGATTAAGAAGGTGCCCAATACTAGAAGGCAGGTTGGAGAATTTGCTCCCTGACAAATTCAGCTTTTCAAGACAGGACAAACTCCCAATATCAATGGAGCTTGAAGCTTCAGGTAGACCACAATAACTTATATCTAGTTCTTTCAATGAGGTCAAACCAGTTAAAGGAGTTGGTAGCATAGCTATGGAGGTAGAACAGCTTCGCCATGAAAGCCATGAAGAAAATCGAGAAAACCATGATTTAGATTGTAGATCATGTTTGTAGCTGTCTCCAACCAATGATAACCTTGTTAGCTTCTTCAAATACCCAGTTGAAGCGGGAAGTTGCTTAATTGCAGTTCCATTTGCTAACAACTCAGTTAAGGATTCCATATCACCCAAGAATTCTGGCAATTTCTCAAGTTGTAAGCACAAACTAATATTTAGAGTTTCAATGGATTTCAAGTTGCAAATGCTTTCTGGAAGAGTTTTTAGCCTGCAACATCCCTCCAAATTCAACGAAACAAGCCTTTTTAAATGTCCAATAGATGGATGTACCTTGGCCAAACTCGTGCAAGCTGTAAGTTTTAGTATCTCCAAACTAGGGAGTCCTTGGAAGTTTGGTGTTTTGACAAGGAGCTTGGAATAGCTAAGATTGAGGATTTTAAGCTTATTGAGAATCTGTCAAAACAATTAACAAAATGAGAGAAAGTTAGTCATGTGAAAAATGTAACTCTAAATTAAATTTCATTATGGAAAATTTGGGAGCCAATTGGAAATTTCGTACCTTAGTCCCCTTCCAAAGTTCTTCGATGTTACTATGCTGCAAATCAAGAACAACCAGGTTGTTTAGCTGGAGATCAGATGGCAAAGATTTCATAGGGCATTCAAGCCAACAAAGCCATATCAACTCATTCGGTAGAAGCTTGTAGCTTCCGGCAAGATGTGCTCCATTGATTTGGAGTAATTTCAAACGTCTCATATTTGTAAATGATTTTGTGCTAAGAGATGCAACTGTTGATGCTCGAACATCTAGTGCGAGACCCTCCACAGCATCTGTTCCCTGAAAATTAATGGAGAAAAGTAGAAAACTATCACTTACGAGAAAAATAACAAAAGTATTTTTTTGTTCTGCTTACATTAAATTTGATAGTATATAAGATTGTTTTGAGGTCCAGGACCATATGAATTTAGTTCTTACCGTCTGGTTGTTGAGGACATCTAAGGCATCCTCAAGAAGCCAAATTCTGTTGCGTTTTCCAGGATGGTCATATGACACTTCACGAGCAATCTCCCTGCCCATGTCTCTTATGAGGTCATGCATGTTTAACTCATTTTCATCATTAATTGACAAGAGGGACCTTTGGATGAGAATATCAATGCCGATATCAGGAAAGAAGCCACGACCATCGAGTATTTCTACTACATATTCTTTGTCCCAACCAATGAAAAAGCATGCAATATCGAGGAACATGGCCTTCACTTTGTCATCATCCAAGGTGTCAAAACTTATTCTAAGTGTTTTCTGAATTTGTCTGTTTGGAATTTTCCGTAGTTTCTTAATAGCACTTTTCCATACAGATATGTTTCTTCTGAACAAATAAGAACCTAAAACTTCAAGAGCTAAGGGAACCCCTCCAGCATAGTCAACTATAGCATTCGATAGCTCCACATAATCTTCCTCTGGATGGGTGTCCTTGAAGGCGTGCAAACTAAAAAGCTGAAGGGATTCATGTTGATGCAATTCCTTAACATGATATTTCCCATCCACTTCAATTTGAGTTAGTAAATGTTCATCTCTCGTTGTAATGACTATTCTACTTCCTGGACCAAAACAATTTCTCTCTCTCACCAATGCTTCTAGTTGTTTAAGTTGATCAACATCATCAAGAACAACAAGAACTCTTTTGTGACGAAAACGATCTTTCATCAAATTGACTCCTTTAGAAACATTATCGATCTTCCAAGTATTTGGTTTCAAAATATCACAAAGAAGCTGCTCTTGTAATTGCTCTATTGTTTTTTCTTTGACATTCGAAATAAAAGAGCTTCCCTCAAATCCATGACATAGTTGATTAAATACAGCTTTCGCTATTGTTGTTTTACCTATTCCTGGCATCCCATACACACCCACAACTCGAACATCATTTGAGTGGATGCTTAGCAGGTCAATAATATAATCAACACGAGACTCAATACCTACAGGATACTTGGCAACGTCTAAGCATTTGGGACCTAATTTATGCAACAAATCTTCAACAATCTTTTGAATAAATTTCGATTCATACCTGTTCATTGCAAAATCAAGTCATATTCGGAAGAGATAGCTAACCATACGCAAAGAAGCTTTTTAAAGTGTCTGTGTGTCTGTACATATAATGGGGAGTAATGGGAGTGAAATCAGGCTAGTCATAGCTATGCTAAATCGAAGCAATTAGGCATCTACTCCAATGGCTGCTTCGATTTACTAATTGGTTTTAGGAATTGTTTTGATTAAAAATTACACTATTGAAGAGTGAAATTAGATCACAGAGAGGAAGACGTACCCGTTTGCCATATCCTTCAGAATCCATCCAGATATATTTCCGGCCTCATCAAGAGCTTCTCTCCACCTTTTCAAGCTCTCCATTTCAATCTCAAAGTCTTCTTCTTCTCTCTTAAGAGCTTCACCAACATTCCATTTCTGTTTTCGCACATATGACGGATCGATATCATAGAATATAGGAACAAGAAGCTGCCCCATGGCATGCCTACACTCAAGAATCTTTACAAGTTCGTCAAGACACCATCTAGAAGAAGCATAGCCTTTGGAGAAAACCACTACAGAAATCCTTGATTCTCGGATTGCCCTGCTGAGTTGTGAGGAGATTTCCTGTCCTGGAGGAAGTTCATTACCGTCCCGAAACGTATAGATTCCTGCTTGGTCTAAGGCAGCATAAAGATGATCTGTAAAATTGTTGCGAGTATCTGCTCCTCTAAAACTCAAAAAGACATCGTAGGTCGATCCATGTCTAGAAGAGGATGAAGAAGAGGAATGAGACTCAAAGGATACAGAAGCCATACAAAGGCAAAGTTTAGAAACCTAGGTAGCAAATTGGAAACGTTGGTTGAAGAGCATGGAGAGGAGTGATCACGAAAAGAAGTAGCAAGGCATGTGAACTGTGAAGGGTTTTTCTAAGACAAGACGTGTAAATATCGGTGTATGTTGATCAGAAGTTAAGTGCAGGTTTGGGGATCAGTCGAACGGAAATATTAGGTGTGTGTGAATGTTACCTGTTCTAAGATATGAAACATTTTAAAGGCTTACATGACTTTTTTTTATTTAATGTATGCCGGTCAATGCAATGCCGCCAGAGTAGACTAATAAGATATAAAAAAAATTGTTTTTTTTTTAATGCTTACATTATTTTTATTTAAATAAGATATAAAAAAACTCAAAATTTTGCAAAGTCGTTGCGAAAACAAACATTTCTTTGAAAACTCTCTCTCCAACGTAAAATGCATTCTAAAGTAATTTGGAGTAATTAATGCAAAGGCTAAACTTTGTTCCTCAAACTTGTAGATTACTAGTCATAATTTTTGGTAGACAAGATTGACTTTGTTTGTCTAATTCGTGTGTATCACAATAAATGCCAGAAATTATGCTTTTTGTCAGGAATTTAATCTTGTGCTCATGAGATGGTGACTAAATTCAGAAATTTTTCAAGGCTTATAAATAATACCACCTGCACTTGCAATTTCTTTCCTTCTAGTCTTTTTGAAGAATGTCTAGAACCTTTCACACACTACAAAAGTTTAAATGTATTTTGAGTCATGTTGATAGAGACCTAAGAGTTGTAATTTATTTTTTATTCTTCTCAATTTACAGTTGAAATGACTGTAATCTTCCCTGTCGATATCAGTTGAAATGACCTCAGAGTTGTTTATTACTAGAATCACGTTTGTTCAGCCATATTTTGTTTATTGCAGTTGAATTGTAAAATATCTTTAGGAATGAAGTGTTGAGAGTGTTTCATAGGAGTTGAAAAAAAATATATAAAGATTTTGTATCTCATAATAAATCAATTCAAAATCAATTTATATAATTATAAAAATATTAAATAATTTATTTATAGAGGTCCAAAAGTAAGGATTGGGTTGAAAAATAATAAAAGAAAGTTTAATATATTTTTTTTTAAAAAAGAGAGAGAGAAAAGCATAGAGTCCAATAGTTTTCTCCCTTAAAAATCTTTTACCCTTATTTTTTAAATAATTTATTTATAGAGGTCCAAAAGTAAGGTTTGGGATGAAAAATAATAAATGAAAGTTAAATGTTTTTTTTTTAAAAAAAAAGAGAAATGCATGGAGTCCAATAATTTTCTCCCTTGGAAATCTTTTACCCTTATTTTTCTTGTCTTGTAGTTATTATTTTAATGAATATCACTAAAACAACATGATAAATAAATTTAACTTGTATTCTTACGTATAAATTTATTATCATACAAATCACCAAACTGATTTTGATGAGTTAGCATAGAATATAACTTAAAATACAAATAATTTATTTATATAGGTCCAAAAGTAAGGATTGGGATGAAAAATAATAAATGAAAGTTATTTTATTCTTGAAAAAAAGAAGCGAAATGCATATATTGTCCAACTCCAACAATTTGATAAGAGAAATTGGATGCAGGATCCAAACCAAGCTAGCACACTTTCAATCCTCTGATCATCTTCAGTATTCGCATTTTATAATTGGCTTTCTAGTTTCAGTCTTAAATCTTTAGATAATCTTTATCAATAATGATGGTAATGATGGCTTTTGTTCTCAAACTTTTGTCTGGGATACTAAATGAGCTTACAAATTCATCAACACCATTAATAGGACTCTCGACATCTTCTTCACTAGTTGCACTCTAGGTTTTCTTGCCAGACTATAATCTAATTATTTTTCTCTTGTCTTGGGTAAAATAATACCAAATGGGTTTACAAGCCCTTTGCCAAAAGACCCATCGACATGATGTTGATGATCACAAAGGCTACACCCATACACCATCTTTGATTAAATTCTTTAACTTTTTCTTAAATTGAAAATCATGATATTCTTAAACAATTTAAATGTTTATTTCAAAACCTGTGAAATTCAATATCATCTAACTTGTCCTTATTAATTACACACATGAAAAAATGGGTTCTATTGAATATCTACATCATCAAATTATTGAACTGGGATTAGCTTTATTTGCTCATTCTAAATTACCAAAAATATATTGGAAAGATCCCTTTTTAACTGCAACATATATTATTAATCGTCTTCCCTCCAAAGCTGATCTTAACAACAAATCCCCGTTTGAATTGGCATATCATTAAAAACCAAACTACTTATTCCTGCGTGTTTTTTTGATGTGCTTGTTGGCCAAATTTACATGCTTGCAATGAACACAAAACTGTTTTTCATTCTAAAACTTGTATTTTTCTTGGTTACAATCTCTCAAACCAAGGCTACAAATGTCTTGACTTGGC
>Ga0307510_10012047_pt1 | contig 10250 bp, 9 predicted proteins | sample 12_EM_MG_FD_207224 | JGI IMG/M metagenome (GOLD analysis project Ga0307510, IMG submission 207224) | Populus trichocarpa ectomycorrhiza microbial communities from riparian zone in the Pacific Northwest, United States - 12_EM | ecosystem: Host-associated > Plants > Roots > Unclassified | place...
GCCTTCCTGCTCCGCCTCGATCTTCGCGTTCCACTCCCGCTTAGACGCCTGCCACCCGTCCTCGTTGTGGCCCAGCCGCCAGTACCCGGAGATCGAAAGATCCTCGCGCGGGATCGCCAACTCGACGCGCAGCAGGGCGCGGAGGTCCTTCACGAAGGCCGCCTCACCGTGCACGAACGCGTGCATCCGGCCCTCCGGGAACTCCAGCGCCCGTACGGCCTCGGCGAGCGCCTCGCCGACGGGACGGTCACCGCGGTGCAGCCAGACGACCTCGATGTCGGACTCGATCTTCTGCTCCTCCTCGGGGCCTGAGATCTCCACGAAGGCGTGGGCAGCCGCGCCCTCGGGCAGCGACTCCAGGGCACGGGCGATCGCGGGCAGCGCGCTCTCGTCCCCGGCGAGCAGATGCCAGTCGGCGTCCGCGTCGGGGGCGTAGGCGCCGCCGGGGCCCATGAAGTAGACGGTCTCGCCGGGCTGGACCCGGGACGCCCACGGGCCGGCGAGGCCCTCGTCGCCGTGGATCACGAAGTCCAGGGTCATCTCGCGGTGCGCGGGGTCCCAGGCGCGCACGGTGTAGGTGCGGGTCACCGGCCACTGCTCACGCGGGAACTCGGCGCGGATGCGCTCCACGTCGAAGGGCTCGGGGTAGACCGCGCCCCCGGCCGGGAACAGCAGTTTCACGTAATGGTCGGTGCAGGTATCCGCAGAGAACTCGGCCAGACCCTCGCCACCGAGCACCACGCGCTGCATATGGGGGGTCAGGCGCTCAGTGCGGACGACCTGCGCGGAGTGGGGCTTACGCGGCTTCCGTGCCGGACGTTCTGCCATGACGGCCTCCCAGATTCCCATGCTTAGGCTTACCTAAGTTAGCACTAGATTCTTTGTGATAGGCAAGAAGGCGAGAGCAATAACAATGCTTACGCGCCCAGCGTGGTGAGCAGTCGTTGCAATGATCCGCCCAGCCCCCAGCGCTCCGCCAGCGCGCCCACCAGCTCCGGGTCGCGTGGGGCGTGCGGCAGCGTCGTGTCGACATCGGGCAGCGGTACGTCGTCGGCGACCCGTACGACCTTGGGCGCGACCGCGACGTACGGCCGTGCCTCGTCGAGGCGCTTGCGCTGCGAGGGGGTCAGCTTGGACTTGGGGTCGTCGATCGCGGCCATGATCCCGGGCACGTCACCGAACTCGGCGAGCAGCTTCGCCGCCGTCTTCTCACCGATCCCGGGGACGCCCGGCAGACCGTCGCTCGGGTCGCCGCGCAGCAACGCCAGATCCACGTAACCGCGGCCGTCGACGCCGTACTTCTCGCGCAGGAACGCTTCGTCGGTGACTTGGAGCATGCCGACGCCCTTGATCGGATACAGGACGCGGATCCCGCGGGCGTCGTCGACGAGCTGGTACAGGTCGCGGTCGCCGGTGACGATGTCCACCGGGCCCTTGGCGTGTGCCGTGAACGTGCCGATCACGTCGTCGGCCTCGTACGGCTCGACCCCCACGCGCGCGATGCCGACCGCGTCGAGGACGGCCTCGATGATCGGCACCTGCGGGGAGAGCGTGTCCGGCACCTCCTCCGCGTCCGGGCCGCTCTCGCGCACCTCGGCGACGCGGTGCGCCTTGTAGGTGGGGATCAGGTCGACCCGCCACTGGGGCCGCCAGTCCGCGTCCATGCAGGCGACCAGCTGGTCGGGGCGGTGGTCCTTGACCAGCCGGTCGATGAACTCGAGCAGTCCGCGTACGGCGTTCACCGGCGTCCCGTCCGGGGCCTTCACGGACTCCGGGACGCCGAAGTAGGCGCGGAAGTAGAGCGAGGCGGTGTCGAGGAGCATCAGTCGTCCGGTCACGCCTCGCATCATGCCGCACGACGGCGCGACGACCACCCCTCAATGTCACCCGGAGGGACCAACGCCGCCGGCTCCGGAGGGGCGGACACCCCTCGCTGGTGAGCTGGGCCACTCCTGTGTTTGCGCCAGGGAAGCATGGGCAGGCGCGGCCTCGGAGCGATGCCGGTTGCACATTCAACCGTCGAGGGGCCTGACAGGTCCGTCGTCGTCGCCTCCCGTCCTGCCCCCGATCGAGAGGTACGCGTGTCAGCCAGGCTAGAAGCCGAGCATCTGTACAAGGTGTTCGGCAGACGACCCGACCAGGCGGTCGAACGGCTCCGTGAAGGAGCCGACCGGGAGGAACTGCGCGCCGACGGCACCACCGCCGCCGTCATCGACGCCTCCTTCTCCGTCGCACCGGGCCAGATCTTCGTCGTCATGGGCCTGTCCGGCTCCGGCAAGTCGACCCTCCTGCGGATGCTCAACGGACTCCTGGAGCCCACCGCGGGCCGCGTCCTCTTCGACGGCCAGGACCTGACCGCGCTCGGCGACCGCGAACTCCGCGAGGTCCGCGCCCGCAAGATCAGCATGGTCTTCCAGCACTTCGCGCTCTTCCCGCACCGCAGCGTCCGCGAGAACGCCGCCTACGGTCTTGAAGTGCAGGGCGTGCCCCGCGCCGAGCGCCTGAAGCGCGCCGGCGAGGCGCTCGCCCTGTGCGGCCTGGCCGGCTGGGAGGACTCCTGGCCCGACGAGCTGTCCGGCGGGATGCAGCAGCGCGTCGGCCTGGCCCGCGCGCTCGCCACCGACGCCGACCTGCTCCTCATGGACGAGTCGTTCAGCGCGCTCGACCCGCTGATCCGGCGGGACATGCAGGACCAACTCCTGGAACTGCAGCAGTCGTTGAAGAAGACGATCGTCTTCATCACGCACGACCTCAACGAGGCCATGCGCCTCGGCGACCGCATCGCCGTCATGCGCGACGGCCGCATCGTCCAGACCGGCACCGCGGAGGACATCCTCGTCCGCCCCGCCGACGACTACGTCTCCTCCTTCATCCAGGACGTCGACCGCTCCCGGGTCCTCACGGCGAGCTCTGTCATGGACACCGACCTGCGCGGCGACGAGGCCGACTGCGCCTGTGAGACCGCGACGCCGGACACGCCGTTCAACGAGCTCTGCGCGATCAGCGCCCGCCTCACGCACGCCGTCGCGGTGCTCGACAAGGACCACGAACTGGTCGGCGTCGTCCCCAGGCAGCGCCTGGTCGCCTTCCTCGGTGACGAGCAGCACGAACCCACCCCCTGTGTCAGTCCGCGTGACGGCGGCGAGAAGGTGACCGCCCATGCCTAGGCTCCCGCTCGGCGACTGGGTCGACTCCGGTGTCGACTGGCTCCTCGCCCACATGTCCTGGCTCTTCGACGCGATCAAGACGGTCGTCGAGGGCATGTACGACGGCATCAACGCGGTCCTCACCGCCCCCGAACCCCTGCTCCTCGCGGGCATCTTCGCCGTGATCGCCTGGTGGCTGCGCGGCTTGGTCGCGGGTGTCCTGGCCTTCGCCGGATTCCTGCTCATCGACTCGCTCGACCTGTGGGACCGGGCCATGTCGACCCTGGCCCTCGTCCTCGTCGCGACCGTCATCGCCCTGGTGATCTCGATCCCGCTGGGCATCTGGGCGGCCCGCTCCAAGACGGTCAGCGCGGTCGTACGGCCCGCTCTCGACCTGCTCCAGACGATGCCGTCGATGGTGCTGCTGATCCCCGCGATCCTCTTCTTCGGCCTCGGCACCTCGGCCGGCGTGATCGCCACCCTGATCTTCGCGCTCGCCCCCGGCGTCCGCATGACCGAGCTGGGCATCCGCCAGGTCGACGCCGAACTCGTGGAAGCAGCCGAGGCGTTCGGCACCTCACCACGCAACACACTCTTGCGCGTCCAACTGCCGCTGGCCCTCCCGACGATCATGGCGGGCATCAACCAGGTCATCATGCTGGGCCTGTCGATGGTCGTCATCGCGGGCATGGTCGGCACCGGCGGACTCGGCGGCGCCGTCAACGAGGCCATCGGCCAGCTCGACATCGGCTTCGGCTTCGAGGCGGGCGTCGGCATCGTCGTCCTCGCGATCTACCTCGACCGCATGACCAGCGCGCTCGGCACCCAGATCTCCCCGCTCGGCCGCCGCGCCGCCGCCAAGGCCCGCGCGGCAGGCAACGAGAAGCCCTGGAACTACCGCCCCCGCCCGGCGTTCGCCGTGATCGGCGTGGTCGTCCTCGCCCTTGTGGCCGGCGGCATGGGCGTCTTCGGCTCCTCCTCCGGCACCAAGGCGACCTCCGCCACGGACGTCGGCAAGGGCAAGAACATAACCATCGGCTACATCCCCTGGGACGAGGGCATCGCCTCCACCTTCCTCTGGAAGGAGATCCTGGAGGAACGCGGCTACAAGGTGACGACCACCCAGTACGCGGCGGGCCCGCTCTACACCGGCCTCGCCACCGGCCAGGTCGACTTCCAGACCGACTCCTGGCTGCCCACCACGCACGCCGAGTACTGGAAGAAGTACGGCAAGCAGCTCGACGACCTCGGCAGCTGGTACGGCTCCACCTCGCTGGAGCTGACCGTCCCGGCGTACATGAAGGACGTCAACACCCTGGCGGACCTCAAGACCCACGCCTCCGAGTTCGGCGGCAAGATCACCGGCATCGAACCGAGCGCCGGAATGATGGGCCTCCTGAAGACCAAGGTCCTCAAGGAGTACGGCCTCCAGGGCTCCTACGACGTCGTCGACGGCTCCACCCCGGCGATGCTGGCCGAGCTGAAGCGGGCGTACGCCAAGAAGCAGCCGATCGTCGTCACGCTCTGGTCGCCGCACTGGGCGTACAGCGACTACAAGCTGAAGAAGCTCAAGGACCCGAAGAACGCCTGGGGCAAGGGCGACGGCGTCCACACCGTGGCGCGCAAGGGCTTCGCCGCCGACAACCCCGACGTCGGCAAGTGGCTGAAGGACTTCACGATGACCGAGGCCCAGCTCACCGGTCTGGAGGCGCAGATCCAGAAGTCCGGCAAGGGCGAGGAGCAGGACGCCGTCCGCACCTGGCTGAAGCAACACCCGGGCCTCGTCGACCAGTTGGCCCCGGTCACGAAGAGCCAGGCGGCCGGGTGACCTGACGGTCCCGCAGCCGCCGTCCCGGAGGCGGGCTCCGCCGCACGTTCCCCCCTTCGTGCGGCGGGGCCCGCCTCTGTCTTTGCCCCGGCCGGTACGAAAAGGATCCGGCCAACCACATAGCGCTACGAAACCCCGCAATCAGGCCTGTGATGTGAGCGGGAACACAGGCGGGTGCGTATGCATTGAAGAGTAGAGACGAACTCTCGCGCCGATCGAGGGCCGCCGGGCCCTCGCGCGGTGGCCAGAACTGTGACGTCCGATCGCACGCTGTGTGACGTGGATGTGACAGGCGCATGAAACGGTTTGCCGAACATGCGTAGGGTGCAGAGAACTCATCAGAGGCAGCTTCGGAAGCGGCTTCAGAGGCAACTACGGACCGACGAGCGAAGGAGGGAGCCGGAGCGATGGGCGACCACAAAGAACAGCCCCTTCGGGTGGGTGCGGCCGTACGGCGGCGGCGCCGCGCACTCTCTCTGACCCTCGCCGTCGTGGCCGAACGCAGCGGCCTGTCGGTGCCCTTCCTGAGCCAGGTCGAGAACGACCGGGCCCGCCCCAGCAGAAGCTCCCTGGAGAAGGTGGCCGACGCCCTGCGCACCACGGCCGTCGAACTCCTCGCCGCCGCCGACCCCGCGTGCAGCGTCGACGTCGTACGCGCGGAGGAGGCCGAGTCGGCCGCACCCCGGATGCGTTCCCTGGTCCGGGGTCACCACCAGCTGCACGCCTCGGAGTTCACCGGCGACCATGACGCGGGACGCGAATTCCAGCACCGCAACGACGAGTTGATGTACGTCGCGGACGGCGCCGTCGAGATCGAGGCGGAGGGGCGTGCGTACCGGTTGGTGCGCGGCGACACGATGTACCTGACCGGCGGGGTGCGGCACCGCTGGCGCGCGACCGTGCCGGACACCCGGGTGGTCGTGGTCGCGGTGGCCGAGCACATCGAGGCGGTCCAGGACCGCCAGCGCTGATGCGCGTGGTCTCCCTCGTACCGTCCCTGACGGAAGCAATTGTCGTATCGCTTCCGGGAGTTCTGGTCGGTGCGACGGACTGGTGCAGCCATCCGTCCGGCCTCGACGTGACACGCGTCGGCGGCACCAAGAACCCGAAGCTCGACCAGATCCTCGCCCTCGCCCCCGACTTGGTGATCGCCAACGAGGAGGAGAACCGCGCACCGGACCTGACGGCCTTGCGCGAGGCGGGTGTCGAGGTCCTGGTCACCGAGGTGCGTGACGTTCCGCAGGCCTTCCGTGAACTGGCCCGGGTCCTCGACGCGTGCGGAGCGCCGTCCCGCCCGCGCTGGCTGGACGAGGCCGAGCGGGCATGGGCTGAACTCCCGGCTCCCGCACACCGATCGACGGCCGTCGTCCCCATCTGGCGCCGTCCCTGGATGGTGCTGGGCCGGGACACCTTCGCGGGCGATGTGCTGTCCCGTCTGGGAGTCGACCACGCGTACGCGGCGCACACCGAGCGCTACCCGCGCGCCACGGTCGACGAACTGCGGGCTGTGGCACCGGACTTGGTGGTCCTCCCGGACGAGCCGTACCGCTTCACGGCCGACGACGGTCCGGAGGCGTTCGCGGGTATGCCCTGCGCGCTCGTCAGCGGCAGGCACCTCACGTGGTACGGGCCGTCACTGGGCGAAGCGCCACGGGTGCTGGGCGCGGCCCTGCGAGCAGCGCACCGCTGAGCAGGCCGCGGGCCGTGTGTACGGCGGCGGTGGCCCAGGCGGCGACCAGGACGCCGTAGAGGACGATCGCGAGCCCGTCGTAGACGGCGAGGCCGGTGTGGCGGGACAGGGACTCGGCGCCGGTGACGCAGGTGCCGACCGGGAAGGTGAACGCCCACCAGGTCATCGCGAAGCGCATGCCCCGGCGCCGGGCGCGGACGACGTGCGCGGTGGCGAGGCCGAACCAGAGCAGGGCGAAGCCCATGACGGGGACGCCGTAGAGGACGGCGAGGAGGGTGAAGCCCTGGGCGGAGGCGGTCGGTACGACGCCTGGGGCGAAGTCCGCGAACTTGCCTACTGCGGTGGTGGATTGGCCCAGTGGACCCAGGACCAGGAACAGCGTCGGGGTGAGTGCGAGGGGCAGTGGTCCGCCGGTGACGAGCCGGGCGAAGACCAGCGGCAGCATCAACAGGGTTGCCAGCAGGCTCAGTCCGAACATCGCGAAGCACGCGAGGAGGAGCGTCTCCCGGGGCTGTCCGGGCGGCAGGTGGGGCACCAGGAGCGGTCCTAGGGCCGCGGACACCATGGGCGCGACGACGGGCAGCAGCCACACGGGGGTCGCCTGGGAGGGGTGCACCTTGTGCCGTACGGCCATCAGGTACGGGACGGCCACGGCCGCCGTGAGCCCGACGGCCGTACCGGCGCCGAACAGCACGGCGTCGAGCGCGACCGCCGCCCGGAGCCCGATCCAGTCCCGCCCGACGACCAGTCCGCCGCCGCCCACCGCCAGCAGGGCCATCGCGAGGCAGCCGTAGAAGGGGGCCATCGCCGGGTCGAGGAGATCGGCACGGGCCTGGTCGCGGTGGTGGGTCCAGTGCAGGGTGCGGGCGGCGAGCAGGGTCAGCAGCATCGCGAGGGAGAGGGCCCAGACGGCGGCGCAGGCCGTCCGTAGTCCCGGGAGGTGGAGCGGGAGCCCGGCGCCGGCCGTGGCGACGATGGCGGTGCCCATGACGGAGGCGTACCAGTTGGGTCCGAGATGACGAACGGCGGTGACCATGCCTCCACCGTCTCGCCGACTGAGACACGCGACCAGGGAGTATGTGTCTATGGGGACATAAACTGGATTTATGAGCAACGGTGAGATGGATGATCAGCGGGAGGGGTCGATAGCGCACCGGGTGCCGGATCTGGGGGCGCTGGAGCTGCTGCTGGCGGTGGCCCGGCTCGGGAGTCTCGGCGGGGCGGCCCGCGAACTGGGGATCACCCAGCCCGCGGCCAGCAGCCGTATCCGCTCCATGGAACGGCAGCTGGGCGTCGCCCTGGTGGACCGCTCACCGCGCGGATCGACCCTGACCGACGCCGGGGCCCTGGTCACGGACTGGGCCCGCCGGGTCGTCGAGGCGGCGGCCGCCTTCGACGCGGGTGCCCAGGCGCTGCGGCACCGTCGCGACTCCCGGCTCCGCGTCGCCGCCAGCATGACCATCGCCGAGTACCTCCTCCCCGGCTGGCTCCTCGCCCTGCGCTCCCAACGCCCCGACACGGCCGTCTCGTTGCTCGCCGGCAACTCGACGACGGTCGCGGAACGGCTGTTGTCGGACGAGGCGGACCTGGGCTTCGTGGAGGGCCTGTCCGTGCCCGCGGGACTGGATTCCACGGTGATCGCCCACGACCACCTGATCGTCGTGACCGCCCCGACCCACCCGTGGGCCCGCCGCCGACGCCCGGTCCCGGCCGCGGAGTTGGCGTCGACGCCGCTGATCCTGCGGGAGAAGGGCTCGGGCACGAGGCAGGTCCTGGACGCGGCGCTGGGCGGACTGGCCCGCCCTCTCATCGAGTTGTCGTCCACCACGGCCGTCAAGGCGTCGGCGGTGAGCGGGGCGGGGCCGGCGGTGTTGAGTGAACTCGCCGTGGGGGAGGAGCTGTCGACACGGAGGCTGGTGCGCATCCCGGTCGAAGGGGTCACTCTGGCCCGGGACTTGAGAGCGGTCTGGCCCACGGGTCACCGGCCGACGGGACCGGCGCGGGAACTGCTCTCGCTGACGCGGGGCTAGCGAGCTTTCGCGGCCGCTTCGACCAACGCCCGCATCACCCGCAGGTCCTCGCCCATCTCGGGATGCCACTGGACCCCCAACACCCAGTCGGCGGAGGGGAGTTCGACGGCCTCCGGGGTGCCGTCCCCGGCCCAGGCCGACACCGTCAGGCCCGCGCCCAGGCGGTCCACGGCCTGGTGGTGGAACGTGGGGACCGAGGTCTCCTCCGGTACCGCCGACGCGTACAGGGTTCCCGGTACCGGCTTGACCGGGTGGCTGCCGAAGACGCCCGGTGTCTCCGCGTGGCCGTCCATGTGCTGGACGAGGGTGCCGCCCACGGCGACGTTCAGCAGTTGCATTCCCCGGCAGATGCCCAGGAGGGGAATGCCCGCCGTCAACGCGGCCTCGATCAGGGCCAGTTCCCAGGCGTCGCGGGCGGGGGCGGGCGGGCCGGTGCGGGGGTCGCGCTCCGCGCCGTAGCGGATCGGTTCCACGTCCGGGCCGCCGGCGATCACCAGGGCGTCGAGGCGGGCCACGGTGGCCGCGGCGTGTTCGGGGGCGTCGGGGGGCAGCATCGCGGCCAGGCCGCCCGCGCGTTGGACGAGGCGCGGGTAGCCGGCCGGGAGGAGGGCCGCCTCCAGCTGCCAGGTGCCCCAGCGGGCACCGGCCTCCAGGTACGTACTGATGCCGATCAGCGGCCTGCCCGTCATGCGTTCCTCCGCGCGTTGTGCGACGTGAATGGACTCCAAGGGAACCATTGGGGCCATTGAACTACCCCGCCGGTCGGGCGGTCACGCCAGGAACCCCCGCAGCAGTGCCGCCGTCCCCGCGCAGTGCTCCCGCATCATTTCCCGTGCCCCGTCCGCGTCCCCGTCCAGGACCGCCTCGACCAGCGCGATGTGCTGCCGCTGCGAGTGCTCCAGGTTGCGGACGAGGAGGGGGATGCAGTCGAGGAGGTCGTTCACCGTGGCCCGTACCGCCGCGTACTGCGCGGTCAGGGTCGGTGAACCGCACAGCTCGGCCAGGGTCAGATGGAGCAGGGTGTCCAGGCGCCGGTAGTCGGCGAGCGGGGCGTCGTGTGTGCGGGCGAGGGCGTCCCGTAGTCGTCCCGCCTGCTCGGACGTCAGGCCGTGCGTCGCGCACAGGCCCGTCGCACCGACCTCCAGCACCTCCCGGAACCGCAGCACGTCCTCGATGTCGACCGCGCTGATCCGGCGCCGCAGCTCGTCCTCGCCCCCCGCGTCCGACTTCGGCAGGACGAACGTCCCGCCGTAGCGTCCGCGCCGCGACTCCACGAGGCCCTGGTCCTGAAGTACCTTCAGAACCTCGCGCAGCGTCACCCGACTGATCCCGAGCCGCTCGGCCAGTTCCCGCTCGGCCGGCAGCCGTTCGCCCCCCGGCACCAGACCCAGCCGTACGACCTGAAGTATCTGCTCCAGTGCCTCTTCGAATCCGTTGCCCGCCCGCACCGGCCGCAGTACCGGGGTCAACCGGTCCTCAAGCCCGTTCTCCGCATCCAGCGACATATGGCGGCACCCCCTTCCCAAGCAATGGTTCTCCGCAATACCTTATGGCTT
>Ga0307510_10012048_pt1 | contig 10249 bp, 7 predicted proteins | sample 12_EM_MG_FD_207224 | JGI IMG/M metagenome (GOLD analysis project Ga0307510, IMG submission 207224) | Populus trichocarpa ectomycorrhiza microbial communities from riparian zone in the Pacific Northwest, United States - 12_EM | ecosystem: Host-associated > Plants > Roots > Unclassified | place...
AGTTAGTCTTAACTTAGCTTTGCACTAACGTAACTGTGCAACCTTTATAACTAAAGGTAGACTCTAAACGCTTACCTGTAAGTACTCGTCGCAGTCCTTACAAATACGCAGAGTCCGTGCGTAACATCCTCAAAAGGGAACTAAATGACGAGATTTGACCCCAGCTTGGGTACGATGCATCCCAGGATGGGAAGAAGGCGACGAAGTCTGGCTCCAAACTTGCATCGCTAAAACAACAGTAGCGCAACAACTAGCAGAGGCAGCCACAGACAAGAAAAAGCGTACCTGGCAAGAATTAGTTCCAGAATGGTATCACTGTCATGGCAAAGTCTTTTCTGAAAAAGCTTCGGAACGCTTTCCCGATCGTCGCCCTTGGGACCACGCCATCGAACTGAAGGATGACGCTCCGACTTCAATAAATTGTCAAGTCTATCTGCTATCCCCCAAAGAGAAGGAAGAACAACGGGAGTTCCTCTCCCAGAATTTGCATCTCCAACAAATTTGTCGTTCAAAGTCCCCTTACGCAAGTGGATTCTTTCTGATCCGCAAAAAAGACGGCAAGTTCCGACCAGTACAAGATTATAGGAATTTGAACAAGTGGACGATCCCAAATAAATACCCACTTCCATTGATCTCTGAACTGATCTATGACCTTGCGGAAAAATGCCTGTTCTCCAAGTTCAATATCTGTTGGGGGTATAATAACATTCGCATCAAGGAAGGTGACGAGTATAAAGCCGCCTTCAAGACCAGCGAAGGACTGTTTGAACCGACAGTTATGTTCTTTGGCCTCACCAACTCTCCTGCTACCTTTCAAACAATGATGGATGATATCTTCCAAGAGGAGATTGCACAAGGATGGCTTCGTATCTATATGGATGACATGATCATCGCCACAGAAGATGATGAAATCCTTCACGAACTTCGGGTCAATCACATTCTCGACAAACTTGAGAAGTTCAATTTGTTCCTTAAACCTGAGAAGTGCAAGTTCCATCAACACAAAGTCAAATATCTTGGGGTGCTTATTGGCAATGGCTCGGTCAAAATGGATCCCGTCAAAGTTCAAGGCATCACCAATTGGCCTACCCCAACGACAGTCAAAGACGTACGAAGTTTCTTAGGCTTCTGCAATTTCTATAGGGCCTTCATCAAGAACTTCTCTGATATCGCACGCCCTCTTAATGACCTCACTTGCAAAAACGAACTGTTTATTTGGTCACGGGAACGCAATGATGCCTTCCTTTGCCTCAAGGAAGTCTGTTGCAACTATCTGGTTCTTCGCACTCCTGACTGGTCTAAACAGTTTGTCATGGAAACGGATGCCTCTGGATATGCTCTTGGTGTAGTTGTCGCACAGGAGTTTGAGGACAGCATTCATCCCATTGCCTTCCACTCGAGAAGTCTTTTGCTGGCAGAGAGGAATTACGATGCCCACGACAAAGAACTCGCTGCTGTAATTTTCGGCTTCAAATGTGGTCGTCCCTTGTTCTTGGGTGCTATGCATGCTATTTGTGTTCGCACAGACCACAAAAACCTTCAATACTTTTGTGACCCGTGGAAGATCACGGGTCGCCAGGCACGTTGGATCGAATTTCTTCAAGACTTCGACTACACCCTCGAACATATCCCTGGGTCAACAAACACCGTGGCCGATTTGTTGTCACGCAGAAAAGACCTTAACAAGGGGGTGGATTCCAACAAACCTCACGTCTTACTCCCGGATCACCTCTTCGCTCCGACAAATCCCATCGAGGTACACAAGGTTTTTCTTGAAGACGACCCAGACCTACGGTGTGACATCCTACAAACCCTCCATGACTCTCCTTCCGCTGGACATCTGGGCATCTCGAATACTTGGGAGCTAGTCTGTGAACAATACGAAGGCCCCAGACTCCGAGAATTTGTAGAACAATACGTAAAGGGGTGTGCACAATGCCAAGAGTCCAAAACTAACATACATCAATCAAAAGCACCCCTACAACATTTCGATACACTGGTCGAAGAAGGACCTTTTCAATACGTATCGATGGATCTGATCACGGACCTTCCCAAATCACAAGGCTTCGACTCCATCCTCACGATTGTAGATCAAGGATGTTCCAAAGCAGCTAAATTCATTCCATGCACTAAAATGATTGATGGGACAGGGGTAGCCCTCAAGTATCTGAAACACCTCATGCCGTGGTTTGGACTTCCCAAATGGATCATATTGGACCACGATCCCCGGTTCACCTCTGCATTCGCGAAGGAAATGTGCAAGGCACTAGGAATTCAACAAAACCTATCAACGGCCTTTCACCCTCGTACTGACGGACAGACAGAGCATATGAATGCTTGGATCGAACAGTACCTGCGACCCTGGACTTCAGGAAAACCCTCAGCCTGGAGTCAGCTTCTCCCTATCGCAGAATTCGCGCATAACTCCTGGAAACACGACATAGCGCATAAATCTCCTCATGAACTTCTAATTGGAATCAAACCACAGGTGATTCTGAAACACTTAGAAGGACTGGTGCCTGCTGCGGAAACACGTCTATGCCTCCTGGATGAGTCTAGGCAATCAGCCCAGAAACTTCTACAAAACGTACAAAACCGCAAGGATAACAAGAAACTAACGGAGATTAAAGAAGGTGATCAAGTCTGGCTAGAGGGTCGCAATCTCTCTATCGCTGGCAATCACAAACTTTCCCCAAAGCGGTATGGTCCCTTCAAAGTCTCACAAAAGATAAGCCCTGTTGCAATGCGACTCGATCTCCCCAAATCGATGAAAATTCATAATGTGTTCCACACAGATCTCCTCCTTCCATATAAGGAGACAGAACAATACGGCACGCCCTATACACGCCCCCCACTGATCATTGACAGTGAAGAAGAGTACAAGATCGAGAACATTCTAGATGCGCGGCGCTTTGGTAAGAAACGTAAACTCCAATATCTCGTGCACTGGAAAGGGTACCCTCATTCTGATGACCAATGGATTGATCACAAAGACCTGAACGCCCCAGATTCACTGGCTGACTTTTACCTGACCAACTCCGCTTCGGCTGGATGACCAACAGTATAAAGACACCCGTTAGAATCCCCAAATATTCTCATCCCCCACTACTCTCTTCACACTGGCTTCCCCATTCGACATCTTTTACGGATATGACAAACGCTTCCAACAAAACTTATTCAGCATTCGCCATACCAACTCCACTTTTGCCAACAACCTCACCCAGATCTTCAACCAACAAATTGAAGACATAACTGACGCCAACTCTGCCATCTTCGTTCCATCCCGCTCTACTTTGCCCAACCAAGAATCCGCTGGTAGCACTCCTTACACAGTCACCTCTCCCCCTCCAGATAGTCCTACCAATTCCGAAGCAGCCTGGCCCCATCAAATGATGTTGGAACATGTCTCTACCATCCTCAGGGTCGACATCGAAGAAGTTCGTCGCCACTTCCCCGATAATCGCTCTCTCTTGCCCATCGACGTCCCCCCTCCTTGCGCCTCGTCCCCTGTCTTCATCCCACCTGCTCCTTCTCCGCCTTTTATTCCAGGATCCCCAGCCGGACTATACCCAGGGTCCAAGTTAGTTGAGTACAACGATCCTGACTTCCCCTCCAAGCCACCATCCATCTCTCCATCCTCACCTACTGATTCGTCTATGGTCGTTGTCATACCGGACGGAGAACAGTTTGAGACCGAAGAAGACTGGGAACAAAGTGGTCTACGACCCCCCCAACTTCATCGCCCATCACCTTGGGTTCCTCTTGCCAACATAATGCCCATTCGCCAAGTGTCCCATCCTATAGGAGATACGACAGACTACGAGGAGCTGGCTATGGTCTTGTACCGGCAGGTCTCAGATCGAGACACAACAATCAAAGAGCTGATGGACGAGAATAAAGAAAACCAAGCACCACCCTCTACTGACCCTCAACCCAGCACTCACCCAGGTCCTGGCTGGCAGGACAACTTCGACGCCATAGGGACTCGCCACCTCTTTGTTATTCCCCTGGGAGATGAGGACGTCATCGCCCCCTTTATTCGCTATGATCTTCGCAATCCCTTCCCTGAGTTGTTAGCCACGAATGGATGTTACTGCACCGTCCACTCTCGCCCCCTTCATGCCGTTCCTCAGTCGTCTCGTGCTTCCCCATTGTCACCTCGCAACGAACTCTTCTTTCACCCGGACCTCGAGCTGGCAAGAGGCGTCGACTGGGCCATCCTTTATGAGGATGACCCCACACTGGCCGGCGAAGTCCAACACTTTCGCTCGCACAAGAAGGCTTGCGATCGTCTTGCCAATTGCATGGGACAACTCCGCGAGTCGCTGGAGGTGGAGCGACAGGCCCTCTATCAAAGTTTGGCCTGTCTTACCCAAGCCAACGCCCTCGGACACCTTCAGCGTCACATCGACTCTTCCCTTCACATCGCCCCCTCTTTCTCTACTGCGCAAGTCAAGAAGATCCGCGCCTCGATTCGTAACTGGGTTACTGAAGAACGCGCGCGCCACCCCAAGGAGTGCATGTGGTGTGGCAAGGTCGGCCACACTATCGATGACTGCTTCTGCACTGGCCTTTGTCGCCACTGCTCTAGGCGGGGGCACACCGGAGTCGACTGTAAGGATCCTCATGCCATGTGCCAGGAGTACGGAGACTGTAAGGTCTACCCTACGCATCCTAACTTTGAATGCGGGTACTGCGCCGCCATTGACGACAGCATTGACATCTAAAGGACGTTAACAAGGGGGTAATGTCACGGACTGACTCGCTTACCTAACTTTCTCCTTCCTATTTCGTTTCCCATCCTGTTTCCGTCCGTGACTCCGGGCCGCTGACCCATTGCTTACTAAGTTATCTATGGACTGTCCTCGCGTTTTCCAGAGACTTCCATATGCTTCCATAAACTTCCATCTCATTCTGTAGTCTTCCCCGGCCTTCTGTTACTTTCTGGTAGTTTCCGCTTGTACTTGTATAAGTACTGTACTTCCTAGCATAGAACAGCTTCCCTAAGCTCGTTCTATTTGTGCAATCAGACTTTGATAGTCTCTTCTCACAAGTTAGACGCGTGCGGCTTCCATCGAATGATCCTCTCTTGCATTAGTCAGCTTGGCTGCTAATTGCCTTTGACTCTCAATGTCTTGAGATCACGTGCTAGTGTCTCGCTCGATTCCAAGTCACGCTTGACTTGTGTAATCTTCGCTTGTCATCTCTCCTTGTCACGTGACGTCTCACGTGACCAATTTCCTCTTTCAGAACGACCCCTCTTCAGAATTCATCTTCGTAATCTCGCCTGAGATCCCCAAGTTCTGAGATCCCCAACTTGATCTGACATGGTGGTCTGACCGTGACACTATGTACTGATAAGCCTTTTCTGACTTTTTTTTTATGACCTAGGCTCATCGCCATTATCTATGTGGTCTCCAACAGTATCCTCCCAGTCAACAATCTTTGCAGGCCACCGCCGCCGCTGGTCATCACGGCCTCAATGTACAGCGTACAATGCTCCACTCGTCCACAGCTGCAGCTTGTGCCAGGTTACACCATTCTAGTATTGGACACAAATATTCTTCTCTCCGCCCTCCACATGGCTATCTCGCTTGTAGAGAGCTTATGCTGGACCGCTGTTGTCCCTCTCCCCGCCATCATGGAACTAGACGGACATGCATCGAATGCAAATCCACTGGGCGATGCAGCCAAAGAGGCTGTTGCATTTGTAGTGGGCCATGTGTGCTCACATGCCAACTTGCTCAAAGTCCAAACATCATGTGGTAACTATCTCTCATCTCATCTCGTATCATTGGTAGGTACATAACGTTCTCACGTCGCTCAAAAACATACCAGAAACATACAACACTGTTATTCGTCTCTGGACCAGCTGTTTTAATTGTCTCCCTGGGAACCTGCGGTGTTCCTCTCCCATGTCCAAGATCGCCTTGGAATATCTCAAGGAGTTCGCGTTCAAGGAATATTGTGTGATTTGGCTTTAGGCCCTGGGTGACTCACTCGATATCGCGTCGCCATCACCATGATACCCACTCTTACCCAATGCCTCCATACCCATCGCCGTCATTGCCACCATGCATGAGGAGAGACTGAAGGAGACCGTGTGGACATTGTGAAACCTCTGACCGCGATGCCGCAGAGCGCATGTAGGAATGTCTTTCCAGTGGCAGCTGCAACAAGTTGGGTGAGAAGTTAATACTGTTTAATTGACACTTTCGACTGTCTCCTGCTCACCGTCACTCTCCCAGGAAGTCTTGCGGAGGTGCCGACCGTCTAGATGCTCTGAGAGCAATGGCAGAGGGAGAACATTGTGGTGGTGGAAGAGGAGAGGGGGGCCTGGGGAAGCTGTTTGGCCTTGAGTTCTTCATCATGATCTCCCTTAAGAGCGGCCGGATGGCCTCAGATAGATAACACTAGCATAGGAAAAGATTATAATGCAAGAAGTGTAGACTGTACATTATAATGTGGGCTTGAGATTATGACACATGGAAATCACTATTGAAAAAGGCACATTGTAATGCCAAGGTGAGTAGGTGCAGGAAAACAAAGCGGCATGACAGCGGTGTGCAGGCAGCACATTATAATTGCATAGGAAGGACATGTCATAATGCAGGTAATATAAATGCGAAGTCAAATGGAGAGACAGAAAAGCACATGCATTATAATGCCAGGAGGTCATGACAACTAATGCACATTATTATACGGCTACAATACAAAGGTCGAGCACTGAGTTATAATGTAAGGGAAGTATGCACAAGCATGACTGACACATAATAATGGCACTGATCAGGGAGGGAAGGGGGAATTATAATATGAGTGGGCCTGCAACATCCTTGGAACCATAGGGGGTACATTATTATGCCACCTCCTGGAATTTGCAGGCCACATTACAAAACAGCTACATGGATACCTCCCACCATCCCCATCTGCTCCATCATGTGTCCCCACTTTGGGCGCAATCCTGGTTCTATTTCTTCCTCTGTCCTCCCTTGAACTCATGGTGCAGACTCACTGTCAGCACCACAGTGTTGTAGAATGGAATGGCACCTGGCACTGGCACCACATGCCATGGGCAAGTCATGTGCGATGGAGCTCCTGCTCATGGGGTGGATGTGCAGCACGCAGGAGGCTGCTGGGGTATGGCCAGGATGATGAATGCTTCCAGGATACTGATGGTGATGATGTTAATCCCTCTGCCGATGTACATAGCTACTTGACATTTACATGATAATCTTTGAGTATTTTACCTTGCGTGCCGCCTTGACAATGCGTGGGACTTGGTGGCGTTGGGTGGTGTTGACAGCTCGTGGCGCATAGTGATGCCTACATCGTGACTAACAAAAAATTATTGTCCTTATTGTGTCTACAGCTAAACTACTCCGGCGCTATGTCTCGCTAGCGCGGGGGTGGTTTCCTGATGAATACCACTGCATTGGGGGCCATTCCAACGCACCATGCTCGTAGCGGTAGTTCTTTGTTTAGTTTCAGTCGGGGTCATGTGGATCTGGCCTCACCATGGATTAGCAGTTAAATAATCATACATATGATCTGGTCAAGTCAAGCATTGCATTCATCAGCCTACTGGGTCTCCCCTTGAGCATATGCCGTGAATATCAAAAATTGTATGGACGCAGATCGATGCAAGATGGCACTGACACGGGACCGAAAGTAGGCTGACACAGGAGGGTAGATTCAAACTGACCGTGAATGTTGGACCAGGTTCAACACCTTGTAGCGAATGTGGTGCGCACGAGCGAGCAGCGCCAAATTGACTCACACCGAAGAGGTAAACATGTGTCCTGTTTAACAATCTACATACAAGATGATTTGGAACTTCAGGTTGTGCCCGGTTGAGCCGGGCTTGACACCAATTCAAACACCACTCGGACCCGAAGTTCGTACTGAGTATCCGTTAATGGAAAGTCGTAGCCTGGGTGAAACCACCACACACCTCCAAGCTGAACTGCTGAAAGATTAGATAATAAGCAGCTGGCATTCCTGTGAACGCAGAAGGGCGTCACACAAAGAGAGTGAAAAGGGGCCCTCACCTCTAAAGTGCAGGTCAACGTCTCATCTGTGCACAGGGAGGTAATATCTAATTGAAGTCCTTCGACTACGAAACCACTGCCGGAACAAATCGCGAAGTGTAAAGATCGTATCTGGACGTCGTACGCCTACCGCACTCGGCTCGTCGTTCCCATCGTATACCGCCCCTTTCCCCACATCCCTAGCTTCGGAACCACTTAGCCTCCTGTCGAGCTCCCGCATGATATCCTCGGCGCCTTCTTCGTACGCTCTGCCGAGCTCCACGTCCCGAATGTAGTAGGCCTTGCGCACCGCATACGGCGCGAGCGCATTGTACTTGCACACGAGCGCGTTGACCTCCGTCAGCGCCGACTCATGGTATGCCCTTTCGCGCGTCTCCCACTCACCATCTCTCAATGCTTGGATGTCTGCTGGAGACAGCCCGCGCAGCGGCCGACGAGAAAGGGTGAGCATGCGCACAGCGCGGCGCACCCACGATTGCTTCAGCACAGAGCGGAAGGTGGCAATGGCTGCTTCGAGTTCACACTGGATCTCGACCCATGCAGGCGCAGCACCCTGCCTCTGTACGGTCCTGTTCATGAGGAATTCCTCACGAGCGACGAACGGGTTGTGCTCCTCGTTACTCCTCTCGAGGGGTTTCCCGCGGCCTTTGATCGTGCGGAATTGTCCTTCGAGTCGCGCTCGCTGCGTGCGGAGATGGGAGCGGTGTGACCTACACAATTACTGATGAAACGCCATGCATTTGCGATGCACCTCGATCCGCTCCTCGACTAGACCCGCCCACCCTTTGATGCTCACGGGATTGGGGCGCGCTCGTACACCGCCCTTCATGTTCTTGGTGATGCCGAGCCGGTAATCTAACGATGACTCCTTCGCGCGTGTGAGTCTTCCTGCAATTTCCGACCGCTTCTTCACGTCGCGCTCTTTGCGACGTGTACGGTCAGAGTCCCCTGGCCTAGTTTGAGTGGAACTCCTCATGGACGTTTCAGGGGAAGATGAGGAGCCGGCTATGGGAAAGTGGCCATAACGGATCGACGCTGTTGCGTGGGAGGGCACCTTGAATGTCGTCAGCCACGCTTGTGACCCTCGACTGCAGGCAAGAGAGGTTCATCCGCCCGATAAACCTGAGACTGAGAAGACGACGGAACGGCAGAATAGTTATCCACAATGGACATGGGGTACATTTCGGGTTGCTGGGCGGCCGCCTGTGTTCGTGCGCGACGGATCTTCTCCTACGGAACGGATCGTCCCCGTACGCAGCGGCTTGTATTTGTCTACAGGCATACGCAGCACAGCGTCCTCGACACTTTCGTCGCCCGTCCAGTTTGGGTGTCCGATGGTGTCCTAATGAGGGTCGTAGTGCGTGGTGGGGCGGCCCTCGCTCTATCTGCGCGTTCCTCGTGCTCGGCATCGGCAAAGAGCTTCGAGCTTGCGCGATGGTCAACATGACGATTTCTTAGGGTCCACTGGGGTGTAGAAGGTATACGAATCAACTGAGCTGAAATTGAGAGACGAAGTGGACAGGCCAATGAGGTATACGAGCCCAAGCTCATTCTTGTGGGTGGACGGCGGACTAGTAAATGACTACTGTATGGCAGGACTCGGGGTTTGCGGGCCGACACCCGGAGGACGACGTCAGAGAATCAAGCGCAAGCGCTCGGTTACCATTAGCCATGGTGTTGCCCTTCTCAACCCGAGTTTGGCATCTTCGCTTTCCTTATCAGACCGTTCTTTTTTCCCTCGATCTGACATACAATAATTTCCTTTAATGTCCTGTAAGGTGACCTCACACGACACATGCGGAACGACCCAGATCCGACGCCTTCGACACAATTGCAAATTCGCATCTCAGGCCTCTTTCGTACGTTTCCTTATGTTTCATTTCGTCTTAGATCTCCTGCCCTTCATTCCACTGTTTCCTATTTTACCCCTGGCTTTTACCATTGAACGTTGCCGCACTTTCCTCACACTTGCCGCCCACGTGCCCGCTGTCGCACACCTAGATACGATTCAGTAAAAATTCATTTGTTTCGAATCCACCGCTCTCGTTGCCATTCTCGCCATGCGGGTCTGTCGCCGGCAAGACCTCATTCACCTTCACTTTTCATCTTTTCTCTCTCCCCTTCTCGCCTTACTTGTAGAGTACTTGTCTCGGACTTGAGTATTTAAACCCTCTCACCTGGCCTCCTCCAAGGCAAGCAAT
>Ga0307510_10012049_pt1 | contig 10249 bp, 9 predicted proteins | sample 12_EM_MG_FD_207224 | JGI IMG/M metagenome (GOLD analysis project Ga0307510, IMG submission 207224) | Populus trichocarpa ectomycorrhiza microbial communities from riparian zone in the Pacific Northwest, United States - 12_EM | ecosystem: Host-associated > Plants > Roots > Unclassified | place...
GATACTTGCGCAATTCTGGCGGGTCGGTGATTGAGCGTTGCGGCGACCGTCAGCGCAAATGCGACGGGGCTGGAGAAATGGCCGTTCCACTCCTTCGTCGAGAGTCTTCCGTTGATGCTCCAGACTGCCCTCCTCCTTCTTGCCTGTGGGCTCTGCCGACACATGTGGTCCATCAACGCCTTGGTCGCGCGCACTTTCATCAGCCTCACTGGCCTCGGAGTCGCGTTTTACATAGCAATCGTGATCGCTGGGATATCATCGTATGGGCGTCCGTTCCAAACACCAGCATCCATCGCTCTTCGCGGTCCATGGAAGAAGGTCCGGCACGGAATCGCGTCTTCTATTGTTCACTCCAAGCGGGTGCTCTCACGGACTTACAGGATGTGGAAGCGGGGGGTCCGACCACTCCGTCGCCAATCTCTACCAACGATCCCTCTCTGGAGCGTAGAAGCCCAACAATCTGAACTGTGGTTGTACCCCAGGGAACTTGACATTATTCGTAGAACAAACACCAGTGACGCGCGATGCGTATCATGGATCCTCAGAAACATCACAGACCCAGAGGCACTCGACGCTGCCCTCCCAGTCGCCAGGGAGATTCGATGGTTCGACGACGGAGTCAATGCCGACCCCCCGTACGATCTGGTTGTCTCTACGTTCGAGGGATGCTTCGATTCCACTGGGACGTTGTATCCCGGGTCAAGGGATATGGCGTACTACTCTGGACGGGCGATGGCCTGGATTCGAACCCTTTCAATGTGCAAATCCGAGGAGCCCGGAAGCACACTCTATCTACCGGTCTCAGAATACGCAACCCCGGTTGCTGACCCTGACCTTGAACATCTTCTGTACGCCATCTGCGGGGTTTGGCATCCCTGCGGCTACATGGTATGGCTTCTCGGGATCGATCCAGGTCACACGCATCCACATTCACAATGGATTTCGAATCTACTCTTGCATCATTCCCGGGCCAACCGGACCAAGCTGGACTATAAGGATATCCTGTATTATTTGTCCACAACACAGAAGACTTAGACTGATATCCCTCTCCCTCTGAACACGACACTCAACCGGCTCCTTGTGTGGTGCACCCCTCTTTGATCTCCCGTTGAAGAGGAGGCGCTGAAGGTCCGAGACAAATCGTACGACATCTCCCGCCCATGCCCCTGAAATTGCTCACTGCTCTTCACCAGTGACCGCACGGGCCCCATCCTAGATCAATTATCCAAAGCGGTCCGTTCGGCAATCAATGGCCCTCGTGCTCAACAAAAATTCATCCAAAACATGCTGGGCGAGTTGATCAAGTTGGAAAACCGTCCAGAGAGTTTGACAGAAATTGTATACGAATGGTGCTCCGCGATATGCGAGAACTGCGATAGCCTTGAGGATTGGGAGAGACTCCTCCCTGTCCGCCAAAACCTCGATCACTCACACCGAACACCACCGAGGGTTGGTTGATCCAGTTTTCAAGAGTCAGGAAAGCGAGGTGATCGCGGATCTTCTCCACGCCTGGACCACGAGAAACATGCCCCGGGAGCTTGGGGACGAATTGCTCAGCTCCTGTGCAAGGCACCTTGGTCTTCACAACCTGGTTCCGTTCTCCTCAAGGTTGCGACGCCTCGTCATACGCTCCGTCGAACTCATCGGTTATTGGGGATTCGAGGGGGTAGGGATGGAGAGGTTCGTCGAATTGCTGAATCATCTCCACGTCACAGCCGAGGATATGGACGATGAGCATTGTTGGGCAACACTCCTCTTGGATACCATCCAATCCTCCGAGGGAGCTCAACACTTATCCCATTCGTACTGGGGGTTCTTTATGGAGCTTAAAGTTTCGAAGTCATGGCTGAAACTTGACCCCGCACGCAGTCTGCAAATCATAAAATCCCTCACCGAAGCTCAGGAATGGAGTAAGTCGGAGTGCTGGATAGGAATTGTCTGGATGCCGGGGTCTGGTGAGACAATGGAAGAGGACCTTGAGCATTCGATAGTGTTGCTGTTCCGTCAACGACCTGGTGCTCTCCAGAAGCTCGAGCAATGGATGGAGCGATGGAGCCAAGAAACTGGCGAGGAAATACCTGAGCCGTTTAGAGGGATCTGCAAACGAGCACACGAGGCGGAACAACCGGATGCCCCGTAATTTTCTTCTCGCACTCACCAGATTTATGTTCCGAGTCTCACGCAGTATTTTGTTTCATTTTAGACTGACTCTGTCCAGCGACAATGGAATGGAAGAACTCGCACATTCATTGTCGCCCCCCCCTCCCAAACGTCTGAAGGCAACTAGTTCTTGGGGTCGCTACCGTACCATGTCTTCTAACATTAGAGCGGTATGATTAATCATGTTCATCCATTCACGTTCGTTCCTGTTATCCGATAACTCCTGGTGTGTCGAGAACACCTGTTATGGCCATTTTTAATTGCAGACACGTTGTGACTATGATACATCCCCCCCCTCTGTTCAACCCGGTTATTGTCGATTCCATGCTTTCCCCCCACCTCCAATAGTCCTTCATCGCCTCAAATACGACGAGTGACATCTCCAACACCTATCCTGAGCATCCTGATCAACTGTGCCGAGCCCGCAGATGCAGCCCGAGGCTTGGGTACGAGAGACGGGCGACCGACTTTTCGAGGTGCAGCAGGAGAGCTGGACCCTCCTACAACGCTGGGGAACAGCTAAAGTTGACAGTTGGAGAAAGCTCCAGAGGAACGGAGGAGCACAGTGGTGTTATGTAAACTACGGGCGCATGTGAGGCGGGGCTCGACTCTATCCGCGCTGTGGCGTAAAGTTTTTGTGGGACAGAAGCGAGCAGATCTGATGGGACCAGAAGCTCCAGCCCCAGCGTTCAGCAGTAACCGCCCTTGTGTTCTTGCTCTGTGGCGTTTCTGGCGTCGCGGCCGAGATAGGTCAAGGGTGTTGACCCGGCTGCGAAACGATTGCTTTGTCCGGATTTGTGTTCGATATCCTGATATACGTACACGTCCATATGATCTGAAGATGTCCAACCTCCTTCTTACCCCAACCGCGGGGCGGTTTGGCTAGAATAAGAACGGAAAGAGACGTGAGTTACAACCCGCTCGCCACAATCCATGTTCCGAAGGGACGAACCAAACTCTGTCCTGCGGTTTCTCTGGACGTGGTGTCATGGCAGCGCTCATGACCCGTTTGATATGGAAGTGGATTTTCGCCTTTGCAGGATGGCCAACATCTGGAAATTTTCTCCCAACTAGGCGAGCTGTGCGAGCTCTACGCGCCGATTATCCGAGCTACTTGAATGAAACCGTTGCGGGCACGCGTTTTCCGATCGGACTAGTACCCAGGTCATCAGCCTTTCATATTAGATCCTTTGGGACAAGCTAATGCCGTTTGATGTGCACAAAAAATAAATACCATCGCGCGCGCGTACCCCATATCGCACGCACACCCAAATTCCCCCCGGAGGAGTTTCTCCACCTCGGCCTGGATAGAGCCGAGAGTAGGAGGTCTATAGCGTTGATTCCTACACTATCTAGAGATATTTTCGAGGGTAATATTGTCATTTTTCTGGTGGTCGGAAGGGCGGCGGGATTATGCGTGAAACGAGCGCTTGGATATTTCCCACGGTGGACCCACTCAGACCAGACCACTGGCAACCTCCGAATAAGTATTGCAATTGGATGTCTGAGCACTATCGTATGCTTACGTAGCCACACGGGGCGCAGACTACTTAAGTCACTTCAATGCGCCGCCGGAACCCTCGCACCTGAGCCAGTCCCTCTACCGAGTCTCCTCATCCAGCACCTACACTTGCCCTTCGGCGCACACCTCCGTAGGGTGAATCAGCCTACGACAGCTTGTGAGCTACCTCGCGTCTCTCCGGGCTTTATACCCCCCTTCTCAACAGCATCTACATCTACTCAGGCCACACCGCTCTCCCCATCGGCCGACTGCACCCAAACACGTACAACCACTTATGGAGGGAGCTGAAAAGGACGATAGGGCGTCCCCGCCACTGCAAATCGATCCCAAGTGGTACGTTCGGTGCCTTTTTTTCGAGTTGGCTCGGTTGTTGATTAGTATTACTGACCGGACGCAGCCTCCAAGATGCTCTCCGAGCTTTCTTCCAACCTATCGAGAGCGGCGATCCTCGCGTCGACTTCTACACGATGTACAAGAAGGTGGCAACTGAGTATGATACCGACTACGTCAAGAAGTACGACGAGGATCTCAATACCACCTTGATATTCGTGTGTCGCTTGTCGTTTTCTCTTGTCAAGTATCTCACTTGTTCTCAGGCGGGTCTGTTCTCTGCCGTCAGCTCAGCTTTCGTCATTGATGTTCACTCGAACCTCCAACCCGATCCCAACAAGCAATCCGCTGCCATCCTCCGTGTCATCCTCCTCACTCTCAATCAATCTGCCATCCCCGGTGAGACCCCCACCGTTCCACCCGTTCAGGAACGCCCGCCAAGCGAAATCGTCACCGTCACCTGTCTCATGTATGCAAGTCTGTTTATCTCCCTGCTTGCTGCATTCGTCGCCATGCTGGGGAAGCAATGGCTGAACCGGTACTTGCGCAATTCTGGCGGGTCGGTGATCGAGCGCTGTGGCGACCGTCAGCGCAAACTCGATGGGCTCGAGAAATGGCCGTTCCACTCCTTTGTCGAGAGCCTTCCAGTAATGCTCCAGACTGCCCTCCTCCTCCTCGCCTGCGGGCTCTGTCGATATATGTGGTCCATCAACGCCTTGGTTGCACGCACCCTCATCAGCCTCACTGGCCTCGGAGTCGTATTTTACATCGGAATTGTGATCGCTGGGATGTCATCATATGCGTGTCCGTTTCAAACACCAACATCTATCGCTCTCCGCGTTCCATGGAAGAATGTCTGGCACGGAATAACGACCTCTATTGTTCACTGCAGGCGGGTGCTTTCGCGGACTCGCCGGATATGGAAGCGGAGAGTCCGGAGGTTCATCTACCGCCAATCTCTACTAACAATTCCGCTCGAGGACATTCAGGTTCAACAATCTGAATCGGTGTTGATCCCCGGTAATTCTTCCCGATTCGAATCATTGTCAACGCTTGACAGTGGTCCCTCACCCGAACCGTGGTTTCATCCCAGGGAACTTGGCATCATTCATAGAACGAACACCAGTGACGCACGATGCGTATCGTGGATTCTTAGGAACATCACGGACCCAGAGACACTCGATTTTGCTCTCCCAGTCGCCGGGGTGGTTCGATGGTTCGACGACGGAGTCAATGCCGACCCCCCATACGATCTGATTGTCTCTACGTTCAAGACATGCTTCGATTCCACGGGGACGTTGTATCCCGGGTCAAGGAACAGAGCATACTACTCTGGACGGGCGATGGCCTGGATTCGAACCCTCGCAATGTGCAAATCCGAGGAGTTTGCAAGGAAATTCCGTCTACGGGTCTCAGAATACGAATACACAACCCCGGTTCCTGACCCTGATCTTGAACATCTTCTGTACGCCGCCTCTGGACCTTCGAATTCCGGTGATTACGTGGGATGGCTTCTCAGGATCGACCCAGGTCACACACACTCACATTTACAATGGATTTCAAATCTGCTCTTGCATTATTGCTCGGCCAACCGGACCAAACTGAACCACGAGGATCTCCTGGGTTGCCTCTACAGAACACGCAAGACCAAGACCACCCTGCCTCTGAACGCGACACTCAACCGCCTCTTAGTGTGGTCCACCTTGCTTGGATCGCCTGTTGAAGAAGAGGCCCTGAGGGTCCAACTCAAATCGTACGGCATCTCCTGTTTTTGCTCCTCAGGTCACTCACTGCTCTTCACTAGCAATTACACGGAATGCATCCTATATCAGTTATCCGACGCAGTCCTTTCATCAATTAATGAAACTAACGTCCGGCACAAATTCATCCCGTACATACTGGACGACTTGATCAAGTTGGAAAACCGTCCAGAGAGCTTGACAAGTATCGCATATAAATGGTGCTCTGTGATATGCGAGAACCGCGATAGCTTTGAGGGTTGGGAGAGGCTTCTCCCTGTCTGCCTGGAACTTGGTTTCCGTCACCTTGATTTTAGGTCCCGGGAAATCAAAGTTTCCCTTGCTCACACCGAACACCACCGAGGGTTCGTTGACGTAGTTTTCAAAACTCAGGAAAGCGAAGTGATTGCGGATCTTCTCCACGCCTGGACCGTAGAAGGCACTTTCGGTATACCGACAAAGGAACTACTCGGTTTCTGTACACGACACCTTGTTGGTCTTCACGATCTGCTTCCGTTCTCCCCGAGGTTGCAGCATCTCATTGTGCGCTCCATCGAAATTATCGGTTACGAGGGATTCGAGGGAGTAGGGGTGGAGAAGTTCGTTGAATTGTTGAATCAGCTCCACGTCACAGCCGAGGATATTAACATCAAGCCTCTATGGGTAAAACTCTTCTTTAGTATCATCCAATCCTCTGAAGGAGTTCAGCGCCTATCGCATTCGTACTGGAAGTTACTGGTGGAGCTCGCAGCTTCGGAGTCACAGTTACTGGGACCTGACCTCGCATGCAGTCCGCAAATCATAACTTCATCGCTCGCCGAAGCGAAGGAATGGAGCAAGTTGGAGTGCTGGATGGGAATCCTCTGGATGCTGGGGGTTGGTGGGATGACAGAAGAGGACATTGAGCGTTCGATGGTGCTGCTGTTCCGCCAACGACCTGGTGCTCTCCAGAAGCTCAAGCAATGGATGGAACGATGGAGCAAATGCCCCTGCAATAGTGTTCCCGAGACTTTTCAACGAATCTGCGAACAAGAAACAACGTGAGTTCCCTTTTGCGCTCGCAAGATATGCTCTGAGTCTCACGTGGGATTTATTTTCGCAGCAGGCCAGTTTCATCCACCGTGGAAGAAACTACAGAACTCGCTTGTTCATCACCGCTCAGAGGCGATAAATTCTGGGAGTCGTTGGCTTCCTACATCTCCTAGGATTTGAACGGAATGGCCGTCGTGCCCACTCATATCGTACTTTGATGCCATCGTTCTGCGAGCTCCCGGTGTGTCGGGCCCATGCACCTTCTGTTATTTTCGTTTACCTGTAAATACTACGTTACGACTATGATGTATTTTTCTGTCCACCGTTGCCGGTTCCACAATTCCCAACACCTCTCCAAAACCTCCAATGTAACGAGTACCATCCCCTTTATATATCCAAGCTTTTTTTAAGAATCTTACCCCAAAAACCATATCATCTCCCAGAAATAAGGCTCTGGCGTAGGGAACGGAGGATTGGCTCGGAGTCGAAATCTGGGCTCAGGTTAGTGCCTGCACGTCTGGCAGCGGCGTTCGCGCTTTTTGTGAACCCTCATTTCGTCGAGTGCCACGAGTTCAAATTTTGAGCGACAGACGATGCGGTATTCATAAATGGAGTGTGAATCGAGGCTCCCACTCGCACGAGTGCTGCTCGCGTTAGGAGTGAGCTGGATTCGAAACCGACGCAGAGTGCTTATAAGGAGGTTGAGGGCAGCCGGGATCTGAATATCGCACTCTGGCAAGCTGAGGAGAGTTAAAGCTGACGAGCGAGAAAAGTTCTGGGAGCATAAGAGTGTATACAACCGCGAACGCAAATGATGCGAGTACCTGATATTCGTGCTCTGGGTGCAAGGTGTTGGCAAGATGGAAGCAAGTGGATATAACCAAACCAGGAGCTCCAGCCCTAATGTTCACCGGCAACCGCCCCTGCGTCCCTGTTTGGTGAAGTTTCCACCGTCACCGTCTTAACGGCCGAGGCAAGTCAAGGGTGCTATTGACCCAGCCGCGAAACGATCGCCTTGTCCGGATTGGTACTCGATATTTTGGTATATCGTAGAATTTAGAGATATCCAGCTTCCTTCTGACCCTAACCATGGGACAGTTTGACCTAGGGTGGGAACGGAAAAAGAGGTGAGTTACAACCTGTTCGCCGGGATGAGTTTCGGAGAGACGAACCGGAACCTGACCTGCCATTCTTCTGGTAGCACCTTTTCGGTCACGGAGGTACTCATGACCTGCGGGATGTGGAGATGGACTCTCGCCTTTTCAGAGTGACCAAGGAGTGTGTCGGAACGAGACCATTGCGAGCACGCGTTTTTTGATCGGACTCTTTGGGACAAGTCCGCTACTCCTGCCCACCTACGCATCGTCATCAGTTTTCCGTGGCAGCATTTCTCAATCTTCAATGTTACTCCACGTTACCCACTCTCGTGAAGACCGGTGAAAAAACAGCGGAGAAGACCGAGTACGAGGTCCCAGCCGTGCTCATTCACCTGCCAAAGAAACCTCTCAAGAACTCGCCACGTTCAACTCCCCTCTTCTGCGACTTCCCACCAAAATCATCATGGAAGACATTCTTCCGTCTGGTAGCCGGTTTTTGAATTTCACGTGTCATTATGCTCACAACATCACGCTCACCACCACCGGGCTGTGACAGAAGGAAAGCTTCACGTCGGACAGACATGACCTGTCTGTGATTGCGAGATCGCAAGGGAACCTCCGGGTGATAATCGCAGACCTTCTGGCATGGGGCGACCGACGGAATAACTATACCCGAAATGCCCTGAGCATTCCTAGGGATGATGTGGCCTCAAGTTACGTGCACTGGACGTTTGCGGGTATCCTTTTAAGTAACATCATTTTCCTGGACTTTCGAACGACTGTTCCCCTGTTGCGAGTGCGCGGAGATCCACTTCTCTCCGCGGGTAGAACGGTCTGATCACTTCACGCAGGATCCAGTGCTTTTGGGAGACCTGTCGATCTCGCTAATGCCACACTGCTTTGGTCTTCCCACCTTTTCACCGAACTACGTGAATTACACACGGACTTCACCGAATGTGAATCATTTGTGGAGATTTCAGAGGAGGGGCCGCTTTGGATTCTCCATGCTTTTCCACGATGGGAGAGCTTGCCGTTGATACGACTTATACCGGAAGCCCTAGCCGCAAATAATCAACGACAATACGTCCCCACCCAAATCGTAACGCATAAAGTCTCGTTTCCCTTGCTCGCATAGCCGACCAGTGGATCCCATCAGTTCTATCTCTTTCACATCGAATGGAACAAAGGCTCCTCCTTTACACCAGATACTAGGAAGCAATATGAACCGCTGTGGTGCTGGCTCGTGCCTCGGCCTCACAACTCGCAACTGTCCGGGATCTGCCCGGTCGTTCTGTTGATCGGGTAGGGGGAAGTTCGCCGTCGGACACGATGATGATGATCGAGCTCCCCGCAGGAAGGGGAGGCAGTAAATGGCTCCGGAAAACCGGAAACAGAGGGTTATGGATCCATTTGTAGACCGTGGGCTCTCGACTGAGAGGGCACAAGCCTAGGAGACGAAACCATTAATCGAACCAAATACGGTGCTGCGCATCACTTAGTCACCACCACTTCCTGGCAATGGCAAAATCGGACTGGAGAATATTTTTTGGGTGATGCCTTTAGGTAGGTAGAAATGCCTGTTTTTTGCATACTGTAGGACTGTCCGGCGGGAGTAGTGAGTGCACCTCTGTCGCTGAGATCAGAGGGTGGGCGTTAAATGTGAGAATCATTGCCTGTTAGGGGAATGGCGGGATTCGCAGGCGCGGGGAGACTTTTCATTACTAACTGCCACCAACTGTCCCCGACCCTGTGACTCACGAGTTGACGCAATCAACAACACTCGACCCACCTCGAGCCTACAAGTGACCTGCGCCATGCTGGCCACATACGAACGGTTACGCGATGAGAACGTCAAGCGGAACAGGGAGGTCCTTCTCGCCCTCGGGCTCGGTGGATTGGGGGCCCGTATGCTCCCAAGGACCACGAGGGAGGCGGTCCCCGCGGCGAAGACACGTAAGCGCAAATTACCACCCCCTCAAGACACAGAGGACGAAGATGAGCCAGATGCCAAGGTTTCGAAAAAACATGCCGCTCAGAATATTGCGAGCACATCTGGTGTGCAGAGGCGTGCTAGGAGTGCTAGAAAAGTTACCGCCTGTGAGAACACAGTTGATGGGACCCTCCCAGAGGTCGCCTCCACCTCCGCAAAGATCGTGACGAATAGTGAAGGAACGAGCATGTCGGAACATCGTCATAGTCCGTATGTGAACCCACTTGTCCTTTGTCATGCAATTGCTAACCACCAGTTGTCCTTATGGAAATAGGAAAATTCTACACGAGTTTCTCTTATGCGAGAGCAATTGAAACTCGTAGGTAGAGTTTTATTCACTATTCTTACCTCCCCTGGGCCACCAGGCGGGTTTTACCCC
>Ga0307510_10012050_pt1 | contig 10249 bp, 4 predicted proteins | sample 12_EM_MG_FD_207224 | JGI IMG/M metagenome (GOLD analysis project Ga0307510, IMG submission 207224) | Populus trichocarpa ectomycorrhiza microbial communities from riparian zone in the Pacific Northwest, United States - 12_EM | ecosystem: Host-associated > Plants > Roots > Unclassified | place...
ACTAAAAGACATATAAGAAATTGAATCGAAAATCTTAAATTAAATGATATGATCTTCTCCTCGCTAAATAACTCAATTATCTTGAAAACAACATCCGTATTTCTTCATATGTTCATTAATTTAATTATTAAAAAAAAAAACTGGAGTCATTATAGTGAGTTGGGGGTCAAATTCAATCTACTCCGCGTGGTGTACACGATCAGACTAATGATGAAAATAGTTCAATTAGAATTGTAGATTTTCTCTGTTGAAGGAGACATTCAAGTAAGGCTTTTGTGGCTTAGTAGCCAAACGTGCACCGTAATCTTTCCACCCTATAAATTATATCACCTTAATTAATTAATAACCCTTGTCCTTTTTCTTCTTCTGTTTTTTTCGTTTTCATTTTATAGCATGATCACTCTCCTGTCTCCCTTGTAGCATAAAACCTGTACATCGAATGTGAAAACCGCTCGAAATTGTGCCTTAATTAACCTTAAAACTTAACCACAGTTAATTAATATGTTTATCGAACACTCGAAAGAACAGCACAATTATTTCAAGAGAAATTAAACATATTATTTGCATAAACTGGGGGATATCGACATGGCTGCACGCTAGGGGTGAGATTCATTGACGGCCAAACCCACTTGAAACAATGAGCAAGAGCTCTCTCAAGCTCACTAAATATATGAGTGAAATAAAACACGACCTCCTTAATAACGAACTAAATAATATTCTGTGCCTGCAAATATTTTATATGAATAAGAATAGCGTACTGCCTGTAAACAAAAAGTTTAATTTTAAGGTTTGATAGCTTTTAGGATGATGAAATATTATCCTCACTCACCAGCAATTGCACGCGGCCTCTGGTTGGCTGGGTCTCTCATTTTTTTATTTTTCATTTTTTTTCTCTTTTGTGTGTTTCTCAAAAAAAAAGCTTTCACTCTGGACCCCACCAACCGACCCGGTATACCGCGATGGTGACGCTTCTCCAAATGTTACCTTAAAATATTCAATACAGCTTCCGCTTGGCTCAATTCAAGCCGAGCCAATCTAGGTTAAGCCAAAACACAGAGTGTTTTGGGCACCAGCGTGCCCGCTCGGTAAATTTCTAGCTGACTCCACCTGAGATTAGCCGATTAGAACACGGATGGACTTCTAAAATAAATAAATATTGAAAAGTGGTATGTTTTAAGATTTCTTGATGTTTAATAATCGTTTTTAAAGAAATTGATTTGAATATTCCAGCATTGATTTTTTTCAGGATCATATAATATATTCCCATTCATCCAAATACTAGAAAAAAAAAGAGAGATTTTGAAGTGAAAGATCATTTTCTTTCGTGTAATTTTACTATATTCATACTTTATTTATTATTTAATGAGTAAAAAACTAAATAATATTTATAACTTATTCATTTTATTTTTAAATATAGATATAAATATAGATATTATTTTTGATATTCATATAGATATTCATTATCTAGGTCCTATTATCTAGGTCCTATTTATTATTAAATATAAAATAAAATATATATTAAATGATAAAATTATAAATGTTACACATATGTGTGTGTGATTAGATTTGGATTGGATTTTGGATTAGAATTAACAATATTAATACCTTATTCAATATCCATATCCGTTAAGATAATTATATATATATATAAACTTATTTGTTCACATCGGTTCGAGTCAATATTAATATTGATTAAGATATAATACCTTCTTAGAATATTTTTATACACTTAAAGGTTTAGAGATATGAGTATTCTTAACATTAACATTTCATGTTAAAAGTCATAATAATAAACAAACAAAGTCACATAGCCCAACATGGAACCTATAATGATCGACAAGCTCATACCTACTTGAACTTGGCATCATGTCAAGCTCATGGTTAATGCATGGGTCTAGTATCTTGTCAAACCATGTCCACTTGGGATCAGCGTGTAACTGAACTCAATGATGTTGGGTCTGATAGCTCGTCAGACTCATGTTTGTTTAGACTTAGCGCATAGCTAAATCCAAAAATATTAAGTCTAGCCTCTCGCCCACACCCACATCTATTTAGGCTCAACGTATACATAAACATAAAAACGTTGAGTTTGACAGTTTGTCATATCTATGTTTTTTTTGGCGCAATACTCAAATGAACCCAGAGAATTTGGGTTTGGAAACAAGCTAAAACCATGTTATCTGAGTCTGATATTCTACTAAGCCTAAAAATGTTGAGTTATCACCTTATTTTTTTCCCTTTTAAATATCATCTTAATCTAAAAATTAAAATTTTAAAAAATGTTGATCCCTCGAGTCTCTCATAAAATATTGATAAACTTAAGAATTTACTAGTGAAAAGTTAAAACTTAAATTCTCATAGATTTTCTATTTTAATATAAATAATATGTTTTCGATAGGATAAAAAAAGCTAAGTCTCAATATAAGAAAAGTAATTTAAAACTAATCTATAAAATATTTGGGGAAAAGGTACAGGAATCAACAATATTTTTTTTTTTAAAAAAAAGAAAATATCTGATATGCAGTAGATCGCTGTTGAAGTAGCTGGTTACCTAATAATTTTTAACCGGTTGGATGTGTTTTTCTGATCACAAGTAAAGCACGTGCCTTTTCCTTCTTACATTCTTTTCGGAAAAATATCCCTGTCCTTCTTCTTTCTTTTTAAAAAAAATTAAAAAAGTGTTTTAATTTCTATTTTTGTCAGCCTATGTAGTATGTAGTGGAAAATGGGGCCCATAAAACGGAATGATGTTATATACATACGTGGCGGCTAATGGTCCGGCGTGGGCTAGCCCCTCACGATCATTAAGCTCACAATTTCGGTTGCGGGCCCCACACCGCTGTCCCGTTTTGGCCCCATTGTCTTGCACTTTTTTGCCGGTGAATCTGTTGCCTTCCTGGCTTGACACTTGTAAGCCAATCCTCTATTCCTCCTTTTTACTTTAGCTAGTCAAGGGTCGTTTGTTTTTTGGTCTGTGGTTTTTTATTTAAAAGATATTGATATTTTTAGTAATTTTTTTTAATATGTTGATGATACAAATAAAAAAAATCCAAAAAAATATTATTTTGATAATTTTTTAATTAAGAAAGACTTTTAAAAAACATAACGGACACCTAATCTTGTAGAAACCGTTAAGCTAAGCTAAGATACAACATACAAGTATATACTACTGTAACCTTCCGGTTTATCCCCTACAGCTATGGCCGTAAGGGCAAAGGATACTGTGATATAATCATAAACTAATGTGTTTAGCTAGGTATGTATGTATGTCTATATATATATATATATATATATATATATATATATATTGTTGTAACAAGTGAAGAAGTGAAGCAAAAGGATCAAACGTGAATCAAGTGTCATCGATCCTGTCCTAACCAAGCTTGCTCTAAACTTGACAATAACCTCCCCCCAGTTTTCTCTTTCCTTTTCCTTTTTTGTTTCTTTTTTGAAAGGCTCGCTCGTACAGGATCTATCAAGAACAAAATTATCTTGTATATATATATATAGGATATGTTATATATTATATGGATTGTACAAAATTGCATTTGCTTAAACTATATATATATAAAATAGTACTTTTAAAATTGTGCCAAAATGGTTAGATCTTACCGAATTATATTTCTCTCTTGCTTTGATAACACCCTCTTTGTTGAGAATTTAGTGTAAATTTGAGAATATGCTGTATATATGAGATGCCCGTAACTACACTGCTGAGCAGTGAGCACAACCAATTTTTACAATGGTCGTGTCGCCATCAAACGGATGTCATGTATTAATGGCAGGACTGAGAGCATGCTTTTCACTGGATTGTGGCCCCTTTTACTGCGGGCCCGGCAAGAAAATTTTTCACCTAAAAAATTATTAAAAAAAATATTAAGATCCGAGTTATAAAAATAAAACAATGCAGAAAAGGTATAAAAAAACTATTTAAGCCAACTTAAATTATGAAACTTAATAATAAAAGGTAAAGTAGATTAAAAAAAAGACAACCAAAAAAAAAAATTTTGTGACTCTAACTTAAGAATACCAATTTTAAATAAATTAAATGTAGAAAGATAAAGTTGAAATAAATTAATTTAAAAAAAAACAAAAAAAATAAAAGTCAACTCATAATAACCTTTAAAACATGTGACTCTAGTCACAAACACAACTAATTTTATAGAAAGCAAACCATAAAAAATAATAAAGCAAAACTCTAAAAAAAAAGGACTAAAAAAAACATTAGATTTTAAAAAGAAAAAAAAACAAGCTAACTTGAGCAAACTGTCTAAACTCGGTCTAATTTCTAAAACTTGCAACCCGTGAAATCCTTAAATCAAGTTCAATCAAAAAGCTTAATTTCTAACAATTTAATTTTGAATGATGAAATCGTGAAAAAAAATCAATTAAAAGCAATAAAAATAACGGGGATCAAATTTGAAAAAAAAACCTATAGAGGATGAAATTGTAAAACAAAAAATAATCCCTAACAAAATAAATAGCAATTGAAAGAATAAAAACCAAATTTGTAAGATAAAAAATGAAAGGGGGTGAAATTGTGAAACAGTTGTAATTTTATAGCTTTAAAAATAAATAATAGTAATCAAAAGAATGAAAATCAAATCTGAAAGATTAAAAATAAAAAGGGGTGAAATTAAAAAACATTTGTAATTTCATGGCTTAATCAAAATTTTAAAAAATAATAATTAAAAGAACAAAGACCAAATATGAAAGGAAAACAAATTGCAGGGGCGGGTCTAATTTTTTGAAGGGGCTGGCGCAGAATTCATGGTGGTGAGAGAGAAAAAGGAAAAACAAAACACTCATTGACACCAACCATGATGCATGTTAGGGGCACACGTTGTCCCGTTACATTGAGAGACCTTTCAAATGTCACCCTGGAAGACAGTGTTTGGTGGTCAAACAACTCTACATGCGTGGCTCTAAGACGCGAGGCTTATTCACATGCTGGTGCATGCTATGCACCCAACAAAATTTTTTTAAAAATTATATTGATTAAATATAATTTATAACAATATCATTGAGTACCTTTAGAATTTACAATAATACCAATGTAAAATGATAAACAAAGCTCTTGGGTGAGAATTATGTTAGTTTTGTCTTTTAAAGCATCAAAATAGTTATACTATTCTAAAAAAAGTGAAAAAAACAAAAATATTCCTCAATAGTAAGTATTATATTATTTTATTCTATGGTTAAATTACTGATTTTACTGTATAAAAAAGATAAAATTATCAATGTAACCCTATATAATTTGTAAAAATATCATGGTAAAAAGACCATCTTGCCCCATGTTTAATTAAAAAAGTTTAATGGTTAAGATGCAATTTTACCACTATACTATTGTAATGGATAATAATATAAGTTTTGTTGTAAAATATTTTTCTAGAAAAACTAGTTTTGTTTCCTTTTTAACATTGAGTCTTGTTGTGCATGAACATTCATGGGAGAATTAGTTTTTTTTTTTAATTGAATGTTATTTACTAAGAATGCTAAATTTTTCTGAGTTATATATTAGCCTTAATCAATAACCTCACCATTGTTTTGGGAAGATAAATGAATTAATGTTGATTAAGGATGAGATTAGCAAAAGCCTAGGTGGTAGTGGAGGGTGGTCAGCTGAATAAACACACCTAATAGTGGGGCATCTTAGTTGTAATCATTGCTGAAACGGACCCATCATTGTTTTGGTTCCCCACGATCAACCAAGGATGAACAAGTGCCCAGTTAAATCTAGAGAAGTTCTAATGTCCCCTCTCCCTGCCCTCAGTACTCCCATGACACATGAAAGAAGGTTACCGTTTGTTTTTATATTTTAAAAATTTAAAAATTGTTTTATTTTTTTTTAAATTATTTTTTTTATGTTTTTAAATTATTTTAATGTGTTGATGTTAAAAATAATTTTTAAAAATAAAAAAATATATTATTTTAATACATTTCTGAATAAAAAATATTTTAAAAAATAATTATAACTATATTTTTAAATAAACAAGATACGAGCTAATTGAGAAATTGTATTTTGTTGTCACTACGTGGTTACTGTTAATGTACTCGAAGATAAAAAAAAAAATGACAAGAAAAAAAATTGGATAATTTTTATTTATAAAAAAATATTGCAATTAATATATGCATATAAACTATGCAAAAACCTTAATATATTTAAATTTTTTCTTTATTTTATTTTATAATGGTGGTTTAGAATTTTACGTTCGGACCAAGTCTTTCCCGAGAATGTGCTGTGCGTACGCACCTAGAATGGTATGGAGTAAAGCTTGGGCAATATCAGTACAAGTAGAGCAGACGTTTGAGACCGATATATTTAAATTTTATTTTTATAGTATGAAGAAGATTTTCTTGATATATAATGTAATATAATCTATCCATCTTTATCCTCTGGGATTTTTGGCTTCAATTTCTCAATCTTTCTAAGGATTGTTCACCATTAATATTATACCAATCATATTATATAATTAAATAGTCGTAGAACTAGATTTAGAGGGATCGAAACAACTGATATCCAACGGTTGTAATAAGTTCTCTTCTATTCTATATAACCAAAAATTGATGAATGTTTTCTTCTAATTGTCTATTTACAAACGGCCGATACTTAATTGATTTTGATTGCTCCAAAATATCCTCCTATGTATCACATTCTCTATTAAATCTCTCTCTCTCTCTCTCTCTCTCTCTCTCTCTCTCGCTACACACACACGCTCTAATTTTATGAACCGGATCTTCGTTGTATAAATCCAAGATTATTAAATCATACGCATCGTCGAGTTACTAATATATATATATATATGATCTGTTGCGTGGTTATGATTTTGTTTTTTGTTTTTTGTATAGGTTTATAACAAAGAAATGTCAATCTTTCTATATCATAAAAATGGAGGACAAGAATAGCAAGGTTTGAGCTCTATGTAAAATTTAAATTGAATGATATTTGATTTTTGTCATTAAATATATGATTATTTTATTAAGTACTGATATTCAGGGTTAGAATTTAAGTGTTTGGACAATGAATGTTCACATGTTCACTTCCATACTTCCTTCTTCAAAGTTTTAAAAAATTGATTATTGACGATAAAAACCCTAACATCTGCAAACTAATTTTTTTTATGAGATTTAAAAATCCTTCGATAATAAAATCAGTGATTTTTTACAATAAATAAAAGAATGAATTTTTAATTCAAGAATAAAAAAATTTGTTTTTATTTATATATGATAAATGCTATAAGAATATGAATACTTTTAGATAATAGAAAATGTGTAACATAATTTTTTTATTTTGCTTAAAGGGTAGAGAGTCATTTTCTCTTGAAAACGTAGATGAAAAGAAACATTTCTTATACAACATTGATGTTGATAGAAATAACCCTTACATTGACATTAATGCTGATAAGAATCCAGAAGATTCATAGGAGATTTTATATATTATTATGTATGCAACATTAATATTTGTAAGAATAGCCCTTAATCAAAATTAATGATGATTGGAGCAAAACAAAATTTTAAAAGATTTTTGTATGCCTAAGAGTGTAGAGAAATGATTAACCTAAATTCTTAACATTTTATGTTAAGAATTATAAAGTAGCCTTGTGACATAACATGGGGCTTATAAAGATTTTGAATTTCAAATATATTCAGATCTAGACTGATTTTAAATTTAAGAATGTTGAGTTTAGCATCTTATTAGATCCACGAACACTTAGGTTCAAACGTATGCTCCTGGTTTTGCATTTTGATTTTTAACAATATATAATTTTAAAGTATAATATTTATATGTCTTGTAATTTTTTCTTTAACCTTCATCCTTAATGGGTACCCGACAAAACATAGGGATGGTTATAGAGGGAGTTTTTTCCTTCAATAAGCAAAAATGATGGAACTAGATATTTATATATTGTTTTAGACCGTTTGTTTACTATATTTTTAAAATAATTGATTTTTTAAAATAGATTTGTTGTTGGATTTTTATTTTTACTATTTATATTTAACGTCTATGTATGGGATTTATTGTAAAACTCAATATTTATATGTATTTAATATTATTTTTTATTAGATATTAATTGTAAATATATAAAAAAAATACATTTTTTAATTAACCGGGAATCTCAAAACCGTTCCAAACGTAATGAAGAAAGAAAATTTCTCCCTAGAAGAAAATTATACTTCTAATAGAGTGCACGAAAGCTAGAAGGAAATCAATAAAAAAACAAGAAATATGAAGAGATAAATCTTGAACAAGTCGTAAACCTCTTCTTAATTAAAAAAATAAAATAAAAATGTTCTAGCAATTACAAGCTGCACGATAATCTTTATCTACATAGTTAAATAAGCAGAAATTAAACACGAACCACCTGGCCATAAGTTGTTGAAGGGCGAGCCAAAAACGACAGGGGTGTCTGTCTCTGTTAGTTTTTAGGATAAGAGTACATGCGCATAGCCACGCGGCAGACAAGGATTCATGGCGATCACATTAGTTATTTATCAACGGTCTCTAAATCATGATGATTGCATTGAAATTGAGAGGGGGAAAAAAAAGGCCTAACACAAATTTAAGCACGTGAGGGTATACATTTGTTAGTTGCCAAGACTCGCTAAACTCACTGTCCTAACTCCTAACACGTCCCTCCTTTTATGTGCCACCTGAATTTCATGGTCAGATACAAAGATCTTCTTTTCTTTTCTTTTCTTGTCTTGTCTTGTCTTCTTGTTGTTGGTGTTTGGTCTTAATTTGAGGTCTTGATGCAGCACACAAGTCAAACATACATAAACACAACGTGGAAAAGGGAAAACACACGCTCACATTGAAGATCTTGCTTCTTGTACTCGTGTTAGTTGTTTGGTGGTGTTTGAGGTAACAAGAGAGTATTAGAGGTTTTTTGAAAATATAGTATGGTTGTTTTTTAAAGTAATTTTTGTTTAGAAATATATTAAAATAATATTTTTAATATATTAAAATGATCTGAAAATAAAATAAAAAATTGAAATAAAAAAATAAAAAAATTAATTTTTTAAAAAAACACTTTTGAAATACAAAAACAAACAAGGTCTTAATCAATCACAACAGAAAATGAAAAACACAGCCACATACACAAAAAGAGATCTTATATGTTCTGTTTCAGTCGCATCTTAGAGCAAAGATAGTATTTAGTGTCAAAGAATCATCTCAACCTAAAAGCTTAAACTGTTAGGTGAAGCCTCAAGATATGATTTATATTATTCTCTAACACACCCCCTCAAGTAAAAGCCCTTTGGGCTTGAAACTTGCACAGACCCATTTTACCTTGTGCTTAATTTTTATCAAATAAATAGGGATGGTGAGATTCGAACTCGTGACCGCTTGGTCATCAAGACTCTGATACTATGTCAAAGAACCATCTCAACCCAATAATTTAAGCTGTTAGTTGAGGCCTCAAGATATTATTTATATTATTCTCTAACATTTAGAATAGCCAAATTAGTAATATAACTTTTTAAATAGTGTAAATATGTATTTTTTGTGCTTATGGGCATTTCAAGGGTAAAAAATTATTCAGAAAAGTCAATTGTATTTTAATGTATTTGATACACAACTATTTTAACAATCCAATATTAAATGATGAAATTTTAAAAAAAAAACGACTTGAATCAACTCAGGTGAACTCGCCAAACCCATGACATGTACGAAGTTATGAGACCAAAATAATCTCATAAAAAAAATATTTTTAAAAAATATCAAAGAAAAAAAAGTAGTGAAAAAAAACTATTACAATGAATTGTAAGGTTTTGTTATTTTTTCAAGATATATAGGAATAACATTTTGGTAAGAGATTGTATTTTAGCATTTTGTTTAGCATTCTCCTTAAAACATGTAAAACAAGTATTGAAAAACTAAATTAAGAGGACTTAAAGACCATCCGATGATAAAGACAATATATTTATGGGAAATACAATAAATGACTTAAAAGAATTTTAAATTCAAGAAACATATATGTTTTTATTCTTGAGTTTTAAGTTGATTAATGTTCTGAACCTTATCATTTTCAGAGAAGTGAAGGACTGGAAAGTTCTCTGCTTTCAGCAACATTAAAAAGAGACAAATATCTCTTACATATTATTAATGAGATAGTAAATATAGTAGGTCCATTAAGAGACCTTGTATATACCTATTGATATAGATAAATCATTAAATCAATATGAATTATTATTCTAAATGGAGAGTCATAACGGTTTATCATGCCTTCAATACTATTATTTTAAG
>Ga0307510_10012051_pt1 | contig 10249 bp, 10 predicted proteins | sample 12_EM_MG_FD_207224 | JGI IMG/M metagenome (GOLD analysis project Ga0307510, IMG submission 207224) | Populus trichocarpa ectomycorrhiza microbial communities from riparian zone in the Pacific Northwest, United States - 12_EM | ecosystem: Host-associated > Plants > Roots > Unclassified | place...
CCCTCCCCTGAGTTTTTTTGATTCGAATGATTTAACCCACCCCCCGTTCAGCACGACCTCTCGAAAATTTTATATAGGCCCCTCAGGTTGGCAATCTCGGTGACGCCTTGAAGCAGAGATGGTGGCGCGATTAGCCTCTTCTTAAAAGCAGGGAATAATATTGTTTCAACTGTTCGGTTCAGCTCGTCTTTCCTCTTTGTAAGCGCGGCAACATCCTTCCAACCGCCTCCGCCGCCTTCTTCTTCGTTATCCGGCGAGTCGGAGCCCGTGTCGGCCTTTGGCAGTATTTCTGGAACATAGAACAAGGCTAGTTCCCGTAAAAACGTGTCGAAGCACTCAAGTTCCGAGTACCAATCCACCTGGCCCAACGATTTATCAGTTCTGCTCGGTTTGCACAGGGGGGTGGGAGTTGTCTCACATTGGGTCCAAGCCGGAGAATGAAAGAGGGCAGCTTTCCAAGACTGGGCATGTAGCCCTTAAGCAAAAGCGGAATACTTACCAATTCACCCTGTTCGGTGATTTCCATTGAGAAATATTCCTTTAGTAAATCCCTTCTGCTGACGAGGGTGTCCACAATCTAAACGGAGGGGGAAAAAAAAGGACTTTGGTTAGCGGGAAATAATACCCGGTCTCATGGCTCATGAATATTTTACCTTATAAGCACTTTCCCAATCGAATTCATTGTTAGGGTCCGAGTTGACGTCTTCCGCTCTCTTCTTTTCATCCTCAATGGCGATTTCCAGAATATCCTTCAATGCTAAAGGAGGGTTGAGACGGATGGTGCCATAATTTGAGAAGTCTGAAAGCCCAATCTGGTAGAACAGTTCGAAGGCAACAGCTGCATAATCGATGAGATAGAGTTTCAGACCGTGCTGCACTGCCGCCAAACGCCTTTGCTCATCAACTATTCCGACAAAGGTATGATTGTGAAATAACTCGCAGAGATCCTTATGCTTGGTATCCCATACTGCCTTCCTTAGTTTCTTTATGGTCTGATACTTGACGGAAGTCCATTGGCGATTGTCATCATACTCGTATTCGTCGCCCTCTGTGGTTCCCCCATGTTCTTTTTGAGATTTCGGCTGCAGCATGGTGGTGATTTTTCGGTCACGTGTGTCGGCTCTCACCATATTATAATCATAAGTTTTTTTAGGTTTCGCAACGAGTGGTTGTGTGCTTTCTTCCGCTCTACTTGCCGATCTTGCAGCGGCCTTCTGTCCTGAGGAGTTGCCGGGAACGGCTTTGGCTGACGGAAGAAGTGCTTGTGTCAGTGCATAAGACCTAGAAGTGTCAACTGCCGCCAGCTTCTCTTGTAGCGATTCGCATAGTTTTTGCACGATTTCTTCCTCGTGAAGGAAGTTGACTTCCCGCTTGGTAGGATGTACGTTGACGTCCACCCGGTGAGGTTCAATATCCAAAGACAAATATGCAAACGGATGGCCGCCTTTTGGGAGAAACGGTGCGTATGTGGATTCAATCCCTTTCCTGATGGAAGAAGAATCTACGGAGCGATCTGTCCGGGAAGTTAGAACCAGTGCCTTGCTTAGGTCTATAGTCAAGAGGGGTTAGATCACTGTTGATGAAAAGAAGGAGCGTCGTTTTCTTGACATGATAATTGGCGTTACTTAGCATGCCCTTCGCTTTGAATCCAAGATAATCGTCTGAAACTTCAAATGGCAAGAGCTCATTCGCAACAGCATTGCCGTGAATTCGCCGGATACGATCAGTGGTTGTGGCCCCTGCCGTAGTAGATACGCCCACATCTGCATCACCGTACTAAGAGGATAATTTAGAACATGACTTGAAGAAGTTTCAAAGAAGATGCTACCTTCTTACAACTAAAAGCAACGCCTCCGCAATGCACGGCATATCTACCAACTAAATCAAGAATCTTGGTATATTCTTCCGAGGGACTGCGGAATGCTCGACGCCGACTAGGTACATTATAGAAGAGATCTTCGACCTATAGATGGTGTTAGAGTTTATGCGGTTTGATATAACCAACTCATGATGCCCGGACCCCGGTCTCAAGCATTGGTGGAGCATGTCAGGCTAGATCTGAATGCATATCGCATATTTATGTGCGGTATGCAGAGCCAGCCCATTTCACAAATGTCATCAAGTTACGGGTAGAGGGCGATGTAGTGCATTAGGGAAGGGGAACGCACAGTGATTTGTGTCCCCTTGTTGCGGTGTACCGGCTTTGGATTCGCAGGTTGACCCGGTTTTGGAGTAATTAACTTGGAATCTGAGTACGTTGCTCTATAATTTTTGGGCAAGGTTAATTGACTGAGCGTTAAAAGGTGCCTAGATGTCACATACCTTAAACCAATAGGTGAGTTTGCCGTTCTAGTCGTGATGGTCAGATGGGCAATGTGACTTATGCTCGCTAAGGCCTCGCCCCGGAAACCATAGGTTCCAATAGACTGGAGATCCTCAAAGGACTGCAATTTCGAAGTTGTAAACCTTTCACACAGAATGGGCAAGTCATTTTCCTAAAATTAATTTAACCAATCGGCTATCATGAGCGAATTCCGCCTCTATAGTGCCCAGGGCGCTGCTCACGTCAATTCCATGACCATTGTCTGAGATTTGGAGAAGCTTCAGCCCGCCATCTTTCACTAGTATATCGATGCTGGAGGATCCCGCATCAACGGAGTTCTCGATAAGCTCTTTCAGTGCGTGGACTGGGGCCACGATGATTTCACCAGCAGCTATCTTATTAACAACTACCTGGTCTAGAGGCTGTGCATAAACAGACGCCGAGTCAGCACAAGCCACACAGCAAGGAGCCCCGATAAGGCACGGCAAAGGAGCACCTTTATTCTCCGGGGAAGCTGAGGAGCAGCAGAAGCAGGAGAAGGGGTTTCTGCATCGTCTGCTTTTCTCTTGGAACCTCTTGAGTCCGCGGAAGCCATCGGGGTTGAGTTGAGAAGTAGAGAGTAGAGAAGTAAAGGGAAACTCTGGGAAAGACAGGAAGGCGGGGGTTGCCACACACACGCACGCACACACGGACAACGCAGCTATCTGAGCTTGATGCGCGAACACGACATGGATCATGGGTCGCCTGCCATGATTGGGAGTGTTACCCGGCTTGAAGGTTAAACTTTAGCTACAGGCATCACACACTGAGGTGATTGGGTTTATGGGTTTTGTTGTTAATACCCGCATTTGTGTAAGTATCATAGTTGTATGATAATATAATTGATGTGCTTTCTTTCTTCTCCTGTCCTGTTTACTTGTGCGGCTGTGTGAACTTTTGCGAAACTGCGCCTGCACTCGAGTAGGTTCTTATCGTTAATATCTACTTTTCCTTTTTGGGATAGTTTGTGTTGGCCATCAAGTATTTTGTATGGATTACGTAATATTTCGACTAGTAGGTAATGGTCCTTCAGCACGTGACTGTGGAGCTTCCCACAGTCCTTTTTTTTCACCTTTGGAAAAGTGTCCAGGGTCAAAATTCTTCGCAGAACCCCGCCATATCAACTTTGTTTTCAACTCAAAAACTATGGGCAAGGCCGGTAACCCTCGGAAAAAGGATGGCAAGAGAAAAGGTAGCCTTACTGCTTCTAGGCCACCGACCTCTGCAGAGAAGGCGGCCAATAACGCTCTCCGGGAGTCCATGATCTTACCTGTTGTTAGAAACCTCTCATCTACCTCGCCTAAAGAACGAGCGGAAGCCGTATCAGCGATAAACAATCTACTCCAAGATGCCGCTTGTCGCCAATTACTGCTCCACGAGAGAGTGGTACAGAGATTGATGGAAGAGATGCTCAATGACTCTTCGCAAGAGGTTGTTGTGTATGCTTGGGGTGCTCTCAGAAACATCTCAGTGGATGAAGGTTATGACCAGAGCATCTTTATGTACCGGAAGAATATTTTAACCCCAGTTTCAAGCGCCTTGCAAAAGGTATGAGACATTAAAGCCGGTTATATTCGCGAGGCTAATTATTTCATAGATCTCGTCTATGTTAAACTCTCTGCGCACCAGCCCAGGGTCCCTCAGTAGCACAGACCGGAAGATACTGTGGTTATATGCTGAAAATGTTATTAGCCTTGTCGCTAGCCTTAGGTAGTCCTGACTATTGAGCGCTTAATTTGTTGATCGATGCTGAGTGCTTTCTTTAGTGAGACAAGCGAGGCGGTGGTAGAGGCAATAGTCAAACTGGAGGTCTTACCACTTCTTATGGAAATTCTCAGCGAACCCTCGGAAAAGCTAGAAAGTTTGCATGAAACGGTAGCCCAATGCCTATACACTCTCACTGAGGAAAGCGACGATTTTGTCGAGGCTATTGTTTCGGACCCCCGCGGCTACGTTCCTTTATTATTGAAACTCCGTGATCAGTCAAGCCCCATCCTAAAGAGTCTCTATGTTTGTGGTATGGGCCAGTTCTCCAATAATATTACATACATTTGACTAAGCAGAGCTATATCACCTAGGTTCCCTCCATAATATATCACTCGCCCTGAAAGGGACCGATGTGGCTACTAGTCAAGAGATCTCTGATGTCAACATCGTACCGATTTTGACTAATTTTCTCAAACCAGCACCTCCCGCATCTCCTACCCATGACGGACAGGACTTCATCTTCAAGCAACTTGTTCTAGAAGTACTGGCTTCTATAGCAACGGAGGCAACAGATGGGGTTCCAGAAGAAGCCTTAGTCGCAGACCAGGGCGGTGATGCAGATCTTATGAGCGAAGATGGAAAAGATGTAGCTGCCCCTGAGGAGCTAGATGGATCACTACGAGCAGACATGGAAATGGTGGTGGGTGATGAGAGTAACCAAGAATCCCCAGGCTCGGCCGAAGGCACAGTGTTGCACTATTTGATTACAAGCACTGGGCCGGTGCTCCTATCGATTATAAAATCGGAGACCGGCGGTTCATTACCCATCCACACGCGAGCATTGGGTGTACTAAACAATATTGCTTGGACTGTTGATGCGACACTTTCCGAAGGGTCGGGGTTGTGGGAAAGGTGGCAGAAACTGGGTCATGAGATATGGCAGAACTGTGTTACGCCTGTCCTCGTTGCTAATACTGCAGATGTGGAGCTCGCGGAAGCGGTAACTGGACTTGCTTGGGCAGTCTCGAAATCTCTGAATGGAAACTTGGACGTTTCACAAGGAGAGCACAGGGCATTCGTTAGCCTCTATCATGCGGCGAATGCTGATGAATTGCGAACGAAATGCGTTGGCGTTCTTGGGTGCCTTGGCCTTGCCCAAGGGAGAATTGATGTCAATCAAGTATTCACCTTACACATCTTCCCTATCAAGATATGTCTGACCTGTCCAATAGGAAATTGGTGTTTTCCTTATGACTTTGATTGCTGGCGGCTCAGATACCCCGGTAAACCCGTTGGTAGAGGCACTCAATGCTATATTCGATATGTACGCCGATGCAGAATTTGATTATGACGAACCTGTGTTTGTCAAGAATGCCTTCCTTGATCACCTCTCAAGAGCAATGTCTGGGGTCAGGGTGGCTGTAGGCATCCCACTTTATCCTTCCCTAATATATCCCACACGATATCTCTAACGCCTTAGATGAATTTAGATTAGGAAAATCGATAAAAACAAGTTTCCAGAGGATCGACTGAGAGCAGACGATGCGCTGTTTAATCTGCAGCGGTTTATCGGATACAAGAAGAGGGAGAGAGAAAGCTGAGTACCCTCTTAGGAGCACAGTGTTCAATAGATAGCGCTAGTGATCAAACCTTCTACTGGATTCCCTAGACTGTGATTTTTCTATTCTGTATTCTAGATTTGTGGGTTATCCATTAAAAGTTAGCTGCTACTACACGCCCGTGTACCAAAAGTTCTGGCAACCCGGTTGGTATAGCGGTATAGCCCTTTTGTGTCACAGTACTAACTGGGGCGCCAGAACTTTTGGGACGCGGCTGTACTGTACGTATTAAGTTTCACGTATTACTCCTTGCCGACAAGGACATTTCTAGGCCTCACAAGCGACCAGCTACTGTAGCATGCATCATTCTCCGTCCTATTGCTGTCTACGATTGTAATTGAAATGTCAGCCTTAGGCACCGCGGAGTAGGATGCATATGCACGAACCATGCAGACCACAACACATCACTCGTGCATATATCCATGATTCGTGATTTTTTTAATTCATTTTTTCTTGAAGGAGATCTATTGACAAAATTTGGGACATACCAAATTTGCTCGGTAGTTCCAACATCAAATCCATATCCACCCAATCCTGTGACCGATCTTGAAACAAAAATAATAATGAGTAGTTACGCGAGAATACGCGCTTTCCAACACCCGAGAATATCCGGTTTGTTATGAGGTCAGCAACTCATTGTTGGTGTTCCCTCCCCCGCCCCCCCCTTCCTCATGTGATGTCACGAGCCCTTTTTTTTCCTTCCTCCCCTTCCAAGTCACCTAAAGTAGTATGTAAGGCCCGCGGGGCACCCCAGATAGGCAGATAGCCCTATGATGTGGGATGCCGTTCGGTAGCCACGGTAATCCCTAGGTATGACTTGAGCTTTTTGTCCCTGGCGCGGGGCGCTTATAGGTACCGTGCTAGTAGTCCGCTGGTAGCCTCGCGCCTAGTATCACATCTATAAGGGCGAAGTGGATGTGGGATAAGCAAGTGAGCGAGAGGCCATGTTCGTCGCATATAGGATGAATGACACTCTCACAGTAGATTAATTCCCCGAGTGCCCTGACTTTCTGTTACTGAGCCTTAGTTTCTGCCGCTGCCCGGCTGGCCAATAGGCTGACCGGCTGCTTGCGCGTGGGTGTGTGCCATCGAGTGATGGTCCGTGAATTGCACGTTCTAATTGTTTGGCTCATGTGCTTTCCCTGAAACATGGCAGCCGGGAATGATTCCTGAATTGGGCTACTATTTGGAGCAGCGGGAGGCTGCAGTAGACGAAGTACCGTGAGAACTCTAATAGTCAGACCATGTGCTAGGGCGTTGGAACTGCCTCTCCTAGGAAGGTTCGTGCCTCCCTCCATTTGTCTCAGAGAGTAGGTTTTTTTTTGGTGCGTTTCTCGATCCTTCCCCAGGGGAGGGATTTCCGAGGGGGGGGGGGATTTTGGACTGCCTGGTACATGGTCCGTTTATCCGAGCTTTTACGGCAGATGTACATCAGGTTTCTCATCCTTCCCCGCCTTGTCCAATGCCTAAGTTAACTCCATGGACCCGTGTTTCTTCTCGTGATCCGGGTCTATAAACAAATACTTTCCAAGAAGAGGTACAGTAGGTTTTAGATCCCGCGCGGGTGACAGAGGCTGTGACCTCGGGGCTTACTGCCGCCCAGTGGAAAGCTGAGCGTCATGCAATATTAACTGTGTAATTAATGCTGGTGGGAGTGTAAGTTGCGGGTACGCGGTTGTTGGAATGGCGTCGTTGGGTGAGAGGCAGGTGGTCACTGGAAGTCACTCGATACACAAATCCGAAATGAGGTGCTACTTTAGCTGAATCGTTTATTCGGCGGGGTTTCTCAGGCGATGGTTGGTTCACTCTGTTCCTTTGCCGCCTTAGAGCCCCTAAGAAATCCCAATTTTGGGTGTCCTCCTTAATGGCGGTTGTGGCTTGTGGGCATAAAGGAGTTTGAGGCGCAGTCGCAGCTTATGCCCTCACATGAGTGGCGTAGTAAAATAAACTCTTTTCTGTAGTAACAAGTGTCGACTAAAAAATTTCGAGTTAGGCTGCTACATCTAGATCAGTAGATTTGGTTGGGAGCTGAACAGCTATTGTAGGGTAAGTATATTATGGTAACAAATCCTAGTCTTCCGAGCTAGGTGGAAAAAAGCCAACCGTATCCGGGTTAGCGTAGAAGACTCTATGCCCAAGAAATGTTTAACATAGCACTGCTCAGGGGAGGCCTATGTTGGCTAATTTATATATGCCGGTTTCTGGAGGGCGAGCGGGCCGGCTGAGACACATTGACCGAGGATCTTGTGCTAGTTTACTGGCTGAAGCTGGCTTTAACAATTTATCAGTAACACCTGCTCTCCGTCAAGTGAGCAGTGAGTGAAGGCAGCGCTGATGCACGGGAGTCCAGCTGTTAGCACGAGGGAGCTGTAACTACAAGGAAGAAGAAAAACATGTACCAGCAACCGCTGGCTGCTGTCATGACATCCTTGGGCTCAGAGAAGTCAAAGAGGGGTATCAACACTCCTCCAAGGAAAGGTGTGCCTTTCAATTTTCCTAGGGGAGGAACTTGAGGGATTCACGTGTGGGCTGTATGGGGGGCTAGAGACTAGAGGATTGGTAGGTAATGATAAGTAGATAGTAGTGATTGGATATTCCCCCTTTTTTTTTTGCGAGTGAGGAGGGTTTCTCAGTAAGTATCAGTGGCAAATACGTCCTAAAGAATTAAATTTATAAATACTAGACAATATTTACTAACCCTATAATCTCCACACCTTAGGAGGGGTAGCCAAGGTGACAATATCAATAATAGGAGGCAGCCGGGCTTTGGGTCTGTGCAAGGAAATATTTCGAGGGGGCACGTATTCCAGGTAAGCATCAAGGCCGCCAAACACACCCTCACACCGAGTGACTCAAGTGCCAAAATATTTATCTTTCACTACGATGGGGTATAAGTTAGGGAGTTGTGCCCCACTTTCAGGTGTGTCGTTGCCAGTATTGGCACAAGGTGATTGTCCAGGAGCAATGACACGAGTGGCCTCCTGTAACGACAGACTGCCGGCTCCTATGGACTGGCTGTATTCTAGCTAATGCTTGCCTATATGCTGTGTGGTATGCTTTTTTACGAATTTCACAATGCAGCGTGAAGAGTGCCCAATAGCTTATGATTGGAAAGGAATGGTACCTTAATTACTTCTCCCTCCAAGGCCCACATCGTGCCAACCCTGTGGCACTCATTTTTATAGAGGAATTCCCAGACGGGGGCTGGTAGAACCCTGGACTTTGCTACAACTGATACAGTATTGAGAGGATCTTAGGTTTTTTACCGGTACAGTAACTACTCATGACTCGGGGTTTTTTTGGGGGAGAACACGGTAAGTTTACAGGCAACCAATTCCGAGAGATGGTTCCACAGTATTAGTATCGCTTGGGATGTGTGGTTCCCTGAAATCCAGCTTTCAGTGCCATAAGTATTTGCCCCAAAGTTGACATTACATGAAAAAAATATAGCTGGCGCAGTGGTTAACATGTCAAGAACCAATTAACCCCTGCTGCAATTAACAGGAGTTCAATTCGCGCTTGTAATGAGTTATTATTGAACGATCCGTCATGTAGGGTAGGATTATTAAAAAAAAAATCCTGCCCTATGGGGACTAGGAGATTGGAGAACTTGGCCCTCATTAAAAGGGCTGTGGGGCTTATCAATCATGCTACGAGGAGGTGAACCAGACTCTAGACCTTCAGGTTGGCGATCGGCGGGGTATGAGAAAAAATGGAAATTTGCTTTTGCTTCCTTTATCTTGGAAAAGGTGCAGTGGGTCCTGGAAGCTATAGACGCTTTAGCCATTTTCACTCTAGGAAGCTATGTTCTTCCCATCTGCTTCCTTGTAAACATATTATTTTTCCAGCAAAGCGAGGTGCAGATAGTGCCTAGTGAAATACAAGGTTGGCAGGTGCCGGACTAACACGGCCATGATAAATACACGGTGTTAAAATAAGATCCGAGCAATACTATACCAACCTACCGAATAGGGACCAATTGCGTTATTATATCGGATCGCACTTCTCAAACTCGTAGTACTCGAGTACAGTAAACAAGCGAGACTAGGAGCCCCCCACTAGCTGCATTCCCCTCCGGTTGTGGTTAGCCTCCAGCGTACAAAGAAGCATTATGGCAGCTTCTACATGGCGAATTTGGAGAATCCCTAAGGACTGTTTCCTTCCTTCTCTTCTTACTCTTTCAGTAAGGATACCAGCTAGCTAACGACTCTGAGAAGAGAAGATGCACAGGGGATAACTAATCAAGACACATAACAATAGAGACTTAAAACGTGATGGCATTCGTGCCCATCAGAGGGCGCAATTGCTCTTTCCACTTCTGCCCACGCTCTCTTTTTCCCAATACTTAAATTATCCTCCCTTTTCTCTATAGCCCTCAATATTCGTCACCTATCTGTAATTCTAGATATCTCTACTTTGTAGTTTCCCCTGTAATTTTTATCTCACCTGCTTTCTACTGACGAAGAGCAAAATCTAACCAACGCTTCTTCCTTTTTCCTCCATGCACTTCCCTCTCTTCATATTTACCCCTTTTTTAATTTTTTCCCTTCTAGTTGGGACT
>Ga0307510_10012052_pt1 | contig 10249 bp, 12 predicted proteins | sample 12_EM_MG_FD_207224 | JGI IMG/M metagenome (GOLD analysis project Ga0307510, IMG submission 207224) | Populus trichocarpa ectomycorrhiza microbial communities from riparian zone in the Pacific Northwest, United States - 12_EM | ecosystem: Host-associated > Plants > Roots > Unclassified | place...
AATTGGGTATAGTGGTTACCCAATTCACCTCCTCATCCCTGTTAGTCGAACATCCCCTGCTAGTAAAATATTCAAAACTTAGGCGCTGTACCTTCGTACAACTGTGTACCATCCTCTACCCCTAACGAGCACTACTACCGTGCATCCAAACACAGGGGGATGCTGTACGGCATTCTATGCAGGTGAGAGGTACGCATATAAGTTACGATACATATTGGCGACTCGGTGTGCCGGGGGCATTCTCCGACCCAGGGGCGGAGGAGAGTCTCTGACTTCCCTCGGACTGATTGTGATATGATTTCTAATTAGCCATCCCACGCACGTTGGATATGTGAAATACCCGATGATTAGTTATTCTATCTTACCCTCTGCGCCTCGCTGAGGTCGATAGAGTTAAACGCTGACGGAACTAATCAATGCTGTGACCCCAAGACCTTATTTTCTCCTAGTACTTGCAGGCATGTACCTGAAAACAGGGATTCTCAAATATAAGGAAACAAAAGAAACTGTCCGCCCTGATTTTCGGATACTTTTTTTCATAAGCTTTTTCCACTTCGGGTTCTATTGACTATCTAAGTTCATCAACCCGTTGATCGGTCCTACAAACTTTAATACCCTGTCATTCCCGCCTTTTCGGATACTTCTCGCCTGGCACAAGTACGAGTAGCTCCTTCTTCTCCCCGACCATGGACAACTGTGCGTGTGGAAAAAATTTCAATTAACCTACTGTGCCACGCCATAACGTATGGTGATACAGTTATCACATTGTGCAAGTTTAACTTCACCTCTCGTTCTCGCTCGGGTTCCGGCACACACAAACCACCGACTGACTGCCACTTCCCTGACTTCCACTCCACCATCACTCCACTTGAAACATATAGTGCACCACAGTCACTCACCTCACCCAACCCAACTCCCACCCGGGGAACCCATAACCCACCTCCAAACTCAAATATCATATCATAAACATGCCAATATAATTTCTGCCACCCACCTACAAAGTCTCGACTGGAAAGGATGCAAAAAACTCCGACAGCCGACTCCCCATAGCCACTGCCGGTACCGTACTGGACCATGCAACGCAACCCACCCCCACAATCCGCCCATACCCTATCCAATCCTATCTCTCTCCACTCATCATCGGGAAAGGAAAAAGAAAGTTTTTTTTTTTAAAAAAAATAGAGTAAAAATATTGTTACGCGTCTCGCGGAACCTGATCCGTGGGTGGGTAATTTTAGAAAAAAAAAGGGAAAAAAAACTAGATTGACGTGCATAGGCCAAGAGTACCGGTACAAGTACCACAATACTATGCTGTAGTGGGTCTCTCGATCGGTGGGGACAGCGGGATGCTGTTAAGGTTATTCCCCCCCCCAGCTATCCAGGGATTTAGGATGATAATTCGGTGATGATGTTGCTTGATTACACGGGCAGTCGGGGGTATCAGGGCCCATGAGGGCTGTAGGGGAACTGAAAGGATCCTGAGAGTGGCTGGGGAGTTGGGGGGGGGGGGGGTTCCGGGGTCTTGGGTTTTGGGTTTTGGTCGGGAGAGTATCATAGGTGGGTGTCGGGTGGTGTCATATTAGGGCTAGAAACCGATCACGGTACTTTACGTTGGGGCGGAGGAGGAGTCTTGGTGATCGGGTGTTTGAGCGGCTAAAGAGAAGTCGGAAGAATACTGGCGGTGAGGTTTTGATGGTTTACGGATAAGGTACCCGCGTGGGGGCCAAGCGTATTGCATAAGCCACGGTCTCAATTGCGTTTTCTGTGCTACTGGCCAAGCTCCTATACGGAGTTCTTGGAGGTGAGTGGGGACTCTGATGATCGGGTATCATACTTGTGGTGTGTGAATGCTACGGGGGGGGTTCTGACAACATGGCTTCGTAATGGTCCCGGATGTCAATTACTCAATAGGCTCATTCGCTTGCAGTCCCCGTGAAGAAGGTTAACTTAAAGATCACTCAGCCCTGTCCGGATGTATTTCCCTGTAAGATCACATGGGAAATAGCCAACCCTGGCCGTGTACTATATGTGCTTTGTCAGAGCAGTTCCTGACAAAAGGGAACAAGCCTCGTTCCACCGGCATACCCTCCCAGCCCAACCCTGCGCTTTCTGGACCCCCACTATCTCTCAAATCTAGTTATTCCGTCCACTGTGGAAATGATACACAACCGAGTGATCATCCATGAGCCGGTGAAAGAGATGCAAAAAAAGCAATATATACTATCATGCTCCACGGGGTAAGAACGGATGAGCCAGCGATCCGAGGGAACTGGGGAAGGTGCCCTAGGGGGAGAACTCCGTCCTATAGGGAAGGCCAGGAGCAAAATAAAGTTCCCAACATAAGTGCCCAGAGCGAGTCGCCGGTCTTGCCTTGCTAGGGTCTGATGCTTGAGCATGTAAAAACCACCCCTTAAAGTCAGTTGGAAACTCTTCGTGTTTGAGACAGAAAAAAAAAAAGCGCAGGAAAGTGCAAAATGCCTTGACTAAATAACATTTCGAGCCAACTTGAACCTTGCCACGTAAGCCAAACGCGAGCTGCAATGATATCAAACCGCTAGCCAGGGCAAGAAGCGTAGAGACCGTTATTCAAATATTCAAATGCATGGGAGAACTCAGGCAGGGCGCCAGAGCTCTCGCACTAGGATGCGGGAGGGGGGCCATCGGGAGCTCTACCCTCCCTTAAGGTAAACCAGTAGGGAAGCTGCGCACCCTGTTCCTGGGGGTCTGGAACAGGCAATTGCAACAGGAATTGCACCTTTCCCTTTTATCCGAGTATTTGCGGCGGTTCGAGAAGGAATTTAAACAACCTGGGCATATGATCCTTAACTATTTTCTGTCGCTGAGGTATTACTAAGGGGTCCTGCTATCAACGATAGCATGGGAGGAAGCATGTGAGAACTGCAATTCTTAGAATACCATTCGGACCCTCTTTATAGAGATAGATAGATAGATAGATAGATAGAATAGTGAGACAGACCCAACCCACGTCTTTTACTAACGGCATATCTCAAACACGTATTATATTATACTTCAAGCCGATATCCCAGATAGTATTAAAGCTCATGATCAACTCCGGGAAATACATAATACATACAGCATCCCTAAACAGACCCCACTTCTTAATCCAGGGATCCCGCTCCCCACAGGTGCACCCACAGATCTTCCGGCAGCTTCATAAACGAGCCCAGCGGACTTCTCGCCGGCAATTAGGAAGTTGGAACTGCAAGAAGTATATTCACATAAGGCGCCAAACTGCATTACCAATATTAGGCCCCAAGGCCGAGTAGCCATGGGGGGAGAGCGCTTCCAAGCGGGTTATCCCAACATTGCATAGAATGTTCGAATGTTCTGGGCCGAGGGGTATTACGGGATTTTGAAGGTCACCTGACCTTAACCATTACCTCGATGGACTGACGCAGAGACTGCAGGTAATCCATATAGGCCTCTTCACAAGAGGGTATTGTAATGGTTGAATGTATCGTATGCGTAAACGTACCGCCCATATCGCCCTGTCCAAGGATGCTATATAGCCTAAGCAGGTGGGGGAGGCATAAGGCGAAAGTTAACTACCTCTGCATTATAATTTCTTCCAATTCACCATACTTACACCTTGAGCTTCCATGCTCACATGACCAAAGATACGGACAACGGGGTGTAGGGTCAACCAAGAAAGATAATCACCGCATACCCATCCCGGTCACTAGCCGGGGGGTCCCAGTTGGGTGATATTTGATGATGACAGCGATCCCGCATATGCGCCCCAAATCTAGAGCTAAGAGGCTTGTGAAGCCAAGGCAAAGCTTGATCTTCCCAACAGATTCCTTCTCATGCGGCCCGAGTGATGCCCGAAGACGCGGCCTTAGGCAATGGCTAAATCAGTCTATTAATCCGTCATTAATCGCAGGGTTCACCGGGTGGAATAGGCAGGCGCGTTCACGTGCTCCAGCCCACATGCGGACCCCCCAAAGCTTATATCGGGAGTGCGCACATCTTCCTCTATGATAATTTTCATTCCCTAGGTGACGTATATACAACCGGGGAAGAAGCGGAGGAGGACCTCGCCTTTTGAAATGGGTACATATTACACACACCTTGGGCCAATCCAATGTAGTAGAGTCCAATCTATTAGTCATTTGGCACTTTTTTTTCCATTTTTTTTTTTCATATACCGGCATTCGGAGGGTCCTAAGATTCGAGTCGCCACCCCTTACAAATTATGCGCCTCGGAGGCCAAAGTGCAAGGTTTTCAAAGAAAAAAAAAAAAAGGAAAGGGATGACTTGACAAAAGCCATTTACTGCTACCACCATACCGTAACCGGTACTCAAGTGTGTGGGGCTTTGTTTTTTTGCACATCAGAATGAAAATGGGGTCATTCGGGTTCCTTTTTTATATATCTATTTTTGTTGCAAATCAAAAAGTCCTGGAGTTTTCGCACTTTTTAGATTATAGCTCAACTCGCACGTATAATAATCCACTCGTTTGCTGCATTTCAACCATAACGGCCAGCATGGTCTTTTGGTTAGGTAGATTTGAGTTTTAGCAAGCAAGCAAGGAGTCGATTTTCAGTGAAAACTATATATTATACTGTATGCTCGTGCCAAGGTTGTGGTTCGGCATCACAGCCCGAGGGACTCTAAAGAGTGCCTGCAAGCTCAACGTGACTGACTTTGTGGCTTCTGATGGCATTAGTGGTGCGACCGAATTGAAGCCTAACACATTATATAGGAATTGCTACTTTCGATTCGGCTGTGTGTGTCCAATATTCTAGTTTACATCTGTTTTCATGACCTTGCTTGTCGCTCAATACTGGTAACCATTAGCCTCAAAGCCATATTGAGCCACAAAGTCATGTTGTGCCACAACGTTGTATGGTAGCCCACAAAGTTACGTTGAGCTGATAAGTCACGTTGAGGTTTTTCTTTCCTTTTTCTTTCATGTGTTTATTCTTTGCTGGCTTTCTGTGGGCTCATCGCCTGGTCTTCCCTACTAGTCACCCCGAGCCGACAGGCACTCTTGGGAGTGCCTCTGGGTGCTCGCAGGCTCACAAGCAGAGATAGTGGTGCCTAACCACAGCCTTGGCACGAGTGTGTGTGTAGATATATTTATGTATATACAAGTGGAGCGAAAACTCTGTTGCCTCTCCATCTCAAAGCATCCTACATACACACGGCTTGCGACCTCTTCACAAGGTAAGTTGACCTCTTTCTTTTTTAATTCTTATGTAAAATCTCACATACATTTGAAAAGCTAACGGTAAATACCGGTAGGGAACCAAGGGATTTAAGGGAATTAGTAGTATAATTAAAGTTTAAGGTTTGTAAGGGTGTTCCTTCCCCCCCTCCCTTTTTTTCTTTTCTTTTTTCTACAATAGGAGAACATCAATGCACTCGGCCTATGTATAATGATTACAATGATAGAGTCCCATCGTAAGATGGGTAAATTCTAAAATTGTATGAGTATTATAATTCACGGGTCCTGAAGGATACGAGGGTTGTGCGACTTCCTTTCAGGAAATTGTACTCGTGATAAGAATAAGTCTTCAGACAACACGCAACCCGCGCAATACCACAGAGACTCAAATGGATGCCATAGCCAAAATGAGAGGTTTTATTACCAGATCCCATGCTCCTAGAGAGGGAGGGGGTCAAATACACGGGCCTTAGTATTAATAGTCATTATAGTTGCGGTTGCGGTTCTCGTAGTGGTCTGGTTTTGCTGGGTACTATCGTGGTTGCGCCGGTTGTCGGAGGACCTATTCTCACCGGGAGTAATGCTCCGGTTCATTTGTCCCTTCAAGTATACTACTACCAGACTTGATGGCCTCTTGTGAATGCAGCCGCCTTGAAGCTAATACTTTCATATTATTTTCTTTGCTTTTATATTTAATTTGGTTTGGTTTCTCTTGTATGAATATATGATTTGGATCTATCTAACAATTTTTGCAATAGTTTTAACGATGACTGTGAAGTTGAAGTATATTCCTTCTGCTTCGGTTTCTCCTTCCTCGGCCTTGGACCCTACCTCCACTTCTGCTCTGCCTCTCCCACTTCTGCTTCTACTCCCGCTCCTACTTCTACTTCTATATCTACTTCTGCTTCTACTTCTACTTCTGCCTTCAAGTTGGCTTCCGCTTCGGCATCGCACTCAACTTGAGCTTCTATTCATACTTCTGCTTCTGCCTTACCTTCTGTATAAGTTTCTACTTCTGCATTGGCTTCTACTTCTCCCCCCCTCTCTTCTTCTCCTTCTGTTTCTACTTCTGCCTTCGCTTCCGCTTCCGCTTCCGCTTCCGGTTTTACTGGCGCTTCTGCTTCTACTCCTACTTCTGTACTGTAAAAACTCGGATACTTGGCTTTGCTAGGACGTTGGACTTGCCGCTCCGAATAAGGACTGTGTTTTTTTTACTTTTTTTTGTCCCGTGGGGCCTGTTTTTTGGTGTGATTTCCCCGCCTTTTCCAGAGGAGGAAATTTTGGACTACATAGCACGCGGTCCAATTATTCGAGTTTTTAAGGTATTTTGTTCGGCCCTGAATTCCCTCCCCTTTCCTCCGACTGTACCGTTCGCTTTTTCTTCGGCTTCTATCTCGTCTTTGCCTCCTTCTTTGGTCTCGGTTGTTGTCTCGGCAGCGTCTTCCACTCTCGCTTTTGTCGCGTCCCCTACGATACATCCGATCCCGCCTGCTACCACTAACCCCACCTTGTTGGCCACGACCTTTGCTTCTACTACTACTTCTTTCTACATTACCTTTCTCCACCAGTATCAGTGTTCGCAACGGTCTGGGGCGGCCGCGGGGCCCGACGGGGCGACTGCCAACAGCCCTGGACGGGACGGGACGGCAAAATGTGGTCTACTCTCATCCTGGAAACCTCAGGACGGCATGTCCTGAAACGCAAGAAAAGTTAGCGTGGGGGGTTACAGAGAACCGCCGGGGACAGTGGAGGACTTCAGGTGACTACGAGGGACTGCGGTGGTCTGCCGGGGACTGTATATGAATCCTATCCACCCAATTTCCTTACATTCTCCCCGAGCAAATACAGAAATTCATCGAATAATATCTAAAGACACGAATGAAATCTAGTAGAGGTAAATATGTGTGGAAATTTTCCCATGATGTACGGCTAGGCTAGGACATTAGAAAAGAACCAAGGCTTGATAGACGAATCCTGTCCACTTATAATCTTCCGGTTCCTACTTTTCTTCCTTCTATTGCATCATCAAACCCCGGCTCATGACCGATGAACACTCCGAGTCCACATCACAAGAAACCATATGGGATTTAGAAACGAATCCCCTTATGATACTACAATATTTGTTATCTTTACTTTCTACAGTAGGAATATTTGATAAGAAATCTGTGGTATATTTGAGTCATCTAGGAACAGGATATGAGCCTAAGTTTAACGGTTATTTCCAAGGAAGTTAACAGTAATTAACCTATCCTGAACGTCCCTGCTCTTCTACCAAAATTTTAAAAGGTCAATAGCCTACGGGAATGAAAACTTGAGATATATCTATTTTCTCTCTATTAGTGTGCAGAGGATCACCCACTCTACAACCTAAGAGAGGAATATGATTCTCATTGGATATGTGGTTGGACATCCTTTTGTGGTTGAAGATGGACAATATTTTCCTGACAAAGTACTACTGTACTCCGGCTGCAGAGTTTCCTCGCCATATAACGAGAGAAAATGCGGTATCTCACCCCCACCTGCGACGTATGATGCAATACAAACTGATATGGTGGAGAAGGCGAAAGAGGCGGGATCGTCACCGCTGCTCATAGTGGTTGGACTTGTTCTTTACAAGCTAGCCACAATTGAAATCCGCAACCTCCTAAAATCTCGTGGCTTATGACAAATAGTACTGTAGGTAGGTTTTGTGGCATTTATGATTGGCAAGTCGCTTTTGGCGTGAGCGGGGGTAGAAAATTTGCTTTCTCAGCTTCTGACCCCAGACAATACGGTAACGCAACGCCACACAGGCGTCGCGGAGAGACGGGTAAAAAAGACTGGCCAGATTAGCAGTCCTCGATATGTAGTGGTATAATAGGGTGTTGATATATGCCTGGGAGTTTCACTGTTCAAGGTAAGGAAATGTACTATGGAGTTCGCACCGCATACCACATGATTTCTAGCCGGTACTGCATTTCCTGTAACCGAGTTCATGCGCACTGCACATAATACGTAAAAAATAAAGATAATAATAATCAAACGCCTCGGTTTTGCTGGCAAAGTGGGAGCTGAAAATGAAGTAATTTAGAGTGAGCTAAGCACCAGCTACATCTCCTGCTTCCATAATATAATACTCGCAATTGCCCGACGTTTGTAAAAAGGACCGCCATTGCATACGGGCAAAATCTCGGGGCTCCGGGCAAGATTTGGCCCATATGCAATAGCAGTCATTTTACAAACGTCAGGCAATTACGAGTAAGGCATGGCACGGTAAGGGAGACGAGGTCGAAATTCCAATCAGAGGGGTCTTTCTGCTGAAATGAAGCTTGGTCACAATAAATCAGCACTGAAAAGTGCGAAACTTATTTTTTTTCATTATTGATGAGTTGACAATTACCTCGACCGCCTTATGGCAAGACCCGGGTGCTGGTATGGGTTATGATTCATAGATTTACGGCACAAGAGGGAATGGGGCTTGGTATTGGTGATAACTATGATAATTATCAAACAAACTATAACCCGACGACAACCGACGGCCCAACAGCATAAACTGACCGGGTCATCCTGAATGAGCTGCGGCGCAACAACAACCTATGGCCTTCCATTCCATTATCCCTACGGAATGATCACCGCCCGCCTGGCCGATTAGTCTGTGACTACGGTAAGTGTTCCGAAGTGAGTTGTCAAAAAAACCGGTTTGGGTCCAAAGTGAGCAAGGCTTAATACAAGCTCACACAGACAGATACATCCTGAAACACAAATCTAAGCTTAACAATCCATGCAAAACCTTAACATAAGCCCCCCCGAAGAGTCGGGGGGGACGATTACTCCCTCACAGCCGCTCATGCTTGCATATTCGTCTACTCCAGTATTATCAAAACACTTAGGCAACCCAACGTGAGCAAGGAGGAACGGACGAACGAATGATTCAACAAAGGCAGGCCACAGCGCAATCAGCCTTACCAGCTTATTTTTTCGTTTTTCCATTTTTAACCTCACGATACGAGAAGGCACAGCGAGAACCGACTGATGACGGCCAGGATCTATCGGTCATGCGAAAAGCGAGTTGATGATGTCCAGAAGGATACGCTTATTACCGGCCGTTCGTAAAATCGAGTTTCACCTTGTCAGGATTTGATAGCCCCAAACGAGCAACCAATCGCGGGTTAATAATAAAGGGCTGAGGACGCGAACATATTGCTATGATATCCCATTTTTCTATTTGGTCTAGGGGCTAGCCTTCAGAGGGAGGGGGGGGGATCTTTTGCCTTGAAGCGGAGATTAGAACCCGGCGACAGAGAGGCTCGGTTTGGGGTGATAGTGCTGGGATTTAAAAATGGGAGAGATTGGCTTCGGTTACTCACGAATCATCACTCGAGAAGACAGCACCCCGCAGACTCACCTCAGACATTCGTACCCTCGTAAGGCTGTGCGGCTGAAGTTCTTGGTGTGGGGTGTCACAAAAAGCTTAGCTGCACCAATGGTAGTTACTTTAGGCGAAGGCGAGGCATTCAGCGGGGGTTTTACGCTTGGCCCTCGGTTCCTCCATTGCAAAAAAGCCGGGAGGTGAAAATAGGCTTTTTGTTGTTTCCTTTTTCGTACTTCGGTGGGGTTAAGGATTCTCTCGTACGACAGGCAAGAAGCGACCGATAACAGGGATTAATAAACATGTGGCGGCAAGTCCGTGCGTATCGGCGGGCCCATGCAAATGGACCTTTTCTGTTATCGGGAGGTGGTCGGGGACGGGCAGAGGATTCGAGAGGACAAGGGGTGATGAATTTGGATATTGGCTCAGATACGCACGGATCCATTGGCGGTGTTACAAGTATGGTGAATCCCTGTCGTCGAGGATGGGACTTCATGCCCGGGAAGAGGACTTCTTGGCCGAATGAGCCTTTTCGCAAAACGGTGTCGGGACATTCCGGTGGGGTTTAAAATCTGGGGGCTAATTTATTTGGGGAGTTGGGAGTAAATATACACGGAATGTGTCGTTTCCATCATGGCCATGCTGAGCGGTGCGCGCATTGGGATGTTCTGAGCACCAAGCTGCTTTCTGACAACATAGAGTCGCACAAC
>Ga0307510_10012053_pt1 | contig 10249 bp, 13 predicted proteins | sample 12_EM_MG_FD_207224 | JGI IMG/M metagenome (GOLD analysis project Ga0307510, IMG submission 207224) | Populus trichocarpa ectomycorrhiza microbial communities from riparian zone in the Pacific Northwest, United States - 12_EM | ecosystem: Host-associated > Plants > Roots > Unclassified | place...
CGCCCATTCGATGTCCTGCGGCCAGTGATTGCGGCCGTTAATGATGATCATGTCCTTGGCGCGGCCGACAATGTAGACATAGCCGTCGCTGAGATACCCCATATCGCCGGTGTCGAGCCAGCCGTCGGACATGCAGGCCGCGGTCGCCTCGGGGTCGCGGAAATAACCGACCATCAGCGACGGGCCGGTGCACCAGATCTTGCCGATCGCCCGCTCGGGCAGCGGCGTGCCGTCTTCCTCGCGCACTTCGATCTTCATGTCCCGCGCGGGCTTGCCGCAATTGACGATGGCGCGGAAACGCTGCGGCCGATCCTGGCCGTGCGCCACGCCCGACAGCTGCGTCTCCTCGACCAGTTCGACGCGGATGCCCTCGCCCGGTGGCATGATCGACACCGCCAGCGTCGCCTCGGCCAGACCGTAGCTGGGCAGGAAGGCCGAAGCCTTGAAGCCGGCATCGGCAAAGGCATCGACGAAATGCTGCATCACGTCGGGGCGGATCATGTCGGCGCCATTGCCGGCAACGCGCCAGCGCGACAGGTCGAAACGATCCGACACATGGCTCAGCGTGCCGATGCGGCGCGAGCAGATGTCGTAGCCGAAGGTCGGCGAGTAGGAGAGGGTGGTCCCCTTGTTGCGGCTGATCAGATCGAGCCACGCCAGCGGGCGGCGAGCGAAATCCTCGGTCTTGAGGTAATCGGCTGAGACCTGGTTGGCGACCGGCGACAGGAAGCAGCCGACCAGCCCCATATCGTGATACCAGGGCAGCCACGACACGCAGCGGTCGCTGCCTTGCAGTTCCATATTGTGGCTGTGCGCGGCGAGATTGTTGAGCAGCGCGTGGTGCGTGATGGCGACGCCGTGCGGGAAGCGCGTCGAGCCACTGGAATATTGCAGATAGGCAATGGCCTGCCCATCGGCATGCGGCAGCGCTGCCTCAGGGGCGGGGCGACCCGCGAATTCGGACCAGTCGATGCCCTCGGCGCCGACCAGCCGTGCGGCCTCGCCGGCCATCTGGGCCAGTTCGGGCGGATAGATCAGCATCGTCGGGTCGCAGCTGGTGAGCTGCACGCGGAGCTGCTCGATATAGGAATCGCGCCCGCCGAACGAGGTCGGCAGCGGCAGCGGCACGGGCCAGCCCCCGGCATAGATCACGCCGAAGAACAGGGCGGCGAAATCCGGGCTGGTCTCGGCGATCAGCGCGATACGGTCCTCGGGCTTGACGCCGGCTGCAATCAGGCGGCGCGCCATGGCCAACGCATCGTCGCGCAGTTCGGCATAGAGATAGGGCCGCGTCAGCGTGCCGCGCGCGTCATGGAAGTTGAGCCCGCGCACCCCTTTGGCGGCATAATCCAGCGCCTCGCCGAGCGTCGCGAAGTCCGCCAGGCGGCGCGACAACACATCTTCGGTCGGCGTCGGGAGAAGAACCGGCTTTTCCGCCAGCTTTTCCCCGGAATCCGCTACGTCGATCGTCATAATATCTTAGCGCCCTTGCCTGCGGCTCTCATCCCGGCCGCTTCTTGTGAAGCGTGCACCACTGACGTCACCAAGCGTTCAAAATCGGTTCCGACTGTGGCACAATGATGGCGCTATGTCGCTGGATGGGGTGCGTTCTCGTCGCGCTGAACGCGCCCGGCGGCCGATACCGCCGCTGGACTCGGCTGCGCTCGAGCGGTTGGCGCTGCGTTATGTCGAGCGATTCTCCACCACCCGCGCCAAACTGGCGGACTATCTGCGGCGCAAGATTCGCGAGCGCGGCTGGGACGGGCCGGCGGCCGATCCGGCGGCGATCGCGGCGCATCTGGCCGAGCTTGGCTATGTCGATGATCGTGCCTTCGGCGAGGCGCGGGCCCGGGCAATGGGGCGCCGCGGCCTCGGCAAGCGCCGTGTCGACGGGGCGTTACGCCAGGCCGGAATCGAGGAAAGCGACGCCGAGGCGCTGGCACCGGCGATCGTCGACCAGGCGCTGGCGGCGGCCCTGACCTTCGCGCGGAAGAAGCGCATCGGCCCGTTCTCGAGCGAAATCGGCGACCGCGCGTTGCGCGAGAAACAGCTGGGGGCGATGGTACGTGCAGGCCATGACTTTGGTTTGGCGCGACGCATCGTCGCGATGGCGCCGGACGACGATGTTTCCGTGCTGGACGAGGCCTGATTCACCCGCTTTCGCCGCGGCTGTTTTCCGTGTTACACGGCGCTACGGGGGCTTGTCGTATGCGTAACGAACCGCAGATCGCGCCGGTGGCGGGGCTGGACTGGAGCGATGTCGAAGACGACGCGCCGGCCGGCGAGGCCGGGCTGTTGGTGTCGGGCACACTCAAATGGTTCGATGTCACGCGCGGCTTCGGATTCCTCGTCGCGGACCAGGCCGGGATCGGCGATATCCTGATCCACTTTTCCGTGCTGCAGGATCATGGCCGACGCAGCCTGCCCGAGGGCGCGCGTGTCGAATGTCGTGCGGTGCGGCGCGATCGCGGCCTCCAGGCGAGCGAGATATTGTCGATCGATCTCGGCAATGTCGTCGAGCCGCCAGTGCGCGTGCGGGGTGGCGACCGGGTCGACCCGGCCAGCCTGATCGAGTCGGCGGGGCCGTTCGAGGCGGTGACGGTGAAGTGGTTCAACCGCCTGAAAGGCTATGGCTTTCTGGTGCGCGACGCGGATTCGGCCGACATCTTCGTGCATATGGAAACGCTGCGCCGCGGCGGGCTGGGCGAAGTCGAGCCGGATCAGCCGCTCCAGGCGCGAATCGTCGAGGGGCACAAGGGGCCACTGGCCGTGGTGGTCGAGCCTTGCGCCTGACCCGCTTCGTCGGGCAAGCGGGCTTCCGGCAGCGATAACAAGGCGAAAGCCCGAACGCGCAGCCTTTTCACTGTTCACCGTCCGAGAGTTTTGATCAGGGCGCCGTCGAGGGAATGTCGGGAATGAAGCGACTAATCGGGGCCGTGGTGGTGATCGCGCTGATCGCGGTGGCGGCATGGTGGTGGTGGAAGCCTTCGAACGACGGCCGGATCCCCGTTTACGGCGTCGCCATCGCGGCAACCTATCCGCATGATCAGGCGGCCTTCACCGAGGGTTTGTTCTTCCAGGACGGATCGCTCTACGAAAGCACCGGCGAGGTTGGCGAATCCGGCTTCCGGCAGAGCGACGTCGCCACCGGCCGTGTGATCAAGAGCTATGACTTGCCGGCGCCCTATTTCGGCGAGGGTATCGTGCCGTGGAAAGACCGGCTCTATCAGCTGACCTGGAAGGATCAGAAAGGCTTTATCTACGGCCTCAAGGACTTCGCCTCGGTCGGCGATTTCTCCTATACCGGAGAGGGGTGGGGCGCGACGCACAATGATCGCGCGATCATCATGAGCGACGGAACCTCGACCCTTCGTTTTCTCGATCCCGAGTCCCTGCAAACCCTGTCGACGCTGAAGGTGACCGCCGGCGGCTGTCCGGTAGCCAAGCTGAACGAACTCGAATGGGTCGACGGGCTGATCTACGCCAATATCTGGCAGACCAGTCTGATCGCCCGGATCGACCCGAAGACCGGCGCGGTGACCAGTTTCCTCGACATCAGCGCCCTTGGCCCCAAGGATCGCGGCCCCGACGATGTCGCCAACGGCATCGCTTATGACGCTGGCGCGAAGAGGCTGTTCGTCACGGGCAAGCGCTGGCCGCAGCTTTACCAGGTTCGCGCCGGCGAGACTCGGGTGACCTCCGACGCAGCGAATGCGCTGTCGTCGTGCGGCGCCAAACAATGATCGTTGTTGAAGCACCGCAAGCGGCAAGCTAAGCGCGCTTCATGGGTATCAATCTCAATCCGTTCACCTGGTGGAACGGCGCCAGCCTCGGCACCATGATCGGCCTGATCGGCAAGAGCCGGGTCGGCGAGGATGCGCTCGGCAATGTCTATTATCAGGGCGGGCGCGACACCAATGGCAATCCGCGCCGCTGGGTAATCTATAACGGTGCCAACGACGCCAGCCGCGTCGCGCCGGAATGGTTCAGCTGGCTGCACCATCAGGTCGACGATCTGCCCGATCGTTCCTTGCCCGCGCCGCGCGCGTGGCAGAAGCCAGCCTTGCCCAATCTGACCGGCACCAACCTTGCCTATCGCCCGCCCGGCGCGCTCGAAAAGGGCGGCCACCGCGCCGCCGCGACCGGCGATTACGAAGCGTGGGCGCCCGACGCGTGAGCGATCCGCGCCGCTGGATGCTGGCGGCGACCGCGCTGGTGCTGCTCGCCACTGCGGGCTGCGGCACGAAAAAGCCGGCCGTCGATCCCAACGCCAAGGCGACACCGCACACCGCGCTCGATGATGATGTCGCGCCTGCCGACGTGACGACGGTCGACCTGCCGCGGGGCGCGGATCCCTCTTACGGCGCGACGCCGATGGCGCAGCGCGTCGCGGTGATCGGCCTGCTCAACAAGCGCAACGGCATCGCCCGCGAGGTGACGCTCAAGCCCGGCGAAGCGACCCGCGTCGGCGATGTGATCATCCGCCTCAGCGCCTGCGAGCAGACCGCGCCCTGGGAGCAGGAGCATTATACCGGCGCCTTCGTGCAGCTCGACGTGCAGCAACTCGACAAGAGCTGGCACCGTGTCTTCTCGGGCTGGTTGTACAAGGAGCGTCCGGCGCTCAATGTCGTGCAGCACCCGATCTACGATGTGTGGACCAAGAGCTGCGCGATGACCTTCCCCGAAGGCGGTCCGGGCTCGGTCAGCGCCGGTTCGTCCGAATCGGGTGCTACGCCGCGATCGAGCGCGCGGAAATCGCCGGCCCCAGCCCCGGCTGCGGTGACGCCGCCGGCCGCGCCGACCACATTGTCGACCGCGCCGGACAGCAATCCGAGATAATCGGCGCGCGGAATTTCGATCGCGCCGAGCGAGGCGAGATGTTCCGTCATGAACTGGCAATCGAGCAGGGTGAAGCCGCCGACCCTCAGACGGGCGACGAGCCAGGCGATCGCCACCTTTGAGGCATCGCGCGCGCGGCTGACCATGCTCTCGCCGAAGAACGCCCGGCCCAGCGCCAGGCCGTAAAGCCCGCCGACCAGCCGTTCGCTTTCCCACACCTCGATGGAATGCGCGTATCCCAGCCGATGCAATGTCGTGAAGGCACGCTCAATCTGCGGGTTGATCCAGGTGTCGGGCCGGTCTTCCGCCGCCTCGGCGCACAGCGCGATGATGCGTCCGAACGCGGTGTCGGCGGTAACGCGGAAGCGATCCGACGCCAGTGTCTTGCGCAGCGAGTGCGAGAGATGAAAGCCGTCGAGTGGGAGGATCGCGCGCGTCCTTGGTTCGACCCAATAGACGCTGTCGGCATCGCGCCCATCGGCCATCGGAAACACGCCAACGGCATAGGCGCCCAGCACCAGCCGTGGATCGAGCGGCGTGACGATCGGGTGGTCCGGCGGCGCGGCGTTCATTGTGCCAGGCGTTTCTCGATCACCTGCCATAGCTGGGCGAAAGCCTGGCCGCCGGCAGATTTTCCGGCAAAACTGCCGACCGGCGCGCGCCGCGCGGCCATCGTCTCGACCACGCTGGCCATCGGGATCACCGGCCAGTCGGGGTGACGCGCCAGCGCCTCGGCATGCAGCTTGCGGCGGCGATCGACCATCGAATGGACCGGCAGCAATTGCTTCTTGCCGAGATGCTTCGCGACCTCGGCAAAGGCGCGCTCGCTCAAGGGAGAGGGGATGACCGGCACGACCACCAGATCGGCGGCGCGCATCACCTGGTCGCTGGTCTCGGTCAGACCCGGCGGGCAGTCCAGCAACACGCGATCATATTTCTTGTGGATCGTCTCGATCAGTTTCTGCAGCCGCTTCTTCTTGTCGATCTCGTGGAACAGCAGGTCGAGGCCGCGCAGCGACATGTCGGCACCGATCAGGTCGAGACGGTCGAAGGCGGTCGCGCGGACCAGTTTGCCTGGCTCGACATCCCTCGAGAAAATGGACTGGGCCTGCTCCCGCGCGTGGCCGTCGGACAGCAGGAAGGTGCTCGCTGCCTGCGGGTCGAGATCCCATAACAGGGTGCGGCGGGCCGACAGCGTCGCGGCCGCCCAGGCGAGATTGACGGCGAGGGTCGTCTTACCCACGCCGCCCTTCAGGCTGTAGATCGCGATGGTCGACAAGATGCGGCTCCGTGATCAGGCTTTGCCATCGTGCCGAAGCAGTGTGACCGAGGCAAGCGCGCCATGCGAAAAGGGCCGGCGGATCGCGCCGCCGGCCCTTTTGGGATTTGGGCCGATACCGCTTGGGCACCGACGAAAGGAGGCGAAGCTCAGGCCTTGCAGGCCTGCTCCGGCTTGCCGGGCGAAGTCAGCGTGATGCCGGCCGGGGTGCCGCTCAGCACATAGCCGTCGGCCTTATAGGCATCGCCGGCATTCTCCGCGGTCAGCCTGACCGGGGTCACCGCGTCGCCGATCTTGACCGTGACCTGCTTGTTGTTGGCGTAGAAGTCGACCGTCGCGAGGCTCTGGTCCTTGCAGCGGAAGGTCTTGGTCGAGGTGATAGCCGGGGGCAGCTCGACCGGCGCGCGATTGGCCAGTGCCGCGGCCTGCGGGTCGGGCGCGGTGGCGGTCACCGTCTCTGCTTTTTGTTGACAGGCCGAAAGCGCAAGCAGCGCGACGGCGGCGGCGGGGAGGAGGCGGTTAATCATAGCGCCATTTGCTTTGCGCACGCAGCACGGCCAGTCAATACCGTTGCGTACAAAGCGCCGCAAATTGGGTTGCACTGCAACAAATGCGTCATGGCGTCGTCGTCATTCGTGGAACTCGTCGAGCTCGGGAATGCGCCCGAACGCGATCTTGCTGCCGATGCGATCGATGCGCCCGCCATGCAGCGGACCGAGACTGACGGCGTGACGCCCGAACTTGCGGTTGATGCGGTCCATCGCGCGGCTCAGCGCGAGCGTGCGCGTCTCGCGCGCCAGCGGATCGTCGGGATCGAGCAGCGCGAACAGGGAATCCTGTTCGCCGGCGACCGGCTCGATTTCGGCCAGGGTCACGCCGATCATGCGCATCTGGAAATCGCCCGGCCGCGCTCGCCCTGCCGCGACGAGGCGCGGGAACAGCTTTTCGAGCGCCGCCAGCACCACAAAACTGTCCTGCGTCGACGGTAATCGCACCGAAGCGCGCCAGTTCGATTTGTCGTCCTCGAAGCGGGCATGGAGGATCAGCAGGCGGCAGCGATACGACTTGCGGCGCAACCGGCTCGCGGCCTTGAGCGCCAGCCGCCGTGCGGTCAGCCGCACCGGCTCGACCCCGCGCTTGCCCGGCGAGAGGACATGACTGTGGCCGATGGTGCGGCTTTGCGTTGCCTTTTCGGGCAGGTCGACGCCGTGCAGCAGATACCATAGCCGGTCGCCATTGGTGCCGCCCCAGGCGGTGCCCGCATCGCGCGGTCGTCGCTCGCACAGTTGGCGGATGTCGTTGACCCCGTCGCGCGCCAGCCGCCGTTCCATTTTGGCACCGATCCCGCAGATGTCGCGCAATTTGAGATCGAACAGGCGCTCGGGCAATTGCTCGGCGTGCAGCACGATCAGCCCGTCGGGTTTCTGCATGTCGGAAGCGAGCTTGGCGAGCAGCCGGTTGGGCGCGATGCCGACCGATGAAGTCAGGCAATCGCCGACCGCCGTACGGATGCCCGCCTTGATCCGCCGCGCCAGCGCGGTCGCGGCGGCGACGGAATTCTCATTGTCGAGCAACTGGCAGGCGACCTCGTCGATCGAGCACACCCTGGTCACGGGAATGTGCTTCCAGATCTCGGCGACGATCGCGTCATGGAATTCGACATATTTCTCGTGTCGTGCCGGCGTCACGATCAGTTCGCGGCACAGGCGCTTCGCCTCCCAGACGGGCGTGCCGGTGCCGATACCGTAGCGCTTGGCCTCGACCGAGGCAGCGATCGCCACCGTGGTATCGCTGCCGACCGGCGCGACGATCACCGGCTTGCCGCGCAAGGCCGGGTCGAGCTGCTGTTCGACGCTGGCGAAATAGCTGTTCAGGTCGAGGAACAGCCAGCGCAGCGGACGTGGCGGGAAGAGCGGCGAGTCGGCCATTGATGGGAACATAACAGGAACTGACGACTGGTCTATATGGTTGACGCGTGGCCGCCTTCCGTTCGACAAGGGCGCGTGGCCACGCTTGCTTCCCTGGCGCCTCTGCCCTCGCTCGCGCATGTTCGCGGGATCGAGGATTATTGGCTGCGGCGCACCGGCCGGACCGAGCAACGTGGCGCCAATGACATGGCCGACCGGATATTGCTCGACGCGCTGGGCCTGGGGATCGAGCAGACCTTGCTGCCGTTGCTGCGCGAACGACCGGACTTTCCGACCTTCGAGGCCTGGGTATTGGAGACGGTCGGCGGTCTCGATGCGGACAGGATCGCGCGCTATAATGCCTGGTACGACGGGCTGCCGATGCCCGAGGCGACGCGTCGGCGCCTCGCCGCGATCGATGCGATGGCGCCGGTGCTCGATGCGGACGACCTGCGTCATTGGGACGAGCATGGTTACGTCGTGCTGCGTACGGCGATCGACCGTGAAGAAGCTGCCGATCTCGAAGCCTTGCTATGGCAGGTGATCGATGCCCGGCCGGACGATCCCGCCACCTGGTACGGCCCGCGCACCAACGGCATCATGATCCAGCATTTCCAGCACCCCGCACAGGAAACGGTGCGGCGCTCGGCCCGCGCCCACAAGGCATTCGCGCAACTGTGGGGAACGAGCGATCTGTGGTCGACCACCGACCGGATGAGCTTCAATCCGCCGGAAAAGCCCGACCATTGCTTGCCCGGGCCGCGTCGGCATTGGGATGTCAGCCTTGCTTTGCCGATCCCGTTCGGCACCCAGGGCATCCTCTATATGACCGACACGGCCGCCGATCAGGGCGCGCTGGAACTGGTACCGGGTTTCCAGCATCGCATCGAGTCATGGCTCGATGCTCTGGGTGATACCGATCCGCGTCAGGTCGATCTGAGCGCCGAGGCGATCACCGTGCCGGCCGCCGCCGGCGATCTGGTGATCTGGCGGCAGGATCTGCCGCACGGGCCGAGCCCGAACGGCACCGATCGGCCACGCATGGCGCAATATATCAACATGTATTCGCCCGCCGCGCAGGTGAACCCGGTGTGGCGGTGAAGGCGAAGTTCACCTATCCGCTTTGGCCGCTGGTCAGCGACTATCGCATGTTCCTTTTGTGGCTTACCGGGCGGCTCGCGCCACATCTGCGCGCCGCCGGCGTAACCGGATCCGATGGAGAAATGACATGAAGCGCTTGTGGCTCGGCCTCGGCATCGCACTCGCGACGACGGCCTGTTCGAAACCGCAGACGGCGAGCGAGAACAGCGCCGAATCGATCCGCACCACGGCCATGGCCAATATCGTCGCGGCGATTCCGACGCCGACGCCCAGCGCCACGCCCGAACCGGGCAATGCGGCGGCGCTTGAGGCGGGGAGCAACCTTTCGGACATGGTGTCCAACCTGCAATCGCAGGACTGACAGGGTGGCAATGACGGCTTGTGCGGCAAGCAGCAGTGGTTGCTTGCCCCGTCGCGCGGCGCGGGCCATCTAGTGGCGATGACAGTGATTCCCGATACGCTGGCGTTGATCGGCAACACGCCGCTGGTTCGGCTCAAGGGCCCGAGCGAGGCGGCCGGTGCCGAGATCTACGGCAAATGCGAGTTTGCCAACCCCGGCGCCTCGGTCAAGGACCGCGCCGCCTTGTTCATCGTCGAGGATGCGGAAGAGCGGGGGCTGCTGGCGCCGGGCGGCACGATCGTCGAGGGCACGGCGGGCAATACCGGTATCGGCCTCGCGCTGGTCGGAAACGCCAAGGGCTACAAGACGATCATCGTCATGCCGGAGACGCAGAGCCGCGAGAAGATGGACACGCTGCGCGCGCTCGGTGCCGAACTGGTGCTGGTGCCGGCGGCGCCTTATGCCAATTGCGCGCATTTCGTGCACACTTCGCGTCGCATCGCCGAGGAGACGCCCGGCGCGGTCTGGGCCAACCAGTTCGACAATGTCGCCAATCGCCGCGCCCATATCGTCGGCACGGCCGAGGAAATCTGGGCGCAGATGGACGGGCGGATCGACGGTTTCACCTGCGCGGTCGGCACCGGCGGCACGCTCGCGGGGGTCGGCCTCGGGCTCAAGGCCAAGGACGAGAAGGTCACCATCGCGCTGAGCGATCCGCACGGTGCGGCGCTGTACGATTATTATGCCTGTGGCGAACTCAACGCCGAGGGCAATTCGGTTGCC
>Ga0307510_10012054_pt1 | contig 10248 bp, 15 predicted proteins | sample 12_EM_MG_FD_207224 | JGI IMG/M metagenome (GOLD analysis project Ga0307510, IMG submission 207224) | Populus trichocarpa ectomycorrhiza microbial communities from riparian zone in the Pacific Northwest, United States - 12_EM | ecosystem: Host-associated > Plants > Roots > Unclassified | place...
AACACCTTACCTAGGCATATCTTGACTAACTGCTAGCATGCGTACAGCAGCTCCCTCAGGCTTGTCGATGCACATACTACATTGTTTATGAACCCAGAAGTGTGACGTTACTGTAAGCCTAGGGATGATACACTCCAAGATCACCGAGGCTTGGCACATAGTGTTTGTGGTCGCACCGGCGGATGCGAACATTCGTTATGGCATCCCCGCGGCTTGGAAGAATGGAAGCCTCAGGTACTATCAGTTTTGTCGTTTACTAAGAGTTAGTCGACTATTCGACACCTCGAGCTTGCCCAAACGCAAACTATGAAACTGACAGGCCATCACATCCTTGTGGCATCAAACACGAATCGCATAACAAGTCTCTTCTTCGATCCCTATGGGCCAACTCTCAATGTCACGTCGGAGATCGTTGTCGGGTCCCGCCCGATGTCCATCATTGGCCATCCAAGCAACCCTTCTCTTGCATTCACTGGTCTGGAACAAGATGATGGCGTCGTCGTCGCGCTCACATTCGACGAGATTGGCAATGGCACCATAGTCGGAGAAATCCCTAGCGGTGGTGCGATCCCCGGTTCGTTGCTTGCGACGATGGAGGCCCTTTTCGTCGGGAATGTGAGTCCTGCGCATGTGTGTCACTCTTTTGCTTATCTCGTTTACGTGGACGATGTGCTGCCATGTTGCGTGCCAAAATACACAGTACAATTCCGGGACGGTCCTGGCCACCCCTCTGTCCGGCTCGCCCCCGTACTTCCCCGATGACGTTGACCCCTTCGCACCACCGCGCACAGTGCTGCAGCTGAATGGTTCCGGCCCCAACGCTGCCCGCCAAAAGAGCTCGCATCCACACCAGGTCGTAGCCCTCCCTGGACGCGCTGAGATGCTTATCCCCGATCTCGGTGCCGACCGGACGTGGCGCGTCACGTATGATGATCGACTAGGCACTCTCTCTGTGCTGGGCGAAGTGACATATGCTCCTGGCAGCGGACCCCGCCATGTCGTTTTCCATGGTCTGTGCCCTTTCCCTCCGGGATCGCGTACTTATGGTGCTTATGTTTGCATACACAGATGACATCCTGTACACCGTCAGCGAACTCACGAGCAACCTCTTCACGCACCACCTCCCTCCACTCCCAGACCCACCCACACTCCTCAGCACGACGTCGACTCTCCAACTTCAACCAGGCGAAGCGCTCGGTGACCGCGTCGCCGCCGAACTGCTGCTCGCACCTGCACTCCCAACGGACGCGCGCAACGGCGGCAGCTATGGTAACGGCAGCGCCCGCTTGACGCCATTCTTGTACGCGACGAACCGGAACGATCCGAGCCCAGAGGCGGACACGGTGGCAATCTTCTCCCTTGACAATCGCACCGCGCCGGCACTCGTCGCGGGGGTACACACGGGCCTACGAAACCTGCGCGGCGCCGCGATTGGGGGTGAGGATGGGCGTTGGATGGTGTTGGGTGGCATGCTGGGAGGCGGTGTTAAGATGTATGAGCGCGTCGACGGTGGGCGTTCAATAAAGGAGATCGCGGCTCTGCCGGACATCGAAGGGCCTACTGGCTTTCTCTGGTTGACGCGTTGACGCCTCGTAACCACGCCTGGTAGAGGATTCTAGCTAGTCCATCTTGTGACTACGCACATACACCTTGCTTCTTGCAGTAGTAGATTGTCTCAAGTTCACCGTTTTAATGCTTCACAAAATTCCCTCTTGCTTGTCCTCCTCTCATGGCAGGTCACTACGGGTCGGCATTAGGAATCCTCTAAGTGTCTTAATATTCTTAGCGAGCCTTAAGCGAGCTAAAATTGGTAGTTAAGGCTCGCTAAGATGCTTAAGGAGCCAAAAGGTTCCCTGATGGACTCCAGGGTGTCGCCCTCTATATTTGGTTTTGCGCCCGTTGTGCTGAGCCCTCAACTTGAAGCCCCGTCACTCCTAGTCGGACCTCGGGCGAATCGACCCGTGATGTGGCATGGCTCGGTCTCACGTACGCTATACCTTAGTTGCTCCGTTACTCTGCCGTGGACCACCCCATGCTCCCATTCAAGTCCGCCAATACTCGGAAAACTGAAAATTGAGTACCACCCAGAAAACACTAGTGTATTCAAATCACCGCAATTAGAGTGACCATTATGACACCGAGAAGGCTAATGTATAGTCGCGTTTTGTTAATACCTATCCCAAGCAAACCCCACCACAGATCCTCATAATAAAAGTGATCACGCCACAACCGGGACCGATGCATCCGCCGGCAAGTAGTCGATGTACCCGACGGGAGACTCGTCCACATAAAACACTTCACGGTTATATGGCGTCAACGGGATGTTCTTCTGAAGACGTATCGGAAGATCCGGCTAGTCGTGGATGAGAGTCGATTGAGCACGGAACAAAACACGAACAATGACAGGAGCAAAACGCACGTTGGATGTATAGTACCGCCCAAAGGCAACGAGCTCTCCTCGCTCGTCCGCATGCTTGATTGCGATGTCGCGATTGAACCCGCCCGCGGCAATCCATGGTTTGTCCTTCCAAATCGCCCGTAAAAAGTCATTTGACTCTGCTTCACCGGCGCCCTCTGTGCGGTCACTTGTGCCCGCAACGCGCGGCTCTATCACATGCAGGTATCCGAAGTTAGGGTGGCGTTTGCGTAGCTCCGAGACGAAATACGAGTAGGTCGGGATGGGATTGCCTCCGGGTACATCTGACTCGAAGCGTCAGAACCTCGATCGGATCAACCTTTGGCGGAGTTGAGAGAAACGTACCATAAAGGGTGAGCCAGGGAGACAAGCGGATGCCCACACGCTCCTCCCCGACTGCGGCAGTTACAGCCTCGGCGACCTCAAGCGCGAAGCGCGCCCTGTTCTCCGCCGAGCCACCGTACTCATCCGTGCGGTTATTGGACATCTCCTTGAGGAACTGGTCAATCAGGAACCCGTTCGCGCCGTGTATCTCGACCCCATCAAAGCCCGCGCGCTCAACAGCGTTCCGTGCGGCCGTCGCATACAGCTGCATGTACTCTGCGATTTCGGCTTTCGTCAGCGGACGCGGGGTGGCTGGTGGCGATGTGTCTTCGGGGTTATCGATGTTGGCGTGAAGTGGGACGCTGCCCGCAGAGACGTACTCAAAGGACGGGTCTTCTTTCTTGAGTTGTTTAGGCCATGCTGTTCGTCCGAGTGCCCAGAGCTGCAAGTACATGAATGATCCCTTTGCGTGGACTGCATCCGTCACCTGGGAGTGGAAGGGTGTGCATGTTGGTCCAAGTCGAAGCAAATTAAAGATGAGTCAAGAAGCGTACCCTCTTCCATGCTGCGACCTGCTCGTCAGACCAGATGCCGGGGGAGTGGAATCTGTCCCCCGAAGCTTTGTGGGCGATGAAGGTTGCCTCACTGATAATCAGAGTGCCTGGTATGCTCGCACGTGCAGAATAATGCTCGACAGCAAGATCCGTGTGGGTGTGCTTGTTGTTTGCTCGGTAGCGGGTGAGGGGTGCCATGACCACCCTGTGCTGGGGGGTGACGTTGCCGAACTGGATAGGTTGGAAGAGTTTCGAAGTGGCCATTGCAATGCGATGCTGCTGCTGAGTGAGGGTTGCTTGGGGTCATTACTCCCGCAAGGTGTCCCCCTTTATATGGCAGCCAACCCCCACAGATGAGGGATTTCTTAGATGGATGCCCATAGCCTTTTGTCAGAAACGATGGGGATTGGAGAGCAAAGAAGTGGCCGATATGGCCACGTGGCCGAACAATCACCAATCTCGATGGCTTACCAGCTGGATTGCATTACACAGCGTAGTTGGCCAGCCACTTATCTAGTACTTATCGAGTACTTATCGCTTACCAAGGGCCACAGTTACAAAGATAGATGATAAATACCCAGCCTTGGACTATCCTCCACGCACCTATCGAAACGGCAAGAGAAGGTCAGTTGGCATCGAACTTCCCGCACACGGTTTGCAGCGACACTGGGTGTGCGATGATGCGATCGCAACTCACTGCCATAGCGCGAGCTTCCTCGCACTTCTGGCTCGTCGTACTCAAGGCTCAAGCACAGAAGAAAGCGTCTCGTTGAATCCTTGATGCCAATCCTTATTAGTAGCACATTGAGGGCGTCTCTTTATGAATCGGACGCCGGACGGGCACGCACATTTGCCCCCCACCACTGGCACTGGAGTTCTATTAACCGACAGTTGTGTAGACAGCAACAATGAGTGTGCGCTATTCAAGAGGCTATCGTCTCCAAACCCCAAGGCACATTAAGTTTTTCCTGATGCCCTTGGATGACTGTTTGTCAGGACGATGAGGTTGCGGGGTACAACACGTAGTGATTGTCAATCAAACATCGAGACATACAGTCACGTGGATCAAATCCTCACCAAGCTTGAGCTTGCTATCAGTAGCACTTCTGTATACGGTACATAGATGATAAATACACAACGTTCCATTTACTCAATACTGCTGTCCCTACTTTGGCCATTGCGCCCCCGGACCCTCTCGCAATATTCTTCGTGTACCTGGCGAAGCAGCAAGAGGAGGTCAGTCGGACCCACTCTCCCCGCATGAGGTTTGGGCGCGCGATCGCGACACGCCGCCACAGCCCGAGCGTTCTCGCCTCTCTCGCCTCGTTCACCATACGCGACCACAAGCCAGAGCGTCTCGTTGCATTCCTGATACCAGCCCTCTGTGACCACCAGCGCGTCGAGGACGTCTCTCTATGAAAGCGTACGCCGGACAGCCGCAGACATCAGCCAAACGCAAAGAGCTTTTTTCGGCGTACGGGCACTCACGATTTCCACTACTTTCTTGGAGTTGAGATGCTTCGGAAGTCGCGAACCGACCCAGGCGTCCATCCGATCTTGGGCAAACCAGTATATCCTGAGCAACGCCGCATTGCTCAGCGATCCCACCTGCGAGCGATCTCGAGCAAATTCGTTCCAGTGCGAGGGGCCCTCCATGAACTTTTCTTGAAGGAACGCGACGACTTTGTCGTGGGTGCGCTGGGAACCCTCCACGGGAGCGGGAGGTGGTTGGAGCAGCGAGCTTACCCTACGATCCGAACTTTGATGTTGTTGCTCTTGGGCTGCCATCACCACCCCGCTCGACAGACGCGAGCGCATGGACGGGGTAGGTTGGTCAGTTTCATATCCCGAGACATGCATGCGAGAACCAGAAACGATTTGATCTTTCCTTTGGGCCCTCTGGCCGCGATAGGCGGCTGGAGGCGAGTCGGACACATATCCACCATGATCGAAGGAAGAAGTCGGCTCGCTCCGTCTGGCCTTCCGCGGGCGAGTGTATTGCCCGTACGAAGTACGTGCTGCGGCCGATGCGTCGATTGTATGTGTGAGGCTGTGACTCTGCGGAGAGCCGAATGGTGATTGTTGCCTACGACCAAGGCTCGTCTCGCGCTTGCGCTTCCTTGCGCCACCAGACCATTCTTCTTTATGACTAGGCGGGGTTGCATGGGCCCCATCCAGATCAAGGTGAGTGGATACGGGCGTGAGAAGATGTGCTGTATTCAACGATGAGGCAGTCGGTCCTGGATTGACAAGCGGACTTGGGTTCGGGCCAAAAAATTGCGTGGGCATAACTACACGGGGGTCTGAGATCTATTAGGGGAAGTGTGTAAGCGTGCATAGCTATGATAGAATACAATACTCAAGGGGTACTGACACCCTCAACGACTATCGACAACGTCTTATTTGTCTCAACCTTCAAGTTCGCCGACTGGCTCGTCTCTTCACCATCTGCGGATATACGCAGGAAAATCTGTCGGTACTTGCCGCGCATCGTGAACACCTTAGCAGGACCTAAGCAGCGAGAACATCAGTTAATCCACTTCCATCGCGGGGGCACGCGCAGGAGCCTCACCATCAATACGTGACGGCCCACTTTGCAGGGCTGCGCAAACTTCCCGGGCATCTGCCCAGAGGTAGCCCTCACCAATGGCCCTGAGCGGAACATGAACTTCCGCAAGCTCATCCGTCCCATGGCGCCGATCCTCAATAAACAGCGTTACCATGCGAGGCTTTGGGCCCTGCGTCTGCGAACGCGAGTCTGTCGTGAATGCTGGAGAGGACTCCTTGCTGGTCGTACGTGCGGATGTGAGGTAGTGATTTACAGCAGAGGGTGAGGGCCTCGGTGAGTCCCAGGTCTTCGGCGGAGGTGGACTGAGGCTCCGTCCTCCATCATGGACTGTATGCGCCGCCGTACTGCTTGCGTCGAGAGGATCAGTCTCGTAGTAAGGAGGGTAGTAACCCCTCGCGTGATCGTAGCTCCCGCCATTGGCAGGTGCTGGTGCAGGCGCAGGCGGTGGCGGAACGGAAGACACTTCTGTCTCCTCCAAACCTGCCCTATTCTTCTGCAAGTCTCGGGGACGAGCCGGCACCGCGGAATCGGTCGCTTCGCGATGCTCGGTAAGAAACGCGGGTTGACCAGGTTGTCGGCGCGGCAAGGCATGTCGCTCGTACCGCCTCCCGTCGCTCCCACTGGCCGAGGCAGCCCGGACAGAAGAGCGACGAGGCGCTGCCGCTGCCGGAGCCAGGGCCGGGGCTGGGGCTTTCTCCTTGTGTTTGCCCTTTCCAGTACCGCCGGCGCGAGAGGGTTTCGCTTGAACCTGAGAAGGTCGCGGTGGACTGGAGTCCATAGCGTGTGGAGGACTCGCATTGGTCGACACAGCGGCAGGGGGGGATGGTTGTGTCGCTGCGGAGATAGACTGCAATGGCTCCACGGAAGACGCGTGTGGCGAAGCGGCCAACGGCGAAGGCTTCCTACGTTTCTTTGCCGTAGGAGCTGAGGTCGGTGCATGCGCGGGCGCATGGCTGGTGGAACCAGGAGCAGGGGTAGGCGAAGCGGCCGAGATGGGCGAGAGCGCCTCAGGCGACTGAGCGGCTTCAGCCAGGACATGCAGACCTGCGTCCGGTGCAATCGCAGCAGCAGCAGCAGCAGAAGAGGAGGCAGCAGAGGAGACGGAAGCGGCGCCGACCGCCGGAAGCTTGTTGCTGCCGCGCGACTCGGACCTAGCTCTGAAGAGCGACTTGTACGGCCCGTTCGCGGGCAAGCCCTGGCTGAGCCCTCCGCCGCGCCCGGCGCTGAGCTCCGGGGTGTTCACGTAGCCTTCGACACAGAACATGGACGTCCCGTCCGCGGACACGGTGACGTGGTCGGGGGTCTTGTTGTTGCTATAGAACATTGGGCCGCCGGAGGACGACGACGTGATGGATGGATTGGGAGCTGGGAAGGCGGTGGGCCGGCGAATGATGGGATTCGCGGTCTCTGAGGTCGACGTCGAGATCGAGGAGGTCGAGGACGCGGCTGAACGGTCCCGTCTCATCTCCTCGACTACCATCGGTGTATCGTCGTCGTCATCGCCGTCGTTGTTGAAGAACGGTGGGGCGCGCTGTAGCAGCCATAATGGCATTAGCGAGCTGAGGACAGGGGAGTTCTCACGTGGAACGAGGAATAACTAACCCTTGGGGCCGAGGACGAGTGTTCATCGTCGCTGCAGGGAAGCCTCCTGTGACCGTGGAATGGAAAGGCTCAATTATACGACGTACGTTTCGTCCGAGTCCAAATGCTGCCTGGTCCTTCCAGCCTCCGGTATAGCATCGTAGTCACTGCCGTAGTCTTCTTCAGACGGCATCTGTCAAAATAAGTAGAGGGGATGGGATACAGAGAGTGCGGTCAGCTGGTAGGAACATGGCGCTATTTGAGGTTGTGAGACGCGCTTGTGATAAAGCCGATTTTACCAATAAAGGCGAACAAAGGGCGACGAGTCTCATTCATGAAATCTTACAACAAAAAGTAATAACAACAAATTTTTCCCAAAGACACCTTTTAGTCTATAAATACCGCTTTTAAGTATGCCCACTCGACGCCACATAGATACGTTGTGCGTTGCCACCAAAGACGGCATCAACGCTTTCCTGGTCAACGCCAAGCTCCGCGAATGCCTCACGTGCAATCTCGTACCAATCGCCCGCATTCGAATGTGCATGGGAGACCGGAGATGGCGACGAGCCGTACACAATACGTTCAAACCCGAACGCCTCGACAGCAGGTCCCACTGGGGAACAAAATTGCGGCCAGATATCAATGGATGAAAGAGAGACAAGCGAACGGGGGAGGGCAAGCGACTTACAATACATCTTGATCCTGCGCTTCCACTCTTTCTTTTCCTTTGACGAAGTGGCGGCATCCCGATCAGGGAGAGGCGTCGGTGGCGTGGGCGCGTTCCATGTTGGGGGTACATAAGAGAGGTGGACTCTCGGGAAGAGGGAAAGGGTGGCGACATGGGACTGATATGACTGGTAAGTCGGATGGCTGAGCAATTTCACGATGGGGAGCTCGAGGTCGTGAGGGGGAGGGAGGACATTAGCTATCATGAGGGGGCTGATGTCAGTACTCCATGGAAATGGATGTCTGTGCCTCAACACGCACAGAGGATGACGAGGCCTGTGCTGATACCGTCAGCCGTGGCCTTGGTCAGGAAGTCTTCCAACCTCTCCCAACCTTCCTCTCCATACCCTTGCACGTCGATTTCGACAGTGTGGCCAGCGCTCAATGCCGCTCGCAGAGCAGCGACCGCTGCATCTGACGTTTCGAGCTGTGCTGTCAAGGTGACCGGATACTTAGTCGTCGGGATCGAGGGGATCGACCCGCTCTCCAAGTCGAACGGAATCGAAACGGCCAGGACATCGACGCCAGCTTCGGACGCCTGTGATTCAAGCCTAACAACGCCACGATCAACAACGGGATATGATCAAAACGGAGAAAGACAGCAACGAAGATACGAACCCCTCTAATTCACCGTCGCTAGCTTTCACGACTATGGCACGGACACGACCTCCGAGTGTGCCACTCGTCTGTTCCTTCCATTCCAGGATCGAACCCCGGACGCTGGCGTCGACTACGCGATCTGGATGGACCGTACTTGGGCTCGGAGGGAGAGGGAAGCTGTCAGAGAAGCCGGTGTTGGGTGCACTAAAAGCGGAGAGGGGCAACGTGGGGAGAGATTTGGGGCCCTTTCTGCGCGCACCGACGCCAGGAGACATGGGTGGGTTGGGGAGGTTGGCCATCATCAGAGTTGCGATGCTAAGTTGAGCGGTCGCGACATGTCACCGTCTCCATTCGCTTTCAAATACCGATGCTCAAAGTTTCCCACGTTTGATGTCTTTGCTCACTTTCGTTTTAAAACATCGTCGCGTGCTCGATGATCAGAGCTCGATGGTGTGCAGACCCTTGACGAGTCAACTCTCCAACCGTAATACTCTCTTGCCTGTATGAGGTCCTCCCGGTTCAGAACATGTCGTCTAGAAAGCGAAGCGAAATATAAATACAACGGCGAATGCTTATCTAACAGCCTTGGACGGTCCAATAAACCATCCTGATCCGAGGCCATCACCATCAGCAACAGCAGAGGCGTCATCGCGGCTCGTCCAAGAACGGATCTGGTGTCATCCGCCGCTCCAACCATGCAGGACGGGCCCTTGGTGAATGTGAGTGAATCGAACCGACAGAGTCAACCCAGGTCCGCGTACGTTCCAAGCTCTGCAGTAGAGTAAATTCCTCTCCTCGAAAAAAAAAAAAAAAGATCCCACGTACCTCGCCCCTCCCCCTGGCGAACGGAGGCCTGTCCAGGACGATTCGCCCGTCCTCGTCAAGGTGTTTCGGGGTGTCCCTCCAGCGATCGTAAAGCTGCGTCGCGTTCTTGCGCTCCTCCCTCGCGCCCATCTCCCGACCTTCCTCGAACCCAGCCTTGCGCCCTTCAAAGAACCCCTCCTCCCGCCCCATATCCCACCCCTCGTTCCGGCCCTCCTCCCATCCGTCCTCCCGCCCGTCATCGTACCGCCGGCTGAGCGCGAGCCGCATCCCCTCCTGCCGCCCCTCGTCGTGCGCCTGATGATCCCTCAGCGCCGCCTGCCACTTGCGCGCCAAGTCTCGCGCCTTGGCCGCCGCGTTGTCCGCCTCCTCCTTCTGCCGCGTGAGCCGCTGCATCTCCCCCGTCACCCGGCGCAGCTCCCGCTCCACCGTCTCGAGCTGCATCTGCGCCCGCTTCGTCTCCTCCTGCGCCCGCGCCGTATCCAGCTCGCTCCGGTGCAGGCCCTGCTCGACCACCGCGATCCGCGCGCCCGCCTCGCGCGCCCGCGCCTCGGCCAGCGTCGCGCGGCTCTCGGCGGCGTCCCCGCGCCGCGACTCGACCTCCAGCCGGTCCCGCGTGATCTGCAGGAGCGCCTTGAGGTTCGACGAGTTGC
>Ga0307510_10012056_pt1 | contig 10248 bp, 8 predicted proteins | sample 12_EM_MG_FD_207224 | JGI IMG/M metagenome (GOLD analysis project Ga0307510, IMG submission 207224) | Populus trichocarpa ectomycorrhiza microbial communities from riparian zone in the Pacific Northwest, United States - 12_EM | ecosystem: Host-associated > Plants > Roots > Unclassified | place...
TGTCGTAGGCTAACCTCAGAGCGGTAGTCTCATGAAACGTCGTCGCCATTCCCATCACTGTCTGTACGGGGCCCTCAACCAGAGAAATCACCTTTCGACATGCTAGCAAGAGCTGTTTTTTTGCTTCAATACCCGCCTCATCAGTCACAGGAACTGGAGGTGCCGGTCGGAGGGCTGGTGGAGTGGGGATGTGTGAGAGATAGCTCTTCACGCTTGTTGAGATAATATCGGAGAGTTCAGTGAGATCTTCAGTTTTTGTTGCCATTTTTAAGATAGGGACTGGCGCCAGACAGGTGTTATCATATGAGTAGGGCTGAAGATTCTGTGAACACGAGACTCACTCAAGCGCTAGGAGGGGCCTCCGATACAGTATTTATATCGCCACCCCAAGTCCTCTCAAGACATGCTCCCCCCCCCCCCCCCAGACTCAAAAAAATAACAGGAACCATGAACGCTTCTAAGACATTCCCTAATCTGTGTGCAGATTTTGCAGCTTTTTAGCGTGGCTAAAGATATAAGTTAACCTCAAATCTCTACCAAAGGTAGTATGGTAGAAAACATCTCCGCGGTTGTCACACCTGCCCTATTTCTAATCTCAGAATATCCTAGGGAAATAAAAAGCGACAAATACAGACGAAGGGATAGTGCGCGGGCCAGGCAAATGCCACCAGTGATCAATAGATTCTCATGGCAATCAGCTTATTAATAGTGGGGTCTCTCTGCTCGTAAGCTGTTGTTACGGTGGCACGAGGGATTAGATGGAAATTTACCCGGGGATACGCGGCTGTGAATGTGGGGTCCAACCATGTGTTGGGGACACTCCTGATAGATGGGTGAAAAATGGATTGAAACCAGGCGGTCCGACACTTCCCATCGGGGTCGGTGAACTTAGAAACATAAGACAAAATCATGAACGAGAGGTGGTTTTTCGATTCTCACCAACCCACCAAGTGCATCCGGACTGGGCAATAAGTCTACCCGCACCAGTTGACAACAATTTTCGTACACGGGGAGATTTCTTATCGTGGGAGCATGCAGTCAGGTTTAGAAGCTTAGTATAGCCAAGTAGAAGTGAGGGATGCCAATAGCTGGAACCGGGAGATATTCATCCCGGCCCAAGAGCATCATTCCCGGGCACTTTACTAATACCTCTCATCATATCAGTAGGTTGCTACCACATCCAAATCCGGATGAGTTATGTAAGATATAAGATATTACAAGCAACCCCCGCCAATGCCTGTCGAGATTCCGCGCTTCCATGGTTAAAACAGCTCTATCCCAACCTACCTGTAGTACAAGCGCAGTACGAGTATAGTACAAGCACCAGGCAAGATTTTTTCGTACAAGGTAAGGATATCAGGGATGTCCGAGACATTTAATAGGAAAACATAGCAACCTGCTACTACACCGACTTGTTGTTCACTGCTTTTGCTTCTCTCACAACCCAAGAGCTTACTTAGCAACCCTTATACGAAAATATCTTGCCTAATACTTATATCATACAATTATACAATACTGCAAGTGCCCGAGCACCAAACGCCTTCTTAAAGCCTCCGGAATAAGGCTTCGGGAATGGGAAATAAATAAGTGATTCGCCTATTGTATGATTCATGGCCTCCTATGGGTAATCCACGTTCCAGAGGCCCTGATGTAAAAAAACAAATGTCTGGCACTCGTACTGTACTCTACCGCCCAGCCAACAGAAACCTAAGTGGCCTGGCATGAACTGATATCCCTTAACCTGTTTTCAGACACTAGTTCTGTTGTGCCTCCTAACTCCAAAACGTCTAAAAGGTGGTTTATCTTCAACTACGAATCGGAGAAGGTCATGTTCATTGATTGGCTAGACTAGCTTTCTACAGTGAACAGTGCTCCCAACGGTCCAGGGGCCCGGCGGACTGACAGCCAAGAGCCTTGGACTGGACCGGACGACGAAACATGTTCTGTCCGCGCCCAAAAGATCTAAAGACGCCGGATTTCACCTGGGATGATAGGCCTGATAGCCTGAGAAAATAGTGTGCAGGGGGTGTTTGAAGACAGGAGGAGTATGGCTGAAACGGCAGCGGGCTGCCGGTGACTGCAGGTGACGGCCGGTGACTGCAGGTGATGTGAGGAACAGTCGGGGAAGGTGGAAGACGGTAGGTGACTATGGGAGACTATGGGAGACTGTAGATGATCGCCGGTAACATCAAGGAATGGAGGGCACGGCGAGGGGGCACCCCCGCACACTCGGAGACGGCTGGTGATCGTAGGGATGGTAGGGGACTGCAAGTGACGACAGGTGAGGGAAACAAAAGACAGGGAATAACTGATACTAGTGCATTAGAGTGAAGGATAATATTACCGAGATTCTAATGGAAACCGGAGTGGTGTGAGATTGTTGTAGCATATCTGAAGCCAGGACAAGGTTCGGGAGCTTGTACTAAAGGCGGAGGAGACCCGGAATCTCTATAAAGCATTTATTTTCCCAAGCGATTACACAGAACTCTTCCTCCGAATGTTACCGTAAGAACTGGAATAATTGAACCTCGCGCTAAGACGTCTGAAATTCCCTCTCTTGGATAGGGGCTCGAGAGCACTGCGAAAACTGGCCCCTCAGCCCCGGACTTAAGACAAAAAAAAACAACAAATCGTTGACCTTACCAGCATAGGCAACTCCAACTTCAAAAGTCAGGTTCAATTATTCCAGTTCTTACGGTATCATGGTGGTAGGCAAATGACGGGAAACATGTGTGGAAGTAAGCCGACAGGAGTCATGAATGATGAACGGAGAAGGATGACCTGGTTATGTTTTCATATATACTTCAGTCTTTGCCATTAGATTACAAAGCAATATAAATGAGAAAGAAAAGGGAACTATCTACCACGGTTACCTTTCGGTGCTGTGTTTTTCATTCGGCTAAATAAGTTACTCATTTTGCTGTCTCTTGAAGCATGTACTACGGAGGCCTATAACGACCAAATCGCCACCAAACTGAAAAGACAAAAAACATTTCATTGAAAACACGAAAACCAATTTGGATTAACAACAAAATTTGAGAAAAGTAATGTAATATCGTACTAAATAAAAAACCGAGGAAAGAAAAAGAAAAACTAACCGAGGCAAAGGAAGAAAGAAAGAGAAGAGAAGAACCCTAGTGCCGGGTGGAAAGGCACTGTAAAATTGGTTTATCAGCCACGTGAACCGAATTAGAATTTAGGATGTAGAGTTTTTGTTTTGGGATTGAGTTTGCTCTAGCACAGGAGAGCCTTGTCTTCACATCTGCGATAGTGAGAATGACCTGAGCTGTGATCAAGAACATTTGGAGATATGATCTTTGCTGTCTTATAGAAATTGTGGGGATGAAGGGGGTCCCTGGACGGTTCGGAACACTGTCTATAGATAAGCAGACCCTAATACATATATATGATACAATACCACAGGCTTTCCCAAATTGCTTATGGATGAGCAGGCGACCATCATGCCCTCACATAATTTTCTACTCTATGTCAAATTGCTGGACGCTACCGGATCACCTATTTATTGGCATACAGATGAAGGTTCTATGTGGGTGTTCAACAGAAACTTGGCCATACAAGCACAATATTTTCTTATGATGCTAGACCCAAGTGCAGCAAGAAGGATTGAGAAGGGTGCTGCTCGCCATACTCACGATACTTCCTTTGTTAAGATAACTTCTGGGAGTGGCTTCGGATATGCGCTAAGGATCCGGGAATATTGCTTCGGCTTACGTTTGGTTTGTCTGTTCGGGAAAGCATCGTAAATGCAGAAATTCACGATGGTTTTGGGATCGTGCAGCTTTCGGGAGAAAAGCTGGGAGAAAAGCAGAAGCACTGTAAGGCCAGCGTGAAAGAGCTGGAAGCCCGGCGGTGGGATAGTCTGTTTTCCTTTTAGTTAGCTGGAAGTGCTTACGGGGGAAGGAGAGACTCACATGGAGTAGTGTGGTACCTCATAGATGGATGTGATGGCTTTGGGATTGATAAATACTCCCATAATCACCCTTAGTTAGTCAGTTAGGGAGCATCAACCATCTAGGTGTCGTTGAGCAAGTTCCCCCCTCCGCTTCTGAGTGCTATTATTTGGGCGTGATTTCCTTAGCGTTTTTGTTCATTTCGCAGTGTATTGTTTCACCGTCTATATCCAAAAAGAATTCATGCTTAATTGGCAATGACCTGCCTTTTGTGGGTTGTATGGTCCTAAACTCTAGGTTAGAGAATTTTGCAAGCCAGGGCTCATTGCTCGCTATGAAGGAAAACATTGTACCCCGGACTTTTAAAATGTTTTCCTTTTCAACTTTTATTTTTTGATTTTGGTTTTTAGTAGGAAGTAGTGTGTGGTTTTTGGCTAATGCGAAATAACTTTCATGTTTTTGTTGCAATGTTTTTAGTTTTGTTGGTTCGGTGGCGATTTGGTCGTTATAGGCCTCCGTAGCCTGGCATTTGTTTTTAGAGCACAGTGCCGTAGCTTACCGGAAACCGGTGTTTTTTATTTCCCAATAACCGCAAACATAGCAATTGTGAGTTCCCTTTTGCTTTTCCGGAGTAGAGACCTGGAAAGCAGTGTCTCGCATTTCAGACTCCGTTAGCCGGGCTAGCGCAAGAAAGACACCCTGGGCCTCGGGAGAAATGCAGGGGGAAGAAAAACCAAACAAGCCTTTTAGATAAGCTACCAGCCCCCAGGTTCGCCGATAAGGGAGTGGTGGGGTGGTATTTGGCTGTTCTTTAGTAGCGTCATGCTCTCCCACATAGTCTTCTCAAAGCCTCATCCTTAACTCATTTGTCTCCCTGTCCCGGGAGATAGGATTCGGGTTCCCAATGTACATAATTTAGGAGACAGAATCAAAGCATATTATGATACTTGAATAATATTAACCCCCCGCTTTAGGACGCAACTAATATTCCCGTGCATGGCACTCTACCCCTACCGTAGGTATCCTACTGCAAGTGTAATACTGAGCTCACCTTTAGAGCGGGGTTTAACCCAGTTTCCCGCTCGGGAGGTTCCAGTACTTGTTGAAAACATCTGGTAATGGTTTTCGGGTGGCGGAGGCCCATAGGACGGGGGAGGGAGGCTTAGCATAGGGGGATAGATTTTGCGGGCAGCAAGGGTATGGAGTGTTATGAATTGTGATGTTCAAAATGATAGCCAGAGTAAAAGGTTAAATTTCGCTTGTATCAGTAGGGAGGAGGAGGACTATCTCACGATCCGGCACATAGGTGGATGGCTAAGGATGGGTTGCAGCAAGGAAGGAGGGATGGAGGAGCTGAGGGAGGTGAGAAAAAGTAGAGAAAACAAGCTCGGTAAATTACTCAGGATAAACTCTTGTCCGTTGATTCCCTTCCCTCTATGCGCCCACTCTTGTGAGCACAGGATATAGCTATGTACATATGTACATATGTATGAGGCTTCCATCCATCCTCCGTATAATAAAACACGCTTGCTGTCTCCCGGTTACGCAGTAATGCAAGTAATCCGGACTTAGTCGCAGACAGACATTGAGCAACTTAACCAAGTGGGGGTGAGGGACAAAAGACATATCAAAAAGGTGAATAATAAGGAGAAGGGGATACTGGAAATTCACCGATGAGCTACGAATGTAGCCAAAAATTGGTTAAACAAATCCCAAACAATAAAACAAGGAGTATGGAGGGGGATGAGGTGAATGAGGTGAGGAGAAATTCAACATGAATGACCCATTCCGGGTTTGGCATCTGCGGTGGCTCCCGCGCGTAGAGCGCTCTCTGGGGCGGGACTGACTTAGGATCTTACTTAACCAAGATTCTCCCACCGCAGAGGAAGGTGTCAAGTACAAGTTACAGGCATATAGAACCCGAACACTCGAGTCCGAATTTTGTATGGAGGGTCAGATAAGCAGAGATAATTTACCATACAAAGGTTTTATCCCTGTCCTTCCCTGTACCAAAGAATAGTTACATCGGGGATACTAGTAGCCATGGAATCCGGGGAACATTTGTCCTCTGACAAAGAAAGTGAGTGTTTAGGAGGCAGAGCATAGATATTCACTGGAACCCCCCCCCGTTCCTGGCTCCATCGATATCATGAGAGAGTACTATGATTGGATGCCGACGTCCCTTTTTCTATTTTTACCAAAGATAAAGTATCAGGTGCCCGAACTGTCCATTTTCCGAGGAAGCAGTTAAAAGGTCAAGAAGAAAAGTATTGTCGGCCAGTTCCTATGGTCTAATGGCTTAGGAGACTGGTCCACTAATTTGAAACAGGGACCATCACAAGTTCGAATCCGGGGGGCAGTGGAGTAGTCGAGCATTTAAAAAAATGCTCGGCGAACCACTTTTTTGCTGGGGGGTAGGTCTAGGGTTAGTAATGCCCTTGGGTCAGTTCCCACAAAATGTTACAGTGGGACTGCTGGCTAGTGTTCGGGTACTGTATGCCCGTAACTTGTAGGTAAAGGGAGAAGGACCGGGTTTTATTCTTGGATTTCAGACCCTTGGGCCCTTTCCAAAGAGGGTTCGGGTGGCTTGGGCAGCTCAGGGGAGAAGACCTCTCCTGCTTGTAGGCTTGCTTCATACCCACATTTCGGAGTGAAATACGCGTGGCCCCACAGCAACTTTACAATTCCACTATGTCTACGCTGCACAGCTTGCAAGAGTGGTGTTCGGCCATACTTGTCACGCGTGCCAGGGTTGTTGGTTGCTCCCTTCTCTGGCCTTATGAAGAGGAAAGTGCCAGGTAACCTCTCTTTTATATCATACCTCTCTGAAGACTTTGCCCACACAAACACTCCCGGCAACAGTCACATAGTCTAACCTTATAAAATACTAGCTCCTACTACAATACATAAGTGAGGGATTTGGCAAAAACTCAAACACAATTCTACGACCTCCCGTAATCAGCAGTGTAACGTCCGATAAATATTCTCGAGACATTTCCCTGACTGGGCGGTCCGGTCCGTACCAAATACCCATTCCACGAAATATCACCAACGAGTAATTGCCCATGTGCGAACCATATATGAAAACATACAGCACTTTAAATAGAGCTTCTTGGAAAGAGGTATAGCTAGGGCCAGATGTATTCTAGCTATCCTTTTATTACTCGGAAATTCTTGATGAAATGCTCGGAAAAAACAAAAAACCCCTTTTGAAAGTGCCCACTCTTGACTGTTACTTAGAAATATCGAAAGACTTTGCACTGAGTAGCGTATGGCATTCACATGATATCTGCGAACAGGCAACCGCTCACACCTACAAGACATGCTTGTCAACTCCACCGGGACCAAGAGCTGGAGGGACTAGATGCTTGGATCCATCACTCGGAGCAGCCACTGATGACACCTTCAACAAGACCTCGAACTTGTACACTCGCGAGAAAAAATTGGTCACAATTTTACTAGATTGGCCACAACGAAAGGGTAGAGCGAAGGTGGGAGGGGGTCAAGGGGGGAGTAAAGAATTTGGGTTACCCCGCCTCTCGAATCATTGTTTCTCCTGTCCCCCATTCTTGGAGAAGTGACCAAGCCATCTGCTTTTCAAGCGCCGGTTTCTGGTGACCGCAGGTTCACAAATCTGCAACACCTGTGAAGGTTAAATCATCTCGCTGAACCCTTCTGCCCTGTCGGAGTCAGGTGCACCCTACGAGCGCCGATCTGGGTAGCCAGGAGAAAACGAAATCCAGGTTCTCCAAGTAATCGCGTTACTGACCAAAACTTAAACTCTGTCCCTGGGTTATAGCCATCAGCGGCAGGGCTGCAATTGTTCTTGTCTAGCGTGTTTAATAGCAGGAGAATTCTGTTGGGGATTACCACCCATAATTCTAATCCCTCTGGGAAGAAGGAAAAATGTGGCCTCGACAAGTGTTAGGGGGAAGTGAGGGGTGATTGAGCTCATGTAAAAGTTTGGGGTGGACTTTTTGCCCATGGGAAAGCATCAAAATTGGGTGGAATGGGTGTAAATGTTAGCGCACTAACAGTTGGCATCGGTCGAGGCGGAGGAGTCTCGGGGTCCCGGTATCTTTTCTAATTGTAGAAATGAGAGGGTTAAGTTAAAGGTGAATTGTGTTGAGAAGTGAAAGTGGAAGGAAAGAGTTAAAGAATAAGTCTCGGTTGCGCGACCAGAAGATGTTATGAAGAAAAAGGAAAGAGAAGTGGTGTGGAGGGATAGTTGGAGGAGGTGTAGGGGTAGTGATGGTGGAATTTCGCGGTGGGTAAGTGGATGTGAAGTAGAAGAAGTATAGCGGGAGGGGAGATGAAGAGAGGAAGGAGCTAGTACCACAGTTTGTGTCTGGGAGAGTTCGTGAACTTATGAACAATCATGATAGAGTCTACCAATTCCATGCAAAAAGTAGGGAGAAGGAAGGCTTATACTGGATTCGAAAACATAGAATGACACAAGACCTTGCAGAATTCCCTAACGGCCCAAAACAATAAGAGAACTAGCAAAGATCCCCCGAGACCTCAAGGGTCGGCATTCTCCTCTATGGGTACCCTTCTTTCAAAGGCATACCCACCCGTAAGGCTGCTCCTGTCGGAAATACCGGATCACGTCCGGTCACTCGCTTCAAATATAGTAATCACAGATGCTCACTCGCGGGATTTTAGTGTTGAAAGTAAACATATAAGGGATAACTCACAGTGGAGGAACGGCAGTAGATAAGAGGGCCTAGATGACAACTCAGTAGTAGGTATTTGAAAATAGAACAACTGTAAGTAAATAGACTAGTTTTTTTATCACCATGATGTGCCGAGTCCCTGCCAGAACACCTCCTTCATCGTAGGTAAAAGCATTAAATATCCATTCGTGCCCCCCCCCCCCCAGTCGGGAAGAAATAGACCGCATAAACGAGGCGTACAAAACATGATGAAATCCTCGTATTGTCATCGGAGGGTGTATTCATAGTGTAAAACATGGTATCATACGAACCGTACCTTACAATACTGTCTAGTGAACTAGGAGCGCGGGGCAGACTGAACCAAAATGATACGAAAACAAGTTTTTTTTATAAATACATATGGGAGAGCATAAAATTGAGTGGAGTAAGATATTTGTAGGGATAATAATAAGAATAGTAGCAGTAGCAGTAATAATAGTAATAATAATAGAAGGAGGGGGGAGAATGATAATAAGAAGAAGAAAAACATCATGAATTAAGGCAAACACTCATGAAAAAAAACTGACCCCGAACAATACATCCCACGTGAAATCAAGTCCTCCGCGCGATGGGCTGCCCAAAATCCTTGACAAACCCCTTCTTCAGTAGCCTTGCCCGTGCAGCCTTCACCCTCTCCTCCCTGTCCGATTGCTTGTTGAAGCTCTTTACCTCGTCCGGGTCCCCTTTAGGCACGGGACCTAGGCTGGAAAGTCTAGGGACGTCTTTCGCCTTTCTCTTAGACGCTGCTTGTGTTGCGAGGGCACCGGGTATTTTATCGAGCTTTTGAGTGCCCTCACTTGTCGAGTCGAATTCCAACAACCGCTGTTCCGCTTCCGCCGCATTAAGTCTCTGATTTATTGACGACATACCCGGATCAAGAGCGAGTGAGTGAGGGGAGGTCTGGGGAACACAGGGGGTGCTGAAGTGGTCGGGCGTGATCTTGGCCCATCCAACCTCCTCACTGGTAGCCTGGGCGGGGGGGTGCATGGAAACCGGTGTTCCGCGAGGTGCTAGCGTTGAAGTCGTGGCTGGTAAGGGATTCATAGCATGTGCATTAACTGGGGGGCTATCCGGGGAAACGAACGGTTTCGTGCCAATTGGGATGGGGCCGAAGATATCCGTGAATTCATCATCCTCATCCATGGTGGCGGGAGCTTGCGGGACATTGGTCGCACCCCAGGCGTTGGTGGCAGTCTCTTGTGGAGGGACAACCAATGATGAGAGGGTTCCGCTGACGCCGTTTCCTGCCCCCGGGCCTGTCGCCCATTTTAGATCTCCCTCGGTCAAACCACCCACGGGGGACTTTGATTCTTCGCGCTGCTTCGCTCCGTTGGCGGCCCTAGCACGACCTTTTTGTCCCGGTTTGAATTTTAGCTGGCCTCTGGAGGCGGTAGAGGAGACTAGAGGGGTTGCGGGCCCTGTTGGTTCTGGCAACCCCGACTCTCGCCCTCTCTGCATCGCTACACCGATTCTGGCTGGTATTGAAGTGCAGGCTTCTTTCTCGGGGGCTATAGTGTTGCTCGAACTCTTCAGTTCCGTGCCCATCCTAGCTGAAGGTAATGTAGTTGCGAGTTCAGAAGATGCGGGGTCGTTCACTGCAGTTGTTTCTGTTTTTACTTCAT
>Ga0307510_10012057_pt1 | contig 10247 bp, 7 predicted proteins | sample 12_EM_MG_FD_207224 | JGI IMG/M metagenome (GOLD analysis project Ga0307510, IMG submission 207224) | Populus trichocarpa ectomycorrhiza microbial communities from riparian zone in the Pacific Northwest, United States - 12_EM | ecosystem: Host-associated > Plants > Roots > Unclassified | place...
ACGAGACGAAAGTGAAGGCAACGAGGATAGCCAAGGGGCGCTGGTAGCAAGCAGAGCCATAAAACGGCCGGGACGGAACCACGACCCTAACACATGGATCAGTTGCCCCGGACAGTGCCGAGCCGAGATCGACCCGTTTTTTTTCAAAGCCACGCCCACGACTAGACATTACATCACTGCTGTTCTAGTTCCAAATGGCCCTACCCTTTCTCTCTCGCCTGCGCTCACACGAGTATGTCGCACTCCTTCTCGGCCTGATCTTCATCATCTTCGAGGGCGCCCTTCACATCAGCGTCTTACTCCTCCCAAAAGTCGTCATCAATTGGTTCTACCACAAATCGCGTTCCCTCTTCCTCTACTTTGTCGGCGCCAGTTCTGCAAAACCGGAGGCTAGACGCCTTGCCGATCGTATTCGCAAAGCCAGCGACTTTGAGGACCTCTGCGCCATATTCGGTTATCACAACGTTGAGGAGCACGTTGTTCTCACGAAGGATGGTTATCTCCTCGGGATCCACCGCATCCCTGGCCCAAAATCTGAACCTCGTCCCATTCCCGGCACCTCAGCGGGCAAGCCGGTCGTCTACCTGCACCATGGACTCCTCATGAATTCAGAGGTTTGGGTTTGTCTCACAAACCCTGAACGTTCTGTCCCCTTCGTCCTCGCAGAGTTGGGCTACGATGTCTGGCTTGGAAACAATCGCGGAAACAAATACTCCAAGAAGTCAATCCATCATGACCCGAACTCGTTCAAGTTTTGGAACTTTTCCATCGACGACTTCGCATGGCATGATATCCCCGACTCGATCGAGTACATCCTCCAGATCACCCGCGCATCCAGCCTCAGCTACGTCGGCTTCAGTCAGGGAACCACTCAAGCGTTTGCCGCTCTGAGCATTCACCCTCAGCTGAACCAAAAGGTCAACGTCTTTATCGCCCTTGCACCCGCCATGCGACCAAGAGGTCTCTCAGCCCCGATCGTTGATGGTCTCATGAAGGCCTCGTGAGTGTTACCCATTTCATTTGATCTCCACAACATCCTGATGACGTCATACCAGGCCCACCCTCCTCTTCCTCATCTTCGGTCGTCGTGCCATCCTCTCCTCTGCTCTCGTATGGCAATCCATTCTCTATCCACCCATATTTGTCCGCCTCATCGACGCCGCCCTCGTCTTCCTCTTCTCGTGGCACTCCTATAACATCACCTTCACCCAGAAGCTCGCGGCTTATGCCCACCTCTATTCCTTTGCCAGCACAAAGTCCGTCGTACATTGGTTCCAAATTATGCGCTCCGGACGCTTCGTCATGTACGACGATGACCTATACGCACCCGCCCTTCGGACCAACAATCAAAGCCCCCGCGCGGGCTACCGCCCAGCCAAGTTCCCCACTCGCAATATCGCGACGAACATCGTCATCCTTTATGGTGACGTCGATTCTCTCGTCGACATCAATGCGATGCGCAACGAGCTTCCCGAGCACCATCTTGACATTCGCCGCCTGAAAGGGTACGAACATCTTGATGTTCTTTGGGGCAAGAATGTCCACGTGGACGTGATTCCTGAGGTAGTGAACGCCTTGCGGCAGCATTGTGAGAAACCAGAGATGATACAGAAGCTGCCAGACGGGTTGGGCGTCAAAGCCAACAATCTTCTACACCCAGACGAGGCGTTTGCTTGCGGGTCCACCGATGGTTGGGAGAATGGTTTCACGTCGGACTATGCAACATCCACGGATGCGTGAGGCATCCAGTATACCTTAACATCATAGCTGACATTGTATGTTGACAAAAGACGTTCATTGACTCGTGATTTCATTTAAGTCTCTTTGTCGTAAGGGCGCAGTGATGCGTATGGATGCGCGCCCGCTCCTTCAACACCACATCGGTCACCACTCGTCATGTTCGATGTACAGCATCTCTTGTGTTGAGACCTCATCCCACTCTTCCCGTTACGTTTCTACCCCGGTATGGGGTATCACTACCAGTCTTCATCGACACGGCAAACGCCCTCCTACAGTATTCGTCTACCTTTAGTAGAGTACAGAATGAGCTGTTATACTCCCATTGGTTTGCGAGGTGTCGTGGATCCGTTGATGAAGTACAGTAGTCGGAATGGCGCCCATGGTCGCATATCATAGTATCGCCCAGACGGGTTTGCACTTCAAATGGCACCATTGCCCAACCCCCCAAGGGCCCCAGCACCCCCCAACTTGAATAGATCACCAATCCGAGCATGGCCTCCTCCGCAATCGTCCAGTTTTTCCGGTCCTTCGTAACTTGTACAGCACGTCCTAGCTGAGAGTGCTACTAACCCCCAACTTAAAGCCTCCACTCTGCTTGTGGGTCATTCTCACCAAGATGTCCAGAACCTAACTTTATGAAGCCTCACATTTTGGTTTGTGCTCCCACGGGTCGGTGATGGTAGATCAACATGGTGTATACTTCTGCTAGAGGGTGTTTTGTCACAGCCTCACTGCAGGCTATCTGAATCTCATGTCGTGCAGCAGCTTCCACACCTTGATTTAAAACGTTGATTACGTTCATTGTTAATCGACGACATTAATCCATAAAAGAACCAACTGCCTGGACGGGGAACGGAACCCATGTCATAGCCGAGGAAAGAAATTGGTCTTCAGGCGCGCGGGGAATGGCGCATGACGCGACCTGTGGAGTCCTTGGGGGGTTCACGAACCAGAGTAGTCAAGAGGGAAACGGCACACACCTGAACAAATCCGACCGTGAGTGGTTTCTCGTATGAAAATCCCGTGTGGGTTAGGAGAACGTGTCCCCTTCGGATGTTCCGACCTCGGAGAGCGGCAAAACTTGACTAGCAGAGCGTGTTTTCGCCTTGGGGTGTCTGGAGTTAACCCCCAGAGCGCTTGCAAAAAGATGGCCGGTTTGTAACGGAGTGGGAGTGGAGTGGAACCCGATGGTGGGAATCTTGGTCAAAAAAGGCAAGTACGCTCACCCCATGTTGTGGTAAAAAAACATTTATATCAGAATTTTTCGGCCTTTGGCTATGAACCCACCTCTGGCCTATTCAACCTCTTCTTCTTTTCATACTCCCACTATGGTTTCTGCTTGTCGAAGTCTACCGCCCCCATTTTTTGTCCCGTTCGCTCTCCCAAGCTGTGCTTCTCTTAACAGGCATGCGCGCCTTTTCGCCCTTGCGGCGTGGTCACCCTCGTCTCTACGAGGCGCGCAGCTAGGTACTATCTTTCGTAAGGACTCTTGGCTTCCATTGGGAACCCATCTGTGTCAAATCACTGCCTTCCGTCAACGCCACCAGATCCTGTGCAGAACAGACGCTCCACAGGGGCACTCCTATTACTGGAACCACAGGGACCTTGTCCCTGTAAAATTAGATGAATGGTCAACCAGTGGTCTAGTGGAGGGTTCCACGTAATATTTGAGTTTACGTGAAAGTTTCGGAACTTCTGAGAAATCGTCATACATGGGCGGCACGACCACTGTTTCGGGTTTCGAGAGAAATTCGCAGATGGCACTAACCTGATATGCGTGAACGGTGGCATCGACAGATGTACGATCGTAAAGTCGCCCACACAACTTGAAGTATCGCTGCGCTACGTTCGTGAATGAACGAGGGTTTAGAAGAAAGAAGAATATCTGGGACGGTTTTATCGCATTTAGGAATTTTAGGTGAGAGGTTTTGTCAAGGAATGACAGCAGCACATTGAAAACTGTGGTCACTGGAGTACATAAAGAGTTCTAGGAGGGCAAAATGTCGGATCCGATTACTTAACCTATCTGACGCCTGGACAGCTGCCTGTGGGCGTTAGCTTCAAGCAACTATAAAAACACGTACTTTTGCCCATGGTTAAATACCGACACCTTCCTTTGCTAAGCCCCATCCCCCACTATCGAATCCGCGGCATCATATGGCTGATACAGAACTGCAACAAGTCCATCAGATGCCCGGGAATTCGTTTCCTCGTTCTTTACCCTGGCGACAGAACCACGTGTTGGGTGATGCTAGGGTCAGCTTGAACATCGCCATGGTCTTCCTTGAGGATGCCCACTTATCTATGCACGGTGCTCTTTAGACCACGCCCGTAGTGTGTACCGACCAAACCGACGACCAATGGGGGATTGCACCTCCAGTCGTTGAGAACGGTACTCTGCAAGGTACGCTAAGGCACTCGCACCCCGTCAATGCGGCGAACTATGGTGTGGCGGGCTACCCACAACTACCCGTGAGTAATCTTATACAAATGTGTACTATTATCCACTCAATTGACTATACGATGATGACTTCCCGGTGACACCAGAATCTTGCGGGTCAATACACGTATCCAAATGTAGGGCGTGCCCAGGGACCGGGTGTCCCCGAAACCGTGCAAATCCATGTTCCCGTATGCGCCAACGTATCTTTCCAGAGTATGTTGTTAACTGGGTCTTTTGCTACAGGAGAACCAAGGAAGTGGCACTTTCGGCGATGCTCTCCAAGGTATTCAAGTTGTACCAGAACCCACCCGAGCAGCCCTTCCTGGTCCATCTGCCCACCGGGCTCCCGCTCTTGGCCAATCTGCGGCAGAGAACCTGCGCCGACTTGCCAGCCGTTACGTGAATCATCCAGATTCAGAAATTGGCATGGTTCGCATGGAACCAGGCTCCGCTGGTCGATACAAGGTGGTGATTGTACTTGATATGGGCGATTTCCTCTGAGGCCATCCCCTGTTGGGATGGTTTTCTCAGGCATAGCCTCAGGGTCGGCGGTATGCGTTGCCCTGATGCGGGTGCCTGAAATATGTAAGAATGTGATTACTCGTTTTGGCTGGCTATCTGAGTACATCGCCTACATCTCGTGTTTCGTGTTGTGATTGCTTTTCGCCCTATGACTCGCCTTTATGATGTGCCTCCGTTGTAAATACTTCCTTCTACTTCTATGTGTAGTCCTTCACTCTACACTATATATTTGGATGCTTAACAATCGCGCACCTGAGCCACATGCATTACTCTAAATACCTCGGAAGACCAGGCCCGTAATTTGACTTCGTTCAACAGTGCATGTGCGAAGGGGAAGAAGGGCTCTGAGGGAGCGTTTTGGCCAGCGTCCTGGAGACGAACTTCGTTACAGTACCAGACGGGATACTGAGAAATTTCTGGGGTGATGGACTGCACAAGGTAGTGGCCAGTACATGTTTTGAAATTCATTGAACCGATTTGCAGAGGAAGGACATAGGCTAAGGCATGAGGGGCAGTACTGTAAGGATAACGCGATAACGATGCGGCCACTGGATCCTCCCAAAACAGGGATGGGATGGGCACAATTCAGCACCCAACTCGGTGTCTAGGCCTCTGGCTTGCTGGCCCGGTGGCAGGTTTGGAGGGCGAGTCCTTGCGGAAGAAAGATGGAGGGCGTTAGGGTACGATCAACGTACCTCTCCGGAGCCCAGAGGAAATGGCACTGGGGCCAGGTGAGTCGCAAAGAATTTGCGGAAGAGACACAGCGTAGTTAGTGGATGAGGCTGTGGCCGATGATTGCGCAGAGCTGGGAAGAGATCTAACTGATCTAGATCAGTTTGAGTTCGGAATTTGTACTTCCCATTTCTCGCGCATTTCTGGCTCGATCGCCACGAAAATCAGGATACTATGTCTTTACCCTCCCTGAACATAGTCTATATATATATATGGCAAAAATACTTGTGCAGCGAGGTGGGGGAAAATGGGGTTTGTCACGCCTGCACCGTGTCGTTCCTATTGCCACAACAGTGGCTAGTTCAATGAAGGGTTCAGGGTTCAGAACTAGCTTGGCGCGCTGTCAAAATGGCAGTACGGCGCCGGACAACATAGTTCCTACATAGCAGTTGAGCGGGTGCGCGGGTACACTCGTACCTTAACAAGGGCAATTAATGTGGCGGTCATAGTATGTATGTCCAGAGGAGGCGCTCCTTGAGTCGACAGCGTGGTCACGATCACGCCAGTGCTATGTATCCCATAAGCTGTGGGTACTACGGAAATAAGTCTCCAAGGAACTGGCATAAAAAGACCGCCCACTCTGAGCCAAAATTTGTTCCCAGTAGTATGCCAATTTCGGTCTCACTCTGAAAAAAGTACAGTGATGAAGGCGTTGAAATTGAGAGCAAGTCGCTAGCATACCGGATCTCATTTTTGTCCCTGGCGTCCTTGATGGCATGGCACTGGGGAGGATGGGATACAGGTTGGCTTTACTAGCGCCACCAACGTTCTGGAAACAGCAGACATTGTTCGAAGTATGACATGGGGTGGGAGGAGAGTGGGAAGGTATTCCGGGCCTGTCGTTACATCCCTGGGTGGATTCGAATATTTATCATTTTCATGGGCCAGTGCAAATGCAGTGCCAGTGAGGCACTGCCTCTTTCAAAAAAGAAATCTAGGGCACAGTCCGCCTGCTGAGGCGGTGAGAACTAGTAGTACCAATAAGGACATATGAAAGTTAATGTGGTGCTTTGGTGGGTATTGCGGAAGAGGCAGTGTGCCGAGTGGATGATGCTGTAGCCGAGGATGCGCGGCTATGCAGGAGTAGGGACGACATCTAGATTAGTTCGAGCAGAATTCGCAGGCTGTCGTACTTAATTGGGATGCGGTGTATCAGTGGCACCTTGAGGCGTTGGGTCACCACTGGCATCATGCTGGTGGTGGTAAGACCGTGACCGAAGGTTTGGTGCGCCACGCGTGAGACACGGGCGGGCAGGGCAACCAGCCGTTGCGGCTCGTAGGGATTGTAACGGGTAACCCTGGGGTATTTCAGGGCTACCCAGACCCGGACCCGGTAAAAACCCGTACCCGGTCTCTGGGTATGGGTTTTACCGGGTCTGGGTACGGGTACTGTAATGCAGAACGGTGCCTGCGTGCCGAGTTCGGGGATGTTCCCCAGGTGACAAGAGAGGGAGGGAGAGGGAGAAAGGCCGCGATCCCGAAGATCCGAGAACGCGCAGATGAGGACCGGGAGAAGCGTAGATGCCGGTGTGTTGGCGTCGATCGTCGACGCGTTGACGTGATGAAGCGGCGATGACGGAAGGCGATGGCGATGACGAGCGTTGAGGGCGAGGGCGAGCGATGAAGGCGGGAATGGACGAGGGCGAGGGGTACAGACGTGAGACGAGGCGAGGAGAACTGAAAGCAGAGAACGGAGAATAGAGAAAGATGGTCGCGGCGCAGCGGGCTCGCGAGTCGTTACACAGTCGGGGATCACACGGAAAGGAGGGGGAACGAGGCCGCGGTTGCCTTCTGTATTCTCTATATTCTGATCTGATCCAAGGGCGAGGTATTTGTACTACATCGGCTACTCTATGCACGAAGTAAGTAAGAAGAAAAAGAAAAGAAAACGAACGTTTGAGCCGGCGACAAGCTGCGCGGCGTCGTATGGAAGTGGGAAGCGAAGTTGAAATTTACTAGGTTGTCGCGAAGGGTGCGACGTCGAGACAAGGCGGCGGGAGCGAAGAATGGTTCGGCGGTACTCGACGCCGACCTCTAAGTCTAATGGAGAAAACGAGAAATGTAGAAAACGTGAACTAAAATGAAAGAAGGAATGCACGCAACGAAACCCGATTCCTTCTACTCCGAGTCCTTCCTTATCGGTCCAGACCTCGGGACGGTCGGCGAGGGCAGCGCACTGTGCAACGAGGGGCGGTGTCGTATCCGGGTTTGTCGTTGGCCGGTCCGATATGGGCGATCCGAGTCTTCTCAGCTGAGGAGGCTTGGTGAGTGGCGAGCGGTGCGTCTTGACTAAATGTGGCCTGGGTCCGATTGGCTGACAACGATGGCGGGAGGTGAGGAAAATGGGATGCTCGAGGGGACGAGGAGGAGCGGCGCGTGGGAAAGGCGAAAGGTTGATTAATTAACAATTGGCTAAGTTTCCGCATGAACACATGGAGCGCATTTGCTGGGTACCGACGCCTACTGAAAGACTACCTTGCTTAACTGACATTTGATAAAGTATCCTTGGCTAACTCTCCGGTAGCACACGACCGTTTTCCTGATGTGGCCTTCTCGCTACGCACCAGGGTCTTGCCGGTCCATTCACGCACCCCAATGTAGGACATACTCCAGGCGTCCCTGAACCCGTGCCAGTCTCTTTTCCCGTATGTACCAACTTACCTTTCCCACGTATGTTCTTAACTGAGACTTTCGTCACGGTCGCAGGAGAACCAAAGGAATGACCTTCCCGGAAATGATCTACAGGGCGTCGCCCCAAACTCCACTCAAGCTGCCCTTCCTGATCCATTGTCCCAACGGGCTCCCGTCTCTGGTCAGCCAGCGGCAGAGAACCTCCGCCGACTCGCCAGACGTTGCCTGGACCATGCAGATTCGCAGGTTGTTATGGTTCGCATGGAACCGGGCTCTGCTGATCTATATAAGGTGGTGATCGTACTTGAAATGGCGGATTTCCTCTGAGGCCATTGCTTGTTGGCTCCGAGGACTGACGCCCACGGCGGTGATTATTGCCTCAATGAGAGTACCTGAAATATTTAAAAATATGATCCCTTGCTTATATATTGACTATCCGAGTACATGACTGTACATCATCGAGTACTCCTCGTGTTTCGTGTTGTAACTGTCATCCCCTAGGAATATGCCTTGCCTGTAGGTCTCGGATGTGCCTCTGTTGGATTCACTCTGTAGAAAGCGTGGAAGTTAAAGAATGCACGCGTCAGGCCTCAGAGCGCATGCGGGGCAGACACGAGAATTGAGAGTCAACCATCTATGGTATATAAATGAATAAATTTTTAGGGTACTGAGCCAAACGAACGAGCGTGCAACTAAACTCCTGTCAAAGCTGAGGAATGTATGGTGGTCATGGTGCTGGGGATAAATCCGCTAAGCGCGCCATACACACCCTGCACAAAATTTGGCGCTTGAAGATCGCACACCCTGTCCGTCCTCCAGTTTCGACTGTGTGTTGAGGTGTCGGATTCCGTCACATGTCATAAAAGTCGAACACTATCAAGATTCTACGAAATATAAGCCGTGCGAACCAAGCACGTCATTGATTGCTTGCCTCAGCCGTGATCTTCAGAGGTCGTATATCCTTATTGGTAAGTTATTGGTGGCGCCGTCTTCCTTTGAGCTTTGAGAACAAACCGTACAATACTCATAGAAACTCGTCAGCGAAAGCCATAGCAACTCTCAACTCCCAATCAGCACGACACTCTAGGATATAGAATGACGATCTTGTTGTCTACCCCGTCGAATTCACACAGCACATGATAGCAAGACGTACAGTATGTTGGACAGTCACTACAGTAGTGCATTAGCGCTCCTGAGAATGCCCGACTAGAAAGGGCACCATCTCACTTTCTGATCAAATTCGAGGAGCTTAAGGGCAAGGGCTAGTCATATCTGCCAAAGTCCTGGAAACGGTATACAGACAAAATTTGCCCCCTAGACATGCTTACTCGAAAAGTCCTTGACGGCTGCATGGCCGTCTCTCATGAATCTGAGTACTCATGAGACATTCCCGAGTCTTAGTCGCTTAGATGTCTCGCCCGAGGTTTTGGGTATTTACCCAAATCACAGGAACGGCGGAGTGGCCTTTCGGCGACGCAGAGCTCTTGACTGCACGACCCGTTCTGTAAACACTCCGGATTGTCAGAATCACAACGAGTGTCTCATCTCTGGGATAGGTAATGAAGAATGACGATGAAAAGTTGTCAAAATTACCGGGTCGCCGCCCGAGTATGCATCCCCCAAACCCACCAGAGGTCCTGTCGTTCCTGAAATTGTGCAGAAACTATTTGCGGTTTCTGCCATCCCGAGGAGAGCGGTGTTGAACAACGGTGGAAACCATCTCACGGCCTCCATCCGCTGCCACAAAGTGGCACAAGTAGGAACCCGCCACAGCTCCCAAGAAAGCCCTCATACGGGATTGTACAAGGCTCTGAGCCCACCACAGCGCTCAAGACGACCATTTTCTTCCGGAAGGAATGAGCCATTTCCTCCGCCCGAGCAAGGATCGCCTTGAGTGGTGGGGCCAGCGAGGACCCATCGTGTTTCAAGAAACGACCGATGTTCGGATCGGCAAGGAAATCTTCAGAACAGGGCGCCACTCCAGAGAGCGGGCTCTCACACCAACGAATCCCTCATGTGTACAGGGCGTGTTTGAAGAATGCCTGTGGTGAATATATTCTCAGGGTTGGATGAGGTCATGACCGACCTTGGCATAGTCTCTATGTGGGGGAGAGGTTACCCAAAGAACCATTGTGTCCTCAGGGTGCAATGGCCTATGCAAGTGATAGACGCGATATGC
>Ga0307510_10012058_pt1 | contig 10247 bp, 3 predicted proteins | sample 12_EM_MG_FD_207224 | JGI IMG/M metagenome (GOLD analysis project Ga0307510, IMG submission 207224) | Populus trichocarpa ectomycorrhiza microbial communities from riparian zone in the Pacific Northwest, United States - 12_EM | ecosystem: Host-associated > Plants > Roots > Unclassified | place...
CTTACCCACCAAACCTTCAGGCTGATATGTTAGCTTGGCCATGGCGTGATCTGTGGTGAAATTTAAGCATTAATGGACAATAATTTAGGTCTCTTTTGGTAAGCCACTGTCTTCCCTGTAATCATGGTTGTATTTCAGCCATGAAAAGATGATTGATAACAACCTAACAAGTGCTGCATGTTGCTTGAAAAGTCATGAAAAGACAAAATCATGATTGTTTGCTTGCAGAAATTATAGTGCTTTATAATTCACAAAGAATTAATGGGTTTTTGTTTTATTTTTGTCAAACAGCCTGGAGTTGAAGGGTTTGGTTGAGAATATCTGTCCAGGCTTCTGGGATATGGATCGTACAGCTATCAGAGGACAGGCCTACATTTCAGCCCAATGCAAACATAAACCATTGCTTGAGAAATAAACCCGAGGAAGACCAAAATTAAAGACAAACGTTGTCAAAGAAGCCATGAAATTCTAATATACTTCAATTTCTTTGTAAAACAGAAGGTAAGCAGGAAGAGTATTATACACTGAGAAAATCATAATTCATCTAAATCATCCATTCAGTTAATTTCTCAATGAATACCAGCAAACTATACACTGGAACAAGAAGGGTAATCACAACTCAACTTTCAAGCAATGATGCATACTACAAACCACATCCTAAATAGATAAAATGTTGGAACCCTGTTGCCAAGCGATCCTGCTCCATCAGATAATTCTGTCTTAAAGCTCCATCCAAAATCTTTGCAAAGCCTACCCACCACCAGCCTTTACTGTCTAAGACCCCCCTTTGTAATAACTAATGAGGTGAATGTTGAGAAATTGATTTGGTCTGTGAACTATTTAAGCAGGCAGCGTGCTTGCATGGGTGACCAAGCATTCAAAAATTCAGTAGCATTGATTTGGCTACAAATCTGACCACCTAGCCATCGTCAATTTTCTTTTCTTGCATGCTCTGGAATGAGACGTTGACGCAGTTCAGCAGATGCCCCAGCCAACTCTGCAAGGGCATTTGGCATTTGGCATGAGAAATGCAAAGGGAATCAATAGAAAAATATGGGAAACAAAAATACTATATTATCTTACCTTGGGCAGTAAAATTGAATAAAGGAGGGAGCGCACGCCCATTAGGTAAGCATGCATTTGCGTCTCTCAAATCATCAAAGAAGGGGTGAGCACATGCCTCCAACTAACAGCCAGTAAAGAAAAAGGAAAGTTACTATACTTCTCACCAATAACAAATTAAAAGCTTTATAAAAAATGCTGCAGGGTGTAATATGCAATTCAAGAAGGGAAAAAAGCTATTCAAACTAAACAAGCATTAAATAGAAAAGAATATGTTTTGATGATTTTGGAAACTGATATCATTTATCTAGAGCAGTACAAGTGCTTACAGCTGTGCACCGCAGATTTGGTGAATACTGAAGCAGCCTTGATACGAGATCCACTGCTTCAGGGGGCATTCGCTTGTGAAATATCTGGAATTTGAGAATCAATATGTTAACCACAGATAAAAACACAATTTCACAAAGAAAAGATCCTCCTGATAAAATTGTTAACAGACCTTGTACCATGGGTGAGTCTTGATCTGAGGGAACTTGAACTCTGTGTAATTGGGATTCATGCATTTAATTTCTTCTCGGGTAGGTGTGCCCAGGACCTAATTTATGATCACCAAATGGGGGAAAATACTTCAGAAACTGACCAAACATATGGAGAAGTAATAAAAAAAAGAGGGCTAGAAGATAAGATAGCACACCTTAATAATTTCCACCAGCTGATCAACACCACTTTCCCCGGGAAAAAGTGGCTGCAAAATGCAACAGTGAATAAACATCAGAAATCATCATCTATACATTAGTTTAAAGGAAAATTTTAAAAATAACTCATAGAATCAAAACACAAATAATCAAACAGCCACTGCATTGACTCAGGTAATCAACAAGCAAACAGTAAACAATGGCAGACAAACAATACATGATTGGTGAACTCTCTGCATTTCCATATCCAGTAAGAAAAGTGAAATTACAGAAATGAAATCAAAAACCATTCAGCAAGTTCCATGAAAGAAAATTATATGTATATATATGTGTGTGTGCACACGTGTGTGTTAGTGAGTGCTCTGGAACAGTGTCCTAAACACATGCACACCAGACTGCTTAGGAGAGGAGGTGTGGAAATTTTTAACATTAACAGAAAGCTATTCAAAATTATTCTTCAGAATATGCTATAATTTTTAGTCAAATCTATAATAGGAGGCTGATAGTAGTATAGAGAGGATCGAAAAAACCATATTGACCCACATGTCCAAGAAGAAGTTCGGCCAAGACACAACCAACGGACCAGATATCAATTGCAGTTGTGTACTCTGTAGCCCCAAATATAAGTTCTGGTGCCCTATAATACCGAGAGCAAATATAAGATATGTTGGTTTCGCCTGGAACCTGAAGATAAAAAAGATAATGTCAGAGGTTTCAGCACATCACTAGCATGCTTCTAACATCCACTACAGATAGAAAAATAACATACCAGCATCTTTGCACTACCAAAATCACATATTTTTAGCTGATGAGTATGGGGATTGACCTGCAAAATACAACATAACCTCATGAAGTTATCCCTTAACCACAAATATAAACAACAAAACATCCATCAAGAAAGCAACATATTGCTGCTATAAATCTTGCAAAACCTTCCATAATATATATTGCACAAATCACTGTCAGAGGGCATGAAATTGAGGTGATGGGCGGTTGCTTTCAAGGCTTTGCTCTCTAAATAGAAATTATTTCAAGACAAATAGCAGAAAAGCCAAAAAAAACATGTCCTGGACTATGGCAGCAAGCTCTCCAGTTTGTCAAATTGCATTGCTAGCAATACAAGGAATTCATCAGGTTCGGTAATCTTCAACGCAAAATTCACGCAAGGAAATTAAACTAGATGGGTGAAATTCACATAAGCAAAGCTGTGGATCAAAAGACTTCAACCATTTTTTCATGTCAATGCCAAAATGATGGGGGATATGGCAGAAAGAAAACTGACCAGTAAATTCTGTGGCTTGATGTCACGATGGCACACCCCAACAACATGGTGCAAGTAATTTAGTGCACGACAAATCTACAAGGCCATTAAGTAAAATATTTTAAACTCATGGAAATAGTTTACCATAGTTTGCTAGACAAAAATCCAGAATATACACAAAAATAGGGATATTTACAAAGTTTACCTGGTAAGTATACAGTTGAACATATAAAATGGGTGTGTGTTGTTGGTTCATCCTGTTAAAGTGCCTTGAAACTCGATGCACAGTCTCAGATATATACTCAAGAACAAGGTTAAGATATAGTTCATCTTTTTCAGTAGTTGAATAGAAACAATGTTTCAGCTGAACGACGTTCGGATGGTCAAGGAGACGCATGATTTGAAGTTCTCTGTTCTTGTATCTCTTATCCTGCAATACCTTCTTTATCGCGACTGCTTCACCAGTTTCAAGGCATTTAGCCTGCAGAGCAAGATAATACGTAAAATAACAGAACATAATATTACTAACTGTATACATGCTAAAAGCTAGTGCAATTGCAAGCAACATGCTGGCTAATTCCACATACCTGATAAACAACACCAAATGAACCTGTGCCAACCACACGCTCTGCCATGTATGAGATTATCTGGGAAAAAGAAGTAAAATATATTTAGCAGCATGGTCTATAACTAACTCATGATGTATAAAAAGAACATGTAGCCTTGAGAATCTAAAACAGTTAAAGTATGACAAAAAGAAAAGCGGAGGATCAATAACAGTCAATCTTGAAGGTTTCCATGGTGTAACATTGTCAGACTTGAGAGTTGGGTGGAAAGATATGGTGGCTAAGCAATGCATCTCCACATGCAAGTTGAAATCTATAATGCGTTATTCTCCTGGGCAGGAAAATAAACCTACTCTTATAATAACAGCACGGAAAGTGAAGTTCCATAATAAACAAATTCATAATGCTCTCTCAAAACTACAGGCCCATTCAGGAGTGTGATAAAGATTGTTTTTCAAATTGCTTTTCACTTGGAAATCATCAAAATAATGTTTTTTCATTTTTTAAAATTCATTTTTGACATCAACACATCAAAACAATCCAAAAACACCCAAAAAATAATAATTCGAAGCTAAAAAAACTCAAAAGGGCGTTTGGATTGTGATACCAAACAGGGCCTACATGAAGACCAATGAGTTCAAACAACCCATAAAATGCAAAATCAAAAGTGCGGTTGGACTGCGATACCAAACGGGGCCTACATGAAGAAAAATGAGATTAAACAACCCATAAAATGCAAAAGCATTCAACCAGGGTAATCAGATAACCTGCTTTGGTTGTCCATTCCGACCACCTACTGTGGTTGCAATAATCTGACCAGTTTCTGTCCCATTGCCACTCACAATGGCAGCTTCCATATCCTACATAATCAGAAATTCCATGATTAATAGAACATCCAAGGAAACTATGACACAGCCCATCCAATAAATACATTAGTACTGAGATCTCCCCAATTGTGTTTGGTCTTTAAGGTGGAAAGGGAGTTAGGTACAGATGAAAATTTACCTTTTCATCATGATTAGTGTTTTTGTCATCTCTGATCTTCATTTCATGCATCTCTTTTGGAAGTTGATCATAGCCTGGTTTTTCTGTTCTTGTCACTGAAGTAACATTGGATGCACTGGCAGCATTTTCCTGTGATGTAGAAGCCATATGCTGCTCCTGTTCAGTAACACTCCTTTCAACTAAATATGATTCCCCGTCAATCTTTTGTTCCATTTCTTGATCAACCTTAGCCCTCTTTGTTACAGCATCCCCGCCCTACATGAAAAACAACACATTTTCCACAAGAAATTAGATAAATTGCATAGTTACATTTCTTCTCCATTTTCAAGTATAATTGCACCATTTATCCCATTCTATCTCGCATTATTATACTAGCGTTATTGCATAGCCATCTCATATTCCTTTAAGGCGATCAAATTTTTAGTACAATAAATGAATTTGGTACAAAACACAATGGCTTCAAAAATCAAAACACAATCCAAGAAATTATATAAATAAAATAAATACCTAGGCTGTTAATAAGTTCATAAGCTGCGGGCCACTATGGCAACTTGATTATTTATACATATATCAAATATGACTACTCAAACTTCCCTCTAGGCAGAACCACAATAATTAGACAACTGCAGGCAGGCCAATATGGCAACTTGATTATAAAACATATATCCAATATTATTACTCAAACTTCCTCTCTAGGTAGAACCGAAATAATTAGACAACTGCAGACAGAAATGACATCCAAAAACTCATAATTCAAGGATTTAACTTGATGTTGCGCTCTAATTAATGCTTGTTTGAGTGAGCATATAGAAATACAATGATTCTTAATATCAACCAGGATTCTATTTAGGCAGTGAATCCTTTAGTGCAAATCTATCATAAGATTTCATTGTTAACATCCTAAAAGGACACGGGAACTTATGTGAATAACTTTCTTCTAGTGCTCCATCTCGTCTTCACCTTTATTTAAAAAAGGAAAAGGCAGGTAAAGATACGTATTAACAATTTTCAGGAAAGAACCAATGAGTGCAACATGACATACCACCAACCGCAACAGCAATGCACTACAGGAAAACCAACCACTAAACTACACTTTCACCATTGATATCCATATAAATAAATAACATTAATTAGATCCTATAACATTTGTTAGAAAATACGAGAAAAATTGTTACACATTCAAAATAGTACTCACAATAATAGAATCATCCTAAATTAATAATAGAATCCGACGTTACATCTGAGCTACAACATTATGTTAACCGACATCGATCAGCCAACCAATCAAACCTCCTTAAAAGGATTAAATGAACAAGCAACAAAAATAGGAAAAGCTATATGGCCCCACAAGCCAAAACCACAATGAAAGCAAGAAAGCATAATTCCAACTCCTAAATATCATCTCATTTTATAATGAAAACAAAATAAGTGCAAATTAGAATCAATGCCTCCCATCAAGGGGAAAAAAGGCCATGAAATTTTGAAATTTCAAAAAAAAAAATCTTGACCCAGGATCTGGATTAGATCAAAAACTCAATAAAAACAGGTCAAGTTCCACAAAATGCCTATCTCAAGTCCAAAAACATGCAGCAAAAGAAATCGAAGAACAAGAGAAACACATAGTCCCAGAATCAAATTAAGCTCCACAGCCAAAAAAACCTATCATCCACAATAAGACATGAAGCAAAGAAGAGACTTTCTTGACACAATTAACTAAAAATCCAAAACCGCACGAGCAAAAAAATTAAAGCTCCTATTTTCATTTTCTTACCTCATTTTCTCCGCCAGCAAGCAAAGCAAGAATTTAAAAAAAAATACAAGCAAACTTACAGGATCAGATGATATAGAAGTTCGACCGGAAGCAATGCTCTTTAATCTACGCATCACATTCATGGTTTCCTTTCTCTCTTCACCAACAAACAAACCAAACCCTAAATTTCCTCTTTAAAAAGATCCAAAAATATTCCAAAAAAGAAAATCAAGAAGAAGAAGAAGAAGCAGAAGACACAAACTCAACCTTCTCTCCTCCAACAAAGGGAGAGAGGGAGAAATTTGTGAGAGAAAAGGAAGGGACACCCAAAACACAGAACAACAACAACAACAAAATCTCTGTTTCTTTCAAGATTTTCTCTGTGGAAGCCTTAACTTTCTCTCTCCAGGGATAATTTTTGTGAAGCCACCATGTGTCTGTTTTTTGATACTTCATTGGTCAAATCCAATCGCCCTAAAGGACCAATCATTTCCTGTACGACAGTCAAACGTGGATTTTTAACCCTTGATCGGTCATTATTTAAGAAAAATCGGACGGTCTTGCTTGAGGCTCTTTGTAAAAGTAAGAGGTTGGTGTGTTAGTATTACTAAATTGCCCTGGATTCTATTGGGTAATTGCAGGGTAGGGATTTTAGGATACATATCTATGTGGAGCGGGATATTCGGGGAGGTTTGACTGGTCTTTGATGGTTCTTTTTGGCGGGTTGGATTCTCAGTAGGAGAGGCTCCTAGACAAAAGGCTCTAATTAATTAGGGTTCTTGAAGGCTTCCGATATTTGCCGGTTTAACTTCGTATCATAAAGGGGTGTAATTATAGTATACGGTATTTTTATTATTATTATTATTATTTACATCAATTCATCAACATCATTAAAAAATATTAAAAAATTATTAATTTAATTTTTTTCAGATCAGAAATACTATTAAAAATAATTTAAAAATAGAAGGAGAAATTGTTTACAATTGTAGGTTACATGGATCCTGAGTCTCCAGAACTTTCATTCTATCTTTTAGAGGTGATGGAACAATTTATGCTTTCGAAGATCTTTTATTATCATTGAAGAAATACTCTCATTTTCTTTTCATGACTGGATCATTTATAAAATTAATTTTGTCATGGTTAATTTATAAAATTAGTGTGGGTGTCACTGTGTTAGATATTGTGTTTTGGAAGCGTTTTTAAAAAAAATTAAAATTTTTTTATTTTTATTTTTGCTTTAAATTAACATGTTTTTAATGTTTTTAAATCTGGATTAATATTAAAAATATTTTTAAAAATAAATATTATTTTAATATATTTTAAAATACAACCATTCTACACTCTCGAACACGATAATAAATGATTTCAGTTGTTTGACCGGGTTGGATCAAGCTAGCATTCCATGTGATAATATTTTGAGGGATTCAAGGTGGCTCCATGAATCTTTCGTTGATTGAAAAGGAAAAGGCAGCCAAATCTTGAAGGTTCAAACACGAATAATTTGAAAAGTTCAGCAGATGTTAACTAATTAAAACGCAGTGTTTAATTAATTTTATTCCGGCAATGCAGTTGTTAGTCAATGCTGACCAGACACCACCTACCTCTTCTCCTTCTCTTGGGAGGTCTTTGTTTTTTTTTTTTTGTGTTGTTCAGTGTTTTTAAATTTAAAAAATAAAAATATGTTAAAAAACAATCATTGTAACTTAAAAAAGAACACGGTATTTGAAATGAAAAAGGTTAAATCCCATGGGCGGTTTACTTTTTTTTTTTTTAGTTTAACGTGGGTATCCGAGCCAGTTTGCGCGCATCTCGACTAATTCCACGGCCCCTGAAATTAACAATCATATAAGCCTCCAGTGACCATCATATGAGCAACCACAGGGTTTGAACCTGAGACTACAGAGAAAACAAACCTCTTGGTCCCAAGTTCTTACCATTGGACCACCACCTAGATGATTTCATGAGCTGCTTACTTATTATTTCAGGAGGCGACTATTACAAAGCTGTGGCATGCCGCTCCATCTTTCAAGCCGCTGCCCATGTAAAGGAGGAGGAGGAGGAGGAACCATTGGATTTTGTGAAACAATCTCGACGTAATAATAAGAGAGATAGTAAAACAGGAAGCCTGATTCTTCTTCTTCTATGGTGTCCCGTAAAATGGTAGTAATGGAGACATAATCATTGTGCTGTGTAATGCATGCAAGCCACGTTAACCATTCGTATGATTGCGCCTCCGCTTAATTATCATTATAAGGGAATATTTCCCGCACTTCATTTGGTCGGAAAAAAAATACAGGTCGAGAGTGCTGGCATTTCTTTTTTTTCTTTTTTTTATCTGATTTGATTGTTTTCTTTTAAAAGGTTTTTATTTTATGTTTTTAGATGAAAATAATTGAAAATAATTTTTTAAATAAAAAACATCAACTTATTTCTTAAATTATCTCTTTTATTAACAAAAATTAGATAGTTAGACGAAGAATCACCTGCTTTTATAAGTGATCGTACCCTTTTTAAATGAGCGGTCATGGCCAATAAGACCTAGCCATGCTGGTCTTTTTTTTTTATTTTACTTATTATTATTTTTATGTAATTTTGACTTGATTTTTTATATTTACATTTAAATTAATTCCCTCATCTGTTGATTATTTGTATGTATATAATGTTTTAAAGTGATTATTCTAGTTTATTTTTAGTTTTTTATATTTTATATAAATAAACTTTATCTACACGATTTCTTTGTAAAAAATAAAAACTATTTGTTTCTAGTAAGAAAAATAATTTTTTGTTTAAGAACTTCACTTTCAAATGTGTTCAAAACCAGGTCACCAATCTAACCATATACACAATTCACAAATCCAAGTTTTTTTCCCTCTTTATGCAATTAAAAATAAGCTCAATCAATCAACAAAAATAATGCAATTAATCACACAATTCAACGCAAAAAGTTTTACGTAGAAAATTCAATGCGGGAAAAACCACAAAATCATAATTTACCTAAGAACCTTCATTACCAACAAATAATGGATTCGCAAGTATTATTCCCTGGATATAACTAAGGTTCATAACATGCATATCATCAAGAACAATCTGTTCTTATCAACAAAAATCTTCATCTTTGTAGCACGTTAAACTCATTGGTATTCAACCTCAATGTGCTTTGATCGAGAGTGAACAATAGCATGCTTGCTGAGATAAATTGCACTTCGACTGTCATAATGCAACACAAAATTCTCTTGATTTAGGCCAAGTTCATTTAAGAACTTCTTAATACAAAAAAAAAAAACTATTTACCCCTTTCAGTAAGAGCAATGTACTCAATCTCTGTAGTGGATAATGCAACACAATTTTATAGCCTTAATTGTCATGATACCGCTCCCCCCTGTATAAGTCATTAAGTATCTTGATGTGGACTTTCTAAACTCAACATCACTATCCATATTTATATATGTGTATCCATCTAACGTAAGTTTACCATTACAAAAACATAAACTAAAACTAGAAGTACTTTTGAGATGCTTGATTGTTCATTTCACTAAAAACCAGTGTTCTTTACCAAGATCAGAGAGGATTCGACTAACCATACAAATTACATGAGCTATATTTAGCCTTGTGCAAACTATAACATGCATCAAACTATCAATTGCGGATTCATGAGAAACTTTTTCATCTTATTTCTCTACTTATCACTTGAAGGACACTACTTAAAGCTTAACTTAAAGTGGCTTTGAAGTGGAGAATAAACAGGTTTGAACTTGCTTGTGTTGAATCTCACAAGTACCTTTTGAACATGTCTTTTTTGAGATAGCCAAAGTTTCTCGTTATTCTTATCATGATTAATCTTCATACCAAGAATATATTTTGTTGGTCCTAAGTCTTTTATTGCAAAAAACTTTCTTTACTCTCCCTTT
>Ga0307510_10012059_pt1 | contig 10247 bp, 13 predicted proteins | sample 12_EM_MG_FD_207224 | JGI IMG/M metagenome (GOLD analysis project Ga0307510, IMG submission 207224) | Populus trichocarpa ectomycorrhiza microbial communities from riparian zone in the Pacific Northwest, United States - 12_EM | ecosystem: Host-associated > Plants > Roots > Unclassified | place...
GATTGGGCCTCCCTGCAATCCTCTCTGAAAGCTACGACCGTCTCGCCCCCCCCTCCCCTCCCCACCACACGCTCACTAGACATCTGGTTCAGCACCAACCTAGGCAGGGTTACATCCCAGTTGGCGCTCCACACCCCACTGAAGAGGGTGACCTACTGTTCCAAACCGTGGTGGTCTGAGCTCCTGTCGATGCTCAGGAAGGCCTAAGGCTCCGCGCTCCGCTCCTCCAAGCGGGATCGGTTCGATGCCGCCCTCCTCGCCTGCGCAAGGGCGGCGAGGTCTGCCTACTTCAAGGCCATCAAGAAGGCAAAAAGGGATCACAGGTCCTCCTTCCTGGCCTTGGCAACCACGCAGACTGTGTGGACGGCCAAGAAGCTTGCAGTCGGCCGCCCCCCGCCCCATTTCCCGGAGCTCCCAGGTGCCTCCACTCCGCCCGAACTTAACCAAGCCCTTCTCGATCACTTCTTCCCCAGCGAACCGGCCAGGGTTCCTGACACCATCCTACTCCCTTTCAGGGATTGCCTTCCCTTGTCCCAGGACGCGGTCGGCAGGGCCCTTGCCCGCTCCTCTCCGACTTCGGCCCCCGGGCCTGACATGACCCCTAACTCGGTTTGGAAGAGAGTGCACCGTGTGGCCCCTCACCTGATCCAGGACCTGCTCGCCCCTCTTGTGACCTACGGATCCCACCCCCTCACCCTCAAGAAGGCCGATGGCATCGTGTTAGACAAGCCCGCCAAGCCCTCTTATGACTCCCCCTCATCTTTCCGAGTTATAGTGTTACTTCAGACCTTTTCAAAGATCCTTGAGAGGATAATGAACTCTAGACTTTCCTGTGTGGCCCGTGCGACCGGCCTCCTCAACCCGCACCATTGTGGCTCGCTGGCTGGTCTTTCGGCCTCGGACGCGGTCACCACCCTCACCCACGAAGTGAAGACCCTCCAGATGGCTGGAAGGAAGGTCTCCACTCTTTTTCTTGACATAAAGGGGGGTTTCGACAACGTTAACCCCTCCGCCCTCTGCGGCATTCTCAGGGCCAAAGGGGTCAACCCGTATCTTATGACTTGGACAAAGTCCTTTCTTACTGGCAGGTCATGCCGGCTCCTGTACCAGGGATCCCCCAGAGTGTTCGCACCAGTGTCGGTAGGCACCCCCCAAGGGTCCCCAGTCTCTCCTCTCTTGTTTGTTATTTACGTCTTCCTCCTCCACTGCGAGATCCCCCATGGTCTCACCCTCTCCTATGTGGACGACTTCGGCCTGACCGCCTCCTCCGCGTCCTATCGGCACAACATCCAGATATTACAGAAGCAGTACGCGAGGCTGAAGACCAGAGGGTCCAGGCGGGGCGTCGGCTTCTCGGTCCAAAGACGGAGCTCATCCACTGGCGCACGAACAGGGACAGAGGCCCCATTTCCAATGCTCCGGTCCACCTTGATGGGTCGGTCTTCACACCCAAGGGTGAGGTCAGGTGGCTAGGCTACTGGTTCTCCCCCTCGATCTCCACTACCCCCCACTTCGTCAAGAGGCTGGCCAAAGCCCAGGCGGCCTTCGTGGCGGTTAAGCGGCTCTCCCCCCGTGGGATCGGCCTCCCGCCCTTCCCCTGCCATAGACTGGCCTCCTCCCTCCTCTTCCCCATCCTCAGCTACGGCGCGGACATCTTCATGCCCACCGCCCACATGATTAGGAAGCTCTCCGTGTTCTGGCACAAGGTCCAGAGGTGGACTACCAATTGCTTCGTGTCTACCGCTACAGATATCCTGGCCATCGAGGCCTGCCTCCCACCGCTCGGGCTCCTCCTCGCATACAAGCGTCGCCTGGAACACCTTAGAATCCTGTCTTCCCCCCTGGAAATCAACCCTGCAGCCGCGAGGCTCCCGCCCTCCATGCAGACCCCGTCTCTTCACGGCCACTCGCCGGACCACAGGGTCCTGAGCGCGAGGAACGCGGGAAGCCGCCTCCCCCTCCCTTGGCTCCAAGCAAGGCCTCCCTCGAAGAACAGGGCTCACCTCCCCCTCGACGCCCTCCCGCACTCCATGCTGTTTATATTGGGCCCTGACGAGCTCGCTCCCCTCGCAGTTACCTCCCAGCATCTACTCACAGACCTCTACCCTGAGCCCGCCCCGGGCCGCTCCTACCCCCAGCTTAAACTCCAATGCAGGAGCCTCCTCATGACAGAATGGGAGGAGGCTGCGCCTGACCCGGCTAGATACCCATACCGCCCCTCGCTCAAACCTCACCCGTTCATGCGCCTGGACAAGTTCTCCGCGGGCCGAATACATCAGATGAGATCTGGTAAAAGCTACCTCCGTGCCCACCCCTCCTGGGACAGCAACGACATCCCCACCACATGCCCTAGTTGCCAGAGTGCCCCGGAGACATTCGAACACGCCATCCTCTACTGCCCCGCCAAGGGACCCAGTAGGACCCGCCACCTTCAGGGGGTTCTTGATATCGGTCCCGATGCGCCTGTCTGGTCCTCGGCTACCCTCTTGGGCACCCTCGCCCGCTTCATCAGATCTACAGCTACAGCCTTCCCCCCGGGCATGTTCTCACGCCCGTCGTCCGCGGTTTCCTCGGTTTCTTCCCGCTCTTCTAATCTAGTTTCCTTTGGTTACTTTATGTCGTCTCAGGAAGGCTAGGTTTACGTTTATGTTTTTCATGCTGTCCGCTGGTGGAGGAAGGGTTTTCCTTGATTTACTTGTTTTAATTTCGCGCCCGTATGTGGGCCTGAGACCGGTACGGACCCCAGTTGACGAGTTTTGGTGCCTGATGTTTCCTTTGTTTGTTCGCTTTGGATTTTGGGTTTTGTTTTCGCCATAGCTAGCGCTCCATGCGATTTCTTGTATCTTAACAACAAATATATGATATAAAAAAATAAAGAGAAAAAAAAAGGCCCCCTATTGCCTTCACTCTACGCGCCCTCTACCCCTCCAGTCATTGAAATCACAACTCCACGTCGTTCAGTGCACGATCCCCCCTCGCCCCCTATCTTCTACTGCCTTTCAGGCTTCGCGTCCCTGACTCCCCATCACCTAGATGGAGGACCTCCCTCCCCTTACCTCCTCGAGGAACTCGTCAAGAGCCCCCTCAAGACCGTCGTCCACCCCAGAACTCACTGAGTCCCACCTATACATACGCGACTTCGTTCGTGAAACCCGCCAGAGGCTTAACTTCTCCTTGATCCAGCTCCCAATTGTTAACGATCAACAGCTCGGCGAACCTTCGGACTGTGAGATGATCCTCGTCCCTCTCTCCTGCTCCGCTCTCAACGCCCTTGCGTCCATGACGCGTCATCTCGACACCATAACAACCCAATTAGGCACCATACAGTCTATCGTGGCTACCCTCACCACCAACTCGGCTCTGGACTCCAAGCTTGCCCCCATCAACGCGTCCCTACGTGACCTGTCACAAAGGATGTCAGCCGCCCCCCCTTCCCAAGTGCTAGTCCACACGCGGCAACAGGTTCCCCCGTCTGGTGCAACCACACGACTGGCCCCAGCGCCCACTCAGCCCCCCTTTCCTCCGACCAGTGCAACCACACGCCCCATACCTCTTCCAGCACAGCCCAGGGCGAAGACCCGCGCTCCCCCGCTAACAAAACTCCCTCTTCCTCTTTCGACCCTGACATTCCCCGGTACAACCCGGACACCCGAGCCTTTTACGGCGACCCTCGAGCTTACGCGGACAAGTTCCGGGACTCCTGACAAGCAAACGCGTTCCGGGGAGGGATGTACACTGATCCCACCACTTTCGTCTCTGGCCACCTAGCCCCTGACTGTCACAAGCCCCAACCCTCGTATGCCCAGGCCGCCTCCAATGGTACCTCGAAGGGCAAGAAGAATAAGAGTTCTCTCACGGCCGCCAAAGTCGCGTAAGCCAACAGCCTCGCCCCTGAGATCCAGGCACCGAGGTCACTCCCTACGGCCGAAAGAAGATTCTACGCCCCTGGTACTTCCCTCTCTAAGTACCCACAAGCGCCCCTTATTGCTGCCACTTTCCCGGACATTGCTGCCCGCGTCCTAAGAGATGCGAATAGTATCCTCCCCCTCGCAGTCACCACCAAAGTCAATAACCGCGGATCTGTCACCCTTCTCGTCACCGACCCTGCCACCCCCGCCGCGGCCTTTGCCCCATATTTCGGCGCCCTTTCCTGCCAGCTCAACAAGGCGTTCCCAGTGGGCGAGTCTCCCTGGCTGCCCTTCCGCCTCGTCCCCAACGAGGCACAGCTCGCTATCCACTCCCTCCCAATCGCCTTCCTCCCTAAGGACCCGGAGGAGGTCTTCCCATGTCTGGCGGAGTAGATCCTCAACCCCAACAACTTTCGCATCCTCGCCGCCAGATATCTCAACCCCGACGCACAATCCGCGGAGGGCAAGACTGCCACCTCGGTCATCGTTTCCGTCCACCCAGGGGACGTACTTGCGATGGGCTCTTCGATTTGACTCTTCTCCTGATCGCGCACTATCGAACGCGCTTACTCTTCCAACAGGTACACGTAATACAAGAACTGCTGGGGATACGGCCATGTCGCCCCCAGGTGCCCCTCCACCTCCCCCGTTTGCCCCATCTGCTCCCTCAACCACCCCCGAGCCATGCATAGATGTCCTAATCCCACTTGCCTTAGACGAGGCAACCTTAAGGCTGCTCCTGGCTGTTTTTCTTCCTCGCCACCGCGTTGCATCAACTGCGGAGGCGCCTACACTGCGACTCACAGGGATTGTGACTCCCGTCCGACACCGGCCACTCTGAGGCGTTCAACTGCTGCCGACGAGGTCGTTCTCCCGCAGCCCGCTGGCGACGAAATGGACACGGCCACCAACGACCGCGACGTCTCGCCCCCCCCTTCACCCACCCGCTCCCTCCAGTCGGCGTTCGAGATGGCTACTCCAAGGGCCAGAAGGACAACGATACTTCTGGCCTCTATGAGGCCCGCACCAGGCCTGGGTCAGCTCCCTCCCGTCGAGCCCCAGAGCCCCTCCCCTATGAGCAGAACTCCATCGGGCCTGGCCCGTTAATGCAGCATGTCCAATCCTCATGGGGTGGTGAGCAGGTCTCGCCCCCCCCGCCGAAACCCTTCACACACGTTCAACACAACTGCCTCAGGAGTTGGGATGTGTTCCTTTCTCTGTTTGGGTCGTTTACACAGCTGGCCCACCCTCCTTCCATTGTAGCCCTGCAAGACCCTCAGGTCTACAGGGGCAAGCTCCCCTTGTTTAATTTCTTTACTGTTTTTTTCCCCCCTACGACCTGTGGCTGTAAGCCCCGGGGTGCCTTTTATGTTTATAGTTCCTTTTTGTCGACTATTTCTCTCCTACCGCGGTTTTTTGGGAGGGGTGAAGTCATGGCACTTGACCTCTTTACCCCTGATGGTTTCTTTAACCCCTCCACCACTGCTTTCACAATAATCAACTCCTACAGCACCAAAGGTCGCTCCAACAACACTCGTTCTGTTCCACCGGACATCATCTTGCTCTCCAGTCCCCTTCCTACACTCACCTTTGGTGACCTGAGCATCCACCACCCCACGGCTGACCCCCTCAGAGTTTTCAAAGAAGACGAGATTGCCACCTCGTCCCCCTACTTCGACAGGGCGACAGACCTAGGGTTCTCCCTCCTCAATACCCTGTATGTCTTCACTCGGTTCTCCATGTCACTTGTTGGACGCCCCGGCGTCCTCGACCTAGCCTTTGCCTGTCCCCTCCTTTCACCATACTTTTCAGAGTGGTCTGACCCCCTCCCCCCTACCGGCTCTGACCATATCCCGATTCTCCTCCGCTTTGAGGCCCCTTTGTTTCGAGCCTCCCCCGACCCCCAATTAGGCCCTGTCCGACTGGGCCGCCTTGGAATCCTCGCTAAAAGCTACAACTATCTCGCCCCCCCCCCGTCTCCCGACTACGCACTCCCTGGACATTTGGTTCAGCACAAACCTAGGCAGAGTTACTACCCAGTTTGCGCTGCACACCAGGCTGAAGAGAGTGACCTATCGATCCAAGCCGTGGTGGTCCGAGCTTTTGTCAATGCTTAGGAAGGCCTACAACTCCGCTCTCCGAGCCGCAAAACGGGACCGTTTCGACGCCGCCCTCCTCGCCTCCACAAGGGTGGCGAGATCTCCATATTTCAAAGCCATTAGGAACGCGAAGAGGGCCCACTGGTCCTCCTTCTTAGCCTCAGCAACCCCCCAAACTGTGTGGACGGCCAAGAGATTCGCCGTCGGACGCCCTCCCCCCCGATTCCCTGACCTCCCTGGCGCCTCTACACCACCTGAACTCAACAAGGCGCTCCGTGACCACTTCTTCCCCGGCGAACAAGCTAGTTTAACTAATACCATCATGCTCCCGTTCAGAGAATGCCTCCCTCTGGCAGCGGGCGAGGTCAGCCGGGCCTTAGCCCGCTCCTCCCCATCGTCGGCCCCAGGGCCTGACCCGATCCCCAATTCGGTATGGAAAAGGGTACACCGTGTGGCCCCTCATCTCATCCACGACCTTCTAGCCCATTTAGTAGTTTACGGATCACACCCCCTCACCCTCAAGAGGGCCGATGGCATTGTGCTTCACAAGCCAGGCAAGCCCTCATATGACTCTCCTTCATCTTTCCGCGTCATGGTCTTACTCCAGACCTTTTCAAAAATCCTCGAGAGGATAATGAACTCAAGACTCTCCTGCGTAGCCCGGGCAACTGGCCTCCTCAACCCCCACCAATGCGGGTCGCTACCTGGCCTCTCGGCCTCGGACGCAGTCACCACCCTCACCCACGAAGTGAAGACCCTCCAGATGGCTGGAAGGAAAGTCTCCACGCTTTTTCTGGACATAAAGGGGGGTTTTGACAATGTCAACCCTGCCACCCTCTACGGCATGCTTAGAGCCAAAGGGGTCAACCCGTACCTTGTGTCCTGGACCAAGTCTTTCCTGTCTCGCAGGTCGTGCCGACTCTTGTACGAGGGGTCCCCCAAGGTTGTCGCCCCACTTTCGTTGGGCACGCCCCAGTTTCGTTGGGCATGCCCCAGGGCTCCCCAGTATCCACACTCTTGTTTGTTATGTACGTTTCCCGCCTTCACTGCGAGATTCCCCGGGGTCTCTCTCTCTCCTATGTGGACGACTCTGGTCTGACCATATCCTCTCGTCATATCGGCGCAACATCCAGATCCTACAAAGCAGTATGCCAGGCTGAAGGCCAGAGGGGCCAGGTGGGGTGTAGGCTTCTCGGTCCCCAAGACGGAGCTCATCCCGTGGCGTACGAACAGGCATAGAGACCCCATCTCCAATGCTCCGATCCACCTGGATGGGTCGGTCTTCACGCCCAAAGGTGAGGTCAGGTTGCTAGGCTACTGGTTCACACCGTTAATCTCGACTACCTCCACTTTGTCAAAAGGCTCGCCAAGGCCCAGGCGGCCTTCGTGGTGGTCAAGAGACTCTCCCCTCCGGGGATCGGCCCCCCCCTTTCCTCTGTCACAGGCTCGCCTCCTCCCTCCTCTTTCCCTTCCTCAGCTATGGCGCCGACGCCTTTTTCCCCACAGTCCACATAACCAGGAAGCTGTCCGCATTCTGGCACAAGGTCCAGAGATGGACCACCTATTGCTTCATGAGCACCCCCACCGACGTCCTGGCCATCGAGGCCTACCTCCCACCGCTCGAACTTCTCCTTACATATAAACGCCAACTAGCCCACCTTAGGGTACTTTACTCCCTCCCGGAGATGAACCCCGCAGCCGCAAGGCTTCCCCCCTCGGTGCAAACTCCTTCCCTTCATCGCCACTGACCAGACCACAGGGCCCTAAGCGCGAAGAACGCGGGCAGTCGTCTACCCCTCCCGTGGATCCAGCCTAGACCACACTCGAAGAACAGGGCCCACCTCCCCCTCAACACCCTCCCGCACTCAATATTGTTCCTCCTGGGCCCCGACGGACTTGATGCCCTCCCAGTAACCTCCCAACACTTGCTCAGCCAGTTCTACCCTGAGCCCCCCCCGGGCCGCTCGTACCCGCAACTCAAACTTAAATGCAAGAACCTCCTCATGGAAGAATGGGACAAGGCCGCACCGGATCCGGCCAGATACCCATACCAACCCTCGCTAAAACCCCACCCGTTTATGGGCCTGGACAAGTTCACCGCGGGTCGCCTCCACCTGATGAGAGCTGGGAAGAGCTACCTTCGCGCCCACCCCTCTTGGGACAGCGATGCCCCTACCACCTGCGCCAGTTGTTTGAGTGGCCCCGAGACGTTTGAGCACGCCATTCTCCACTGATCGGCAAAGGAGCCTGCCAGGACCCGCCACCTTCAGGGGGTCCTTGACATTGGCCCCGACGCCCCAGTCTGGTCCTCGGCTGCCCTCCTCTGCGCCCTCGCCCGCTTCATCAAGTCTACGGCTACAGCCTTCCCCCGAGGCATGTTTTCCCGCCCGGCTTCCTCCCCTGGTTCCATTTCTTCCCCGTCATCTAATGTAGTTTCCTTTAGGTACTTTATGTCGTCTCAGGAGAGCCAGGTTTATATTTTTGTTTTTCATGGCATCCGATGTTTCAGGGGAGGGTCTCCTCAGGCTTACTTGTTTTAATTTCGTGCCCGTATGTGGGCCTGGGACCGGTACGGACCCCAGCTGATGTGTTTTTGGTGCCGGATATTTCCTTTCTTAGTTCGTTTTGGATTTTGGGTTTTGTTTTCGCCATAGCTAGCGCTCCATGCGATTTCTTGTACCTTAACAACGAATATATGATATAAAAAATAAATAAATAAATAAATAAAATAAAAAACCCCCCTATTTCCTTGATTCTTTCCGCTATCTGGTATTTCTTTCACGACTCTTGTACTTTAGAATATAACGTCTTCTATTCTGATATCCAAGTTCCACACCAAGAACCCACGCACCCTGACCCTGATCTATCGTTACATGCCAGTGATCAGCCTTGACCTGAGATTGTCATCTCCGAACCCTCACGCTAAACGAGTGTTATCGTTTAGGACCTTCCTATTGTTGTGTGCCTTGGACTAACGTCCAGTGCCAAGACCACCTTACATTGTGAGGGCAGGAACCTTTTCTCTTCTTCCTCTGCTTGTTACTGGAGGTATGCCCATTGTCATGCTTGTCGCGATGAGAGGAGCCCTTTGGTCTAACGACCGTACGGTTGAACGAAGCGACATCTTCTAGTTGGTGACCTGTCTTTCGTAGGAGGTTTAAATAGTCAACATAGTCTTCGGTGTCTGGAGTCTTCATACCCCATGCACTACGGAGATCAGTTGTCATCCCCACGTGAGCCTGATCCTTGACCTAGTCCCCAACATCTTTTAACTCATTTGCCAGCCAGATCAGTTCATCTACGAATAGATCAATCTTTCATGGCTGCATGGATAAACTATTGAATGCTCAAAGAGGACGATCTCGATCTGAGTACCCAACAAAACAAGATAACAAATGTTTGTGAAAGTCTTCCCATGGTCTAAGAAGGTTATTTAGGTCAAACGGCCTTTTATCATCGATGGCTGTATCTTCATTAATACAAACATGGATGCTATGGTACAATCTTTTGGCTCTAGCTCTAAGCAGGGGAATGACGAAGCTGATCTTCTCCATGTTATCCACCAGGAATTCTCTAAAACAATTCAGCTTAATCGCGACATCTTGTATCAAACGTTGGGTATCCTTAGGCTTACTATCAAAAGAGTCTTCCTGAAGGCGCTCGGGCTTTTTGGGCTTGTAAGCTGATCCCTTGTCCTTCCGTTGCCTCTTGTAAAGCTTAAGAAGTGGTGGTAACCGTTCATCATACTTTGTCTTCCTTGCATCATCCCCGTGATCTCTACGAGTTCCGACAATTTTGCGCGGATCAAAAGGGGGAGAGTGGGAGTTGTCAGTATCTGCAGAGTAGTCGGAATCACCAAGGTCTCCTCCACCAGCAACATTACCACCAGTAGGCGGAATTGTGCTTCTATCGTCACCTTTGTTACCTTTATTATTTCTACCATGGGTAGAACTAGGCCAATCATACCCACTAAACCTGGACCCTTCTAGACAATCTTCATCCATTCAATCTGAACTGGGTATTGCCATAGTCGAAGATATAGGAGGTCGATTGGTGCTGTTCTGTGGGGGTGAAAATTTCTTATTGAAATCCGAACAATTGTCCAATGCTATATGTGTTGATACATGACAATAGAGGCAACAGATCTTTTTCAACTTTGAGAGTTCTGGTTGTGGACTCGTGGGATGTACGATAGGTTCCCCTTCCCTTCTCAGACAAGGTATTTGATGTGTCCATGTGA
>Ga0307510_10012060_pt1 | contig 10245 bp, 9 predicted proteins | sample 12_EM_MG_FD_207224 | JGI IMG/M metagenome (GOLD analysis project Ga0307510, IMG submission 207224) | Populus trichocarpa ectomycorrhiza microbial communities from riparian zone in the Pacific Northwest, United States - 12_EM | ecosystem: Host-associated > Plants > Roots > Unclassified | place...
GTGCGGCAGCCTCGCTGATCGCGAGGTTGCGCACGCCGCATTGCACGGTGGCCGTGCGCGCCGCGACGTCGATCTTGATGATCTTGTTGAACTTGGCCAGGCTCAGCGTCACGCCCATCGCGTTCGGCAGCGCGCCGCCCGACAGCCCGGTGCCGGCGCCGCGTGCGACCACCGGCACGCTCAGGCGGTGGCAGGCGTGCAGCACGGCGGCGACCTGGGCCTCGGTCTCGGGCAGAGCGACCACCAGCGGCTGTTCACGGTAGGCGGTCAGGCCGTCGCATTCGTAGGGCACGGTGTCTTCGCGGTGCCACAGCAGCGCGTGCGCCGGCAGCACGTCGGCGAGCGCGGCGACGACTTGGGCTTGCCGCTCGGCGCGGGTACTGGCGGACACGACGGCGGCGGGCAACGGGGCGTTCATGGTCTGGAGCTCTCTGCGTTCAAGCGGCGTTCTTCGCGTACAGCACATGGCGGTGCGAGCGGTGTTCCGGCGGCAGGCGCGGGTGGTCAAACTCGCCGCGCCGCGTCAGGCCGATGCGCTCCATCACCGCGATCGACGGTGCATTGTCGACGGCGGTGAACGAGACGATCTGCGGCAGACGCACGACTTCGAAGCCATGGCGCAAGGCCAGCACCGCGCCCTCGGTTGCGTAGCCGTGGCCCCACGCGGCGCGCGCGAGCCGCCAGCCGATCTCGTGCGGCTCGGCCACGATGCCGGGCAGTTTCAGGTCGAACGGCACTTTCGCGCTCAGGCCGACGAAGCCGGCGAAGCCCAGGCCCGGTACCTCCAGCGCCCACAGGCCGAAGCCGTGCTCGTCCAGGTGCGCGCGGATGCGCGCGGCGTAGGCGTCGCTTTCGTCGCGCGTCAAGGCCTTGGTCATGCGCAGCATCACCGCGGGGTCGGCGTTCAGCGCGGCGAACGGCGCGAGGTCGGCGTCGGTCCAGGGCCGCAGCGTGACCCGCTCGCCGCGAAGCGTGGTGGCGCTCATCAATGGCCGGGGAACACCGTCAGCACGCCGGTGTAGCCGTACAGGTTGGCGCGCGCGATCTCGCCGGCCGCGAAGAAGCCGACCAGCGGCACGTCGCCGAGTGCGTGGCGCACCAGCGCGAGCTCGGCCGACGGCGCGCCGAAGTGCGCGCCGCCGCGGCCTGCGCAGCTCACATAGACGGCACCGGCGATGCCGTGGCCTGCGCGCGACGTGGCGTCGCCCAGCGGCGCCTCGCGCAGCGCCAGCGCGGCGGCCAGCGGCAGGGTTTCGGGCTCGACCTCGTCGCGCACCTCGGCACAGATGCGCATCAGGTCGCGCCGTGCAGCCTCGACGTTGCGGCTGCAGAACGCGAGCCGCGTGCCGAGCTCGGCCGTGTCGGCGATCGCGATGCCGCGCCGGCCGGCGTCCAGCCCGATCAGGTGGCGCACCCGCGTGTCCGACCCGAAGGCGTCGCGCTGCGTGTGGCGATCGAAGGCGCTGCCGTAGTTGACATTGTGGAAGGCGCCGGCGGCGCGGGCGTCGCCGCTGTCCGCATCGACGAGCCCGACCAGAATCTGCCGCAGGCGCGGCAGCGCCGTGCGGGGTTCGACGCCGGCCAGCCCGACATCGCGCAGCAGGCAGTCGAGCGCCGGTTCGCCGTCGAGCTCGGTGACCACGTTGCGCTCGACGCCGGTGACGTGGCGTTGCGGCCCGACCGGCTGGCAGCCCTGGCTGACGCGCGACACCAGCGCGACGCCGGCGTCGAAGGCCACGCCCGACAGCCCGCCCGAGAGCACGGCGTCGGCGACGTGCAGCGCCTTCGAACGACCCGACGCGAGGCCACCGAACAGGTAGCCGGTGGTGGTGCGAGCGCTCATGTCGTGGATCAGTTCGGCCAGGTCGTTGGTGGCTGGGTCGGCGTGGACGTTGGCGGTGTGCGCGCTGAACAGGCCCAGCGGCCGCGCGCCCGAGAACACCTGGAAGCGCTCGCGCGGCAAGTCGGTCAGCATCAGCGTGAGCGCGGGCTCGTCGAAGTATTCGACACCGGCGGCGGCGATGCCGACACCGGTCGCGCCGACCCAGTGCACGCCCGGCCAGCGCTGCTGCAGCTCGGCGAGCAGTGCGCCGGCCTGCGGCGCGAAGTGATCGGTCAGGTAGACCCAGCCGAGCGTGGGCGCCGCGGCGTGGCCGGGCTCGCCGCGCTGGGCTTCGATTTGCGCCGCCGCCAGCGCCAGCGCCATGTGGGCGTCGGGGTGGGTGGCGTGGCCGTGCAGAAAGCGGTTCATCGGGTGCGGGGCGCGGCCTTCTTGCGGGCGCCGGCTTTGGCGGCCGCCTTCTTCGCGGCAGGTTGGGGGGCCGCCACGGCCGCTTTCTTCAGGCCGGCGCTGGCGGTGTCGAACGACTGCTTGACCATGTTGCCGGCCATCGCGCGCGCAGCGTCGGTGTCCTTCAACGCGGTGGTCGCGAGTTCGGTGAACTGTTGGGTGAGGGCGCCCCACCATTGCATCGGGTCGACGGCGCCGGGCGCCTCGGCAGCGCCGGACGCGGCCGCGTCGGCGACTGCCGCGGGGGCCGTGGGCTCGGGTGTCTCCACGCCCGGCACGCGGATCTTCAGCGAGTCGCGCAGGCCTTCCATCTGCACGTTCATTGTCTTCAGCGTCGACAGCGTCATGCGCTGCACTTCGAGCGCCTGGATGGTCGCGCCCAGCATGCGCGCGTTCTGCTCGAGCCAGAACTGCACCGTGCGCAGCTCCTCGATGCGCTTGTCGAGCTCGGCCGGGTCGATGGTCGGCGCGACCCACTGGCCGATGCCCGGCAGTGCGGCGCCGGCGTTCTTGACCAGGCCTTGCAGAAAATCGAAGCCGGGGACGAGCTTGGCGAAGGGCGAGGCGTCGGTCATCGGGTTGTCTCCTGGATTCTTGTAGTCACTCGGCCGCGGCCCATTTTGCATTCATCGCCGGGGGAAGGCGACGGCCTCGACCTGAAACCCGCGTTGCGCCATCAGCGCCGGCAGCGCCAGCGGCCCGGCCATGTGCAGGCTGCCCACCGCCGCGAACACGCGCTGGCCGCCGGCATGCAGCGCCGCGATGCGGTCGGCCAGCGCCGGGTTGCGGGCGTCGAGCAGGCGCGCCATCGCGGCGCGGTCGGCCGGTGTCTTCACGCAGTCGCACCAGTCCTCGTAGCGCGCCAGCGTGGCCAGGTCGCCATCGGCCCAGACCTGTGCGATGCGTTGCAGCGTGGGCGCGGCGCGGCCGCTTTCCATCTCGGCGAGCGCGCTGTCGACGAACTCCAGCGTTTCGGCGCGGGTCGCGCCCTTCAGCGCGCCCAGCTGCAGCTCGGGCGTTTCGAGCGACACCACCGGCTTCTTGCTGCCGCGGGCCCAGCCGGCGAGAAAGATGTCGATGCCGTAGGCCGGGTCCAGCCCGTCGCGCCGGCCGACCAGGCTGGTGAGCGCGGCGATCTGCATCTCGGGCTGGTAGCCCGCCAGCGCTTGCAGCGGCACGCATTCGGCGGCGGCCTGGCGGTTCAGGCGCTGTTGCAGCTCGGTGGGCAGCGCCGTGTCGTGCGTCGCGGCCGTGCCTTGCGCCATGCGCTGCTGGACGTCCGGGTCCAGCACGTCGAGTTCGAGTGCGACCGTGTCGCTGGCCTGCAGCGCGGCGGCGACGGTCGCGCCGGGGTAGACCCAGGCCAGCTTCGCGACGTGCACGGTGCCGTAGAGATAGGACGTGTGCCCGGCCTTGCGCAGCCGCCACAGAAAGCCGCGGTCTTGTGCGTCGCGCAGGCCCTGCTGCACCTGCTCGGCGGAGGGCGCGGCGGCGGCCGGCGGGCAGCTCGCAGCTGGCTGCGCGAGCGCAAGACCGTGCAGCAGCGCGCAGGCCAGTGTCGCGAGGGCGGATCGAAGCGTGATGTGGTTCATCGTCTGCGAGTCGTTGCCATCGTCAAGGGGCGGCATCGGGCTCGATGCGCAGCACCGCGTCGCGCTGCTGCCAGCGCAGCTTGCCGAGCACGTCCATGCCGAGCAGGGGGCTGTCGTTCAGCATTGGCAGCGCGACCACGCGCAGGCGCTGCACGCTCACGCCGCCGCGCAGCTCGATGTCGGCCCGCACGACCTGCCCGGTGACGACACCGCCGGCGGTGTTCGACTGCACCGCGCCCAGCGATTCGAGCCCGAGCTCGCGCGCCAGCGAGGCCGGAATGGCGGTGCCGGTCGCGCCGGTGTCGATCAGGAAGTCGACCGCGTGGCCGTTGATGCGACCGGGCCAGTGGTAGTGGCCGTCCGCGCTGCGGCGGATCTCGACCGCATCACCGACCGATTGAAAGCGCGACTGCTGCGCGCGGTGCTGCCACCACTGGACGCCAACGAACAGCGCCGCACCGACCAGCAGCCAGACGGTCGCGAGCTTGAGGCTGTGCGGCAGCTCGCCGCTCATGGTTGCGGCGGGGGCTCGATCGGGTGCAGCGGCGCGACCTTCTGCGCGATCGCGCCGAACACGCTGGCCCCGTCCGCGCCCTTCATCTCGATGCGGATGGTGTCGCCGAACTGCATGAACGCGGTCTTGGGCGCGCCGCTTTCGATGGTCTCGATCGCGCGCTTCTCGGCGATGCACGAATAGCCGCGCGACCAGTCCTTGTTGCTGACCGTGCCGCTGCCGACGATGCTGCCGGCGCGCACGTTGCGCGTCTTGCAGATGTGGGCGATGAGCTGGCCGAAGTGGAAGGTCATCTCGGGCCCGGCGTCGCACAGACCGACGCGCTTGCCGTTCCAGACGCTCTCGAGGTTCAGGTGCACGCGGCCGCCTTGCCAGGCCGCGCCGAGTTCGTCGGGCGTCACCGCGACCGGGCTGAACGCGGTCGCGGGCTTGCTCTGGAAGAAGCCGAAGCCCTTCGCGAGCTCGGCCGGGATCAGGTTGCGCAGGCTCACGTCGTTGGCCAGCATCAGCAGGCGGATGCCTTCGAGCGCGGCGTCGGGGGCGGTGCCCATGGGCACGTCGCCGGTGATCACCGCGACCTCGGCCTCGAAGTCGATGCCGTGCTCGGTGCTGATGGCGACGATGTCGTCGCAGGCGCCGATGAAGTCGTCGCTGCCGCCCTGGTACATCAGCGGGTCGGTGTAGAAGCTCTCGGGCACCTCCGCATTGCGCGCCTTGCGCACCAGCTCCACATGGTTGATGAAGGCCGAGCCGTCGGCCCATTGACAGGCTCGCGGCAGCGGCGCCATGCACAGGCGCGGGTCGAACGGAAAGCTGTGGCGCGTCTTGCCGTGGTTCAGCGACTGCGAGAGTTCTTCGAGCTGCGGCGACAGGAAGTTCCAGTCGTCCACGACCTGTTGCAACCTCGTCGCGATGCCGCTGGCATAGTGGGCGCTGGCCAGGTCGCGCGAGACGACGACGAGCTGGCCGTCGCGTGAGCCGTCTTGGTAGGTCGCAAGCTTCATGGGTCGGGTGTTGTCGAAAGGAATGAATTTGTCGGAGCCGCTATTGTCGACGCAGGGCGCCCGCCGCCGCGCGGCGGGCCTGGGTGTGCTCGCGCTGGCGGCGCTCGCGGTGCACCTGCTGGTGGTCAGCGGGCTGGAGGGGGCCTGGCCGCGGCCGGCGATCGGGGCGCCCGCCGTTCAAACGGTGCAGGTGCGCGTGGTCGATGCGGCGCCTCCGGCCGAACCACCGACGGCTGTCGTGCCGCTGGCCGAGGCGGTTCCGGCGGTTCCCGCACCTCGACCGGCGGCACGCCCGGCGCTGCCCCGGTCGAGGCCGATCCCGGCCGCCACGCCATCGCCGCCCGCCGAGACGCTCGCGATGGCGGATGTCGCGGCGCCGCCGGCCCTGGCCATGCCGGTGCTGGCGGTGTTGCCGGTGGCGGCGGCCGCAGCACCGGCCGTCGAGGCGGTCGCCGGGCTGGACAGCGTGCCGCGCTACCGCACCCAGCTGCCGCCGGCCATCACGCTGCGCTACGTGATGCAGCGCGGCGGGCTGCGCGGCAACGGCGAGTTCTCGTGGCGTCCCGATGGCGACCACTACGAGCTGCGACTCGAGGGGCGGGTCGCGGGGCTGAGCGTGCTGACCCAGGTCAGCAGCGGCGGGTTCGATGCGGCCGGCATCGCGCCGCTGCGCTTCACCGACACGCGCTTGCGGCGCGGCACGAAGGCGGCCAACTTTCAACGCGCGGCCGGCAAGATCACATTTTCCGGCCCGTCCACCGAGTTCCCGCTGCGCGACGGCGCGCAGGACCGCCTGAGCTGGATGGTGCAGCTCGGCGCCGTCGTTGCAGCCGAGCCGAGCTTGCGCAGCGTCGGCGCCAAGGTCGTGCTGTACGTGGTCGGCGCGAACGGCGAGGCCAGTGTCTGGGCCTTCGACTGCACCGCGATCGAACCGGTCTCGACGGGTGCCGGCACGGTCAATGCGCTGAAGTTCGTGCGCGAGCCGCGCGAGCCCTACGACACGCAGGTGCAGGTCTGGATCGACGCGGCTCAGCACTACCTTCCGGTGCGCGCGACGCAGAAGTCCGGGTCGAACGACGAAGGCTTCGAACTGCGCTTGCAGTCGGTCGAGACGCCGCCGTGATCCCCGATTTGCGGGAAAGCGCGGCGCGCGGTCGTCCGTTGGCTTGATATTTGCGTTGAAGTCCTCAGCTGCTCCCCACGAGGACCCACCATGCAAATGCTTTACAACTCCGACAGTTTTGCGGTGATGCTGTTCGATGTGGAGGGCCACGCGGCAGCCGGCAGCACGCCCATCGCCCCCGGCGACGAGCCGCTGCGCCATGGCGGCTACGAGATCGTCGACAAGTTCGCGCGCAAAGAGATCTTTCTGCAGGGCGCGATGGCCGAGAGCTTCAAAGAGGGCGTCGAGGCGCTGATCGAGACCCAGCCGTCCGAAGAAGAGATCGATGATTACATCGAGCGCTTTGCCTCACTGATGCAACAGCCGGTCATTCTTCACTGAATTCCTGTCCTCTCCAGGTCGCGCCCCGCGTTATCGTGTCTTGAGCCCTGCCTGCAAGCGGGGCTTGCCGCTCGGCGCAGACTGCGCCAAGATGGCCCACGACTGAGCTGCAGGAGGTGTCATGGCCAAGAGCCATCTGGATGCGCGGATGCTGCTGTCCCCCGGCCTGAAAGACGCGCCGGTGCTGGACCGCATGTGCTCGCAGTTCGTGCTGACACTGACGACGCACAACGCCGGCCGCTTCAACCTGCGGCGCGACTGGAACAGCCTGCTCTCGCTCACCGGCAAGCATCTGGTGTGGCCCAACTCGGTGCTGGCGCGGCTGCGCGAGTTCCTGAACAACCGTTGCAAGGGCAACGAGCACTGGCGCGGCCACGAGGCCTTGAACGACGACGCCTTCATGCTGCGCCACGGCGCGTGGCGCGGGCCCTACGAAGAAGGCACGCTGTTCTTCTACATCGACGAGTACATCAAGGACGCGCCGAAAGACCTGCTCGCGGTGCTCGGCGCCACCGCCGACTGGCTGGGCCGCAGCCTCAAGAAAGAATCGACGCTGGTCGAGAAGAACATCGACGCGCTCGCCGGCCTGCTGCAACTCAACCCGGCCGAACGTGCGCTGCTGCTGTACGGCACGCTCGCGCGCTACCAGCGTGACCTGCGCGGCCTGCTGGTCGAGTTCAAGGTCTCGAACGCGCAAGAGGCCTACGCGGCGATCGCGCACGTGGCCGGCGTCAGCGAGACCGACGTGGCCGAGGCGCTGCGTGCAGGGTCCCGGCTGGAGCGCGTCGGCATGGTCGAGAACCTGATCTCCGAGCACAACATCACCGACCTCGCCGACCTGATGAAGGTCAGCGAGCAGCTGCCGCCGGTGCTGATGCGCCGCTACGAAGGGCCGTCGGACCTGATGGCGGTGTTCACGCGACCGGCCAAGCGCAGCGAGCTTGCGCCGGACGACTTCAGCTTCGTGGGCGTCGACCAGCAGATGATGACGGCGCTGCTGCGCAACGCGGTCGCGCGCAAGGAGCCGGGCGTCAACGTGCTGCTCTACGGCCCGCCGGGCACCGGCAAGACCGAGCTCGCGAAGGTGGCGGTGCAGGCCGCCGGGCTGGAACTCTACGAGGTCGAGCACGCCGACCGCGACGGCAATTCGCTCAGCGGCCGCGACCGTTATCGCTCGCTGCAGATCAGCCAGGTGTTCCTGAAGGGCAGCCCGAATGTGGCGCTGTTGTTCGACGAGGTGGAAGACGTGTTCCCGCCGATCTCGACCGACGCGGCGCAGCTGATCGCGCGCATGGACACCGGCGACGGCGCGGCGCTGTCGGGCAGCGTCAGCGGCAAGGCCTGGGTCAACCAGATCCTCGAGACGAACCCGGTCCCGGTGATCTGGATCACCAACCGCATCGAGCAGATCGACCCGGCGTTTCGGCGTCGCTTTCAGTACCACCTTGAACTCAAGAGCCCTCCGCCGGGCGCGCGCGAGTCGCTGGTCGCGCGGGCGCTCGAGGGCGTTGGCGTGGGCGAGGGCTTTGCCGCGAAGCTGGCCGAGCGCAAGGGGCTGACGCCGGCGCAGATCCGCACCGCGGTCAAGTTCGCGCGGCTGGCCGGCGACGTCGTCACCGACACCGGGGCGGCGCTCGAGTCGCTGATCGAGCGCCAACTGGTCAATGCCGACAAGGCGCTGGGCAACACCGCGAACGAGCGCGGCGCACGCCGCATCGTCACGCACTACGACCTGGGCCTGGTCAACACCGAGTCGCGTTTCGAGGTGCCCAAGATCGTCGAGGCGCTGCGCCGCAAGAGCTACGGCACGCTGTGCTTCTACGGCCCACCCGGCACCGGCAAGACGGCGCTGGCCGAGCACATCGCGAAGGCGCTCGACCAGCCGCTGATGATCCGCCAGGCCAGCGACATCATGAGCAAGTACGTCGGCGAGACCGAGCAGAACATGGCCAAGATGTTCGAGGAGGCGCAGACCGAGAACGCGGTGCTGCTGCTCGACGAGGCCGACAGCTTCCTGCGCAACCGCAAGCTCGCCGAACGCAACTACGAGATCAGCGAGGTCAACGAGATGCTGCAGGGCATGGAGCGCTTCTCGGGCGTGTTCATCTGCACCACCAACCTGTTCCAGGAGCTGGACGAAGCGGCGTTGCGGCGCTTCACGTTCAAGGTGCAGTTCAAGCCGCTGACCGGGCCGCAGCGCGAGCGCATGTTCGTCGCCGAGGCGCTGGATGGCGACGCCGGCCTGCTGACGGCCGAGCAGCGCAGCCGGCTCGCGCAGCTGGCGTCGCTCGCGCCCGGCGACTTCGCGTCGGTGAAGCGCCAGGTCGACGTGCTGGGCGAGGCCTTCACGCCCGACGAGTTCTTGTCGCAGCTCGAGGCCGAGCACCGCGTCAAGCCCGAGGTGCGGCAACAGCGCGGCATGGGTTTTCTGCATTGACGGCTAGTCGGCAAGGCCTTGACAGGCTTTCTACAATGGCGACATGAACACCTTGCCCTACACGCGCGGCCAGCAGCTGCCCGAGATCCTGAAGCAGCGCATCGTCATTCTCGACGGTGCGATGGGCACGATGATCCAGCGCTACAAGCTCAGCGAGGCCGACTTTCGCGGTGAGCGCTTCAAGGACCACACCAAGGACCTGAAGGGCAACAACGACCTGCTGCAGCTGACGCGGCCGGACGTGATCCGCGAGATCCACGAGCAGTACCTCGCCGCCGGCGCCGACATCCTCGAAACCAACACCTTCGGCGCGACCACGGTGGCCCAGGACGACTACGGCCTGGGCACCCTCGCGCGCGAGCTGAACGTGGCCGCAGCGAAACTGGCGCGCGAAGCCTGCGACAAATTCGGCAGCGCCGACAAACCGCGCTTCGTCGCCGGTGCGCTCGGCCCGACGCCCAAGACCGCCAGCATCAGCCCCGACGTCAACGACCCGGCGGCACGCAACGTGACCTTCGACGAGTTGAAGGCCGCGTACTACGAACAGGCCAGCGGCCTGCTCGAAGGCGGTTGCGACCTGTTCCTGGTCGAGACCATCTTCGACACGCTGAACGCCAAGGCTGCGATCTTCGCGCTCGACGAACTGATGGACGACACCGGCGAGCGCCTGCCGGTGATCATCTCGGGCACGGTGACCGACGCGTCGGGCCGCATCCTGTCGGGCCAGACCGTCAGCGCGTTCTGGCACAGCGTGCGCCACGCGAAGCCGATCGCGATCGGGTTGAACTGCGCGCTCGGCGCGACGCTGATGCGGCCCTACATCGAAGAGCTGTCGCGCGTCGCCGGCGACACCTTCGTCAGCTGCTACCCGAACGCCGGCCTGCCCAACCCGATGAGCGAAACC
>Ga0307510_10012061_pt1 | contig 10245 bp, 9 predicted proteins | sample 12_EM_MG_FD_207224 | JGI IMG/M metagenome (GOLD analysis project Ga0307510, IMG submission 207224) | Populus trichocarpa ectomycorrhiza microbial communities from riparian zone in the Pacific Northwest, United States - 12_EM | ecosystem: Host-associated > Plants > Roots > Unclassified | place...
GGTGGAGCGCCCGGTGCCGGAGCCGCGCCCCGGCCACACCCTCGTCCGGATGCGGGCGGCCCAGGTGGGCCACCTCGATCTGAACGTCGTGGACGGCAGGTTCGGCATCCTCCCCGACCTGCCCGCTGTACCGGGCACCACGGGCTGCGGGGTCGTCCTCGCCTCGGACACCCACCCCGAGGGCACCCTGGTCCGGCTCGGCGGCAAGGCCATCGGCCTGCGCCGCGACGGGTGTTGGGCGGAGCACGCGCTGGTTCCGGACGCTGCCGTGGAGGCCGTAGAGGAGGGCACGGACCCTGCTCTGGCGTGCAGTTGGTTCTCGCCGGTGGGTACGGCGTGGGCGGCGGTGCACGCGGTGGCGGACGTACGGCCGGGGGAGCGGGTGCTCGTGACCGGCGCGGCGGGCGCGGTCGGGGCGATGACGGTGCAGGTCGCCGCGCGGGCCGGGGCCGAGGTGATCGGGGTCGTCGGACGCCCGGCCAAGCTCGCTCATGTCCCGGCTCCCGCGAAGTCGGTCCTCGCCGCCGAGCTGTCCGCCGAGTCCGTGGGCGGCCCGGTCGACGTGGTCATCGACACGGTCGGCGGCCCGGTGCTCCGCGACACGCTCCCGCTCGTCCGCCCGCGCGGCCGGGTCGCGCTCGTCGGCTACACCGCCGGACGCGAACTCACCGTCGACCTCGCGGACTTCCTGCTCGCCGACGTGTCCCTGCTGCCGGTGAACCTGATGACGCGGGGCAAGGAGGTCGCGGCGGACGCGGAGGGCTTGCTGGCGGAGCTGCGGACGGGGGCGCTGACCCTGGAGATCGAGCGCCACGGACTGGACGCGTTGGCGCAGGCCACCGATCGGCTGCGCAGCGGGGAGGCGGTCGGCAAGGTGGTTCTCGAACTGGGCTGAGGCCCTCAACTCCCCTTGGTGGGCCCCCTGTTGAACCCCTTCTGGATCAGACGACCTTGACGACGGCGCCGGTGCCTTCGAGCGCGGTCACCTCGTCGGCGGGCGCCGTGGTGTCGGTGACGAGGGTGTGCAGGAGTGTGGCCGGGCCGACGTGGGCGTAGGCGGTGTGGCCGAGCTTGCTGCCGTCGGCGGCGACGACGATGCGGCGCGCGCCGGTGATGCCGGCCTTCTTCACGGCCGCGTCGTCGAGGTCGTAGGCGGTCAGGCCCTCGACCGCGCTCAGTCCGCAGCAGCCCATGACGGCGGTGTCGAAGCGCAGCGCCGCCAGGGACGCGAGGGTGAGGGGGCCGGTGAGGGCTCCCTCGGCGGCCCGGGGCTGCCCGCCGGGCACCATCAGCGTGGCCGGACCCGGGCCCTCGCCGAAGACGTGCACGGCCTGTAGGGACAGCGGCATCACGGTGACCGGCCGCCGGCGCAGCAGGTGGGCGACCTCCAGGCACGTGGTGCCGCTGTCGAGGAGGACGGTCTCGCCGTCGGCGATCAGCGAGGACACCTCGGCCGCGATGCGGCGCTTCGCCTCGACGGACTCGTGCGCCCGCAGCGCGAAGGGCGGCTCCTCGCCCCGGAGCAGGAGGGTGCGCGCCCCGCCGCGGACGCGCTCCAGGACGCCCTGCGCGGCCAGCGCGTCGAGGTCGCGCCGGATGGTCATCTCCGAGGCGCCGGTCAGCCCGACCAGTTCCTGGACGGTGATCCTTCCCGTCTCCCTGACGGCCTGTGCGATGGTCCCGTGCCGGTCTGCGGTGCTCATACCGCGATTGAACACCAGCCGAAACGAACATTCAATGTGTGCGAAGCGCCAGTATTCAACCGCGTATCTTGTTCGTTACGGTGGATCTCATGAATGATTCGCTGCGAGGCGCCCGCATAGCGACCTTTGTCTACTTCAGTCTGTGCGGCACGCTGATGGGCACCTGGGTGGTGAACATCCCCGCCGTCGAGGAGCGCGTGGGCATCACGCACGCGACGCTCGGGGGACTGCTGGTACTGCTGGGACTGGGAGCCTTCATCGGCATGCAGGTGGCCGGACCGCTGACCGACCGTCTCGGGGCGCGCGTCGTCGTTCCCGCCACCGGCGTGCTGTGCGGCGCGACCCTGGTACTGCCCGGCCTGCCCCGGGACCCGTGGACGCTGGCCGGTGCCCTGCTGGTCTTCGGCTTCTGCAACGGCTGCCTGGACGTGAGCATGAACGCGCACGCCGTGCACGTGGAGAAGGCCTACGGCCGGCCCGTCATGTCGGCCTTCCACGCCACGTTCTCAGTCGGCGGCGTCCTCGCCGCGCTGGTCGGAGCGGCCGCCGCGAGCGCCGGCCTGAGCCCGGCCGCGGGCATGGCCGCCATGGGAGCCCTGGGTGTCGCGGTCGCCCTGGTGTCGGCCCGTGCCCTGCTGCCGACCGCGCCCGTCGACGCCGAGGCGGAAGCCGAACCGGGACCGGCCCGCGAGCGGCGCGGTACCGGCAGGCGCATCTGGATCCTCGCCGGCCTGGCCCTGATGGTCATGCTGTGCGAGGGCGCCGCCAACGACTGGAGCGCGCTGCACCTGAAGGACGTCCTCGGCGCACCCGCGAGTACCGCCGCCTTCGCGTACGGCACCTTCGCGGCGACCATGACCATCGGCCGACTGCTCGCCGACCGCCTCGTCACCCGGTTCGGGTCCATGGCGATCCTGCGGTACGGCGCGGCGACGGCCGCCGTCGGCATCACGGTCGTGGCCGTCGCCCCGTGGATCTGGGCCGCGTTCGCGGGGTGGGCGCTGTTCGGTCTGGGGCTGTCCGGCTGTGTCCCGCAGTTGTTCAGCGCGGCCGGGCACGCCGACCCCTCCGCCGCCGGGGCCAATGTCTCCCGCGTCGCCGGGCTCGGCTACGTCGGCATGCTCGCCGGTCCCGCCGTCATCGGCTGGCTGACCCACCTCGTCGCCCTGAACCACGCCTTCCTGCTGCTGACCCTGATGTGCGCGAGCACCGCCGTGGCCGCCGGGATCCTGCGCACCGGATCCGACCGCACGCCCGAGCCGGCACACAGCGGCCCCTGACCGCCTGTGCGGCACGGCTCACTCCGTGCCGCACAGGCTTCTCCGACCGCTCCGACCGCTCCGACCGCTCCGACCGTCAGAACCCGGAGGAACCCTCACCATGCCCACCGACCGAAGCATCGTGCTCTTCGACCTCTTCGGGGTCATCGCCCGCGACCAACGCCCGGGCGCCCTGGGGAAGATGGCCGCCCGTTGTCACACCCCCACCGACGTCTTCACCACGGCGTACTGGGCCTGCCGCCCGCCCTACGACGCCGGTTCGCAGTCCGCGCCCGAGTACTGGACCGCCGTACTGCGATGGCTGTCCCGGCCCGTCGACGCCGACACGATCGAGGAGCTGCGCCGCACCGACATCGACAGTTGGTCACGCGTCGACCCCCCGATGGTCGCCTACGCCCGGTCCCTCCGTGATGTCGCCGAGGTCGCCCTGCTGTCCAACATCCCCGCGGACCACGCGGACGCCTTCCTCGCCGCGCAGCCCTGGCTGCACGATCTGGACCACATCGCCTTCTCCGGGAAGATCAAAGCGGCGAAACCGGCCCCGGCGGCCTTCCAGCACTGCGTCGTCGCCATGCGAGCCGCGCCGAGCGACTTCCTCTTCGTCGACGACCGCGAGGAGAACGTCCGCGCCGCGCGGGCGGTGGGGATGAACGGTCACGTCTTCACGGGCAGAGAGGAGCTGGCAGCCGTCATCGACGCCTGGTTGCCGGAGCGAGCGGTTCTCACCTCAGGACGACCACGGCCCGGCCCCGACAGCAGACCACGTCGCCGGAGCCGCAGCGCTCCAGCAGATCCAACGTGACCTCACCGCCGACCGCGTCCACCGACCGCACCGTCCCGGTCACCACCAGGCGGTCACCCGCACAGGCAGGCGCCCGGTTCTGCCACTCCACCTCCCGCACCTGCCCGCTCTCGCCCGCGAACTCCGCCGCGGCGCGATAGAACAGACAGCCGTGCAACTGCGCCATGACGACCGGCCCGTCCAGCCCCTCCGAGCGAGCGAACCCGGTGTCGTAGTGGATGCGATGGGCATTGCGGGTGACCGCGCCGAACCGCAGCAAGGTGATCGCGTCGGGGGTCAGCTCGACGGGCAACACGGCCTGGCCCACAGCGACTTGATGTTCCCGGCGGCCCGTCATCGGACGATGAACCTCTCCGTGACCTCGACCAACGGCCCTCGTGCCGCGCCGTACACCTTCTCCATCGTGAGGAGGAGGAACCCCTCGCCGACCCCCTTGCGTTCCACGGCGGTCAGCGCGCGCCGCAGCTCGATCAGGTCTCCCGCCCGTACCTCCCCGACCCACCGCACGTCCTGGCCGCCCGCCATCAGCCGGACGTCGAGTCCGTCCGTGCCGGGCACCTCGTCGCGGTACATGCCGTCCGGCCGGAACTCCGCCGCGTCGGCCCCGGGCGCCCCGCGCAGCAGACTCACCACATACATCGGATGGACGGCGAAGTCGGCGCGAGCGGGATCGACGAGGTGCGGTGCGCGCTCCCCGGCCGCCCGCGCGAACTCCGCCGCGTCCTCAGCCCGTACGACACCCAACGACCGCCGCTCCCAAGTCCCCAGCGAGGCTCGGGCCCGCTCCTCGACCTGCTCCAACACGGTGCTCGTGACCATGAGTTGCCTCCCGTCCGGTGTGCGGACGGTAAGGAGGGTCCGACCCCGACCGCCACGGAACCGGCCCGCTCAGCGGACCGTTCCGCTTGGGCGGAGATCGCCGCCGTCCCACCATCGGGACATGGACCTCATGGACATCCAGGCGCCCCCGGAGGGCACCTACGCGGAAGCGGACGGCGTCAAGTACCACTACGTCGAACTGGGGGAGGGCGGTCCCACGGTCAGCCCCACGGTCTTTCTGCACGGCGGCGGCCCCGGGTGCACCGGCTGGTCGGACTTCGGGCAGGTGGCACGGCTGTTCGCGGCGGACCGCCGCTGCCTGCTCGTCGACATCCTCCAGTACGGCAAGTCCGCCAAGCCCGTCATCGAGGGCCCCATGTGGGACTACCACGCGGCCAAGACGGTGGCCCTCCTCGACGAACTCGGCATCGACCGCGCCGACTTCGTCTGCAACTCCTGGGGCGGCACCATCGCCCTCAACCTCGCCGCCAAGTACCCCGAGCGCGTACGGTCGTTGGTCATCACCGGCAGCATGCCCGTCTTCTACGGCCCGCTCGCGCCCCTGCCGGAAGGCGGTCGCCGGGGCCGCAACGCCCGCGACGTGTACTACGGCGGCACCGGCCCCTCGTGGCAGAAGATGCGCGAACTCATCGCCCGCCTCGAGTGGTTCGACCCGGACGCCATCCCCGACGGCACCGTGACCCTGCGCTACGAACAGAGCCTCGACCCCGAGGAGACCGCGCTCGCCGGCGCCTCCGACAACCCGCGCGGCGACTGGCAGGACCTCACCGCCGAACTCGGGCGGATCGCCGCGCCGACGCTCTTCCTGTGGGGCATGCAGGACGCGTTCCTGACCCCGGACTACCCGCTGATGCTGGCCCGCATGATCCCCAAGGGCAACCTGCACGTGATGAGCGAAGCGTCCCACCATCCGCAGGAGGAACGGCCGTACGACTACCACAGGGTCGTCTCCGGCTTCCTGAACCAGCGGCACAACTGACTCTCCGGGGAGGAGACATGAGCGAGTCCGCAGTGAGGGTCGTCGAACTGCCCAGCCCCTTCACCCGGTTCGCCGGCCGCCTGCTGGTCGGGCTCGGCTATGAGGTCGTGCTCGTCGAACCGCCGGAGGGCGACGCGACCCGACGCGAACTCGACGGCGACGCGTTCGTCCACTGGCACGCGGGGAAGCGGTCGATCGTCCCCGCCTCGCCCGAAGAGCTGCGCGCGCTGCTGACCACCGCCGATGTGCTGCTCGACGGGAGCCCGAGCGGCGCCGAGGCGCTCGTGGACGGGCTCGACGACCTCGTCCACGTCCGCGTCACCCCCTTCGGCCTGCTCGGCCCCCGCACCGACTGGCAGGGCACCGACCTCGTCGTGGCCGCGCTGGGCGGGATGCTCGCCCAGGTCGGAGACCCCGACGGCCCGCCGCTACGGCTCCCGGAGCAACAGGCCGAACAGCTCGCGGGCGTCAACGCGGCCATCGCCGCCCTGCTCGGCCTCCGCGCCCGGCGCAGCGGACCTGGACAACTCGTCGACGTCTCCGCCCAGGCGTGCGTGGCGGCCGCGCTGGAGGCCGGAACCCTCGCCTATCTGCACGAGGACCGGGTTCCGCCGCGCCCCGGCAGCGTCCATCCCCTCGTCCCGCACGGGCTGTTCAGGTCCGCCGACGGCTACCTGGGCGGCGGGCTCGGCGGCAGCCCGCGCATGTGGGACGCGCTGCTCGACTGGCTGCGCGAGGAGAACGCGGCGGCCGACCTCACGGAACCGCGCTGGCAGGACCCGGTCGAACGCAAGAAACACCAGGAGCACGTGTTCAAGGTCGTCCAGGACTTCGTGGGCAGGTGGCCGAAGGCCGAGTTCGCGGAACGGGCCCAGGCGAGGAAACTGCCCTGGGCCGCCGTCGACCTGCCCCACGAACTCCCCGCCAACCCGCAGCTCACGGCCCGGGACTTCTTCACCCGGGTACGCACACCGCAGGGCGAGCGGACCGACCTGGGCTTCCCCTTCGCGTTCCCGGAAGGCCACCGGGTACGGGAGTTGGACGTCCCCACTCCGGACGCGGACCGGGACATGCTCGGCGAACACCGTCCGCGGCCCGCCCTCGTGAACACGCAGGCCCCCGCGCACCCCGCCCTGCACGGCATCCGCGTCCTCGACCTGACCTGGGTCCTCGCCGGCCCGTACTGCACCAAGATCCTGGCCGACCACGGCGCCGACGTCATCAAGGTCGAGTCCGCGCGCCGCCCCGACCCCACCCGCTTCGCCCCCTTCATGCACCTCTCCCGCGGCCCCCACACGGACCCGGACACCAACGGCTACTTCAACGAGGTCAACCGCAACAAACGCAGCATCGCCCTCGACACCCGCACCGAAGAAGGCGTCGCGGTCCTCCGCGACCTCATCGCCCACTGCGACGTCCTCGTGGAGAACTTCAGCTCCACGGTCATGCGCAAACTCGGCCTGGGCTACGAGGAGTTGTGCCGCATCAACCCGGACCTCGTCTACGTCAGCATGTCGGGCATGGGCCACACCGGACCGCGCAACGGCTGGGTGTCGTACGCCGACACGGTCTCGGCGAGCGCAGGACTGACCGGACTGACCGGCTGGGGCCCGGACGACGTGGTCGGCGTGATCTACGGCCACGGCGACATCGTCGCGGGCCTACAGGCCGCCCTCGCCACGGTCGCCGCGCTGGAGCACCGTGCCGTCACCGGACGCGGACAGCACATCGACCTCTCCCAACTGGAGGCGACAGCCGCCCACATGGGCACCAGCCTCCTCGGCGGCCCGGCGGGCACACCGAGCGGAAACACCCACCCGAGCTGGAGCCCGCAGGGCGTCTACCGGTGCCTCGGCACCGACCGCTGGCTGGCGGTCAGCGTGCGCGACGACACCGAATGGGCCGCGCTGTGCGAGGTGATCGGCCGACCCCAACTCGCCACCGACGAAAGGACTTTCACGGCATCGGCCCGGCGCCGTTCGACAGCCCTTGTCGACGCCGCGCTGGGGGAGTGGACCCGCACGCTCCCCGCCGACGTCGCCGCCGAGGCGCTCCAGGCACACGGCATCCCGGCCGGAGCCGTGCAGGACGGCCGTGAACTCGTCGAGCACGACCCGCAGTTGAGAGCCCGCGGCTTCTACGTGCGCAAGGAACACCCGGTCGCGGGCGCCTTCCTCCACGAGGGCGTCCCGATCCGGCTGACCCGCACACCCGGCGGGATCCACGAGGCCGCGCCCGTACTCGGCGCCGACACCGACGCCGTACTGAGCGAGGTGGCGGGGTTCTCGACGGAGCGCGTCCAGCGGCTCCGGGAGGACGGAGTCCTGCGGTGACCGACACCATCCCCGGCCTCCTCGACGCGGCGGCCGGGGAGTTCGGCGAACGGCCCTTCCTGCGGGTGGGGGAGGTGACACGGACGTACACGGAGACCCGTACGGCCGCCGCCACGATGGCCGGCGCGCTCGCCGAGCGCGGGTGCCGACCGGGTGACCGCGTCGCCGTCATGGCCGACAACCGGATCGAGGTCGTCGACCTCATCCTCGGCTGCGCCTGGCTGGGAGCGGTGCTGATCCCGCTCAACACCGGGCTGCGGGGTGGTGGGCTTCGAGAGGTGCTGCGCGCCGCGCAACCGCAATTCCTGTTGGTGGACGAGGAGTTGGCGCAGCGGGTCGTAGCGGCTGGTTTTCAGGGGGAGCTGTGGGTCGTCGGCGGGGACGGCGTCCCGGCGCCGGGGATGGCCCCCGCACTGCCGCCGGCCCAAGTGCGCCCGGACGACACCGCCTTCGTGCTCTTCACCTCGGGGACCACGGGGGCGGCGCGGGGTGTGCGCTGCCCGCACGCGCAGACCGTCTGGTGGGGGCGCAACGTCTCCGACTCGCTCCGGCTCACCGCCGACGACGTGCTGTACACGTGCCTGCCGCTCTTCCACACCAACGCGCTGAACACCCTCGCGCACGCCATGGCTGTGGGGGCGAGCTGTGTGATCGGTGAGCGGTTCTCCGCCACGCGGTACTGGGAGCGGGTGGCGGAGGCCGGGGCGAGTGCCGTCTACCTGCTGGGTGCGATGGTGCCGATGCTCCTGGCCCGGCCGCCGGGCCCCGGCGACCGTGCGCATCGGGCCTGGCGCGGGCTCTCTCCTGCCACTCCCGGCTCGGCGTGGGAGCCGTTCCGGGAGCGGTTCGGGGTCACGTTGGTCGACGGGTTCGGGTCGACGGAGACGAACCTGGTCATCGGGGCCGTACCCGAGGAGCAGCGGCCCGGTTACGTCGGGACCGTGCGCGACGGGTTCTCCGCGCGGGTGGTCGACGACCTGCTCGATCCCGTCGCGGACGGCGTCGCCGGTGAGCTGATGGTCCGTAGCGCCCATGAATTCGCCTTCTGCACCGGGTACTTGGGGGAGTCCGAGCCCGGTCCCACCGCTTGGCGGCGCACCGGCGATCGGGTGGTGCGGGAAGCCGACGGGTGGTTCCGGTTCGTCGACCGGATCAAGGACGTGATCCGGCGGCGGGGCGAGAACATCTCCTCGCAGGAGGTGGAGTCCGTCGTCCGCTCGCACCCGGCGGTCGCCGACGCGGCGGCGTTCCCGGTGCCCTCGGAGCTGGCCGAGGACGAGGTCATGGTCGCGGTCGTCCCCGGGCCCGGGCAGGCGCTGGATCCCGGTGACCTCGTACGGCACTGCGCGGACGAGCTGCCGCCCTTCGCGGTGCCCCGGTACATCGACACCGTCCGTGAGCTTCCGCTCACCGAGACCGGCAAAGTTCGCAAGGCGGTATTGCGGGAACGTGGGGTCACCGCCACCACCTGGGACCGCTCCACACAGCCCACCCCGGCACGACATCAAACTTGAACCATTTGTTTTCTTGAATCACTCGTGTTTATGGCTGTAGGTTGAGCGCCATGACCGCATCCCAGCCACCGACCACCGCCGAGGAGCTGCGCGGTGCCGGCCTGCGGGTGACGGCAGCCCGCGTCGCGCTGCTCGAGACCGTCCGGCACGGCGACCACCTCGATGTCGAGGCGGTCGCGTCCGGGGTTCGTGACCGCGTAGGACACATATCGCTCCAGGCCGTCTACGACGCGCTCCACGCGCTGACCTCGGCCGGACTCATACGCCGTATCGAACCGGCAGGCAGCCCCGCCCGCTTCGAAGGACGCGTCGGCGACAACCACCACCACCTCATGTGCAGGTCGTGCGGTGTCGTCGCCGACGTCGACTGCGCGGTCGGCGAGGCACCCTGCCTGACCGCCGCCGACGACCAAGGCTTCTCGATCGACGAGGCCGAGGTCATCTACTGGGGCCTGTGCCCCGCCTGTACCGCGGCCCCCAGTTCCTGAGCCACGTGTTCCACCCCGTTTTGGAAGGATTCCCATGTCTGAGAACCACGACGCAATCGTCACGGACGCGAAGTCGGAGGATGCCGGGGGCTGCCCCGTCGCGCACGGGCGCGCCGCGCACCCCACCCAGGGCGGCGGTAACCGTCAGTGGTGGCCGGAGCGCCTCAACCTGAAGATCCTCGCGAAGGACCCGGTCGTCGCGAACCCGCTCGGCGCGGACTTCGACTACGCCGAGGCGTTCGGGGCCCTCGACCTCGCGGCCGTCAAACAGGACATCGCCGAGGTGCTGACCACCTCGCAGGACTG
>Ga0307510_10012062_pt1 | contig 10244 bp, 14 predicted proteins | sample 12_EM_MG_FD_207224 | JGI IMG/M metagenome (GOLD analysis project Ga0307510, IMG submission 207224) | Populus trichocarpa ectomycorrhiza microbial communities from riparian zone in the Pacific Northwest, United States - 12_EM | ecosystem: Host-associated > Plants > Roots > Unclassified | place...
ATTGAATGTGGTTCGCGGCCGATTGACGCAGCGGATATTCGAATACCTCGACGGCTCGGACCGTTGCGATGCATGCCATTCCAAGAGATTATGGAAAGACTCGAACCAAGCGAGGGATTTAGGCCTATTATGGTTGTCTCCCAATTTCTAATCCTCGTTCACGTCTCCGACCTGCCTTGCTTGTCGGCTACATTTCATGAAAAATGACATCACCAAACAAACAGTAGTTTGATGTAGCACAGAACATCCCGGTCGCGCCACATCGCCACATGGCGAACTCACCGTCGCGGAGAGGGACCGCTCTATCTCTATGCCATACGGCGGCTAGCCCTCTTTCCTGTCATTTCAGCGATATTTCCCGTAGACCAGACGCTTTACCAACCCCTCACCCACTTTTTTTTTTTTTTCTATAAATATTTCAGTATTTGCAGGGCATGATGGCGTGATTGCCAAGAAGCATATCATTGAAACTCGGGTAATCGCACGGGAACGACAGGGGGGCCTCGGTTCTGTAGTACCTGACGCACACGTAAAACGCATCTCTCTTCTTGGGTCCGTCCCGAATCTTTCGATTTCGTATAAGCACGAGGAGAGCGGGGAATTCGGCGGGCGGCCAAATTCGAAAACATTGCGCCTGTCGGGATTGAAACTTGGGAGAGTGTGTCGGAAATACAATCCGACATCTGGGCCAAGCGTCCGAGTCCCAGCATATGAAAAATCCTTCTCTTCGCCACGGGCCGGCTCGAGGTCATCGAGGCTGAAGCGGGATTTGGTCAGCTCGGCAGCCGAGGCAAAGTGCAAAGACGGCCGGGGAGGCTCAAACACTCACGCGCCCGAGATTCAGTCAAAACACACAGCTAGCACCCTTGGAAGCATCAGTTTTTACTTCGAAAAATGTTGGTGTTCCTCTTGAGGATATCAAAACACGTGAAAAGTCGCTTACCCCGCCTTTCGCGTATTCCTCCGAATTTGGACTAGACCCCGTGCGAAGAACAAAGCAAAGGCGTCTGTGAGGTCAGGCCGCCCCGCCCGACCCGACTGACTTTTTGTTTTGTTGCCCTCCCAACAGATCTAGAAGATTACATGTCCCACGCTCGGTTGGGAGAACATTCGAAAGATCGTCGATCGCTCGCCTGATCTTTAGTTCGTAATGTCATAATTTTTTTTATCCCCTTCCGATGACCTCGATGAATGATGCAATCATGCATTGCGATAAATGATATGTTATTTTCAGGTACCCAGAGAGAAGAAATCGATTCCAGATAACAAAGAAGGATGGCCTGGAAGCGCCAAATGAATGCTTTTTCGCTTGCGTAATCTCCCGTCTCTGATGGTCCTGAATACTGTATGCTGTCGACCCCAGTCGAAGATGTGGCGCGTGAGTTTGATGGCAGGTGGCAGGAGAAAGGGGTACTGTATGTTGTGGACTAAGATGGCGAAGCCAGGGGATACACGTTTTCTTTCCATTCCCGCCTCTAGGAATTGGTAATACAGAGGCCAGCTTGTCGGAGGAAGAGAGACGCTGAATACGAACGGGGGTGCGCAATGAAGCCGTATGCAGGCAAGGCAGGAGAGCTTTCTGGAGAGGGAGGTCATGCTGTGGTTCCCTCTTCGATGATGGCGGGAGGGACCCTCAAACTCGCCACTCGAACGAGTGGCGGCGGCGGCGGTACAGAAAAGAAAAAGACTGACTGGCTGACAATAAATCTAACGATGATCCTGCAGAAGGAGGGTGGGTTCTTGACGGCGTTGCATGGCGTCCTGAAGCTTGAGTTGAAACACCCTTGCATGGGGGTGCTGATGGCATCGACAATCTAACACGCTGCAGCCGAACAGGGGGCAGGATTTGAACCTGGGGGTCAGTTTTGAAAATCCGCAACGCGCGCGCTCGATGTTTGTGTTTTTCCCCGTTTTTCCTTGTCCGAGAAAAAACAAAAAGATAAAGAACGCGCTCGTCGGGGAATCGAGGAAGTGGGGGGTTCGATCGCGCTTTTTCTCAATTCAATGGACATCTCATCTGTCTGGCTACCAGGGGTACGTACTGCGGCACCGTTATGTTTTTTTGTCTTCTCCGACCAGCGCGTACCGTTACCGCATCATCCCATCACGTTCAGTCGTTGTCTTGTCAAAGACCCAAGAGAACGGGACACGGGAGCGCGCGAGAGGGGGGCGGGAAGGGGGGGTGCGAAAGAAGACCAGCCCGAATTCTCGCGAATCGAAAAAGATCAGTTTATTTTCGCAACGAGACAAGAAGGGGGAAAAAGGGCGTGGGGTTGCCGTAAAATGCAGGGTGCTGAGAGTTCCGAGTTGTGTGTCCTTCTTCCTGGCCTTCCTGGTCTCGATTTGGGTCCACGCTCAGGCCTCAGGGACAATCGGGAAATTCTCTCAAGAAAGGGGGGGTTGGTCATGGGGGAGAGTACGGTATAGGGGTGGAAGGCGGGTGGTGGAAGGGGGAACGAGGTAGAGGGGGGATGGAACGTGAATTCTTTGCTTTAGGGTGGTTGGAGTTTCTGGTCGTCCTTGCCGTCCTTGCCCATTGCAAGTGAGTGAGCGGACTCATAGCGGACGTTTTTTAAAAAACTACATTCCGACTCCGGGGCTATCACGCTCCGTGGGAATTGATCGATGCGGGTGTGGAGGGGTCGTTGTTCACGTGTGCGACCGACGGTGAATAACAAAAGTTGGAATGTCGTACGCAGGGGCGGTGTATGTACTCTCAGTGACATAATAATTGGATGGCGAGCAGTAAACTGACAGCAATCGTCGCCATCGGAGTTCAATTTGTGCAAGCGATAGCGATTGCACCGGATTAATCGATATAGCAATCTTCCCGAGGCCGACGTTTCCCGGCTTGGAGTCGAATAAAGAGGCATGTTTCCATGGCTCGACTCGTCGAGATAACAAATCATCATGCGGTTGTCAAAGCTTTTTTCAGGGCTATCGAATATCTCAGTTGGGCGAATGAATGTGGGGTCCTCGGTCCGGAAATCGTTCAGATTTTTCCTTTCAACAATCCCCCCCCCTCTCAAGTGATCAGGTCAAGCAGGGTTCGATAGCTTATCACCGTCAGGGGGGGTCCCGCGACTGCGCGGCCGCAAATAACATATTGCCTGAACACGCGATGGCCAAGTGTCCGCGGAGTTCGCGGGTGAGGACGACCCGCATCATCGCACCGAAGGTCCATAATCAGCGTTTCTCATCGTGTGTATCGTCGTTGGGGGGCTACAACAGAGTAATTAAACATATTTCGGTGATAGCGGGCAGTGCAGACGGAAACAGAGCGGGTGGGGGGATGGTGGCAATTGATGGTAGTGATGCGAGTGTCGGGGGTACAGAACAACATATAGCAAGCTAGACAAACAACCAAGAGTTGGCAAGAAGTCGAACTTACAACAGAGTGGGTGGGAAGGGGGAAGGGGGAAGGTTCGAGACATTAGTACATCGTAAATCAAAGGGAGAAAAGAGAAACAAAGGAGAAACGGCTTGTCAGTAGAGCTCGATGCGCTGTACCATCATTGCTGTGGTATGGATCGGGCGGCAGGCTGGCCCAGGTAGCCTTCCTAGCCATCCGTCCGGGTGGTACGGGTTGTGCGGCAGCTCATCAATGGAAAACGAATCGCGTTCCTCGCCTTCCCAGGGCGACGGGCGCACGGGCGCGAGAGGCAAGGGGCAAGACTTGCGCGTCGGCGTAAGGTCAAACTCTCGCAGGCTCTGCGGAATCCAGGGAGTCGGAGTCGGGGCGCGGCGAGGACGCTTCTTGGCCGGGCAGGGGGCACCCGTTTCGCATGCGGGATCGGAAGTAGAGGTGCGCTTCGGCGATGGAGCGGAGCTACGTGGCGAGAGTGCCGCCTCGGACGTGGTCCCGGTACTGCACCCTTCGCTGCCCGATCGGTTCGTGTGGGAGGAGGTCGCCGAGGCGGTGTCCGCTGGACCCGGGGGTTGTCCTGATCTGGTGGCTGCGCTGTGCATGTTCACGGGTCGAAGGGCGCATCGCCTGACATGACGATTTAGATTGGATGCGACGCTGAAACGGCGGCTACAGATCTCGCAGACATGGGCTAGGAAGGGACACCAGATAAGAGCGCAGGGAAATGTCTACGAGGGAAAACGTACATTTCTCTCCCGTATGAACCAACATGTGCTATCGGAGGGGAGAACGTCAGCTCGATCACGCACGAGTGGGTGCTGGGCGGACCTTTTTGAGGGTGCTCGGACGATCAAAGGCTTTATCGCACATGGTGCAAGCATGGATTCTTTTGCGGTGTCGGCCAGGAGGTCTGGGTGGGAGAGGAGGGATCTCGTTTTGCGGGGGGGATGGCGGTCTCATAAGAGGGATGGCCATTGCGGGGGACTGTCCTTCGAGAGTTGTCATGGAGGGGGATGAATACATGAGCCTTATATGCGGCGGGCCGGAAAGCTGGGGCACGTGGGAAATGGCGACGGTGTCGCTGTTGGTCGGGGATGCGGATGCGAAAGGTGGCGGCGGCCATTGATATTGGGTGTGAGGGGCCGGGTTTGTGGGAATGTCGCCCAATATAAAATCGGGGAGAGACGATGTGTACTCGTGACCAGCGGGCGGGTGCGTCGAGGGGGATCCCCTCGAGAAGCTGACCATAGTGGCACCTGACGATGTTCCTGGGACTGAGGTCGGATATTGATTAATGAGGTTGTCAGCCATAGGTTACAAGAGAGAAAAAGAGAAAGAGTGAGAAAGGTGAGGAAAGGGATGTTTTGAACGAGCAATGATGCTGCAAGCTATATACGCATGGCGAAGAAAACGGCGGGAATGGGGCGAGCCCAAGGTCTGAGAGATCGGACGCCATCATGGATCTCCGCGCGGGTTCGCGGAATTCAAATTCTATCCTTGTACCAACTCGTTTGCCAATCCTCGACACCACTCTCTCCCTCCATCAACCCCTCCACCCTGCCCCGGATCTCGGTTCATGTGCGCCCGCTCAAATCGATCACCGTTTCCAAAGAAGCGAGAGAGGTACATTATTTGGTCAGATGCACTTTACAACCATTCGCCCAAGGGAAGATACCTGCCAACAGGAATCCTCTTGCCCGAATCTTCTGCCTCCCGAACAGGCGCCCGACGGGGTTCTACTTACCACAGGGTCTGTGGCACAGTCACCGGGGGCGTGCCATGTCCGCCCCTGCTTAGAGTCGTGTTTTTTGGTCGCTTGAATCCAAGGTAACGTGAAGGCAAGGCGATATGCATTAGACCCTTTTCGGATAAATGTTCGGCGTTCCGCTGTAGGAAACTAACCACTCAAAAGGTGCGTGCACCCCTCAACAACGAACATCCACGTCTAGATCCCACAACTGTGAGCGAACCCTTGCAGACGGCCCACCGTGACGTCAACGACGCGATGCTGTTCGGGGCACTAGGGTACCTCGCAACAGGATGGACTCGAGCCGGGATTATTCGAGACCCCTTTCGAACGAGTGCGCGCATCAAACGCAGGTAAGCCCTAATATGACAAACACGAAAACGCAAGAAGAGCACGCGGGGAGGGGGTGTTAAGCGCCGTAAAGGAGGTCTCCAACTCCATCAAACTTAAGCTGTTCTCTTCATACATGTCAAAGACACGGCGTGAAGGAGGTTAATAATAATAAAAATACTTTTTTGCGATTGGAAGAGATGCTCAGATAGCAGATAGGAGCAATCCAATCCATGGAGATAAGCCTTTATTTGTCTTTGTTATTTTGCAAAGTCGCTGCCAAACAATGTTTTCAACGAAACAAATTACAACTCGACCTCAATGCCGGTCACGAACGCCCAAAAGGCTGCAATTGAGCAGGTCATCGAAGCCGTTAAGAGCGTGACCAGTCGGAGGAAGAAACGAGTCCTTTCAGAGTTGTTCTTGGAATTGGTCGATAAAGAAACCTGGGCAAATTACTACCAGGTAACCTTTCTAAAGATTTGTTCCGCTCTCTGTCATCCTCAGTCTACGTCCCATAATAGGTCATTCCCCAGCCCAGTTCTTTGAATTCCGTTTCCCAGAAGCTTCAAGATGGTTTATACAAGGACCCGCTGGATGTTTACGAGGACCTGAGCCTAGTCTTCTGGAACGCGCTCTATTACAACCAGCCTGCGAGCCAGATTTACAAAGACGCAGGAACTCTCAAGGTAATGTCGCTACCCTCCTTGGCTACAACCATCATCTTGACTTGGGTTTTATTTATTTATTTACTTTTTTCACACGCAGAGCGCCTTTGAGAATGAATGGAGAGCGAGGACAGTCTTGCCAGCTCCGTCGCGCACATCCCCTCCTCCAACTTCCCCGCAAAAGGTGCACAGCCAACTCGCAAGTCAGCAATCCCAACCTGAAAGCGTGGTTACTCCCGTCACCTTGGTAGCTTCGGTCAATTCGGTAACGACGGCACAACAGCCTCCCACACAGGCCAATACGCCATCAGCGCCCACCGTTAACTCACCTGCGCCACAACAAACGACCACCCCCCTGTCGAATCAGCAACAACAACAACAGCCGAGTTCCCCTCCTCGTATGTCATCGCCCGATATGGACGTAGATGTCGGCGGAACACCTGAGCCTGAAAATATGGGGGCTGACGACATGGCGCGCGATGGAGAGAGCGACCTCGTCGTCCAGCAGTTGGAACGCGGGCTGCCGCGATGGGATGCCTCTGGTGACTTTGGGTGGTTGAAGGAGAAGGAAGGGTCAGAAGATCATTGGTTAGAGCTCGTCCTAGCTATCAAAGGACACAAAGACGCTGTGTACGTCCCTCTCTATCCATCCTTCTTCTGCGATCGCACATCTTAGGACCCCTCCAGTGGCAATCGCTATGCGACCGCACTCGAGGCCATGCCAGAGGAGACAAACATCCCCTACTTGTCCTTTAGCGTACGTCACGATTTTGTGCTGGCGCCCCTAGTACCATGCCTGACCAGTTTTCGGTTCAGTTTCCCCTTTCTTTAAAACTGATCGAGGTAATGAACACTTTCGATCCCTGAACCCTCCCACTCACACCTGGCATAGAGTCGTGCGCGCACCAAGGCTTACGCGTCCAACAAGGCCTTCGACAAGGAAATTGCGCAGCTGTTTGAGAAAGCGCGTAGGTGGCATGAACCTGGAAGTGACGCGTACGGGCACGTCCTGCTACTTCAAGTAAGCTTCGCTGATTGCTTTGCATTCTGCCCACGTTGACGCCCCCTACGCCCCCTCTCAGCGCCTGTACCAGGCTCTCACGTCACGCTCACCCCCACCTGGTCCCCCCTATGTTTCAACCACCAACTTCGCCTCACTCCGTGCAGGCCCTGGAACCGCACGCCCACTGCACTCCTCTTCTGATTCCGAAAAGGTCCCCGCTGTCACCACGTTTAGGGTGTCATCGAAGGATCGCACATTCGTCGACGAGGTCACATATCGTGGATGGAGCGTCAAACTTGCAGACTGGCTACATCTAAGCAACCCGGATGACCCCTCGAAGCCCATAATCGCTCAGGTGTTCAAGTGTTACGTGTCTGATGAGCCGTAGGTGAATCCATTCGAGGGCGCATGACGGAATTGATAGCATGGGTAAAATAGGTCAAAGAAAGGTCAGCCAGGGGTGACCGCGTGTTGGTATTATCGTCCAGAACAAACATTCCATCCGGCGCAACGACAGTTTTGGGAAAATGAGGTGTTCAAGACGAGTCAGTGAGCGCCCAGTTCTGGTGTTGGATTTGCGATGACGCGTCGCGTGGGCAGGTCATTTCGCAGACCATCCGGTAGAAGACATTATTGAAAAGATCGCGTGCCAGTTCACGGCGCGGCATATTCGTGGGCGCCCGCGGCCCCCGTCCTGGTATCTTGGATGGCCCCTATACGTCTGCGATTCGCGGTACAACGATCGGGAGCGCATTTTCGTGAAGATCAAGAACTGGAACTCGTGTGTGCCAGAGGAAGTGCGAAAGTCAGCGGACTTTATGCCCATCTACCCGTTCGAGCGAATGGTCTTTCCCCGTCGCTTTGGTAGCCCTTTCCTCAAGGGCTCACGTGTACGCGGCCCAGGGGGTATCGGCGAGAGCATCGATCGCGCGGAGGGCGAGCGGATTGAAGGGGGCGGAACTGGACGAAAGCGTTCGAGGAAGCCTGGCGCCCTGACCGACATTTCAGGTCCGAGCAAAGGACTGTATGTCGGCGTCGGACCTGCGAACGTTCCAGGTACCGCGCCGCAGCCGGTCGCTTATGCCCCCCAGCCGGCCGAAGGCCAGCCGAGGACAGAAGACAGGTCGATTGTGACGGCGGCCGGGGGTGCTGCCGTGCTGGGAACAAACGCAAACATGGAGAAGCTTGCGGCGGAGACCGGTACGTACAACGTCATCGTTGTTTGTTTTGAATGTTGAGCTCATCTCTGGACGCACAGCGAGGCATTTTGACCGAGACCCAGAAACGAACGAAGTTCTGTGGTTTGCAGCGCCGCCGCTCAACGTCGCACGGAGACCTGCGCCTCGGTATAGTTTACAATATTTACACTGGCTTGCGACGAAACGCAAGAAGGCAGATGATGACGACAGCATGGAAGTTGATAATCCCGAGGGCTGCGGGAAGCGACCTCGTAGCTTGGTGAGACCGACGGCTACGGAGGTAGTCGATAAGCTACTGATGGATGTGAACGAGTAGGGTAGAGCAGAGTACAGTACAGTACAGTACGAGTGTTTCTAATAGTCAGTCCTTTGGCGTACGAGGAGTGTGTCAAAATAAGGTGGCAGTGATGGAGATTAACCGAGCTGACGGCACCTGTGCCTGAGTTGACACAATGCCCAGGTCGAGAGCGAGTCGTCGTAACGCCCTCCTTACTCTCCCTCTCTCATGTTCTCAGACACCCCCAGTCCACCTCTATCCCTATCCATAACTCCAACGCAGTCCTGGACACAGGACTCCACAATAGACGTGGACGATGCACCACATCAGACACAGTCACAGTCGGACGCTCCCGGGAGCTCGACTGTATTCGAAGAAAAGAAGTGGATGGTCACCGAGGTCGCGGGGGGCAGTGGTACGTCTTTTTCCTTCGTTCGCGTCGCCCACCGCTTGCTCAAGGATTCTCCGCCTTCATTGAAAAGTGGTGAGTTTTTGCTTCTCAATGCGTCGTTGTGCTCGTGTCGTTTCCATTTCTCCCTATCTCACAAAACAAACGACACTATCTCGTCGCCCTTTTCTCAGGATGATCTCGACAAGCCCGGCATCTTTTTCGACCCCAACATCGAGTCCGATACGGAGACAACGGGAGGTGCGTATCGTACGCGCTGTTGTGGCACCTGAATAACGGTCTCACCATAATTCCGTTTGCTTTTGCTCGTCTCGCCTCCTGCCTTGCGCCTCTTCCGTCCACCAGAGTGGGAGGACGAGTCTCCTTATCCCGAAGTGCGGGCCGCCGTCTCCAACACGGACGACATGGAGATGCCCGTCGACACCTTTCGCGCGTGGGCGATTGGGCTCTTTTGGGCTATCCTGATACCCGGTCTCAACCAATTTCTCTTTTTTCGATACCCCAGCATCACAGTTGGCTCAGTTCGTCCTTTTTTGCTTCGTTGGAAATGCCCTCTGCGTGTGGGAGTTCCGATGCGGGGGTTCCAGCATTCCTGACCCTGAACTTTTTGCACAGCTTGTCGCCCAGCTTCTTTCGTTTCCCCTCGGATGCGCGTGGGCTCGCACCGTCCCCGGAGTTAGAATATTCGGAGTTGCCCTAAATCCAGGTCCCTTTTCGCTCAAGGAACATGTCGTGATCACTATTATGGCGACCATGGGCTCGTCAAGCGCTTACGCGGTATGTCTTCTCCTTTTTGGCCGCGGAGATCCGATTTTTTGGTGGCGCTTGTTCTGACAAGCGACTGTGTGTGGGTGCGTTCCTGGGACAACAGACCGACATCGTCGCGGTGCAAAGAAAATGGTATGGCCAGAATTGGTCCTTTGTATACCAGTGGCTCCTCGTCATGTCCACGCAACTCATCGGCTTCTCCATGGGCGGAGTCGTCAAACGATTCCTTGTTTCCCCACCTTCTATGAGTTGGTCTACCTTGTCTTTCTTTAGGTTCTCATCACGCGCTAATATGGAAGGGTGTCTTGATCCTAGTTTGGCCGTCGAACCTCGTCACATGTGCGCTTTTCAACACTCTTCACTCTCAGGTCTACTCGGGCTTTAGCGACTCGGGAATCAGCCGTGAACGTTTCTTCTTCTATAGTTTCCTGGCCTCCTCCATTTGGTGTGCGTACCCTCGGTACTTTTTACCCCCC
>Ga0307510_10012063_pt1 | contig 10244 bp, 10 predicted proteins | sample 12_EM_MG_FD_207224 | JGI IMG/M metagenome (GOLD analysis project Ga0307510, IMG submission 207224) | Populus trichocarpa ectomycorrhiza microbial communities from riparian zone in the Pacific Northwest, United States - 12_EM | ecosystem: Host-associated > Plants > Roots > Unclassified | place...
TGCTTATCGCCTTTTGTAAAGCATGGGCAACGGTTATCCATCTCGGTCACGGTGATAACGGTCCGGGAATCAAATTGAAAGAACTCGCACACAAAGCGCATCAACCTGAGAGCGCGCTAAGCGGAGTTAGGTTGCTGTGGACTCGGGTCAGTAGCAGGAGCACGGACCGATGTGCTAGGAGGGCTTTTGAGTGGGTTTTCCGTTCCTCCATCCAACGACTAGATTCGTGTGCTAAAGCACCCGCGTGACTGCAGTTCGCGACCGTGGTCGTTATTCATCATCTTCTACATAATCCTGATTCTTGCCGCAGCAGCATTCCCCTTCATCCTTGGTCGTGTAATCAACATCTCCACCCGGCTGGAACATCAATTACGAACCTACACCGAGACCACCATCTGGGGTGACCTCTCTGAGTCCGACAATCAAGCGGCAAGTAAACAAGCATCCTCCTCTACCGCGAGTCTTCCACTTCTTGGCGTCGACCTGGGTAAACTTACCTCGCAGGGCGCAGACTTTTGCAGGCACTTGGACTTTAGCTTCGTTGACGGATCGATCTTCGCTGCCATCCGCCGTACGATTGAAGTACAACGAAGAAAACGTGTATTTCGCAGAATTGACACAGTCGCAGCTTAAGTCTGATGGGAAAGGTTTGGGGACATTCCTCTGGAATGGAACGGTCCCCGATGTGGACGAGCCGACTGCTCCGTCGATAGAGGGCCTGTCGGAAGGATCGCTGTTGAAGTATGTGGACCGTGAGTAATGCGGAACATGAGACTCATGTTTGGACCCATGGATGATAGAACACCGCGTTGGGGGATCAGGATACGTTGCGAGAAACTTCCGGAGCCTGAGAAGTATCTGTAAGTAGGCTCATCTGCCATGAAGCAAACGCTACTGACTCATAGGCAGTGTTCCTCCCTTGAACGACACGTTCACATATGTGATCGTCACGAAGGCCCTCCTGGAGAACCTATTTTCTTCGCTTTCGTTACCTCTTCCCGATATGGATATGTTCAAGACCCCTGAAGTCCCACTCCTGAGTACAAATGATATGTTACCTTCCGATGTCAGCGAGGATGAGGTGGCCTACGTTGGTGCGTTCGTCTTGTGTGCTATTATATTCAGTGCTGATCTTTCTCCAGCCAATTTCACAGATAGCGGACGGGCGCATGCGATCGATGATTACCCACTTCCCACATCTGGATCAGGGAACGGGTGGATTTGGACAGAGACCGTCCTCGTTCGTTTGAACAACAGCTATACGCCTAACGCCAATTTCCCCGTATGGAGCGCGGACCCAATCGAGGATGCGTCCGGATTCAGCAGCCGCATTGGCTACGATGCTGCCATCTGTGTGAAAATGTATGAACCTTGGATCGTGCAGATCTACAACTCCAGCCTTGGCGTCCCGACAACGATGAACATTGTCGGCAAGTCTGCTAGCACGGATTTCGAGACGGAAGACGGGAACAGGGGCCTACGTCTCGACTCATACACAAGAGCCCTGAATTCCACGGACAAATACTGGGCCTTCTGGATAAGGTATGCAGGTGGTTTTTCATTTGAACGCTACTGATCCATTCTCCGTAGCTACGCAAACACCTACTGGCAGATGGCGAGGAATAACGATATGAACACGCGGTATGCGCCTTCACCCACAACGGTCTCGTTTACGGGCAACGTCGGACCGAAAGGCTACACCGAGCTATCACCACAATTCTATGCCGATGTGCGAGGAAAGGTTGACGCCTCAAATGTCCTTCCTTACCTTTCCGGTACACGTCCTATCGTCGTGCGAGCGTACAAGGATGAAGTCCTTGCTTCTGCTTCATTTGACCCACACACACTTGGCGGAGTGTTGGGTATCGCGCTGCTCCTGGGAGTTTTCGCAGGGCTCTTCGTTCCGGCTCTACCATTCGATATCCCACGAAGAGGGTTTGGGCTGTTCAGTTGGGTGGCTGTTCTGTATGGTCAAGAGCTGGAAGAGATTTTTTGGCAGGATAGCGTCGATCGTCACATGGATCTTAAGGGGCTCGAGAAGACTGTGGGTGAGGAGAGGGTGCACTTCATCATCTCATAACTGATCCTTGGATTTTTGAATTCCTTTTTTCGGTGACCTACACAAAATTCTCGTATATATATATTTATTACAGTAGTGGCACTTTTTCGTAAAAGTCAAAATGCTCGTTTGTGGATTGATCTTGCGGGGTTCTGTCTGATAGGCGGACCTCATCCCTGGATGTCAAAGTTCTGGTGTCCCCCTCCGTTTCTTATTCATGCTGTGAAAGGGGGTACTGAAAGAAGCACAGATTTGACCTTTTGGTACTCAGAAGCTGCCTGATTTATCGTGCAGTACGATTCACTTCTGGTCAAACATTACTGACTTAGTGGGTGCGCTCGAGAATGTCGCAGCACCTATGCTTCCGACGACCACCAGCGCCACAGCGTTTCTGTCTCGAACGCTTGAACGAACCACTCCCTTCTCATCACCCCACCCCATCTTAGAACCTGAATCAACTCTCTACGACATTTTGACGACCATAATCTTGTAAACTTTGCCCCTATGACGAGCGGGTTCGGAAACCTTCAACAGCAGCAGCACCAGCAGTAACAACAACAACGACGGGGATCACAGCTATCCAACACGGGTACCGGTGGAGGCTCGTTCGGTGATGGTGGAACGTGGACTAGGACCACCAGTTCTGTGTTTGGCGGTTAGTTCTCAACCGTTTACACATTTGCGTTCGCGAATCTCGGGGCTTGACAATGTTGTGGCATTGAACGGGAGGTGAACTTGGATCTGGATTGAACTGATTTGGCTGTGTTCGTAGGAGGAACGGGAGGCTCGATATTTGGCAACTAACCCTCGACGACCACGACGACTCCGCCAACCTCAGCATTCGGTGAGGACATATTCACGATATCTGAGAATCCGCTAATACTGTCAAAGCCCAACTGACGTGTTCCTTTGTGTGGATTAGGTGGAACCTGTGGCGGTGATGGACTCTTTGGCGGTGGCGAAACGACCGGAAGCGTGTTTGGTAGTGGTTCGTTGACTCTGTTTGTTTTCGAATGGTCTGAACGATTTGACGCGTTTATCCAGGAACTGGTAGGGGTGGAGGCACAGGACTGTTTGGTCAAACGAATAATACACGAACTTCGACACCCGCCATTGGCACAGGCATGACCAGTACTGGGATAACCACCACGGCACCAGGAACATTTTTGGTTTAAGCCGGGTGATATACTCTTCAGCGCCACCTCCACGACACCCACACCTGGTACGACCGTAACTACATCTGCCCCCGAGGGAGGTCTATTCGGCGGTCCCACCTCAGCGACCACCTCAGGCGATTTGTTCGGGGGGAAATCATCCACCCCCGTTCCCGCTCGATTTGGAAATGGGAGAAGTATGTTCGGAAACACCACTAATCCTGCTCCGCCGGCGGGTGGGACCACGACCACGACTTTACTATTTGGTGGTGGGACAACTGGAACTTGCGCGATGTTTGGTGCTCCGATGCCGGCGGATGCAAAGGACCTTGCAAAACCAGGTGAATTGTTGTTTGTGGGTCGACCGACCTATAGGAGCTGACTAAATGGTTACTCTAGAAACTGGAAGAAGTGGAACTGCGACCCCTGCTCCTGCTCCTGACTTTTGCAGAAGACGGTTGTTCGGTGCGCCAAAGCGTGTGGAGAACAAGGATGCTCCAAAACCAGGTAGATACGATACTTAGTCTTTGGATCTTAGTGTTGATCACCCCCCGTAGCTACGTTTGGTCACAACAACCGGTGGATTGTTCGGTGGCCCCCCTGGGCCTGCCGGCGACTCGTCTACAACGACGACAACAACCGACCCTGCGCCTGGTGGATTCTTCAGGCTTCCCCCAAACCTGCAGACAGTGCTGCCACTTCTACGACGACACCAGCATTCGGTGATGGGTTGTTCGGTAGCACCCAGAAACCAGAAACGTCCGGAAAATCGACACCTGTCCCCCAAACTACAGATGGTTTCTCTGGAGGAACTGGTGGAACCGCCGGGGTGGAATCTTTTGGACTACCTCCACAAACAAGGATGCTGTGAAGCCTGAAGAGAAGCAGGACGTTACTCTCACCACTAACACAAGTCTCTTCGGTCTTTCCAATAACGACAAGAAAAAAGGTGGCGCTCCTACTGATACCTCAACGTACAGCAGCCAGTGGCTCAATGTTGGGGGGGCCATTCGTTAAACCGGAAGAGAAGAAAGATATTCCTGCGGGTGAGCGCACAACTGTTTTTGTCCTCTTTTTTATATGGCTAACTCGATGTCAGCCGGTGCCACTACCTCCACAGACGACAAATCCAGAGTCCCGGGACCCTTGTTCGCCCTGACGATCACTGCCCAACCCCTCTCAATGTTGAGGGGGAAAACGATTGGGAGACCGTGAACAAGCGGTCTTCGTATCTCGAAGTGCAGGTTAAAAAGTTCAATGAATTCGCGACGGAGGTGGCGGTTTGGGACCTAGCGTTGATTGAGAATGTGAACAGCGTGAGTTTTCGTTCTGCTAGCCCTTCTACTTCGTTTAGCCATTGGCTTACACGGTTACGGCTCCAGATTTAGCTGGTGACGCTGATGAGCGAGATGTTGGTTGTTGAGAGGAAGCAGGTGGATATCGACCGAGTTCTAGATCATACCGAACAGCAGCAAGAGGGTCTGATGACCACGCTCGAGATTTACGAGAAGATCGCGGAGGAGAGTTTCGATGCCCAGAGCGGGGGGACTCAGGGGATTGGACACCGGTCCTGCCGATACCGAACGAGACAGAAAGTCAGTGGATTTGGGAAATCGTACCTGACGGTGCGTTCCTTCGAGCTACATGTTAGGAGGGGACCTCTACACCCACCTGGACAACCTCTCAGGCCCGCTAACCTAAATGATCGAAGCTGTAAACGCCCTCTTGATTGTCCCGGGCTCCCAAAGATGCCAACAATGGGACGTCGGGAGGTGCGACTGGGTTGGGTGAAGATTTTGAGTAGCCGTTTGGAGAGCTTGCAGTGGATCGATGGGTCGGTCAGGGAGTTGGAGAGTAACGTGACGGAAGTGGAGAAGAGGGTGAGGAAGGCTGGGTTGGGTGTGGAAAAGTGGGTCCGGTGGACATGCCAGTGGGAGGTCGACGACGTCGACTCTCGGGCGGCCAGGGACAGACCTCGGTGACCCCCTTGTCACCGTTCAACTACGTTCCTCGTGTACATATAATGTTAGGGACATATCTTCTGTGACCACTTTCCCTCAACGATTGTTGCCTTAGAAGCGACGGTACGTTTTCAACTTTCCTGTACCGAACGTGATCTAAGGTCTTTATCTCTTATCTCCTTGTAGCCACGGGACGACCTTCGACAGGCTTGTCTTTACGGGTTCGTATTACCAAACGGCCATCCTCGCAATAGCCTGATGGGGCCGTTTGGTAAGGCAGAGCTGAGGTCTGGTCATATGCTAGCCTCTCTCTTTGGCGCGTCGGCCATGCAAGCTGAGCGCTATTCAATTGCTGGGCGCGTTCGCATTTGTGACAAGTTCTGCTGCTGGAGCCACAGTAATGGGGGAAAGGGGCTCAGAAACCCGCTCCGCTTTCTCTTCTTCACTCTATCCACGATTTTCTACCTCTTTAGTGCTGGGGCCTACGCATGACTCATGAAGACACCGGAATATCAGGAAATAAAGGACGATCACGGGACGCGAAGGGACGGTCTCCATACCGATGTCTCAGAGGTTCAAACGTTCACCACTGACGATGAAGGAGCTGGGTTGGTTTCTGGACAATCGAGAGATGCGACGTCCAGTCCAGCCGCTCGGACATCGCAATGATCAAGACCTGCTTCCCTTCAACCTCACCGTCGCTTGGGTATTTGCTGTCACTCCGGTGCGCAGCAAGAACGCCGGAACCTAGGATTGTCTGACGCGCATTAGTTGCAGTCCGGGTTCCCTCCGATCACGGTGTCCGTGCTTCCGATGGACCCTGCAACCAACCGCCTCATCCTCACTTCTTTGTCTTCGACGTTGGGGACTTCTTTTGCCGACTGCATTGCTCATGGCCTTCGTTCAGCCTCCTTGCCACTCCCTCGTATCCATTCATTTTGCCTTCCCTTCTCTGCAATGTCCAGTCCCCCTACCAACGGAGATGTGCCACCCGGTTATCTCCTCTGATTGGATGTTCGTGTTGATTCTCCTGACCTTCGGCTGGTCGAACGGGAATCTCTTGGAACTTTGCATGACCACCTCCGCGTCTGTCGGACGTAATCTGAGACCGAAAGGCCGGTGTTGTCGCTGAGTAGTCGCGAGTTTCTGCCTTATCGGTGGATTCGCCATTTGTAGCCTGATTAGTCTTGCTGCGACCGAGGTCTTGTGTCGGTGTGATCCGTCCAACTAGGATCCCACCCTGTATGATCCTTTTCTTGGCCTCATCACTGAGCGCATCCACAGGTCACCACGCGTAGACGTTTTCCCGGCGTTCCTCGTCAGAATATCACAATTGAATTTCGATTCAACGAACAGAAGCAGGTCTTCTTAGAGTGAGTAAACGAGGTTTGAGATTTCAACTGCACAGTGAGTCGAGGCGATCAAAACTATTTGGGATTTGTTTAACTATTGCGGTTCCCACCAATATAACGTTTGCATCTTGCAGACGGGATCTCAACTCGGTGTTTCAGGCTGTTGTCCCGCATTCAAACAGTGTGAATTGAGCAGGGACAGCTATCGTGATTGCGGTTCTCACTAAAGTTGGCGCAGGCCCTTTTTCGAGGGATAATTCAAATTCAAACTCTCCCCACTCTCTCGACGTTCAGCACTTCGAACACGCAACAGATCCGCTTGAAAACTATATCTCCACCATCAGTAAGGGCTCTGCCTATAGTTTGAGTAACACTGAGTCCCCCGGGAAGGTCCAACTTTGGAATTTGGTCGGGTTCCGGCCTTGGTCGGCATTTGAGTTTCGAAGGACATACTGTTTCCTTCAATTCCTTCCGTAACGGTGTCCAGCGGATCAATACTCCGCATTAACGACAAGTTTTGTAGGTGGGTGTGGTCGCTTGATTCAGGGTATGCGGGGTTATCGTTTCTCCAGAAACATCCAGGAATCAGTTTCTCGTGCCATCAAACTCGGGGTGGATCCTACATTTATTGAAGCGGTCACCGGGATGAGCAAGCGACAAATCCAGTGGATTGCCTCCGGGGAGAGACCTAGGAACTCAATGCGAAATCAAGATTGCGGCTGCAGACGGACGCGCCAAAGAAACCAGAAGTCTGAACACCCTGAGGTGAGCAATGATGGTATTGTGATGATTATCTACCTTTCACAAAGAGAACACGTCTTTTTCACAGTTCCCGAAAGCCTGTGAACAACATGAACGAATTCCATGTGTTCTTCGCTCGGAATTCCCACCCTCCTCACCCACACTCGTCACCATGCGGGCACGCTCTGAACTTAACAGAAAACCCCCTGCAGCCTCATTACTTCTGGGCAACTTTGCAGTGACCCAGGAGCTCACGTTAGCGAACGCTGGCCAGGACCCCGTACGGGTGGACGCCCGGCCGGAATCCCATATGAACGAATGCTAACCGGAGGCCAATAGGGAGATAATTCCTTCTAGCTCACCACCACCGTCAACATGTTAAGAATTTCGGCGATACGTGCTTATAGTTCAGGGGTCGGTGAAACCTCGCAAGCAAGGTATTATATGACCGCCTAATCATGTCTGCCGAGAGATGATCTGTTTCAAGAACAAACCTCCTGCTATAAAGAACAGACAGGTTGCGCATTCTCTGAAGATTCCCAACCACCCACCATTTATGTCGTCTTCAGAGGGCCCAATGTCCCTGAAGCCTCTTCAGAGGCGCGTGACTTCTTCCTTGTCGCATGACCCATTAACTTAAAGTAATTTTTCAGGGATACGGAACCGAACCCAGATGCTCCACAAGAACCCCTTTTGAGCAAGTTTTCGGGCGATCCGGACCCCCCAAAGCCTACCCAAACTGCTCGCACATCGACCAAACGCTTCGAACAACCGAATTACCTCCATATTTTTGCACACGTGGTTTGGTGCTGCGTCGCCTATCCGATCATTTATACAGTGACGGTTATCGTGAAGGACACGTCATTATTCCGGGCCAGGGCAATTGTTGGACTGTGGTGTTCAGGAATTGGATTGGTGACCGGGTGGAGTTTGGTGACACTTGCGACCCAGTACGCTGAAGCTGCCAGTACGCACGTTTCCCACTTTTTCGCACCCCGCAGGTGCCCGGCCCCGTGCTTATCGCCTTTTGTAAAGCATGGGCAACGGTTATCCATCTCGGTCACGGTGATAACGGTCCGGGAATCAAATTGAAAGAACTCGCACACAAAGCGCATCAACCTGAGAGCGCGCTAAGCGGAGTCAGGTTGCTGTGGACTCGGTTCAGTAGCAGGAGCACGGACCGACGTGCTAGGAGGGCTTTTGAGTGGGTTTTCCGTCCCTCCGTCCAGGGATCAGATTCGTGTGCTAAAGTAACCGTGTGACTGCAGTTCGCGACCGTGGTCGTTATTCATCACCTTCTACGTAATCCTGATCCTTGCCGCCGCAGCACTCCCCTTTATCCTTGGTCGCGTAATCAACATCTCGACCCGGCTGGAACATCAATTACGAACCTACACCGAGACTACCATCTGGGGTGACCTCTCTGAGTCTGACATTGAAGCGGCAAATGCCCAATATGACTCTCATACTGCGAGTCTCCCACTTTTTCTTGACGTAAACCTGGAGAACCTTACCTCGTAGGGCACAGGCTTTTTCAGACACTTGGACTTTACCTTCATTGGCGGACCAATCTTCGCTGCCACCTGCCGTACGATTGAAGTACAACGAAGAAAACGTGTATTTCGCAGAATTGACACAGTCGCAGCTTAAGTCTGATGGGAAAGGTTTGGGGACATTCCCCTGGAATGGAACGGTCCCCGATGTGGACGAGCCAACTGCTCCGTCGATGGAGGGCCTGTCGGAAGGATTGCTGTTGAAGTACGTGAACAGTGAGTAATGCGGAACATGAGACTTATGTTTGGACCCATGGGTGATAGAACACCGCGTTGGGGGATCAAGATACGTTGCGAGAAACTTCCGGAGCCTGAGAAGTATCTGTAAGTATGCTCATCTGCCATGAAGCAAACGCTACTGACTCATAGGCAGTGTTACTCTCTCGAACGACACGTTCACATATGTGATCGTCACGAAGGCCCTCCTGGAGAACCTATTTTCTTCGCTTTCGTTACCTCTTCCCGATATGGATATGTTCAAGACCCCTGAAGTCCCACTCCTGAGTACCAATGATACTTTACCTTCCGGTGTCAGCGAGGATGAGGTGGCCTACGTTGGTGCGTTCGTCTTGTGTGCTATTATATTCAGCGCTGATCTTTCTCCAGCCAATTTCACAGATAGCGGACGGGCGCATATGTTGAATGAATACGTACTCCCCATATCTGAATCACGGAACGGGTGGGTTGGGATAGACGTCGTCCTCGTTCGTTTGAACAACAGCTATGCGCCCAACGCGAAATTCCCTGTATGGAGCGCGGACCCAATCGAGGATGCGTCCGGATTCAGCAGCCGCATTGGCTACGATGCTGCCATCTGTCTGCAAATGTATGAACCTTGGATCGTGCAGATCTACAACTCCAGCCTTGGCGTCCCGACAACGATGAACATTGTCGGCAAGTCTGCTAGCACGGATTTCGAGACGGACGATGGGAACAGGGGCCCACGTCTCGACTCATACACACGAGCCTTGAATTCCACGGGCAAAGCCCGGGCCTTCTACATTAGGTATGCAGGTGGTTTTTCATTTGAACGCTACTGATCCATTCTCCGTAGCTACGCAAACGCCTACTGGCAGATGGCGAGGGATAACGATTTGATCCTGCCGTATGCGCCTTCACCCACAACGGTCTCGTTTACGGGCAACGTTGGACAAGAAGGCTACACCGAGCTATCACCACAGTTCTATGCCGATGTGCGAGGAAAAGTTGACGCCTCAAATGTCCTTTCTTACCTTTCCGGTACACGTCCTATTGTCGTGCGAGCGTACAAGGATGAAGTGCTTGCTTCTGCTTTCTTCAAACCAGGCATTCTATGTGGGGTGTTGGGTATCGCGCTGCTTCTGGGAGCTCTCGCGGGGCTGTTCGTTCCGGCTCTACCGTTTGAGATCCCACGAAGAGGGTTTGGGTTGTTCAGCTGGGTGGCT
>Ga0307510_10012064_pt1 | contig 10244 bp, 8 predicted proteins | sample 12_EM_MG_FD_207224 | JGI IMG/M metagenome (GOLD analysis project Ga0307510, IMG submission 207224) | Populus trichocarpa ectomycorrhiza microbial communities from riparian zone in the Pacific Northwest, United States - 12_EM | ecosystem: Host-associated > Plants > Roots > Unclassified | place...
AATCCATTGTCAGGACGACACTTCCTGCGCCGTGGCGAACTCCGTCGCCGCGGTGCAGGCCGGCGCGTCGCACGTCCAGTGCACCGCCAACGGCTACGGGGAACGGGCAGGCAACGCCGACCTGTTCGCCGTGACGGGAAACCTGGTGGCCAAGCTCGGCATGGAGGTGCTCCCGACCGGAGGCACCGCCGAGCTCACCCGGGTCTCCCATGCCCTTGCCGAAATCGCGAACATCGCCCCCTACGCCCACCAGGCTTACGTAGGGGCGTCGGCTTTCGCCCACAAGGCGGGACTGCACGCGAGCGCGATCAAGGTGGATCCGTTGCTGTACAACCACATCGATCCAGCTTTTGTCGGCAATGACATGCGGGTACTGGTCACTGAGATGGCCGGCAGGGCGAGTATCGAGCTCAAGGGACGTGAGCTCGGGGTCGACCTTGCCGGCCGGCCCGAAGCCGTGACGAACGCGGTACGCAAGGTCAAGCGGCTGGAGGCCGAAGGCTGGTCCTTCGAGGCCGCCGACGCCTCATTGGAACTGCTGCTGCGCCGCGAGGTCGGCGGCGTGCAGGGCGAGCTCCTCGACGAGCCGCCGTTCGAGCTCGAGTCCTACCGGGTCGTGCTGGACCACCGGGCCGACGGCGTGGTGGTCTCCGAGGCGACGGTCAAGGTGCACGTCCGCGGGCAGCGCGTGATCGCCACCGCCGAGGGCAACGGCCCCGTGCACGCGCTGGACGCCGCCCTGCGCCAGGCGCTCACGCCGCACCTGCCCTGGCTGGACACCGTCGAGCTGGCCGACTACAAGGTCCGCATCCTGCCCGGCCACCCCGGCACCGACGCGGTCACCCGCGTTCTGGTCGAGACCACCGACGGCGAACGTGAATGGACCACGGTCGGCGTGCACGGCAACATCGTCGAGGCCAGCTGGCTCGCGCTGTGCGACGCGCTGGTCCACAAGGACCTCACGGTGTCGATCGGCGCGCGCTGACCAAAAAGATCTCCCGCGCGGAGCGCAGGCCCGGTCGGATAGATTTGACGGGTTCAGACCGGTTTCGGCTGTTTCGAGGGGGACTCACCATGCCGAAGATGTTCTTTGCCCTGCTCACCGGAGCCGCCGCTGTGGCGGCGCTCACCGCGTGCTCGTCGTCCGCCGACCCGGCCTCGCCGTCGTCTTCGTCGCAGCCTTCGCCGTCGGGGGCGCAGCCCGCCGCCGCGGGGACGGAGATCGGCGCCGCCGGGTCGGCCTGCACGCTGCCGGTCAGCATCAGCGTCGCCGACAAGTGGAAGCCGTCCGCGATCGAAGGCGAGCCCGAGCTGCTCTGCGAGATCAGCGCGCGCCCGGCAGGCAGCATCGGCTTCCTGCGGATCTACCACAAGAAGGGCGCCACCGACGCGAAGGCGGCGCTGACCGCGTACACGGCCAAGCCGACGTACTCGGACGTCAAGCTCAGCGACATCAAGGCGGGTTCGGTCGCGGGCGAGGAGGTCTCGTACACGATCGATTCCAGCGGGACCAAGTCGCCGGGGCTGGTGTTCGCGGTGCCGGTGTCCGACGGCACGGTGCTGGTTTCGCTGGACTCGCTCGACGACGAGATCCAGCAGGGCAACCGCCCGGCGTACGAGCTGGCCAAGAGCTCGCTCAAGGTGATCGGGTAACGCGGGCGGGCGCACGGGCCCCGGGGAACGCGGTGCGTAGACTCGGGACCTGTGCGTCTAGCCCGTATTGCTCATCCCGCCGGTGTCGCGTTCGCCTCGATCGAGGGCGACGGTGACGACGCCCAGGTCCTCGAGATCGCCGAACACCCCTTCGGCCAGCCCACCTTCACCGGTAAACGATGGCCGCTGGCCGACGTCCGCCTGCTCGCGCCGATCCTGCCGTCCAAGGTGATCGCGGTCGGCCGGAACTACGCCAAGCACGCCGCCGAGTTCGGCAACGAGGTCCCGGCCGACCCGATGCTGTTCATCAAGCCCTCGACCACGGTGATCGGGCCCCACACGCCGATCCGCCGCCCGGTCGGCGTCGGCCGCGTCGACTTCGAGGGCGAGCTCGCCATCGTCATCGGCCAGCCGGTGAAGAACGTCCCGGCCGCGCGCGCCGCGAGCGCGATCCTCGGCTACACGGTCGCCAACGACGTCAGCGCGCGCGAGCTGCAGAAGTCCGACGGCCAGTGGGGCCGCGCCAAGGGCTTCGACACGTTCTGCCCGCTCGGCCCGTGGATCGAGACCTCGCTCGACGCGGCCGACCTGGCCCTGCGCGCGGAGGTCGACGGCGAGCTCAAGCAGGACGGCCGCACCTCCGACCTGGTGCACAAGATCCCGGAGCTGATCGAGTTCATCTCCGGCGTGATGACCCTGCTGCCCGGTGACGTCATCCTCACCGGCACCCCCGAGGGCGTCGGCCCGATCGAGTCGGGCCAGTCCGTCTCCATCACCATCGAGGGCATCGGCACCCTGACCAACCCGGTCCAGGACGCCTGAGCTGAAGGACGCCTTCACTCCACTGGATGGACTGAAGGCGTCCTTCGCTCCGCTGAGCGGACTGAAGGCGTCCTTCAGCTTTCCACGGCCTCCATCGCCCGGCGCGCGAACGTCGGGGCGTGCTCCGGCCGGAACCCCAGGCCGAGCAGCCGCGCCGGGAAGTACGACAGCCGCGGGAAGCGTGCGAACAGCTTGATCATCGGCGCGGGCGGGCCGTTGCGCTTGCCCGCCATCACCGGCCGCATCACGGCCCGGTGCAGCAGCCGCTGCAGGCCCTGCACCAGCATCGTGGGCAGCAGCCTGCGTGAGCGCACCTTCGCCAGGTCGGCCTCCGACGGCCTGCCGCGCCGCAGCGGCTCGGCCAGCAGCGTGGCGGCCGCCACCCCGTCCTGCACCGCGAGGTTGATCCCGACCCCGCCCACCGGCGACATCGCGTGCGCCGCGTCACCGATGCACAGCAGGCCGTCGACGTGCCACTGGTGCAGCAGGTTGAGCCGGACGTCCAGGAACTTGACGTCGTCCATGGTCTCCAGCTCGTGGACCCGGTCGCCGAACTCGGGACAGATCGCGCGCACGTTCTCGCGGAAGGCCTCGATGCCCTGCGCCCGCATGTCCTCGCCCTTCGGGCCGAGATAGGCGACCTGCCAGTAGTCCGGACGCGGCAGCGGCACCGCGAAGCGCCGGTCGTGCATCTTCGGCGTGAGCATCCCGGCCGCCTGGCCAGGAGGCCGCGAGATCCGGAACCACCAGGCGTCGAACGGGCAGTCGTACTCCTTGGGCACCAGCCCGGCCTCGCGGCGCGCCGGCGACCACCGGCCGTCGGCGGCGATCACCAGGTCGGCGCGGATTTCGCCGGTCTTGCCCGCGGTGGTCTTGTAGGTGACCCCGGCGACCCGGCCGTGCTCGCGGACCAGACCGGTCGTCTCGGTCTCCATCCGCAGCGTGAACGTCGGCTCCTTGCGGGCGCTCTCGGCCAGCAGGTCCAGGAAGTCCCACTGCGGGACCATCGCGATGTAGGGGTGCGCGACCTTCAGCCGGGACAGGTCGGCGAGCTTCATCATGCTGCCGTCCTCGAGGGGAAACCCGGCCGCGCTCAGCTCGCTGTGCGGCAGCGCGTCGAACTTGTCGCCCAGCCCCAGCTCGTCGAGCAGGGTCAGCGTCGAGGGGTGCACGGTGTCGCCGCGGAAGTCCCGCAGGAAGTCGGGGTGCTTCTCCAGCACGGTCACCTCGACGCCGGCCCTGGCGAGCAGCAGCCCCGCGATCATCCCTGCCGGGCCCCCACCGACGACGACGCAGCCCGTCTGCTCACTCATCGTGATCAACTCCTTATTCATCACTCGTTGAATATATTGAGGATGCACCCGCCCCGGCCTGCGCGTCAAGCGCTGTGGCGAGGGATACGCTGATCGGGCTACGCGGCGTTCGGGACGCGCTGTGCGTGACGGCCGTCACCGCCGCACCCCTGATGTCAGGGCTGAAAGAGGAAACTGTCCGAACGGGACCCTTTGCCGAATCTTTCCGACGACCACGTTCGGGTTTCCGTGGTGAGGGTCCGCTTGCCTGACCCGCCCGAACACGCCCTTGTGGACGGTCCGGGTCCCAAGTCCCGCAAGGAATTCGCGCGACGTCGCGCTCGGACGGGGTCGCGTCGCGCCATTTTCGGATGAATAACCGAAAGGCGACGGTCCACCAACTGGGAGTAGAGCCGATACCTCGGATCGGGGAACCCCTTATCACCTCTTTGGCAGCTTCGCGAACGCTGCGCTTGCCCTAGCCTCACTGGGTGGATTTCGCCCTGGCGCCCCGGACCCCGTCGCGAACCGCCACGCCCGCCGTGGCGAGGCCGGAACCTTGGGCCTCGCCCGAGCTGCGCCTGGTGTGCCTGGACATCGACGACACTTTGATCGACTGCACCGCCGCGATCCGTCGCAGCCTGCACACACTTACCGGCCGCGGCGATCTCTGGCCGCTCTGGGACCTCATCACCGAGGAGCATGTCGCGCTGGTCGTCGCCGGCGAACTCGACTACTCGACCATGCACCACCGCCGCACGGACTGCTTCCTCGCGGAGATCGGGATCTTCGCCGACGCCGAGCAGGTCGAATCCTTCGAACGTCACCGCCGCGACATCCTCGCCCGATCGTGGCAGCTCTTCGAGGACGTCATGCCGTGTCTCGAGTGGCTGCGCGCCGCCGGGCTCCAGCTCGCCGCCGTGACCAACGCCTCGGGCACGCACCAGCGCCGGAAGATCGCGGACCTGGGTCTCGCCCCGTTCTTCGACCACGTCGCCATCGCGGGCGAGCTGGGTGTCGCCAAGCCCGACCCGGTGATGTTCCACTCGGTCTGCCTCGGCCTGAGCTGCGAACCGGAGCACGTCGTCCACGTCGGGGACAAGCTCGACACCGACGCCATCGGCGCGCGCGACGCGGGCTTCGGCGCCGTCTGGCTCGACCGCGACGGGCTCGGTCACCGCACGCCGGAGGGCGTGCTGACCGTCTCCGGCCTGGACGAGCTGCCTGAGCTGCTGGTTTCGGAGTACGCCACGATCGGGGTCCCGGCGCAGCGGGCGACCGGCACCCCCGGCTTCACCCTGCGGAACGGCGTGCTCTAGTATTTCTCCTCGTGCGGTGCTGAACCGGCAAGCCGGGTTGGTACCTCACTGGGGTATGGTGTAATTGGCAGCACGACTGGTTCTGGTCCAGTTAGTCTAGGTTCGAGTCCTGGTACCCCAGCTGCGGAGAGTGACCCACCTCCAGGTCGAGAAATCGCCTCTGGTAAGTTCTCTCCAGCAAGAAAAACAGAAAAGCCCCTGGGAAACCGGGGAAGATCCTATGCCCCCGTCGTCTAGCGGCCTAGGACGCCGGCCTCTCACGCCGGTAGCGTGGGTTCGAATCCCATCGGGGGTACAGACACTCAGGCCCGTCAACCTTCCGGTTGGCGGGCCTGAGTCGTTCGTGGCTGTCCTCCTTTAGTCCACAGCTGTGGACATCTCACGGCCGCCGGTCACGTCGAGCCGGAAGTCGTTGGCGGGCAAGGGAATCGGGGGAGTCCACTTCGGTGCGCGAAGGTTTGGACGCCCGGATGTGACTTGAACGTGGTGAAGGGGACGGCCTCGCCGTGCGCTGAGTCCCCCGTGTCTCACCAGCCCCACGGGTAGCGGTCGTGAGTGGCTAGCGGGGCCAGTGAGAGGTGCGGCAAGGGTGACGTTCGGGACGACCTGGGCGGGGGAGGAGTGAGGGCACCTTCGTTGCGCCGGACGCAAGGAAAGTCCCCCTCACTCCTTCGAGAAACGAAGCCCGCACATTTTCGCCGTTCGGTCCGGCGATTGTTGCGCGGAAAGGATGCCGGACGGCTGCGTCTCGACGATATACACGGTCCGGAAGCCGTGCCGGTTCACCGGAATTCCTTCTTTTGTCCTCACTCTCTTCCTGCTGGACAAGGGTCCGGCCGGAGGTCACCATGGAGGAACACGACCCGATGAAATCGCGCGCTCTGCCCGGGTCGGCGAGCCGGACGCGGAAGAGGGCACGGTGATGAGCTGGGATCCCGTGGGACTGCTCCTGATGGCGGGGCTGCTGGCACCCGTGCTGGCCATCAGCGTCTGGTGCTTCGCCCAGGAGCGCGCTCCAGAACGCGATGACACCGACGACCCCATGACGGTCGCCGTGATCGGGGCCAGGCTGCAGCGGGAACGCGAGGAGCGACGGCTCGCCGACGCGGACACCGTCGCACTACCGGTCATGCGCCTCGCCCCGGACGACATCGTCCCGCCCCGGACCGGGCCGCCCGATCGCCGGTCTCCGCCGCCGTCCTTCGGTGTCCGGGTGCTCCCCGCGGGCCCCGACCACATCCGGCGCGTGACCGAGGGACTGTTCCAGCCGCCGGGTCTTTGACCGGCGCGATGGGTGATTGCTCCGATCGGTCCTACTTTCTCCGATGCCGTGTTGCCGCCTCCCCCCGGGCACGTTCAATGATCGGCGGGATTGCCTGCACAGCGAGGGGAAGCGGTGGACGAGCCGGAGTTCCGCGTCGTCGATCCGCTGCGGCGGTTCCTGTGGTGGTTCTCCCCGCCGGCGGCGATCGCCGTGATCGGGCTGATCCTGGTGCTGGTGACCGGCCACGTCACCGGGCCGCTCAAGCACATCACCGTCGTCCGCGCGATGCTGGCGTCCAAACGGGAGTTCTTCGAGGACGAGCAGGTCAAGCGCATCCTGATGGCCAACGGCTACCAGGTGCAGATCACCCCGGTCGGTTCGTTCGAGCTGGCCGAAAAAGAGGATCTCGACACCTTCGGGTTCGTATTCCCGTCAGGGCAGAGCGCGGCCGATCGGGTCCGCGAGCGGCGCCAAGGTCAGCATGCCATCGCGTTCCGGCCCTTCTTCACCCCGATCGTGCTCGCCACTTTCCGCGAATACGCCGACGCACTGGTCAAGGCGGGTGTCGCGGAGCAACAATCCACGTCGCTCTACTACGACCTGGACGTCGACAAAATGGTCGAGCTCATCGACAGCGGGGCGCTGTGGAGTGACCAGGGCTTGGACAACCGGAACCGCATCATCGCGCAGTCGCCCGACCCCTGCCGGACCTATTCGGGCGCGGTCTATGTCGGGCTCGTCGCGTTCGCGCGCTACCGGCATCCGCCTGCCGGCGAGGCGGAAGCCGTCAAGATGGGCCGGGAGCTCAAACCGATGTTCGACGCCGAGGGCCAGCACGGCGAGGACATGGCGCCGAAGTACTTCGTACCGGAGGGACGGAGTTTCGCGCCGATCGCCGTCATCTACGAGCACCAGTTCCTCGCGCACCAGATCCGCGAGCTCGAGCGGAACGGGCGGCTCGACGACCAGCGCGTGCTGCTCTACCCCAAGGCCCAGCACGAAAGCGCGCCGGAGCTGATTTCGCTGAGCCCCGAAGGCGACGAGATCGGCAGGCTGCTCATGGAGAACGCCGACCTGCGCCAGCGCGCGGTGGAGCTGGGCTTCCACGTGCTGAGCCCCGGTGGGGCGCCCGAGATCGACTTCGCCGGGTTCCTCGGCCAGCGCGGCGTTCCCGTGCCGAGGAGCGGGTCCGGCAACACCGAGACCTGGCTGCCCGCCAACGCCCTGCTCAAGAAGATGATCGGCGAGATCGGTGATTGCCGGTGGTGAGGCTGGCCGTCGTCCTGCTGCTCGTCCTGACCGCCTGCACGGCGAATTCCCCCGAGCAGGTGAGGCTGAGCGTGCTCGCCACCTCGGAGCTCGCCGATCTCGGCCCCGTGCTGGCGGATCTGCGCCGCGACACCGGCGTCGAACTGACGATGGAGTACCGGGGAACGGTCGAGGCCGGAACCGAGCTGGCGAACTTCGATGCCGCTTGGCTTTCCACCAGCCGGTTCCTCCGGCTACGCGGCGGCGAACCTGCCCTGTCGACGTCCACCATGCTCTCGCCGCTGGTGTTCGGTGTGAAGGCGGGCAAGGCCGCGCGGCTGGGCGAACAGCCGTCGTGGGCGGACATCGCCGATCACGCCGCCGCCGGCGACCTGAAGTTCGGCATGGCCGATCCGCGGGTGTCCGGCAGCGGGATGGCCGCGCTCGTCGGGGTCGCGACCGCGGCGGCCGGGACCGGGGCCGCGCTGCGGACCGCCGACGTCCGCTGCGACCGGATCCAGGGGTTCCTCGCGGGCCGGGCCTTCGACGCGCCCGACGTCATCGAGGAGTTCGTGCGGCGCCAGGACGACGTGGACGCCGTGGTGGCGCCCGAGTCGGCCATCCTGTCGCTCAACGCCTCCGGGCGGCTCCGTGAGCCGTTGAAGGTCGTCTACCCGCGTGACGGGATCGTGCTGGCCGACTATCCGCTCATGTTGCTGCGGCCGGAGAAGCGGGACGCCTACGACCGTGTCACGCAGTGGCTGCGTTCGCCGGCGGCCCAGCAGGCGATCATGGACCGCACCCGGCGGCGGCCGATCGATCCGGCCGTGGCGCGCACCGGCGAGCTGGCCGCGCCGATCGGCAACCCGCTGTACTTCCCGGACAGCCAGGAAGTGCTGGACCGGCTGCTGGCCGCCTACGACCGGGCGGGCACCGGCCGTCAGATCGTGTTCGTCCTCGACTATTCGAAGTCGATGGCGGGGCCGCGGGTCGAGGGGCTGCGGCAGGCGTTCGCCGCGCTGAACGGATTCGACCGGTTCTACGTCGGTGAAACGGTCACGATCGTCCGCTTCGCCGGGCAAGTGCTCGACGAGCGTTCGGTCACGGTGACCCGTAAGGAGGACGTCGACGCGCTGCTGGCTGTCGTCGCTTCGGACGATCTCCGGGAGTACACAGCGATCTGGTCCGCGCTCGACGAGGCCTACCGGCTGGTCCACGGCGACGCGTCGATCGTGGTGATGACCGACGGCGAGAACAACGCGGGACTCGGCTTGGCGGAGTTCCTCGGCCGGAAACGGGCGGCCGTGCCCACGTATGCGATCCGCTTCGGCGAGGCCGGTCCCGGCGAACTCGGCCGGGTCACCGCCGCGACCGGCGGCCGCGTCGTGGACGCGAGCGCGAAGTCGTTGCTGGAGGCGGTGAGGGAGATCCGTGGGTGTCGATAGCGGGATGGTGTGGTCGGTCCTGGGTGTCTGGGGCGTCGTGTGGGTCGTCATGCTCGTCGCGGCCGTCGTCGCCATCGTGGTCGCGGTCGTGGCGCTGCTGCGCCGCCGGACCGCGACGGTGTTGCCGGGCCTGCCGTTCTTCCTGGACGAAGCCGCCGTGATCGCCATCTGCGAGCAGGGTGGCTACGGCGACACGGCGAAGCGCACGGTCGAGGAGTTCGTCGCCGAGAACAAGGACGGCAGCTTCGGCGTCGACGGCCGGTGGTTCAAGTTCGGGGGCGGCGGCAAGCGCGGACGCGAGGTCCGCACCACGCGCGACGTCCTCGTGACCGCGAACGCCGTGCTGGGCATGGCCATGATGGCGCTGGAGGCCAAGCACGGGGTCGTGCACGTCGATCTGTCCCGGCAGCTGATCCTCGGCAACCGGGCGTGGCGCCGCACGAGGTCCCCGTTGCTGGCCGAGATCCGCGACTACGTGGTCGTCGAGGGCAAGTTCGAGATGGACGGCGAGGCGGGGGAGAAGCCGGTGCTGCGCGCCATCGTGGGCGCGGGGCCTGCCGGGGTGCGGGTCGTGTGTGACGACCTGGGCCTGCGTCGTGAGGAGATTCCGGAGGGCCGGTTCAACGCGCGGTGCCTCGGGAAGTGCGAGTCCTGGAAGGACGAGACGGGGGAGATCGTCATCCGGCCCGTCGCGGTGCTGCAGTAGACGCGAAGAGGGCCCCACGCGGTGCGTGGGGCCCTCTTCGGTGCTGTCGTTACTACTTCTTCTTGGCCGCGGCGGAGGTCCGCTTGGCGGGCGCCTTGGCAGCGGCGGGCTTGCGGGCCGCCGTCGTCTTGGCCGCAGCCGCCTTCGGGGCGGCGGCCTTGGTGGCGCGGGTGGTCGTCGCCTTGGCGGCGGCGGCCTTCGGCGCGGCCTTGGCCGCGGTCGCCCGCGTGGTGGCCGGCTTGGCAGCGGGCTTCGCAGCGGCGGCGCGGGTCGTGCGCGTGGCGGCGGGCTTCGCGGCGGCAGGCTTGGCAGCGGCCGCGCGAGCGGTCGTCCGGGCAGCCGGCTTGGCAGCGGCGGGCTTCGCAGCGGCCGCGCGGGTGGTGGTGGTCGCGGTGGCGCGCTTGACCGGCGTGGCCTTCGGCAGCTTCTTGCTGCCGGAGATGACGTCCTTGAAGGTCGTCCCCGCGCGGAAGGCGGGCACGTTGGTCTTCTTCA